>Ga0172380_10002773_pt1 | contig 25890 bp, 28 predicted proteins | sample Leawe162metaG_FD_119747 | JGI IMG/M metagenome (GOLD analysis project Ga0172380, IMG submission 119747) | Leachate microbial communities from a municipal landfill in Southern Ontario, Canada - Leachate well 162 metaG | ecosystem: Engineered > Solid waste > Landfill > Unclassified | place...
CAAAAGTATATTTTGAATTTAGTCCAAACCTTTGCCCTAAAGTAATTTTTTGTTTGTTGTTGTAAAGAGGATTTGAAGAAGAAAATTGGGTATTTTGGGTAGTGAGTTTACATTCTTCATTTTTGATATTTTTGATATTTTCGACTAGATAATCTATTTTTTTGATTGGTTTACCAGTGACTCTTTCTAAGATTTTTATTATTTGAGAATGGTGTTTTTTTTCTAACCAACTCTTTGTAAAGGAATTTGGTACACAGATTATGGCTTTGCCATCATCATATTCAGCTATACCAGTATTTTTGAACCAAGTTGTAAAATGTGCTTTTGATAAACTTAATTCAAATTCTGCTAGTACTGCTTGCCAAATTTCATGAGTAGTCATAAGTTTTGAAAAATTTTATATTATGTTTCTTATTCTATCATAGATTGTTAATTTGAAAAATGCTCTAATAGTAGCCAAAAGTGTACAGTTTGTGGAAAAGCTGTGGATGAAGTGGATATTGTTCTTAAACAATGCCTGATTTGAAAAGAAATAGCAAGTTAAATAATAATTTGACTTGATAAAAAATTATAGTAAGTTTTTGATGTAGAATTTAACTATTGACAAAAAGTTGAGAATTTAGTATTATGTATTTACATTATTTAGCTTAGAATCTATAAGTTATGGCAACAAAAAGAACATATCAGCCAAAAAAACGTAAAAGAGCTAAAACTCACGGTTTTTTGGAAAGAATGAAAGATAAAGATGGACGTAGAGTTCTCAGAGAACGTCGCAACAAAGGTAGAAAGAAACTAACAGTTAGCGATGAAAAAACTGGTAAACGTACTAGAAAAACTCGTTAATTTATCTTTTTTTATCAGAAATCAACAAACACCTCGTTTAAGCGAGGTTTTTGTGTTATAATCTATATATATGTTACAAAAAGAAAACAGACTTAGAGGTAAGAAGGAGTGGGAAGTACTTTTCAATGAAGGTAATTTTGTTGGTGCCAAATTTTTGACTATGAAAGTTTGGAAAATAAATACAGAAAAGTATCCACGCAGACAATTTTTAGTCGATGATCTCAAGATTGGTTTTAGTGTTGGTCTAAAAATAAGCAAAAGTGCTGTAAAACGTAACTCTGTTAGACGTAAAATGAGTGAAGTGATCAGGCTTTTGCTCAAAGAAAACAAAATTAAACATGGCTTTCTAGTAGGTTTCATGGCTAAAAATAATATTTTGGAAGCAGATTATCAGGAAATTGAAAAAGATATAATATTTTGTTTAAAGAAAATGGGCTTGTTAATATAAAATATTTGCTAAATTTAGCTATATTTTGTTAATTTAAAAAAATGCTATTCTGTTTTTTATTTATTTCTTTTTTGCAGACTCAAATTTTTCTAAATTTGTTTTGTTAAATTATTTTTGATTTAGTGTTTGATATTTTTTATTAAACAAAAGATTTATTAATTTATATTTTTGGCTTTATGAAGCTATTTTTTCAAAAATTATTTTGCTTGCCACGGCTACCTATTTTGTTTTTGATAAAAATTTACCAAAAAACTCTATCTCCAGATCATGGTTGGTTCAAATTGCTTTATCCTCAGGGTTATTGTCGATTTTATCCTACTTGTAGTGAGTATGGTTATGAAATAATTAAGAAAAAAGGTTTGATAGTGGGAATTCCCAAGGCTTTGTGGAGGATTATACGTTGTAATCCTTGGTCAAGAGGTGGAATTGATTTACCAAAATAATAAACGCGAATTTTGCGGATAATAACGCAGATAAGCGCTGATCTTTAATTGAATATGCGTCTAAATATCAAAGTAATACCAAAATCTTCTTTGAACAAGATAACAAAATGTGCAGATGGTAGTCTGAAAATAAAAATTACTTCTCCGCCAGTAGATGGCGAAGCAAATAAGAAGTTGATAGAAATACTTAGCAAAGAATACAAAGTTGCTAAGTCAAAAATTAGAATTATAAAAGGTGAGACTGGGAAGAATAAGGTGGTGGAGATTGAAGAATAATCACATAAGACACAACTCGTAACACATATTAAATTGTTATGAGTTATGTGGTACGTGTTACGTATAATAAAAAATATTCTCATTTGAGAATATTTTTTTTGTTTATATTTTTTAGTGATTATGTCCAGCGTGTTCATCATGTTCTTCCTCTACTATATCATGTCCATGGCCATGTTCTTCATGAATATGTCTTGGTCCGTCAACTAATTTGTCTGCAAGGAATGCTACGACTTTTTTATTTAGAAGCATGTTTGCTATAGACTCTTTCACTTCTGGTTTTTTCAAGTTTTCCAAATATTGATTATTATCTTTGTAATAATCTCGCATGTGTTTCATTTCTTTTTCTAATTCTTCAGCAGAAACTACAAGTTTGTTGGATATCGCTACTTCACGAGAAAGTAGTGAAGCTTTGGCTCTGTCAGTCGCTTTTTTTCTGAAATCTTCTTGCAATTCTTTTTCATTTTTCTTGATGTCTCGTAAATATTGTTCAATACTTACACCATGTTTTTCCAAATCATGTTGTAATTCATAAAACATTTTTTTGAGTTCAGCATCTACTAATACATCTGGGATTTCATCAAAGTTTGTTTCTTTTATAAGTGTTTCAAACATTTCAATTTCAGCCACTTCGTCAGCTTTGTGTTCTGCTTCATGATCAAGATTTTCTTTTATTAATTCACGTAATTTTTCTACACTATCTTGTCCTAGAACTTTGGCAAAAGCATCATCTGCTTTTGGAATTTCTCTGGTAAAAACATTTTTTACTTTTACTTTGAATTTTCCAGTTTTGCCAGCTAGTATTTGACTGTAATAATTTTTTGGAAATGGCAAATCAAATTCTTTTTCATCATCCTTTTTCAATTCAAGTAAAGAATTATTGAATCCTGGGATATGTTGTTCACTTTCTGATAAATAAACACCATAATCATTGGCTTGACCACCTTCTATTGGTACTCCATCAAGAAACAAATTCATATCTACAACAATTTTATCTTCCTTAGTAGAGTTGCCTTCTTTTATTACTTCTTTTGCTTGCATTTTCAATAAATTATCAATAGTTTCGTCAACGTCTTTTTCTTTGACTTCTTTTACCTTTCTTTTTATTTTTAAAGTATCCAATTTTGGTAATTCTATTTTTGGTAAAAGAGCAACTTTGGCAGTATAGACAACATCATTGTCTGGGGCTATTTTTTGCACATTGATTTCTGGCATGCCAATAGTATCAACTTTTTCTGCTTTTACAGCTTGATAAAAACTTTCTTGGATAATATCTTCTAGAGCTTCTTGTAAAAGTTTCATATCTCCAACTTCTTTTTTGACCATTTCAAAAGGAGCTTTGCCTTTGCGAAAGCCTTTGATAGCAACACGATTAGAAATAGTTTCAGCAGTTTTTGTTAAATGTTTTTGGTATTCTTTTGGACTTACTGTGATTGTAAATTCCATTTGAGACTTTTCTAATTTTTTGGTTTTGTGTTCCATATTGTTTTTTGTTAACGCTGATTGGTGCGGATAATTACGCAGAATCATACGGATTTGTGTTTAAAAGTGGCTGTAATATAGCTTATTTCAAAGAAAATGTCAATTGTTATTGGTATTGGAAAATTTATTAGTGTTTTGTTATTTGTTACGTGGTATGTATTGTGTGATACGTGATTTTTTGACGATAAATATTTTTAGTGCTATCTTATTTACGGAGGTGTGGAATATGGATAATGATGGTGAGTGTTTCTGGGACGACTTGATAGAAATCTTTTGGGAGTTTGTCTTCATTTTGATCAAACCAGAGGAGGTGAGGTTTTTCCTCAGAAAGATTTTTAGTACAGTCACGGATGTTTGATTTTGTGTGGCAAGGAGGGGGCGGTTCAAGTTCGTACTTGAACCAAACTCTAAAATAAAATACCGCTTATGAGCGGTATTTTTTTATTTAAACTTTTTATTAGATTTATTTCAAAAGTCCAACAATTAATAATGCAACAATGTTGGCTACTTTGATCATAGGATTGATGGCAGGACCTGCAGTATCTTTGTATGGATCACCTACAGTGTCACCAGTGATAGCAGATTGATGTGCAAATGAACCTTTGCCACCATGATTTCCACTCTCAATATATTTTTTGGCATTGTCCCAAGCACCACCACCAGTAGTCATAGATATTGCTACAAATAAACCGGTGATAATAGTACCAACAAGTAATCCACCAAGAGCAGCTGCACCTAGCCATAGACCAACCACAATAGGAACTATAACTGGTATAAGAGCTGGTAAAACCATTTGTCCAATAGCACCTTTGGTAACTATGTCTACTGTTTTGGCATAATCAGGTTTGGCTTGACCTTCCATAATACCTTTGATTTCACGGAATTGTCTGCGAACTTCTTCGACAACACTTCCAGCAACTTTACCAACAGATTGCATAAGTAATGAACCAAATAGATAAGGAAGTAATCCACCAATAAACAAACCTGTTAATACTTTTGGATCATCAATTCTAAATATTGTACTAATGCCTTGAGCATCAAGTTTGTGTGTAAAATCAGCGAACAAAACAAGAGAAGCTAAAGCTGCAGAAGCAATAGCATAACCTTTGGTCACAGCTTTTGTAGTGTTTCCTACAGCATCAAGAGGATCTGTTGTATCTCTTACACTTTGATCTAATTCAGCCATTTCAGCAATACCACCAGCATTGTCAGTAATAGGACCATAAGAATCAATAGTTACAATAATTCCAGCAAGGGAAAGCATAGACATAGCAGCAATAGCTACACCATAAAGACCCATGAAGTGGTGGGCAATAAGCATGCCTGCAACAATAGCTAATACTGGTAAAGCAGTAGATTTCATAGATACTGCAAGGCCTGTGATAACGTTTGTACCATGACCTGTTTCACTAGATTTGGCAATTTGTTTTACAGGAGCATATTTTGTAGAAGTATAATATTCAGTAATCAAGACCATAGCTCCAGTAAGAACTATGCCAACCACAGTACTCCAGAATACTTCCATAGTAGTGTGATTCAAGTCAGCTGCATATTGTCTACTCAAAAAATAAAAGCCAACAAGAGAAAAAAGACCAGACATTAGAAGACCTTTGTACAAGGCTCCCATAATATTTTTCTTTTTTCCTAATTTGATGAAAAATGTTCCTACAATAGAAGAAATAATAGAAACAGCACCAATCATAAGAGGAAACATAATACCAGCAGTTGTTCCAACAAAAGTAAGAGAACCAAGCACAATAGCTGCTACAGCTGTTACAGCATAAGTTTCAAATAAGTCAGCTGCCATACCAGCACAATCACCAACATTGTCTCCGACATTGTCAGCAATTACAGCTGGATTGCGAGGATCATCTTCTGGAATACCTTTTTCTACTTTTCCTACTAAATCAGCACCAACATCAGCAGCCTTGGTAAAAATACCTCCACCAATACGAGCAAAGATAGAAATAAGACTACCACCAAAAGCAAGACCAATAAGAGCGTCAGTATCTTTTGTTAATAAATAAAAACCAGCCACACCAAGTAAGCCAAGACCAACAACCAATAAACCTGTTACTGATCCACCTTTTACAGCGACCTCTAAGGCTTCTTCTAATCCTTTTTTAGCTGCTTCTGTAGTGCGAACATTAGCTTTGACAGAGACACTCATACCGACAAAACCAGCAATTCCTGAAAATATAGCTCCTACTAAAAAACCTAAACCAGTTTTCCAACCCAATGTAAAACCTAAAATTAAAAAAACTAGAACAGCAACATAAGAAATAGTTTTGTATTGACGAGCCAAATAAGCTTTGGCACCTTCTTGGATAGCACGAGCAATGTTTTGCATTCTCTCAGAGCCAGTTGGCTTCTTGTTTATCCATTGAATTAAGAAAATACCGTAACCAATGGCCAAAATGGCTGGTCCGATAAGCAGTAATGTTGTGAGCATACTCTACTTAAATATTAAGAATAATAAATTAACTAGCTAGATTATAGGAAAAATGGGGTAAAAAGTCAAGGCATACTTAGTCAAAAGTCTATAAAGTTCATAAAGTCAAAAGTCATTGAAAAAACAAAAAACAGTATTTGATAGACTGTTTTTTATCAGATACTTTCTAAGTATTGCTTTTGTAAATAACTTTTGTTAGCTCATTTGGACTTAGTTTTAAAAGATCAACTACTTTTAGGGATTTATTTTGTTCTAAATATTTTTTTATCATGAAATAACCAAGTACTCTACCTATATAAGGCTTTTTGTTTTTTCCTGTATCGTAAAACCATTTGTCTGCATTGTAGTTTTTTAAAAAACTAAATCTGCTTATTCTGCTTACTTTGCTTATTCTGCTTGCTATGTTACAATATATTGTATAATAAATTCTTATGAAAGAAACAAAAGACCAAACATTCAAAAAATTAGTCATAATAGATGGTAATGCTATTGTTCATCGAGCATATCATGCTTTACCACCAATGCGAGTAAAAGATGGAACTGTGGTAAATGCTGTCTATGGCTTTGCCTCAATGCTTCTAAAAATAATAAATGATGTTAAGCCAGATTATTTGGCAGTTAGTTTTGATGTGGCTGGTGGAACTTTTCGCGATGACATTTATGTAGATTACAAAGCTACTCGTGTCAAAGCTGATCAAGATTTGTATGACCAAATTCCTTTAGTTCATGAATTAGTAGAAGCTTTCAATATTCCTATCTTCATCAAAAAAGGCTTCGAAGCCGACGATGTTATGGGTACAATTGTTACCAAAAATAAAAAACAACAAAAAGGTTTAAAAAAATTAATTGTGACTGGTGATAAAGATTTATTACAGTTAGTTGATGATGAAAATAATATTGAAGTAATGTTGCTAAAGAAAGGTATGTCTGAGTTTGAAAATTGTGATGAAAAAATTGTGATAGAAAAAATGGGTTTTGCACCAGAGATGGTCATCTCTTACAAATCTTTACGTGGTGATAGCTCTGACAATATCCCAGGTGTCAAAGGTATCGGTGATAAAACGGCTGTGAGTTTGATTACCAAAATTGGTAATATTGATGAAATATATAAACAACTAGAAAACAAAGACTCAAACTTGAGAAAAGAATTTAGTGCTTCGGTTATACAGAAACTGGAGACAAGCAAAACACAAGCTTTCATGAGTAAAGAGCTTGCTACTATCAAGACTGATGTAGAAGATATAGATTTTGATTTACAGAAAGCTAAAACCAAAGATTTTGATAGAGAAAAAGTCGTCAAGATTTTTCAAAAATTTGAATTTTACTCTTTATTAAAGAGGTTGTCAGGTGGAGAAAATGATGATAAAAAAGAAAATACAGACAAGAAAACAAAAAACAAATTTTCACTTTCCAAAAAAGTTATTACAGTTTCCAAAGAAAACAAAAAAGAAATTTTGTTAGCTATTAGCAAAGAAGATTTTTTTGTTGCCAAAGAAATAATGTTGACAGAAGATCTTTTTGCACCACATAATTTCGCTTTGCTTGTGGTTACTCACAAAGGGAATTATTTTTTTGAAAGTATAGATAGTGAAATTTTGAATATTTTTTCTAATGATAAAAAAAATGTCGTAGGGCATGACATCAAAAATTTGATAAAGCTTTTGAAATTGAACAAAATTGAAATAAAGACAAAAATCTTTGACACCATGGTTGCTTCGTATCTTATCAATTCCAATACAAGAGCACATGATCTCAAATCTTTGGCTTTACGAGAATTGTCTAGAGAAATAAATATAGCAGACAATCAAAAAAGTCTGTTTGGCGTAGATCCTCAGAATCTTATTGATGAAGTACTAGTAACTTTTGAAATTTATACTATATATAAAGAGAAGTTGAAAACAGAAAATTATGAAGAATTATATTACAATATGGAAATTCCTCTTTTGTCTGTTTTGGCAGAAATGGAATTGAATGGGATTGCTATTGATAAAGATTTGTTGGACAAACTCTCTGTCCAAGTAAACAAAGAACTTGGAAAACTTGAGAAAAACATTTGGAAAGAAGCTGGTGAAGAATTCAATATTGCTTCATCAGTACAATTGCGAGAAGTACTTTTTGAAAAAATGGAATTACCAATACAAGGAATCAAGAAAGGTAAAACTGGTTATTCCACCTCTGCTTCTGAATTGGAAAAATTGCATGAGTATCATCCGATAATTGCTTATATAGAAGACTTTCGTGAATTGGAAAAATTGCGTAATACTTATATAGATGTTTTGCCAAATTTAATAAATAAATATACCAATAGAATTCATACTACTTACAATCAGACGATTGCTTCGACCGGACGTCTCTCTAGTTCTGAACCAAATTTACAAAATATTCCTATTCGTACTGAGCTTGGTAAAAAAGTTCGTGATGTTTTCGTGGCTGAAAAAGGAAACATACTTGTCGCTGCTGATTATTCTCAAATTGATTTGCGTGTTGTAGCTTGTCTAGCCAAAGATGAAAAAATGATGGCAATTTTCAAGAATGGTCAAGATATTCACACTGCCACAGCGGCCGCTATTCATGGCGTAAAGTTGGAAGATGTTGACAAAGAAATGAGGCATTCTGCCAAAGAAGTCAATTTTGGAGTCTTGTTTGGAATGGGAGCTTTTGGTCTAGCTTCTCGTACTGGAATTAGTAGGTTTGAAGCTCAAAATTTTATAGACAAATATTTTGATACCTTCTCAGGTGTAAAAAAATATATAGAAGAAATCATAAAAAAAGGTACAGAAGAAGGTTTTGTAGAAACTATGTTTGGTCGTCGTCGTTATGTGCCAGAGCTTGTGTCCAATAATTTTCAAACTAGATCATTGGGAGAAAGAATGGCAATTAGTATCTCAGTCCAAGGAACAGAAGCAGACATTATGAAATTCGCTATGATCGCTGTAAGCAAAAAAATAAATATCAAAAAATATGAAAACAAAGTAAGATTATGTTTGCAAGTTCATGATGAATTAGTTTTGGAAGTTAGTGATGATTTGAAAGATGAGATTGCAGAATTGGTAAAGCAAGAAATGCAAAATGCAGTCAAATTAGAAGTCCCGCTGAATGTCGGAGTTGCTATTGGACATAGTTGGGGTGGATTAAAATAAATTTTATGTTAATTTTTCTTTACGGCAAAGATGTTTATCGTAGTAAACAACAATTAAAAAAAATGGTAGACAAATTTAAGATTGATCGTGATCCACAAGGTTTCAATGTGGTGAATTTGGATTGTGAAAAAGAAACTAGTAGTAATATTTTGCAACAAATTTTGACAGCACCATTTTTGGCTGAGAAAAAAATGATCATTCTTAAAAATTTATTGAGTGCTAGTGATCATAAAGATTTTCTTCCAGAAATAATGGCGAGGATTGAAGAAAATAAGTTACCAGAAAGTAACATTATAGTTTTTTGGGAAAGTAATGATACTTTCAAAACCAAAAATGCTAAAACATTTTTTGAAAAATTAAAAAAAGAAAAATTTGCTCAAAGTTTTGCTGAATTGAAGGGTCTTGAATTATTTTCTTGGATAAAAACAGAAGTAGCTACTCGTGGTGGAAAGATTGATTCAAAAGCGTTAGATTTTCTAGTACAAAATTTCGGCAGTGATATGTGGTCACTTTCTACTACTATAGATCAACTTATTTCTTATACATCACAAGAAATAAATTTGTCAGATGTCCAAAAATTTCTTGGTGAAAAAATAGATGACAACATTTTCAATTTAGTAGATTTTATAGTCGGCAAACAAAAAAATAAAGTTTTCAAAATGATTAGAAAACAATATGAGAAAGGTGAAGATGCTCAATATATTTTTGCTATGATTTTGCGTCAGTTTCGTATCTTGCTTGAACTAAGAGAAGTGTATGAAAAACAAGACAATATTCACAGCTCTGAATTGGCCAAGATGCTTGGATTACATCCTTTTGTTGTTACCAAGTCTATGTCTTTTGTTAGGAAATATACTCTTATGCAGATAAAAGAAGTATATTTGAAACTTTTGGAAATGGACAAAAAGACAAAGACCGGTCAAGGTAGTCAGTCTTTCTTATTAGATGTTTTGGTTGGAACTATTTAACTAGTTAGTTATATAAGTTGATAAAAATTATAAAAAATAAAAATCCTGACTAATTAGTCAGGATTTTTTGTATATGTTATTTTATTTTTTAGCAACTTTTTTTACTACTTTCTTTTTTGTTGTTTTCTTTTCTACTTTTGGAGTTGCTACTTTGGTAGTTAATCTAGACAAATAACGTGAGGCAGCATTTTTTTTCAAAACACCTTTTTTTACAGCCTTGTCCAAAGTTTTTTGAGCCAAACGAATTTTTTCAGTTAAATCTTTTTCACCAGTTGCTACTGCTTTGCGAGCATTTTTTAGAGCATCTTTGTAAACTTTTTTAACAATTTTGTTGGCAGCTTCGTGTTTTTTTGCTTGACGTAATGCTTTTTTGGCATTTTGTAAGATTGGCATAATTTTTTTAAATAAATTTTTTAAGCAGTACATTTTTAGGTAGAACTTTCCTAAAAGTTTTATGTACTATTGAGAGCGTGCTTAGTATATGTTATTTGTGTATTTTTGTCAAGACTGAGCTGAAAAATTACTCCAAGCGTTCTGGAAGACTTTGTTTTTTATCTGTTTTCTATTTTACCTAAGTCAAAGCAATCAAAATTCCACCAATTACCATGAGGACTGCCCCAACACCAGCTTTGATAGTAATTTTTTCGCCCAAGATGAAGAAAGCAAAAAGTAAAGCAAAGACTACACTCATACGATCTATAGGTACTATTTGTGAGACTTTGGCATTTTTGAGAGCAATGAAATAAAATAGCCAAGACAAAGCACCAGCTAAACCACTAAAGATAATAAAAGTTAGAGCTTTGTGATTGTCGAGGATTGGTTTGATATTATTTAGTTTACCTTGAAAAGTGATAAGTGCTAGTAAAAATAACGCCATAATAACTGAGCGTACTGCAGTAGCAGTATTGGTATCTATTCCTTTTAAACCAATTTTACCAAAGATGGCAACGAGAGCTGCCATAATAGCAGACAAAAGTGCATAAATTATCCAAGTGTAGGACATAAAACTATAATGTATTAATTATTTCTTCTAATTTATTCAAATATTCTTTTTGTGATATATCGTGTTTGGTATTTTTTATTATAAACAGTTCGGAGTGTTTCAAATTTTTATTAGCATCTTCTACTCTTCTAAATAATTCTTTTACTTCTGTCTCACCAGCAAAGAGAAAAGTTTTACAGTCTATTTTTTTAGCTAATTTTGTAAAAGAAAAATTTTTAAAATCTTCTATTCTCTTTTTGCCTAGAAAATTTTTCCATGATTCTCTTACAAATTTCAAATCTTCTTTGAAATAAGGAGATAGTGATGCTAGTAATAAAACTTTGGGATTTATTTTTTCAGCAGAGATAAAAGCAATCATCGCTCCTAAAGAAAAACCAAACAAATAAACTTCATCTTCTTTTTGATGTGTTAGTTGCTTTGAAAATTCATCTATATAATTACTCATTACTTTATTTTTCCAACTAATTTTTACTGAGACAACTTTAAATTTTTTTGTTTTAAAAAATTTTAGTAGCTTATTGTAACCAGACATTTTAGTTTGTTGACCAAAACCTGGAATTATATAGACAATTTTATTCATATTATTTTAGTTTACTATGGTCAAAAGTGTTTGAACTATTAATCCAGCACCTCCTGTTTTTTTGCAAAGTTATTTATAATTTAATCTATATAATATTTAAATTATTTACTCTAACTCCATTCTCGGTTTATCCAACAACTCTGGTTCAATACTTTTTTCTCCATCAGTAATTCTTACTATGTCCTTATCAATTTTACCAAGTTCTTTGTAGGCTGTGTTGTAGTGACCTACTGTTGTACCCATACTGACACCAAGTTTCTTCATGAATTCTTCATAGACGTTTATATGTTTACTTAGTTGTTCAACATTTTTTCTTATCTCTTTGGCACCTTCTTCTATTCTCATTGCACGAAGTCCTTGCATAACTGTTTGTAAGTATGCTGCAAATGTTGTTGGTGATACTATAACAACGTGCTTTTCTACAAAAGCATAATCAATTAGATTACGAGTGTTTACTCTTGCTGTACCTTTGACATCATTAACAAGAAGATCGTAATAAATTGCTTCAGATGGGATAAACATAAAAGCAAATTCAAGTGTTCCCTCTTTGGTTTTGATATATTTTGATGTTTCTTCAATACGTTTTTTTAAATCAGTTTTGAATTGTTTTTCATAGTCTGCTTTTTTGTTTTCATCATCTTCGTGAATAAGACGTTCATAATTATCAAGTGAAAATTTTGCATCAACAGGGATATTTCCATCTTTTGTTTTAATTAAAGCATCCACAATATCACCATCAGAGAATCTATACTGTAATTCAAAAGCTGTTGGTGGAAGTATATTTTCTAACACGAGTTGAAGCCCCATCTCACCAAGATTCCCTCTTTGTTTTTGGTGTTTCAAGACTTTTTCAAGATTAGACAATTGTTCTGAAAAACCAATGACTTGTTGGTTGGTTTTATCAAGACTAGTCAATTTTTCAGTGATGTCAGCAATCATTCTATTACTTTGACTAGAAATTCCTTGGATTATCTTACTATTTTGTCCAAACTGTTCTTGTAAAGTTTTGTTGATGGTATTTTGAGTTTCCCCCATGCTTTTGTTTGTGTCAGACATTTTTTGATCCAAGGTTTTGTTTAGTTCTTGCATTTGTTGCTGTAACAACATGAACATATTTTGTTCTCCTTCTTTTGGTTTCTTGAGCTCTTGAATTTTTTTGTAAAGAAAAAACAAAGTAGCAAGGGTGGCTATGAGTAATAATATTAAAATGAATAGTATTGTTGTTTGCATAAGTTTATTTATAAGGTAGTTTAGTTATTTTAAAGACGAAGTAAACAGACAACAGTAAATAGTAAACAGTCTAAAAGAAATTCTGGTTACTATTGTCCCCGGCCCTGCCCTGCAGAGCGGGGCGGGCTATTTACTGTTTACTTGCTTTTACTGAAAAAAAAGGCTACAATAGCTATCGCAATGACACCAAAGATACCTATAAGTATAGATAACATATCAAAATAGTTTAGTTATTGCAACAATGGCTATGAAAGCCCAAAAAATGTTTAATACTGTTGTTGGGTAGTCTTTCTTACTGCTAGAATAGTATATTAAAGTTAAAGCGCCTGTAAAGTTCATTAGTTGATAAAGTATTGTATTAGCACCTAAGATACCAAAGCTAACAAATGCAAAGGCTAATAAAATAACAATAGCCCCATACCAGCCAACAAAGTGATGTAAAATGTGTTTCATAGATTATTTTTGAATAAAAAGTATTTATATTATAGCATATCTGTAAATTATTTGGAATTTGGATTTTGTAATTTGTTTTTTTACAAGTCCCCGTAGTTCAGTGGATAGAATTGGGGTTTCCTAAACCTTAGACACATGTTCAACTCATGTCGGGGACACGAACAATACAGTGTGTTTGTATATACTACTCTATACAAACAGCTAATATTTTACTTGACAAAAGGCCAATTTTGTGCTATAATAAAAATGTGTAGTTATTTTTTTATAAAACTATTTTTTATAGTCTTTTTTAATCTAACTATCTTCTCTTTTTGTACAACTGTTTACCTTTTCAAATCTTGTCTAATAGACAAGATGAATATTGAGAGTCTTGCCTCATTCTAGGATACGATGCTACGAATTGACTCATTAATATTTTAGTAATAATGTAAAAGTACAAACTATTGTATACAAAAATGCCTAGCACGGCATTTTTTATTTATAAAATAAAGTGTTTCACGTGAAATGTTTTTTTGATCTTCTTGATATTATGTAAATTTTCTTGTCTGATTTGGTAGTAAAAAATATTTTGTTCCACGTGGAACAACTATAATGGACTTTTTATATTAGTTATTTTGGTTAATATATTTTTTTGGTAAATTTTTGTAGTACGTACACTCTTGTGGCCTGATAGTGTTTGAACATGGTGTATAGAGATACCATTTTCTAGTAGATGTTTAATAAAACTTTGTCTCAGCGATTGAAAAGTTACTACTTTATCTATTTTTGCTCTGGTTAAAGCATTAGAGAAAGCTTTTTGTATAGATCTGTCAGACAATTTATCACCAGTGTGATTAGTAAATAATAGTTCTGATGATTTCTTTTTGTTTATAAATAATTGTAGATTATCTTTTATTGATATTGGTATAATAGTTTCACGTATTTTTTTGTTTTGTTTATTGCGAATTTGGATAGTGAGGTTTTCTAGATTGAGGTTTTTTATTTTTAGATTTCTTATTTCATTTAGTCGTAATCCTGATCCATAAGCTAGTGAAATTATGAGTAAATGTTTAGAGTTGTGTGTACAATTGATTACTTTTTTGATTTGAGTAGTAGTCAATGTCAAAGGTTTTTTTGTAGATAGTTTTTGGTATTTGGCATTTGTTTTATTTGGTTGCTTGTTTATTTTGGTATAAAAAAAATTCAGAGAGTTTAATATTAGATTATGAGTTTGGGGAGAAACTTTGTTTTGTTTTTGTAATTTTAAAAAAATAGGAATATTATTTGTTGCTGAATTTAATTTTTTACTATCCAAAAAATCTAAGTATTTTTTTATATAAAAAATATAAGAAGTAATAGTATTTAGACTATATTTTTCGTCTAACATTTCTTTCTTTGTTTTTTGTAAAATATTTTTTGTTTTCATAGAAAATAAATATTGTAAAAACATATATACTATAACATAAGTTCGTATAATATACAATATATAGTTATTAATCATAACTATATTGATCTTAAAATTACTTTTTTCGTAGGATAAAATGTTTGTGGATTATTTTTTGTTTTGTAATAAATAAAAAATGTCAGGGTAGGAATACAATTTTTTTGGAATAAACTATGTAAATAGTGTATAATAGTAGTACTTGCTAATTTTATTCATCAAAATTTAGCTTTTTGATAGATTTTATTTTTTGTAGGTTTGAGAATAATTATTTTGCGTTAATTTATATAGATTTGATTAGTTAATTATTATGCAAAAGCAAATTGAGTCATTTGATAGAACGAAAATAAATTATGATTTGACAAAAGTGAAGAATAATAATAAGTATTTGGTGTTTTTGCATGGAGCAGGAGGTGATTTGACAGCTTGGAACAAAGAAAGGTCAGCCTTTCACAAAAAAGGTTATTCTACTTTGGCAATAGATTTGAGAGGTCATGGAAAATCTAGTAGGCCAAATTTGTCAGAAGATTATGATTTGGAAAATTTTGCCAAAGATGTTTTTGCAGTTTTGAAACAAGAAAAAATTGTTCAATTTGTTTTGGTCGGACATTGCTTTGGTGGTATGGTAACAATGATGTTTCATAAATTTTTCCCAAAACTTGCCGAAGCTTATATTTTGATTGATACTACTTACAAGGCTCCAAAAAAATTACACTGGTTGTTTCACAAAAATTTACTTTTTGTCTATTTACTCAACTACATTCTAAAATATAAAAAAAACAAAACCAAAAATTTTGTTCATAATAATTTTGATAAGTACAGAGGTACAGGAGATTGGAATATAAAAAGAATTTTGTCTGATATTGCTCACACCTCTTTTAAATCTTGGGTTTTTACTTACCAAAATATTTCCAAATTTGATGCTGTGGAAACTATGAAAGCAATACAACAAAGAGTTTTGATTATAGAAGGAGAGAAAGATACAATATTCAATGTTTTGAAAGCAAAAGAAATACACAGTTTAATAAAAAAATCAGAATTGAATATTGTGCCAAATGCTAATCATATTATTGTACTAAACAATCCAAAAGAAATAGAAATAGAAATACTTAATTTTTTGAAATCTTTGGATTTTTAAATAGATAACTTATGTTTAAAAAATTAACTCTGGAAGAAGAAAATATTATTTTACACAAAGGCACAGAAGCGCCTTTTTCTGGTGAGTATAATCTTAATCATGAAAAAGGAATTTATACTTGCAAGCATTGTGGTGTTAATCTTTATAAATCAGCTGACAAATTTGATTCTGGTTGTGGCTGGCCAAGTTTTGATGAGGGAATTCCTAATAGCATCAAAAGAATTCCTGATGCTGATGGGTTACGTACTGAAATTCAGTGTGCTAATTGTAATGCTCACTTGGGGCATGTTTTTGAAGGTGAAGGTCTTACTCCAAAAAATACTAGACATTGTGTGAATTCATTGTCTCTACTGTTTGAGAAAGAGTAAACGTTTAGAATTTATTTTTATTAGCTCTATTTATTTCTTTGTTATTGTAAAATAAAATAGAGATAATTATTTTATTTTGGTTAACAAAGTTTTATCTCAATTTATTATGAATACTTTTAACAAACAAAATAAAGTCTAAAAATAAAATTATGCAAAACATAAAAAAAGCTTATTTTGCTGGTGGTTGTTTTTGGGGAGTACAATATTATTTCCAAAAACTAGAAGGAATCATAGAAACAACCGTTGGTTATATGGGTGGTGACAAGGTAGAGCCAACTTATCAAGAAATTTGCAATGAGAATACTGGACACCTAGAATCTTTGGAGGTTGTTTACGATGCAGACAAGACAAACTTTGAAATTTTGTGTAAATATTTTTTTGAAATTCATGATCCAACTCAAAAAAATGGACAAGGGTCAGACATTGGTGAACAATATCTTTCAACAGTATTTTTTGTTGATGAAGAACAAAAGGAAATTACAGAAAAGTTGATAAATATTTTGAAAGAAAAAAAATACGATGTTGTAACAAAGATTTTACCTGCTACCAAATTTTGGCCAGCAGAAAATTATCACCAAAAATATTATGAAAAAAATGGACATGAACCTTATTGTCATGTCTATAAGAAAAAATTTTAAATAAACTAATTAACTTATAACTATGAAAATAGATTACAAAAAATTGATTATTTCACTTGTAGTTTGTCAGTTGGCTGGGGTTGCTGGTTCATTTTTTACTTCTAGTTCCATACCTACTTGGTATGCAACATTGAACAGGCCAAGCTTCAATCCACCAAATTGGATTTTTGCACCAGTTTGAACTTTACTTTTTTTGTTGATGGGTGTGTCTGTCTATATTGTTTGGAATAAAAAAGCATTGTTTCAAGAAAAAAACAAAAGAGAAGCATTACAAATATTTGTGTTACAACTTTTGTTCAATGTACTTTGGACACTTTTATTTTTTGGTTTGGAAAATATTGTTTTGGCCTTTTTTGAAATTACAGTTTTGTGGGTGACTATACTTATTACTATTTTTAAGTTCAAAAAGTTTTCTAGTTTGGCAAGTTGGTTGTTGGTTCCGTATTTACTATGGGTTAGTTTTGCTACTATTTTGAATTTTGCTTTTTTGGTGATGAATTGATTTATTTTTTTGACAAAAGCTGATATTGTTGGTAGTATATTTTTGTTTTCTAAGGGCCTTTAGCTCAGCTGGCTAGAGCGCTTCCATGGCATGGAAGAGGTCATGGGTTCAAGTCCCATAAGGTCCACAAAACTCTCTTTTTTTAGAGAGTTTTTTGTTTTTTGAATACATGTTATAATATAAGCTAGAGGTTAATCAGCCTTTGATTGGAATCAATTAATCTAATAATCAAAATATATGCGCCCAAACAATCTCAAAACAAAAATATTTCTAGATAGTGGTAATCCCGTAGAAACAAGAGAAGCCTTGAAACTTCTTGGTTTTTTGGATGGACAAACGACTAATCCAAGTCTGATTGCCAAGAATCCAGAATTGCAAGCTAAAATTTCTGCTGGACAAAAGCTTGGTTCAGAAGAAATAAATGCTTTTTATAAAAGTGTCGTTGAAGAAATTCAGGTCATGATTCCAGAGGGATCAATTTCTATTGAAGTCTATGCTGACAAAAATACTACAAAAGAAAAAATGATAGAACAAGCAAGAGAAATGAACAAATGGATTCCAAATGCTCACATCAAACTTCCAATCACAGAAGAGGGACTATTGGCTGAACATGATTTACTCAAAGAAGGAATTCGCATCAATATGACTTTGTGTTTTTCGCAGGAACAGGCTGGGGCTGTATATAATATGAGTAAGGGATCTAACAAAGGCGATGTTTTTCTTTCACCTTTTATCGGACGACTAGATGACAAGAGGCAAAATGGTATGAGTTTGATAGAAAATATTCAAAAAGTTTATGAGAAAGGTGATGGACATGTAGAAATATTGGCAGCTAGTATTCGTAGTTACGAACATTTTTTGGCGTGTTTAGCTCTTGGTGTGGATATTGTTACAGCACCTCTAAAAATTCTAGAAGAATGGTGGAAACGGGATTTGGAATTACCAGAAAATTTTGTTTATGACAAAAAAGATTTGAGTAATATTTTTTTGGAAGATGTTTCACTTGATAAAAATTTTATTGATTATAATTTACAACATGATTTGACTGACACAGGACTTGAAAAGTTTGTGAGTGATTGGAATATGTTGATTACTCACCTGCCTGTCAGTAAGAATTAGAAAAGAGTATATAAACTAAAAAACAGGTTTCAAGCCTGTTTTTGTTTTTTTAGTACCTCGCTTAGCTTGACATAATCAGTAAAATATAGTATTCTGCTTTGTTCAAGATCGTTCTTTGTATACTATTTTCAGCTTTCTTTTTGCCTTATTTTACAGTAAGATCAAAGAGAAGGCTGGGAGAAATGCTCAGTCGTGGAATGTCTGGGGCCTGGCACGGTGCTAGGTGAGAGACAAACCATATCATTTGGAGAAAGACAATGTCGAAGAAGAATGTGTCCACGATCGTGAGTGGTATGGGTCTCGGTCTGTCGATCCTTACTATCCTCACCGACAAGGCGAAGAAGAGAGGGTTGACTGATGAAGAAATTCACTCCCTCGCGACGCCCAACGGTGAACGATATATCGACCAGCTCGTGGAGAACATGGCCGCCGCGCGCAATTCGTCGTTCGTCCAGTCGGGACGGAAGACTATCGCGCGGATCGAGCAGAGCTTTCCGCTCATCCTCGACTACAACATTTCGCCAGTCGCCATGCTCGAGGCGACTGGATGCAATTACATCTACGAATGGATGAAGACGCATCATCCGGCGTGGAACTGCACGGGCACGGTCGAGGTGATGGCACACCTCATCAACATGGGTCGCGACTGGGATCGCAACGAGGCACTCGTCGCAATCCAGGAGCTCGACCTCAGACCGGCGCCTGACAATGCCGCCCTCTGGACCCTCTCGGGATCGAAAGAGCACTTCGATATCCAGCGGAAAGTGTGGATCGTCGATCCAGAGACGGTCTGGCTCGGTAAGGACGACGATCAGTGTGTTGCATTTCTCAACGGTTTCTCCGACTACCGCTTTGCGGACCTGGACAGGATTGCGTACAAGTGGGATTGCCACTTTCGTGTTCTCGCGCTCAGCAAGTAGTTCTCGGATTTTTGGAGCCTTTGATCTGTATTGGTCTTTGGTCTCTTGGTCCTTGGACTTGATCCTGCACAATATTGTGCAGGATCTTTGATTTTTATGCACAAATTTTTACATTAATAAACACGAATAAAATTTTCGTGTTTTTATTTTTTTTATAATTACATATTTTAAGCTTAAGATTGACAAAAAAACAATTATCAGATATAATCATAGCCGTCCGTTAGGTTTATTTTATGCGGATGTCGTATAATGGTTATTATCTCGGCCTTCCAAGTCGATGACGCCGGTTCGATTCCGGTCATCCGCTCTCGTCTTTGTTCTTTTGGACTATGCCGAGTAAGCTAGTTTAAAACTTTTTAAGTACAAAAACTTTGACAAAAAGTCAAAATATATCGCGGGATAGAGCAGCCAGGAAGCTCGTCGGGCTCATAACCCGAAGGTCGCCGGTTCAAATCCGGCTCCCGCAACAAAAGTATTTACATTTTTTGTAAATATGTTAAAATGAATTTCGAAAAAATGCGGTAGTAGTTCAGTTGGTAGAACATTTCCTTGCCAAGGAAGAGGTCGCCGGTTCGAATCCGGTCTGCCGCTCAAAAAAATATCAGCCTTTGGTTGATATTTTTGTTTGGGATTATTTCTAGATGTCTCTTCATAAAATAGAAATATACACAGGCCTGACCTAGAAAAGTAGACTTTTTTTTAATTTTCGTGTATAATGTTTTTATTATTGAGTTACAAATTCAGTAATAATGAAGTAGTAATACTTCAAAACAGGGTTATTAATTATTTTAGCCCTATCTGTATGGCCACAGAAACTCCTCTTTTTCGGGGGGTTTTTGTTTTGCTTGATTTTTGTACTTGCGGTAGTGCTTGAATTTTGTTAAAATTCAATTATATTTTTTAACTTTTTATTATGTCTACAGAACCACGTCATGATTTTATTTCTTGGGATGAATGTTTCATGCGTATAGCACATGTGATGGCTTTGCGCTCCAAAGATCCTTCCACACAGGTAGGGGCTGTAATAGCTGATAGAGAAAATGTTGTAATTGGTCTTGGTTATAATGGTTTTCCTAGAGGTATTGATAGTGATAAATTGCCTTGGGATAGAGAAGGTACGAAAATGTCAGATACTAAATATGCTTATGTTTGTCATGCTGAAGAAAATGCTATTTATAATTCTAGTAAACAACCAAAAAATTGCAAATTGTATTGTTCACTTTTTCCTTGCAATGAATGTGCCAAAGCAATTGTCCAAAATGGTATAACAGAAATTATTTTTGAAAGTGACAAATATCATGATGATGATATTTTTCTAGCATCACGTAGAATTTTTGATGCAGCTGGAGTGGTTTGTCGTCAATTTATTTCTGAAGAAACAAAAAATAAATAACAAAAAATATGTCAAAAATAATTTTGGGTTTTGTGGGTGATCTCGCTGCTGGCAAAGGAACTGTAGCAAAATATTTACAAGAAAAATATCATTGTAATACTTACAGATTTTCTACTATGCTTCGTGATATTCTAAATAGAATTTATGTTGAAAATTCTAGAGAAAATTTGCAACTTATTTCCAAAGTCATACGTGAAAATTTTGGGCAAGATGTGATGAGTGCAGTCATTGCCAAAGATGTTGAAAATGATCAAAATGAATTGGTGGTAGTGGATGGTATTAGAAGACCAACTGATATTACTTATTTGCAAAATTTGAAAGGTTTTCATCTTATTTATGTTACCGCTGATGTAAAAATTCGTTTTGAAAGATTGGTAACACGTCAAGAAAATCCTGATGAGAAAAACAAAACTTTTGAACAATTTTTGCAAGATGAAAAAGCTGAAGCAGATATGTTGATTAAAGAGTTGGGAAGTAAAGCAGAAAAAACAATAAATAACGATAGTACTCTTGAAAAATTATATAACAAAATAGAAAATATTTTAAAAGATTATGGATATAAAAATTAAACTTATTGACAAAAGTTTACCATTGCCAGAATACAAAACTTCTGGTTCTATTGCTTTTGATCTTTACTCTCGTGAAGAAATGAAAATTGCACCAAAAACTCTAGCACTCTTGCCAAGTAACTTTATTATACAAACTCCAGAAAGTCATGGACTTATTTTGTCAGCACGCTCTAGTTTAGCTAAGAAAAAAGGTCTTATGCTTGCCAATGGTGTTGGTACAATTGATAGAGATTATTGTGGTGAAAATGATGAGATACTTATTTCAGTTTATAATTTTACTGATGTTGAAGTTGTAGTTGAAAAAGGCGAACGTGTTGCTCAAGGAATGTTTGTGCGTATTGATCAAGGGAATTTTGTAGAAGTAGAAAAAATGGCAGAAGTTGATAGAGGCGGGTTTGGGAGTACAGGTTCATTTTAAAACACTGATTTCACAGATTATAAATAGATTGCACAGATTACTACACCGTATTAAAACACTGATTTTACAGATATTTAAAAAAATTTATGAAGGCTTATTTAGACATTGTCAAAAAAATATTGGATGAAGGTTCAGAAAAAACAGACAGGACAGGTACAGGAACAATTTCAGTTCCTGGTGTAATTTTTGAACATGAAATGAGTTTTGGTTTTCCTTTGCTTACTACAAAAAAAATGCCTTTCAAGATTATTGCTACTGAACTTGAATTTTTTATCAAAGGTATTACAGATAAACAATGGTTGATTGATAGAAATTGTCATATTTGGGACGAATGGGCTAATCCTGAAAAAGCTCCTTATGGTCATGACGCTGTAAGTAAAAAAAGAATGGCTGATGAAAGAGATCTTGGTCCTGTTTATGGTTTTCAGTGGCGACATTTTGGTGCTTCTTATGATAATTATAATAGTGATTATACTGGACAAGGTTTTGATCAGTTGCAATATGTGGTAGATAAATTGAAAAACAAACCAGATGATAGAAGAATGTTGGTAAGTGCTTGGAATCCTAGCGTGGCTGATAAAATGGCTTTACCTCCTTGCCATTATGCTTTTCAAGTAACAGTAACTGACAACAAAGTAAATCTGATGTGGAATCAACGATCTGTGGATACTATGCTTGGATTGCCTTTTAATATTGCTAGCTACGCAATTCTTTTACACTTATTAGCCAAAGAATCTGGACTTGGTGAAGGAAAGCTTGTTGGTTTTCTTGGTGATACACATATTTACAAAAATCATATAGATGGTGCCAAAGAACAGTTAAGTCGTGATACATACAAATACACTTTGCCAAAATTAGAAACAGAAAATTTTACATCTATTTTTGATTGGAAAGCTGAAGATACAAAAGTCATAGGTTATGAAAGTTTTGATAGAATCAAATTTGATATAGCTGTTTAATTTGTTAAAAAAAATAATTTATGCTCTCACTTATTGCCGCAGTTTCTTCAAACAACTGTATTGGAAAAAACAATGCTTTGCCTTGGGATATTCCAGAAGATCTGAAACATTTCAAAGATATTACTGACGGGCATGCTGTGCTTATGGGCCAAAATACTTGGGAATCAATTCCAGAAAAATTTCGTCCTTTGCCAAATAGGAAAAATATTGTTCTTACAAAAGAAAAAGATTATAAAGTTCCAGGCAATGTAGATGTTTACAATTCTATTGATGAAGCTCTAGAAAAATATAAAAATAAAGATTTGTTTGTAATTGGTGGAGCAAGTATTTATGCACAAACAATTAATAAAGTTGATCAATTGTTTATTACCGAAGTTCATCAATTTGTAGATGGTGATACTTTTTTTCCAGAGATTGACAAAAATGTTTGGAAAGAAGTGAGTAGAGAAAAACATGAAGGTTTTGATTTTGTTAATTATAGTAAACAGTAAATAGTGAATAGTAAATAGTAAATAGACAATAGTAATTAGTAATTAGTAAACAGCCCGCCCCGCTCTGCAGGGCAGGGCCGGGGATAATAGTAAATAGTTTTGGAGTTTACAATAACAAATTTATTATCAGTCGACTTTAAGGACATTAAAGACTTTCGACTTTATAAACTAACAATATGTCAAAAGGTTTATTCATTGTTTTACATGGTATAAACAATTTGGGTAAGACAACTCAAGCAAAACTTTTGGTAGAAAAATTAAAAGCAGAGGGACATAGCGCAGAATACATGAAATATCCTGTCTATGATTTGGAACCATCGGGGAAAATTCTCAATAATTATTTGCGTGAAGGAAATAAATATAATTTGTCTCCAAGAGAAATTCAGACAATTTATGCACTCAATCGTACCCAATATGAACCAGTTTTGAAATCAAAATTAGAAAGTGGAATAAATATTATAGCCGAAGATTATACTGGTACAGGAATTTGTTGGGGAATTGGTGCTGGTGTTGGTGAAGAATATTTGAAATTGATCAATTCACATTTGTTGAGAGAAGATTTGGATTTTCTTTTTGATGGCACAAGGTTTACTGAAAGTACAGAAAAAAATCATAAACATGAAACAGACGAAGATCTTCTAGAAAAAGTTCGCCAAGCACATTTGAAGATTGGTGAAGAATTTGGTTGGAAAAAAATAAATGCTAATTTAACAATTCCTCAAATTCATGATATACTTTGGGAAGAAATAAAAAAATTAATTTAGCATAAATTTATGTTACCTACTATTAGCAATTTTCTTTTGAAAATTTTCAAAGCATACATTGGTACTTTGAAAAATTTTGTACCTTATATTTTAATATTTTTTTTGTTATTTGCATTTGTATTTTTTGCACAGTTTTCTTCTATACTTTTTTTTACACTAATACCTGGGACTTTCACTAGAACTATAATTTATTTGTTTGGTTTGACTGTAGTTTCTTTTTCTAGTTTTATGATGTCTGTAGCTCTTATTAGAGTAATAGGTGTTCATTATACTTTGCAAACAGTACCAAAATTTTTTGATAATTTGAAAAGCTCTTTTCTTTTGACTATCAAAAATATTTTAGCTTTGGTATTGTTGGGTATTCCAGCTATACTAGTATATGTTGTATATTTTGCTAGTCTTATGGGCTATATGTCTATAAAATTGATGTTGTTATCATATTTTATTGTAATTTTTATTGGAATATTATTTGTATTTTGGTTATCTTTTGTAATAGTAGCCATTGCTTTGGAAAAACAAAAAGGCTTTGAAGCCTTTAGAAGTAGTATTGCTATTGTGAGAGGTAGAGTTTGGCAGGTATTTTTGAGACTACTTATTCCGACACTTTTGTTTTATGTTTTATTCCTTATTTACAATGAAATTTTCTTCAAATTGTTTGGGTTTGGTATTTTGTATACTATATTAGTGCTACTTTTTGCTTTGTTAGCTATACCTTTGGGAGCTGTAGTACCAACTGTGTTGTATTTAGAATTAAAACAACCTGCTGTTGGAGATTTTGAGTTAAAAAACAGAAAAGTTTAGATTTAACAAACAATAATATAAAAAGCAAGGCAAACCTTGCTTTTTTGTTTAGAAAATGATACAAGATATGTTAGTCATCTTCAACAATATAAACATAGAGGTATACCGTGGAAACTCAGGTCAAGACAAATCCGCAAGTTGGACGTGCATTATTTCATACTTCTGGGGGGATTTTTGCTATCATCTTTGGTATGGTTCTTCCTATCTATGATGATGAAAAAGTCACACTAGCATTTATCGTTGGTGGAAGTATAGTTGCTCTTGACATTTTGTTCCGTCTCCCTATCTACCACTTTTTCGTGAGGAGTTGGAAAGATACTGGTCAACCGCTCTTTCAAGTGACTTGGGTCAGATCCATCTTCCTTTTTCTGGAAAAGTGGCTTCTTATATACCCAAACATAATACGAGAAAGTGAACGAGGGAAGCCTTCTAGTTCAATTCACTTTATGGTTGGTGCATTGATTCCACTTCTTATTGGGATTCCACTTTGGGCGGTGGTGCCGTCAGTAGTCATCTTTTCCTTTGGTGATCCTGCTGCACGTCTCATAGGAATGGGGTGGGGTAAAAGGAAAGTGTGGAAAGGTGGTACCAAGACGTGGATGGGGTTTGTTGGGTACTGCTACATAGGTGCAACAGCAGGGGTGATTACTATCATTCTCAATGAGTGGTTTCCACTCTATCCTGCGACTCAGACCATACTGACTAGTGTGTTGGCCGTTGGGGCGGCAACCTGTGTTGGTGCGTACTTCGAGGCCATGTGTGAAAGAGATGGATCACTCGTGGCTGAATTGATTGATGACAATCTACTTGCTCCGCTTGTCGGTTCAGTGGTGTTTTACACCGTTGCAACTGGCTGAAGAGCTTGAGATTACAAACCGGACGTTACCCTTTGGAACGTCCGTTTGCTTTTTAGTAGTATAAAAATTATTATCTACTAATAAACATGAATAAATTTAGGTCTTTTCTTTTGTCTAATCTCGTGTTACAATTATTATACTTATCTAGTTTAGTAATTATTTTTTATGAAACAATACGTTCCAATTATTGGTATGGAAGTGCATATTGAATTGAAAAC
>Ga0172380_10002774_pt1 | contig 25888 bp, 35 predicted proteins | sample Leawe162metaG_FD_119747 | JGI IMG/M metagenome (GOLD analysis project Ga0172380, IMG submission 119747) | Leachate microbial communities from a municipal landfill in Southern Ontario, Canada - Leachate well 162 metaG | ecosystem: Engineered > Solid waste > Landfill > Unclassified | place...
GCTTCACGTTCGGCTTCAGCCTTTTCTTCAGCCGCCTTGGCCCTGCCGGAGCTGATTTCGCCAAGAGCATCGCGGTAGGCCTTCGCGAGTTCGTCGCGACTCTGGCCATATTCGCTGCGATTGGCACCGAGAGCGTTCGACGTGGAACCAGCGTAGAGCTGATTACCCGCCGAGTTCATCGTGCCCCGGTTGGCATTGAGGTAGTTCTGCTGCAAGAGGGCCGCGCGCGAGTTCGGGTTGGCTTTGTAGTCGTTGAAGCCGGCGTCGAGACCGAACTCCTGTTTCGCGCCCTGTTCGGAGAGATCGAAGCCAATCCTCTGGTTCAGATAGCTTCGACGTGCCCCTGAGACAATCTGCTCAGCTTTCGTGTTCCAGGGCGTGGGGGGCGGGGTAGAGGGAGCCATAGCACCGGCCGACCCCCCCGGACCAGGCGTAGCACCCGGCCCTGCTATAGCGCGCCCGCCGCCGATGCCAGCCCTGCGTTTCCGCGCTGGCTGGTTCTGTCCCAGCCCCGTACGTGGACCACCAGCCACCGAACGGGGTGCCGTCGTGCCACCGGAGTTCCGAGGTCGCCGGGCTTGCTGCGCACGCCCTACGATCTGCTGGCGGGTTTGGTTACGAGGCATTCACCGCTCAGAATAGGCTAGAGAGCGGCCTATCCGATGGCCAGCCAGTGCAGGGTCTCTTTGGTCCCAGCCCCAGGCGAGGAACCATCCCCCGTACGTGCCCAGACTTTGAAGGTCGTAGCACCTTTGGACTTCGCGCCGACGATGGTCACCGATTCAGCGGTAGCGATTACACAGACAGGCGTGGTGCTGAGCGAATGCGTCACGGTCGTTTCTTTGGAGTTCGGGTGCCCACCGCCCCATTCCACAACCGCGCTGCCAAAGTTGATCTTGCGTTTGGCTGCACTCGCAAGCTGGAGAAAGTCGGAGAGGCCGCCGTTCGTCACCACCGTTTTGACTTCGCTGCCAGCCCCGACAGCGACTTCCTGTTCAGTCGTGCCCCGCGTTTCCGTAGCTATAAACGCCGCTTTGCCGTTCGAGTCCTCGGCGGTTATCGAAGCTCCAGAGTTGGCTTCAGCTCCAGGAACATCAGCAAGTAGGAGATAGGCATGGGAGCCTGCGAAGCTGTCGCCCTGGCCTACGGTCGTGAACTCGCCTTCGCCCGATTTGAACGTATTCTTGCCTGAGTAGACGAAGCCGGTCTTGTCGGCCGATTTCTTCCAGTTGACTTCGGCTTCTGAAGCGGGGGATTCCAGCGAGGTTGCGGCGGGGTTTTCGAGGCCCATGACTCTCCTTAGTTGGTCAAGCAGCAGGTAGAGCAAAAGCCACCGAATTGGCGCATTCGCCGGGTTGCTGCATAATGCGTTATGTAAACCGATTTCGAGACAAGCCGTGCCTAGCAACGCACGATAATGGTGGCTATACCTAACGCTCCACCCTTCTTGAGCGGTGCTGGCCGCCCAGCTTGAAGCTCGTATTGAAGCAGTCGCTTAGGCGGTCTCGTCGGGGACGAAGCGAGAGTCGATCAGAGCCGTGTAGCCGCAACCCCGACAAGTCGCCGTATACATCGGATCAACCCCATCGCCCTCGGTCAGGAATCGTCTTGGGGTGGGCGAAACGCCCCACGACTTCTCCCCGCAATAGAGGCAGGCTCTTTCCTTGCCCCATTGCTGAGCGAGCCAGTCAAGGGGCCGCTCGGCAGGATCGTGAAAGTCGGTGTGCTGCTCTTTCTCCTCCGCCACAAACGCAGCCTACGCATTCGCCCATTGAACCGCAGAGGGGGGACGCTACGACCAGGGACGCCGGGAACACTCAGCTAGAGCTGCGCGGCGAAGATCGGGATCGCTGAAGGGATCGCTTGGCTCACCGAGATATTTATTCCCCTCAACGCTCTCAGCAACCGGGTATCGCATGTCGGCCTTGGCGAGGCAGTTGCGGTAGTGCATCTCGCCTCCGATCCAACCGAGAAGCACGAGAACCGCAACTGCCGCAGCGATAACCGTCAGGCCGCGAAGCAATGTGGCTTCCCTGCGTGCCTCAGCACAATGACGCCCCTGCGGTTCACGCCCCAATGCACAAGCGTGTGACAGTCGAATTCTTCGATTCCTGCGCTTTCGGGAGCAATGAATGCATAGCGCTGGATCATCACACAGCTAATGCTGGGAGCGGCGCGGCGCTTACAGGGGCCAACCCTGGAGCCGATGCAGTCCCTTCCGCACGATTCAGAGGCGAATTCGGCCGTTTCGCTTCGAGCCTGCTGAAAGGTCATGTAGTAGTAGGCGCTAGCGCTACCGGCCGTTAATGCCAGCGCGGCGACCACAACGAGAATTCCGCCTAAAATCTTCAGGTGCATGGGAGCTAGTTCTCCTGTGCCAGGCCCCAGGGCGTTACCGGCGTCGCTGGGGCCGCTCTGTACGACGAGGACTCTAGCTGAAAACTTGACGGTGCGTCTCTTGGCGCGGGAGGCTAGACCGGCGAGCCTTCAGCGGTGGACCCCCTGGAGCGCTTCGCGGCGAACATGAAGGCGCTCAGAGCAGAGCGTGGCTGGTCCCAAGAGGCGCTTGCGGATCGCAGCGGCTTGCACTCAACGGCGATCTCGAAGCTGGAGCGCTGCGCCCGCTCACCGGAATTCCAGACGGTCGTGACGCTCGCTACGGCGTTCGAGGTTCCGGCGGGGCGGCTCTGGGAGGGAATCCCATAGCCAGGTTCACATAAGTCCTATTATCGTGCGTTCTCGAACCGAGAGTCGATAAAGACCGTGTGGGCGCATCTTTCGCAACGCACGCGATACATCGGGTCCGTATTTCCCTCGATAAGCCGCTCAGCGGGCATTACGCCCCATCTACGGTTTCCGCAGAACGGGCACGCTGGGACTGGTTCGGTGCCCCAACGCTCTTCGAGCCACTCGATTGCGGCCAAGGTGGGATCGGCCCCGTCGGCGGGATCGATCTGAAGCCCCCGTTCGAGTCGTCCCCCAATGACTCCCTCGGTGGGATCGGCCCATTCGCCGGAATCACCCGAAAGGTCGGACCCCTGTTCTCGCTTTCCTTCCTCCGCCACAGCCCTAGCTTACGCATTTTCGCCCCCCGAAGTTATGTAAACGCTTCGATAATGGTGGTTATGTGAACCCACAGCATCATGCTAGCATCTCCACTCTCGACAAACGCCCCGGCAGCGCAAGCACGCTCCGGGGCATGGCACAAGGAGGTTAGTCCTTATGCGAAGCAGACTTTATCTCGTTGCAACGCTGGCGGCTGTGTTGACGGTAGGAGCCACGACAGCTCAGGCCGGATACCCGGTACCTGAAGCCAAGCCGCGCGTAATCCAGACGACGCACCTGCTCGCCACAAGCCATGTGAAGGCGTGGCAGTCCAAGCCACTCGCGCTCAGACGAACGCTCTACGTCCACATCTACCAGCGGGGCCAAGAGATCAAACAGCACTACATCAATGGCTGCGCTGCCAGCTACAACTCTAGGGGCCTGATTGTGCGTATGCGTGTCAACGGCTGTAGTCGCCATCGTTTCACGATCCAACTCCGCTACATCAGCCTATCGCGGCAATACCGCTTCAAGGTCCGTCTTACGACTTCTAGCTGTGACGGAACCCGCGGCTCTATCTGTTAGACCGAACGTGTTTGTAGCTGGGCGGTTACAGCAACCGCGGAGTTGTTGGTCAGTGTGCCGCTTGTCACAACGCCCAGCACATAAGCACCATCCGAGGGAATCGTAAAGTCTGAGCCAGTGGTATTCGTAACGGCTGATGCGGCGGGTTCGTTGATTTCAACCGTCGAACCGCTGACAACCGTTCCAAGCGTGACCGTCAGAGCATCAGCCCCTCCCGCAACCGTGATTGGATAGAAGCCAAACGTAAATTTAATCGTTGGTTTCGTGGCATTCGCTGATACCTGGGCGCGCAGACGAAGTTTCTGAGTCTTCCCCGCAACAGTGTAATCCGCGTCGTCAAAGTAAAAAATACACGGGGGGGTTGGGGCGGTCCCCCCGCTCGCCACGGCGTTTCCGCCAGTCAAGAACAACGTAGCCGCAACTTGATCGGCAGCAAGGTACGATTGCGCTGAAATGATCACCCGATACGCCGAGTTGTTCGGGCTGGACAGGCTCGTATCCGGCACCTTGTTTTCCGAGTCGATTTTTTCGTTCCACTGTTTGACCAGCGCGACGATTTTCGGATCGCCTGTGGAATTGGGTTCTCCCACGACGGGATTGCTCAGAGTGCCAGTCATTCAGATGCTGCCTTTCATGAAGTTCAGAGGTTGGGCGTAAACGGCGCGTATCTTAAGCACGCCCAGCGGCGGAGATCGGTGGCCACTTATAGGCATCAGAGCCCAGTATGGCCCCGACTACGGCGGCTAAGGGCTGCCGAGGCCCGACAGGCGCAGAATCAGGTTGATCAGCACGGCAAGAATCACGGAGCCGATCACAGACGCCCCGGCGACTCTGGCCTGCGCTGTGCGAATGGCCCCGATATCCTCGCCGGTCTCAAGCAAGCGTTTTTCCAAATCTTCGTGGCGGCGCGTGTACTCCTCAATCGTCAGGAATTTCGCCGTCTCACGCTGACGTTCGACCCGTTCGTCACCGATCTGTTTGCGCAGTTCGTTTGCTTTCTCATCCTTGTAGGTCTGCGTCTCGCGAGCTAAACGCAGAGCCTCAGCGCTGGCCTCAAGTTGCACTTTCAGCGCCTTGTCCCGCTCATCAAGCAGAGCTTCCAGATACTCGCGGAGCGGTATGTCGGTCATTTGGCTATACCAGCCCCCCGATGCTCATCGATGAGGGCATTCGTCAGTTTCTTAAGCTCGTTCACTGCTTTGTTGGTTTTGTTCACATTGGTGATCACTTCAGTGAGAAGGGCTAACGCAGAGACATTGGTCGGCAGTTCTGCCTCCGCGTGCGTATGCGTTGTGCCGCTGAAGGTCTGCGTGTATGTAGCAGGGCTTTCGGGTTTGGAAAGCACTTTCGTGGAATCGATGCCATGGGCTTTAGTTAACACTTCATGAGCTTCCAGATGCTCGCCGGTTGCTTCAAGCGCCAACATCTCATTTGGATTCATACGTGACGGCGTATAAGTCCAAAATGGTTCATAGTTCCAAGCGCCTTCAACTTCAGCGCCAAAGAAGAACCTTGTGTTATCAGCCAGTCCGGTGAAAACTGCTTTGCCTTCGGAATCAGCCGTAGCCAATTTGACCGGACTGCCCAAGGGGCTACCTTCAGGTTTGACAGTTCGAATAGGCCAGTTCGATGCCGAGTACGCTCCGACGATGGTCCCTTCGGGGATGCCAACCCCATACAGACTCGATAGCGTGAAATCCACAATACCTCCCTAACTCATCACAATCCAGTCAACTTTTGATTTCGTAGCTGCTGCCGGATTTCCGTTGGCAATTGTCTGAAATTTGAATTTAGTGGAAGTCTTTTCAGTCCAACTGGAATAGGCCCAAAAAGCACCTATCTTTTCGTTGGTAATCATTACAACCACAGGAGTTTCGCCAAGACCATGTGTTACTTCGGTAACTGGTCCGAACGGGGTCGCCCCAGCCCACGTAATTTCAACAGTCCCCCGGTTTATTTTCCGTAGAGCCGCCGAAGGAAGTTGTGGAAAAAGTTCCTCTGCACCCGTTGAAAGCTCAGAGGGTCCGACCGCTTCACCCGCAATCTCAGAACTGCCCACTGCGTTTTCTTTGATGTCCCCCGCAACGATGCTGTCTGAGAGGTTCAACTTCGAATAGGCGATAGCCGCCGCGGCGTTCACATCTGCATTAACAACTGCCCCTTCTTTGAGTGACGGATTCGGATAAGTGCCACTCAAATCGCCCCCCGCTGTGCCGGTTGGTGCGGCTGTAAAGGCAGCAAAGGTCAGCGAGGTAGTCCCAATTTCGATCGGGTCTTCGGTGGTTAAGAGCCAACTCGTGGCTGCGTTCGTCGCGCCGCCGGTTACAAGGACGAACATGCCCTGTTTGACCTCTTCGGTCGTATCGGCGTCGGCCGTGCGCGTAAGCTGGATTTTTTCGCCTTCGCCCAGCGTACCTTCGCCGCCCAGCGTACCTTCGCCGCCCAGCACTTCACTTTTCGTCACTTCCCAGATGCCATTACGCGTGGCAGTCGTCTGGTTCTTCAAAAGGATGCGAGTACCAAGCGCTGTGATGGACGTTCCATCAATCGTCAGCGGCGCAGTCTTTTCCAGCACGGTCGGCGAAACTTCGGTAAAGCCCAAAATGGTCACCGTTGAGGCATAAGCCACCGGCTGCTTTACCGAGAGGCCGGCGGCGGCTGCAGCCGCTCGTGCATCTACATAGGCTTTGTTGGCGGCGTCAAGGTTCGCCGTACATTCAGCGAGGTTGATGATCTTTTTTTCGCCCCAGGAGACGTTTGTTGTGGGCGTAGCCATCTGATCAAGACGCGATGTCCTGACCTGCGTATCGAAATCTGAGACGGTCGAGGCTGTTTGCGTGCCGGTGTGATTTTCACGAGCGAGTGTTTGGGCGACGGTTTTGCCGCCGTCTTTTACCAACTTGCCGCTCGTGCCATCGAAGACCGTGATATCACCGTCAGTGGCCGTCCCTGGACCTTTGACCCGTTCTGCATCTGCGGTTTCCCGTGCGGATTTCTCAGCGCTGTCGGCTGCTTCGCGGGCTGATTTCTCTTCGCCCAGCTCAACATCGGTAGCCGCGGTCGCTGCGTCCTGTTTGCTCGCCAGGCCTGCTTCAAGCTCAACCTGAGTCGCCATGTCCACAGCGAATTCAGGGTTGGGGTAGCTCCCTTTCAAAACCCCACCCGCTTTACCCGATGGCGGCAGACCTTCAGCTTCGACGCTAGACAGACGTTCGTCTAGGTTCTTGCCATCCTGATCTAATGCGCGAAAGTTCTGATCCGACGCTACGTCTTTTACAGCGCCGCCGGGAAGACCGTTGCGAGCCATCTAGGCCACCGTCGTGGAAGGAATGCGAACCTCGCGCAAGTGGTAATCCACACGGCGAATAGATGCGCCTTGTTCTGTCGAAGAACCACTGAAGCGCGTAGAAAACACAGTGCCGCGCACGTCCTTGCCGTTGTAGGCCGATAGCAAATCCTGCGTCAGGTCGCCCAAGATGCCTTCTCCTCCCAAGATGCCTTCTCCTCCAAGCACTCCGGTAGACACCCCGGTCATATCCAATTCCACGGGTTCATCAGCCAAGATCACGAAGTCTGAATCGATACTCATATTGACTTTGCCCGACCCCCAAACCTTGGAAGACCGCAGCGTCTTCACATCAGGGTTATCGAGGTCGAACCAGCCCGAGCGGTGATGCCAATCGAGCGCTTTGCTTTCATCGCTCGTAAGGCTCGGGTTATGCCTACCCACGTATTTTTCGCCGCTCGCGTAGCCGAAGACAAGCTCAGGCGCACTTTCAACCCGAAAGCTCGTGATACACGAAGCAGGTATGTCAAACAGACTCCACCACCCGAGCTGAGGATCGAAGACCAAAACTCGGCTATTAGCGCTAGCCGTAGGATACGCAAGGTAGATACGGTCTTCGTGAGCGCCCATTGCGCATTCGGTGATTGCACCCTGATTCAACACCCCGCCCGTGAAAAACGGAGACGCTTGGCCTGACCAGATCGGCTCGATTATCTGCGAGACCTCCTCTGGTTCTTGGCCTGTTGTGCGATAGACGCCGTGGCGAGACATGAAGTAGATGCCGGTCTCGTGGACACAAATGGCGCGTGAGGATGCGAGGCCAATCCCGGTTTCCACCGGCCGGAAGTTGAAGATCGGTTTCCCTTCGATATTGACGGCGATGCTTTGCAGCACAAAGAACTTCGTCTCTTTGAAAACGAAGACAAACTCTCGCCATGCAATTACAGCCATGACTCGCTCTCCATCACCGGGCGAGAATTGGAAGTAAGCCGTTTCTTCGTAGGACTCTGGATTCCCCGGTTCTGAGAAATAGACGTGCGCAGGCGATGATTCAGCCCCGCTTGGCCCACCCGTTGTCGTTGTGTAGCCCCCGGCAACTAGGCGATTCGAGCCAGGATCAACGCATATCGCACCCGCTTTCGGCAATCCAGCGGGCGCGGTCCATTCGCTGCCGTTCCATTTGCGCAGCGTGTCAGTGCCGTTGCCTGCATAAGCGACCTCGGCATTTGGTTTGCCAAAGCGAGCGAAGTCCCAGACAGCGTTCGTTAGTCCCGTTGCCGAGGCAACAACTGCCCCACCGCTGCTTAGAGCCTCCAAACGCGTTCCACAACCCGCTAGAAGCTGCTTCGTGCCCCCGGTTGTATAGAACGGTTCCAAGCTCGCTACGCGGTTTGTGAGAGCCGAGGACGTGAGTTTTTTGAAGCCCGCTCGCTCCTCGATTGCGCCTCGGTCGGTGAACTGCACATTGAGCAGATCAATGGCCTCAGCGGGACTAATGGCATCTACCTTGTCGCGGAGGTTCAGGCCATTGCCAAAACCTTGAAACGGGTAGCTCGTAAGTCCTCTGAGGCTCACACGGCAATTCTGGCAGCGCTAGCGGAGCGCAGCCGAGTCTTCGACGACCACGTAGTCATCAGGCGCATCCATCTGCGGATTGAGTAGCGATTCACGCATGGCCTGAAGTTCAGCGTCGAAGGTCGCTTTGGCCGCTTGGCTCAATTCCCAGTCATCGCTGTTCTTATATGCCCGCGCTACCGCTCCATCGATAATTAGCGAGTGCCAGCGTTTGGGCATCAGGGGTTCTGCTTCTCCGCTCAGTTCCGGCGCGACCTTCCAGTAGCGGACTTCGAGTTCATTGGTCGCCACCGGGTAGACGTTGACCGTCGTGCCTTTCGTGATGTAGTACAGCGAAGGTGTGCCGGTCTCGGTGAGGTCCGGATTCCAGTCATCGGTGATGCGATCTTTGAGCAGCGGCGTGAGCTTTTCCACGTTGCTCTGATCGACCACGTACTCGACCGTGCGCAGATCGGCGATCGTCAGAGGCGCGGGGCCTTCGGCGACTTCCTCTAGCCACGGCCATGCCTCTCCCTCGGCTATGTCGAGTAAGTACGCCGAGTTGAGGTAGCTTTCGACCCGAGACCCCATGTGCTCGAAGCCTCGCGCTTTCATCTCAATGATCATCTGCTGGAAAGTGATGATCAGGCCTTCCGCTTGCCCTCAAAACTCTTCTTAAGCCCACCCTCGCCCCGTACTCGCTTCGCCGCCTTGAAGTCGCTCTTAAGCACGTCGCGCCTCTGTTCGGTGCGTAGGGCGCGCTCAGCGGCCTTCTGAGGCGAATCGGTGCGTGTCTGGGCCAGAACCCTTGCTTTGACCTCTGGACGCCTCAAATCGATTCTGTGCAGTTCCTCAGCCACACCGAAGTCCGGATCGCGGTAGCCCCCGTCAGGCGTAGTGATCGGGATGTAGCTGGGTACGGCAGGAAGCGGGTTGTTGCGCCGTACGTGCCACCGACCTGGAACGCAGGAGGCGGGAATGTCGGGAGCCGGGTTAGGCTTGACGAAGACGACTTCCATCTCGGAGCCAAAGGTCGCCTTGAGATGCGCTTCGAGCGCTCGCCCTGACTTGACCGCGCCATCAACCCATTCGGCCTGTTCGTAGCGGGCCTTGATATCGGGCGGGACGATGCCCATCGGGTCCTCCATCAGTTGCCCCGCGCTACCACCCTGACGACCACTTTGGAGCAGTCTTTTTCTTTAGCGAGTTCTTTTGCCGTTTTGCCGTCGATGAGTTTGAGTTTCTGGACGGTCATGTCGTAGTAACCGGCGCATACAGGCGTAGCTTCCAATTCGGAGCTGTTGCGCAGGTTGGACATCGTGAACTCAACGTTGTTCAGACCGAGTTGAGCGAAGGTGCAAGCCTCGCCGCCTTCTTCGTAGGAGCTATCACAGGTCACGTCGGTGACAGTCTCCTTCTGGTTGCCGACGATGCGGTAAGGCACTGTGAGCACGTTTTTGACTGATACAGCCATATGGGAGTCCTTTCAAGCTAAGATCGGGTCATCCAAAGTACAGCCAAGCAAGGAAGGAACCACCATGGCTTCAAAAGAACGAAAGCTGGTCGGTCAAGTCGGCGTTGATTCAGGGCAGATCATGCTCACCGACCCCTGTTACGTCAGCGGCTTCATAAGCGACGAGACGAACGCGGATGACCTCAACGAGGCCTCGCAAAAGCAGCCGCAGGCGGCGTATCCGTATTCCTACGATGGCGCTTGCCATGCGACCTGCAACGTAGACGGCGCGGGGCAACTAGAGAACGTGGCCGGTGTTTGCGTCAGTTCGGGCCACGGCGATGGCGTGTATCCCGTTTACGTCGAGTATGGCGAAGAGGGCCGAGTAGCTCGCGTCACCATCGAGTTCATGTAGCGCATAAGCGCCCCCGGAAAGCCAAGCAAGGAAATCCGGGGGCGCTTATGCAGACTACGAGGTTGCGAGTGCGTTGAACAGGTAGAGGTCGTTTCGCCTATCGGCACCAAGCTGACAGCGATATGCCAGCTTTCCGCCGTAGGAGTCCGTCCCCTGTATCCACGCGAGTTTCTCGCCACCCGTGACGCTGTTTTGCCACTGCGGCGCGCCCTTGGGGGTCTCCAGCATGAAGAAATGCTCCCAGTGGCCCATCGCCAGGAGTTCATCCGGGCAATCGGGATCGGCAAAGATTTCCATGCCGTTCCAGGTCGTGGTCTCATCAGAACCCGCAGTCAGCCCTTTGTCAGAGCTGAAATGCACCTGCTGCTCTAATAGTTCGTAGAACTTCTGCTGTTGCACGAGGCCGGTCAGGAAGAAGGTCGGGGATTTGCCCCGCCTCTGCCTGATCTTCCGCTGAGCAGTGAGCAGAGCGCTGACCGTCAGAGCAGTCGTGGTCGTGTTGACCGTCGATTTCCACTGACGCTGCACCGATGGTGCGAGACCACCGAAGGTAGCCGTTTCGCTGATCGCGTTGCGGATACCGCTCATCTCGAACGAGGTTTCGCCTGAGCGCCCGTTCTTGTTCGAGACGTAGTGCGTGGTGCCCTCAGTCGTGACGTTGCCGGTCGAGGACGTGAACGCGTAGTTGGCATCGTCTACGAAGGTGACAACCCCGCCGTTGACGATCGTCGCCTCTTCGGTTTTGGTGCCAACGTCCACCTGCTGGCCCTCGAAGATCCAGCCGCGTTCAATCGCGATACGCCCGGAGGTCGTATTGAGATCGACGTTGTTGGTGTTCGAGGTCCGGCACTGAGCGATCAGCGCAGAGCCATCCATGTAGGACATACGCGTGAGCTGGCGATTCATGTCGTTCAGCGCCCGCACGATCTCCTCATCCCCCGCCGAGACAATCGACCCGGCTTTGTCAGCGGAAATGTCCAGGATGTCTCCCTGGATCGCTACCTGCTGATGGTGGTGGGTGAGTTTGAAGTTCGCTTCGTCGTAGCCCTGGTTCCCGGCTTCGTTCAGATTGCCTCCCCCTGCTGGGAGAGACGTGAAGCCGCCGTTGCGGGATACGTGAAGCGGAACCTTCGCTTCCTTGCCCTGCGTGTATTTGTCGGTCTTTTTGAGTTTGTCGAGGAAGCGATTTTCTTCGTAGAGCTGCTCTTTGAATCGCCTATCCGTCCAAATTACGTCTAGTGCTGCTTCGAGTGAGCTTTCGGTAGCGGCCATGCCGCGTTCCTCCTAGGTTTGCTTCGCCCTCTCAGCGGCTTCAAAGACCTTGGTGCCGTAATCCTGGCGGGTCTCTTTGTCGCGGAGGTCGATCTTTTGCTCACCCTCGGTTCCGACTGGCGGCACAAACGTATCCTTCGTCTGGCCGTACTGACTATTTCGAGCGATGATGGATTTTTTGAAGGCTTTGAAGCTGCCCTCAAGATCGGGCTTGCCGTCATGCTCATCGCGGTTGGCGAGCGCCCGGTTACGGACGAAGTCGTACTCCTCATCAGAGAGCTTGAAGTTCTCAGAGTCTTCAAGACTCTCAACAACCGATTCGCAGTACTCCTGCTCAAGCTGATCGAACTGCTGCTCCTGCTGAGCCGCATCCCGTTCAGACATCTCCTGCCTGATCTTGGCGATCTCCTCGTTGAGATCAGGTGGAAGCTCGAACTCGTCGTCCTCTTCCTCTTCTTCGGCCTCAAGTTCAATGCGGGCGTGCTCTGAAAGAGCCGCCTGCTGTCGCTCGGGACCGTTGCGCCCTTCGATATCAGCCAAAAGCTGGCTCTTACGAGTCAACTCAGCCTGGGTATCTGTGAGGCGCTTCTCCTCTACATAGCCGTCGGGTACCTCGGGTGAATCGGACGCGGGCGAATCCGGCGCTGCCGGGGCCTCGGGGGTGCTGGGCGAGTCCTCAACTACAGGGGCCTCAGCGATTGCCTCATCGGGCATTACTGCTCCTTGTCTTCAGCCAGGGCCTAGAAGGGCGAATCTGGCGCTCTACGGGGCCGCTTTGCGGCGAGTCCGTTTCCATGCGCGCAGAATGCCGCATAGGGCGGCGGAAGGTTTACTTTGCGTAAGTTCCGATTTTGCCACCTCGTTCGTGGTCAAGAAATCGGAACCGCGAGACTGACCTTTTATGCGTAAGCGGGTCAGCCCTGGTTAAGCGGAGCCTGATCCGGCATTGACGGTGGACCCTGCGGTTTTGAGGCATTGCTCATCCCCAGCGATTCCGCAGTCTGTTCCTGCGCCATTGCCGCTTGTGCCTGCTGCTGAGCTTCAATCGCCAAATAGGCGTCATACACCGCGCCTATTGCCTCTTGCTGGGGAGGATCAAAGTCGTCGTACTCAACTGTTTTTAGAAAGTCCGCGAGCACGTCCTTCTGCACCGCGATATCATCGAAGGGCCGGGGCATCCAACCAGGCACAAACTGGCGCGGTTCGCCGGTTTCCTCGTCAAAGCCCGGTTCCTCGCCAAAGAACGGGCGGCGATCCGGCGTGTTGAACAGAACCTTCGGGCCTTCCTTGACCTTCTGGATGATCAGGTTGGCGCGGGCGATGTCGCGCTCATAGCTCTGCACAAGCCCTTCGGCCGTGCCTGCATTAAGCGCTGCCATTGCCTCGTGAGGGCTGATCCAGCCCCGGTCAGCGAAGTTCAAGATTTTGGCTTCGATCGACTCACGGGTCAGCGGTTCCACCGAGTCAGGCGTCACGCGCACGTCTATCTCGTCAAGCAGTTCAGCACCCATGAAGTCCCGAATCGGCTCTATGCCTTGCTCACCACGCACCTGGAGCAAGCGTGGCTCGGTGTAATGGCGCTGAACGAGATAAAGCAAGTGGCGGCCCAGGCGGCTGTGGAACTTGGCAAGATTCGCGAACCAGTTAGCCCGCCTGCTCGCGTCTTTTTCAATCGCGAACTGGATACCCTTGGCTGATTCAACCTGGCTCGGAATATCGTTCTGGGCGAAGATCCGGCCCATGTCCGCAATGGCCTCTTCCTTCTGCTTGAACAGCTCGGGCGGAATCTGAGGCACGTCGCGAACCTTGACTTCGCCCACGCCTGCGATACGCACAACCGCTCCCGGAACATCGTTCAGCTTGCCGCTGAGGACTTTGCCGTTCTGGATGATCAACTGCGGGTTGAGCAGCAGATTGACCCACTCGGCGATCTTCGAGACCGCATGGTTCAACTGGCGCTGGCAGTCAATGGCGAAGCGCACCGGCCCCCAATTGCGATCCGAATCGGGATCTTCGGCGTAATGCAGCTCGTGCAGCACCGGCTCATCGACCACCTTGCCCTCACCGTCCTGGCAGGGATAGGGACGCTCCGGGATGATCACCCGCCCGTTCGCCATCGTAATCCAACGACCGTTCGGGCGAGCACGCGAGGGGCGCTCCAGATACTCGGTGACCAGCACAAGGCGCTCCCAGGCATTGTCCGGGTCGCTCGTTTCGGCTTGTTGCGCATCAGCGCTTAATTCGCCGCCCACATAGCCTTCGGATTCCATGACTTGATCCATGTCACGGGCCTGTTTGATCCCGATGTAAGGCGACTCGTCAAAGCGTAGCCCCGGCTCCCAGAAGACTTCGTTGGGACCGTAGACGCGAATCTTGATCTCGCCTTTGCCTACCGTCTTTTTCTCGCCGGTTGGTTCACCCGTCTTCGGGTCGAGGACATCGACCTCCATGTAGGGGCCGACCGTGTTGTCGAAGTAGGGCCAAGCGAAACCTTCGTCGGCAATGATCGCGTAGCGGACCACGCGCTCAACCGCCTTGCGCATATCCCATTGTTCCCAGCCGTAATACATGACCTTGCGAGCCAGGCGGGCGGCTGAGACGCGGCGAGGCTCATTGGAAGTCGGCGCTATGCCGTAGCCCGGCACGCGCTGCATCGCCCCTGCCACCTCAACCTCAACATGGTCGAAGATGTAGTTGCGCACGCTGCGTACGCGATGGCGTGCCTTGCCCCCGCGCCGCTCATAGCTCGAAGTGGTCTCCTGCTCACGCAGAACGCCGTGCGAATCGACCCAGGAGTACTGCCGGCCACGGGCGAAGCGAAGGCACTCGTTACGACGCGGTGCGCCTTCGGACATCGCATCCTGCCCGCGCTTAATCCGCGCCTCAACGTCAGACGGAACCTTGATTTCCTCGTTGAGGACTTGCGCTATTGCCTCTTTGGCGCGTTGCGCTACGGTCGGCATCAGGTAGCCGGGCCGCTTTCATAGCCCACACTCTCAAGCTCTTGCTGCGCTCGTTCCAGTTCCTCGGAATCGACCGTGAAGTCAGGTGGCAGGGGCAAGTCGTCCTCTGCATCCTCGGGTTTGGCCTCGAACATAAAGGGCGCGGCCTGCGGAGCCTGGATACGCGTCAGAAGCTTAGCGCGCTCTTTCTGCCACTCGCGCCGCTCGTCGGCAAACTTCTCGCGTTCAACGATGGCTAGGTAGAACTGCCAGAAGATAAGTGCGGCGAGCAGCACAAAACAGGCTGCAAAGAAGACGATCACGCCATCATTCCGTGATTACGCAGGCAGATTCTCACTTCGTTGAGCTTGCCATTCGTTGCATTCAAGGACGTAACCACTTCGGTGAGCAACGCCAGCGAGAGACTCGTGGAGAGCGTTCCCATGTCGCTCGATTTAGCCGGAGGGGCAGTGCCGTTAAAAGCCACTTTGCCGCTGAATTGCACCGAAGAAGCGCCGAGCGTGGCTATCTCGGTCACTTTGACCTTTTCAGCCGTCACCGCTTCGTTTTCGATCTCCGAAGTCGAGACCGCCGTGCCAACGTTAGCCTGCCGCGCTCTCGTTATGAGCGGCAGCATTAAGCCACCCCGTAGACGTAGCTCACAGACGTTTCGGCTTCCAAGGCATCGATGTAGACCTGTCCGAGATCGGCCACGGGAATCGTCAGCGTATCGCCCGCTTCAAGCAAGACTCCGGCTCGTTCAGCGGCTTTCGAGACCACTTTCGAACCACCAACCACGACTTTCTTATCAGCGCTGATCGTGACCCAGACACAGGGCGTTCCACTCGCAAGCGCCGTCGCTTTTTCTTTTTCGGCTACGGCTTTGCGCCCGGTGCCAAGCGAGGAAACGGGGTTATCGTTGAGGCTCATGCGGGAACCTCACCGGGACCAGCCATACGATCTATATGCACAGGCAAATCGGGGTCCACGCTCTGTTCTGCCACGTCCCCCACAGCCTCCGAGAACTCCGTAGCCGCATTCGCGAGCCGCTGAAGAGCCATGAGTTTCTCAGCGTATTCCTGAACTTCAGCCTCCAGCTTGGCGTAACGCTCGTCAACCTCAGCCCGAGAGACCATCCCAAGCAGATTTCGCGCCTGCTCTTCCACCCAACGCACGGAAAGCTGCACGTACGGGTCGTGCTCGCGGGTCCAACGCCCGGCATCGATGAATGGCCCCTCGGTGTCGCCTGAGGCCAAGCACTTCCCAGGGCGGAACTTGGCCTCCTCGACTATCTGTGGTTCGTTGCCAGGGGGCATCAGTAGCAGAAGGCGATTGGACCCTTGGCCGCTTCGAATGCCGTGGGGGCCGTGATTGACGCCGGAACAACGTTTTTTTCCGACAGCGAGATTTCTTTCGTGAAGATGTTTTTGCCCGCCGTGTTAGCTGGAATCGTCCTCAATTTAGCCGTAGCCCCATTAGCCGTAATTCCGATGAAGTAAAGCGCCGGGCCTTTGGCTGCGTAGGTGCTCGTGAAGGCGAGTTCCTGCACCGTTTTTTCGGTCCCGGCAACCGTGCCTTCCGTCGTTTCCGAGGAGTTGGCGACTTTCGTGCCGGTCGAGTCGAAGAGGGCTGCGATCACTTTGTTGGTACCGCCGCCAGCTCCGAGCAGGTAGCCGATGCCCGTCAGAGTTTTATTGGCCGGAAGGAAGACGCCAGCCGTGAAGAGTTTTTTTTCGGCGAACGCCGTGTCGGTCCCGGTTTCCGCCGTGGCTGGCTGCCAGGTGTAGAGGCCAGAGAGACCCGTAGAAGCGATGCCGCCAGTCGCGGTCGTCACGCCGGTCACGGTCGAGGACCCAGCGACGATGCTGAGCGGGTGTTCGACCAGCACCTGGGAGCGGCCTTCAGAGACAATCCAAACGACCTGTTCGACCGTGGCTGAGGAACCCACGGCGACTTCGGTATCGCCCGTGTCCACGTCAGCGGCAGTTTTGTAGAAGAGTTTGTCGCCCGCGCCGTTGATGATCTTCGCCTTGGCGTTGGGGGCGGCGTTAATCAGGCGGGCTGTCTGTTTGCCCTGCGTAAAAGAATCAATGGTTTCCAGAGGCATTTGCTTCTCCTTAGCTGAGGTCGCCCATCGGCGGTGCCTCTATCAAGAATTCGTTGGGATCGAAGGCAGGCTCATAAGTCGAATCGTAGTGTGGCGGCTGTAGCGGCGGTTCCTCCTCGCCCGGTAGCTCATATGTCCTACACATTATTGAGTAGCGGACCGCATCGAGAACATCCCAGCGCGTCGTATCGGTCTGTGGCACAGCGGCCCATTCGTCGGCTTTTTTGAGATCACGCCTGTACTCCCGTGCCTGGCGCATGGCCTCAGGACACTCACGAGTGAAGAGCAGCGAGGGGGAGGGCTTGCCGTCTTTGTCCTTCTCCTGAAGCCTGCGCTTCATCTCGATAATCCCCGCTTCGCGGTTGTTTTTGCCCCACTCACATTGGATTTCAGAACGTGAGTAAGCCGCCGCGACTTCATCCTTGTTGATCGCAGATTGGTTCTTGGAGGTTGGATCTATCACGTAGGTCAGCTTGTCCTCGTTCAAGCCCCACTTTTCCTTGTTGCGACGCTTGATCTCGGCTGCAATGTCGGAAACGATGGCCTCTGAGGGGTTGAACTCATCGAAGACCAGCGCCCGATTGTCCTTGTCGAATGAAACCCAGACGACCCCCGTGCGATTTTTACCGGGGTCAATGCCGATCACGACTTCCTGGCCCTTCAGGTGACTGGCCTCAATCGGCTCTATGCGATGGATATCCTCGTTGAACTCGCTGAAGAACATGCCACCCAAGTGGACGAATTCGCCGTGGAGGCGCATCCGTTTCTCGTCCTCGGTCATGCGTGAGGACCACTGAGCGATAGCCTCCTCGGTGTTGTAGGGGTTATCGGCCACGTCCATCTGCGTGACCGAGACCTTCGGGTTGCGGTCGCGTTCCTTCCAGACCTCCTCGTAGACCCAAGACATCCCGAGCAGAGGCGTCATGCCAATGATTTCGTCGCCGCCCGTAGAGACAAGGCGAGTATTGGCCTCGGTGCGTAGCTCACGGCTGTTCAGCGTGTTCGGCTCCTCATCCCAGTGGACGCGATGGACCTCCGCTGCTGCCCATGCGTCAAGGTCCTGATCGTAAGTTTTAAAGGCCACGCTGGAGCCGTTGACAAGCTGAAGTTCAGGCGAGGGCTGGCTTTTGAAGCTCTTGCCGAATTGACCCTGCTTAAGCGCCGCCTTGGGCAGGAATCGACGCAAGAGCGGGATTGTGTTCTTGAAATGCGTGTCGTTCTTCGGAGCGCCGATCCAGATCACAATCGGCCCCTCGAACTTCTTAAATGGCTTCAGGTGGGCGGGCAGCAACTCCTCAGGCACGAGCTGGATGATGTCGTCTACAACGCAGGCGACAGTCTTGCCTGAACGGTTCCCAGCGATCAGCGCCTTAATCCCGAGCGGCGGTGCCTTAATCGCATGGAACGCCATCTGCTTCTCATGCACCTTGTAGCTCGGAAAGACGTTGGCGATCTCCGGGTGGTTGTAGGCCTCAAGCGGATTGGCCTCGAAGATCGCCTCAAGTTCGGCAAGCTCCTGGAGCGCCCCAGGGTCGTCCTTAAGGTGCTCGGGGAGGGCTAGATCTGCGACAGCGCTCACGCGGCGCCCTCCTGCAACTCACGGCCATCTAATGAGTTATGCACAACAACCCAGGCGAACGAGCCATCGTCGCGCTCTACCGGCTCAATCGCTGGGCCACAGATACAGTCCTCGGACCTATCATGCTCAATCAAATCGTCCACTGGCAAAACGTGGTAGTCACTCACGCAGCCATTTGACCACGGAGGGCGGCGGTCAGGACTGGCTCAGGACTTCTGTGTCCAACTCGGCACGCTCTTGCGGCGTAAGCGTGCCCACCCACTGCGTGAACTCGGCGTAGCAGTCATCGCAAAGGTCCGCTCGTTCCGACTCAGGCACTTCGTAGCCAAACAGCTCCTTCGCCTCTGCCTTGGCCTCATCATCAGTCCAAGCCTTGCGGAAGATCCTTTCGCAGTGAGCGCAAGTGAATTCCGAAGCTTCCACCGCGGGTAAGCCTACCCCGTCTTTACACCGTAGCGCTCTTCCAAAGCCTGCAAAGTGGGGGAAGTTTCGCCCTTAGCCGGAACCACTTTCCCCGTCTCCACACCCGCTTCCCGCAAACGCCGGTAGGTGCGGCGAGCTTTCTGGGTAGGCGTGAGCGCCTTGCCCTTACGTGCCGCTGCCCGTGCGCGCTTAGCCGATGCTTCAGCCACAGCCGGGGTAGAACCGCGCCCGTAATAGGCGAGTGGGGCAGAACCCGTAGGCGACAAGCCGTTCGCGGTCGCAGCCAGCCCGTACGCCTTCGTCCCCGGTTCGTCTATCGCGACGTGAACGTGATCTTCGTGCCCACCTATCGGCCCAATCGGGACGCCGTTGTCAATGCTGATTCCCGGATCGTAGAAAAGCTCAGCCACGGTATCCCCGAAGCGAGTAGCGACGTAGCGGTCAAAGCGCTCCATCGCAACCGAATCCCCGCTCACGTCGATTGCCTCGTTGCTGTAGTGGTAGCTCCCGCTCGTGTGAACCGGGTCCACCTTGTCGAAGGCGGGATGCTCGGAGACATGCAGGCCGAATTTGCTCTCGGCGACTTTGCCGACCTTGACGATAGTCGGGGTGCGCCTAGCCTTCCGCTGCTTACCTTTCGTAAGTCCCTTCAGCCCGAGCTTGGACGCCTGTGCCTTGGCGGCGCTCAGCTTGCGGCGTTCTCCTGGCTTCAGCTTCCCTTTGTTGTAGGCCCGGAGGATGGCTTTGGCTTCAGGGGCGCGTTCGTCATACCGTTCAGGAAACGCCGAGCCCTGCGCCGCCTGTGCGAGGAGTCCGGGGGTGGGAGCGCTTGAAGTGCCCGCATCAGTTCTAACCTCTCGAAAGAAGCGATCGGCGGAGGCTGGCACATTGGTCGGTCCCTTCGGGCCGGTGCCGTAAATCGACGTGCGCTCTTGTCGCCAGCCCTGAGAATCTGCGTCACCGTAACTTAGATTTCTCAACGAGGACTCGACAAGGCCAGTCTCAATCGCCGCGAGCTTCTCTCGCGAGGTCGCCCGCGCCTTCTCGCCGCGCCTGAGCACCGTGCGAGCTACCTGGGCCTGTTCCGGTTCAAGGCCGGGCAGCGGAGCCTTAGAGCGCCGTTTGGCCGCTTTGCGCTCAATCCCCTTCACAGTGCGCGTGACCTTGCGAACCGCTGGCGTCGTCAGGTAGCCCCGCTGGTTGACTTTGAGCGTGCCTTTCGATTTGGCGCGTTGCAGGGATTTAAGCGTTGGCGCGCCTGCCGTTTTGCGCCCCTTGAACTTCGGAGGTTTCGAGGTTGGCGCTGGTTTTACCGCCAGAGCCGTCTTGACCTTGCGCTCGGCCTTAATCGCTTTCTCCGTGCGTTTCAGCCTTGCTTCACTTTGTGAAGTATCGCGGCGACTCCGAGCAGCAGTCCTGCGACTCGCACGCACAGCTCTGGTCTGACGACGTTTAGTCCTTACGCGCCGTTCTTGTCTTCGGGTCGCCACTTCAGTCGGAGCGCGGGAGGAAGTGGGTAGGGCGGCGACAGAGTCGTCGTATGCCTTACCCGCGCCACTGTAGGTCCCCGCTGGCCCCTTGGCCGCCTGACCGGGCTTTGGAGCCACGGTCGGCGTCTTGGGCACGTAGCCTGGAATCGAGAGGTCACCGTGATAGCCACCGCTTGCGCCCTTGCGAGTGGGCCTGTTTTGGGCACGTTCAGCCGCAGCGCGCGAAGGATAGTTCTTGGTCCTCGCCATTAGCGCCTTTTCCGCCCGCGCTGTTTAGGTGAGACGAAGGGAACGGCTCTGCCCTCCTAGCGCATATTCCCGAGGTAAATACGATCCCCTTGGCCTACGATCTTCGAGCGCCGAGCTTTCTTCGCGGAAGCAAGCTTCGCCCGTTGCTTGGGTTCGCGGGTAACTTCGCGCTGATTGAGGCTAGAACCTTGAAGCTTGCTCCTAGCCGCTGCCAGCGCACCTGAGCGTTTGGTACGAGCATCAGCGGGAGCAAATGGGCCGCTGATGCTCTTTGCACCACCCTGACCAAAGACTTTGCTACGCCAGTCAGAGCCGTATGCCGCTTTGAATGTCTGCCGCTCCCTAGCAGTTTTCTTCGCCTGGGCCTGGGTGATTTCACCGCTTGCGACTTTGCGTGAAAGCTGTTCGCCAACCCCGCCGCTACGCGATTCCCGTCCTTGTCCTCGCCGCTGCATGGTCGGACGGCCAGCAGTAGGTCCGCCTATCGTGGGCTTGTAGGGCATCGTTCTGCGCATCGGGGTCCTTTCGGGCAGGAAGGTCGGTGCGAGGACTCTAGCGCTCGGCCCACTCGCGTTCCGCCTGCCCGGTAGCTGCGTCTTGGGAGGCCAGCGTCGGACTATCCCCCACAAGCTCCCCGACACGGCGCTCCATGAACTGCTCGTAGGTCTCGCCAACGCTCGTGACCTTATAGATGCCGCCTTCCGGCCGAGGCGTAGCGTTGCTGATCCGGTCGCCCACATCCAGCGGAACGCCGTCAACTGCGGGCTGGGTAGAGTCGGCCTCGGCGTCCTGCTGCACGATCAGCGGGCAATTCTCCGCGTGCTTGCCCGAATCCCTGGATGCTCCACAGCAGTCCCAAACTGCGGGCTGGGTAGGGTTAAGGCGGTCCTCGTAGTCCAGGCTCTTCGCTCGCATCCAGGTGCTCAGCGCAACCTCAGCGTGCCCGGCGTTCTCCTTGATGCGCTCCTTCTCTTCAGGCGTGGCGCGGAAGTGGAGCATCTCTGTTCTATTGGACATTGGAGTCACCACAATCGGGGCACGGAATGGTCTCCGGAAATTGACAAGGAGGGCAAGCAGCGTTTATGCAAGTGGGACCGCTCATTGCAATCAAGCACTCGCCGGTCGCGATTTCTCGCTTGCCTTCGCATTCTGAGCAAGTGGAGTTCTCTGTGCGGTTAGACATCGAGGGACTCCAGCCATTGCTGGAAATCACGTGCTTTGGCGATGTCCCCCCACGCTTCCTCGGGATGATCGGTGATCTTCAAGAGCGTGTCACCACCGATTCCATCATTGATCGACGCGTAACGACCGTCCTCATGTACGTAGAAGCGCCACTTCTTCTCTACCTCGCTCACGTAGCACAGTCTAGCACGTCACTACGGGGCTGGATCGAAGATTCCACAGCCACAGTCTGAAACGAAGCAATGGCGGTCAACAATGCCATTTCCGTGCTCAGTGCTCTCGTGTCCACAGCGGCAATAGAGGATCGTGTCGGCATATTCCCGAATTGCACTTAATGCGCTTTCCGGTACGCCTTGCCCTTCGAGCTGGTCGCAAATGCGGTGGATTCGCTCATTTCGACTCATAAGCCCGTCCCCAGCTTCGCTCTGGGACCCTCCGGTTTACAGGACCGGCGCTCTGCTTTGAGCTAGACGGGCAAACGGCCCTCAGACAGCTATCCGCAGGGGAAGTCGCCAGGGCGGCTTATCGCCGAGAGAGGACCGTGCTACAGCCTATCACGTGTGAGGGACCTGCGTGCGGTGCTCCGCACCCGGCTCACTTGCGCTGCCGGGCTTGTAAGACAGGCCCTCGGGCGGACTGTAGCACGCTAGGGGTCGAATGAGCCTCTATCGGGCATCTCGAAAACGCGGGTCCAATGCACTCCGTCAATCGCATCTTCGGCAGCTTCTTTAGTGGGTGCGATGACAAGCGACGCTGTCCCCTCCGCCACGTCGTAGTCCTCACCCTCGTCCCAACAGGGGATTACAAGCCACAAGCGATCGGTGCGCTTGTAGTCGCCAAGTACCTTGATCTCACGGGTCTTCATCGCAAAAGAGCCTCAGCGACCTCTGGCATGCGCCCGTCTTCTGCGAGCCACTCGTCTAGCTCGTTGCCTCGGTTGCGGTTGAACGACAACAGCGGGTACAGACTCTGAAGCCCTTCGGCTAGTTTGGGATTCCACGCATCGGCCAGCATTGCGTTCATGCGTTCGAGGCCAGGGCGCATCACCGCAATCTCTTCGCGCCTTTCACGCTTGCGATGGGATTCGGCCCAGAACTGCTCTGCGACGGTCTCAGTGCTCATGCGTGGCCTCCGTGGCTCTCGGGGTTGGGACTCCGCTTAGGTATCAGAGGAAACCAAGAGCACGAAGTTGACCGCGCGGCCATTCAGAACCACCGTTCCCAGTTCCCCTTGGCCGATGTCAACTTGGAGCCTTAGGGCACCTCCGTTCTCAAACGTAGATTCGATTTGCCGCAGAAGCCCCTCCTCGCTCATTTCCTTGGCGAGTTTTACGCTTTCGCCTTTAGGGCCAATGGTCAATCTCATGCACTCTCTCCTTGCGTCGTTTCGCGGAGTCTAGCGAGGGATTCGAGGCTTGTCACTACGAAGCCGCGTTTGCTGAGCAAAATGTGAGGAGGGGACCAATATTTAATATGCAGCGCGCTCACGCGACGACCTCTCCCCCCTCCCCCTTATCGATAACGCCTCATCGAATCCAGGTAATCGGGATTCGGAAACGGCAATGCACGTAGAACACATGGCTTGCTAGAGCCCTTTGCTGCACGTGGGTGCATACCCTCCTGAGTATGTAGCGCCTGGTTAGCAGGGCAAGCGAGCGCGTGTTTGCTATTCGCTTTGTCTCGCTATTGCAAGGGTTCTGTTAGCAACTGCTCATACTCCATGCAGCTACTCAGTGCTTTCAGCTACAAGCGTGCGCTCAGTAGCTTCTATCCTCATGCCTCTGCTGCCAAGCTTCCTCAGCACCTCACCAGCATCAAGCCTGCGTATCTCGGTGGGCTGGTCACTCAAGACCTGAGCCTTGTCCACGTGGATCGCTGCGCTGGTCGAGACATTGCGAAGCGCAGTCGATACTTCCTTCGGCGGCAACTCCTCAATCGTGGACTCAAGGCGCGTCAACAACTTGCCCTCAGTCTCCATCAGGCGCGCACTGAGCGCCATGTGGTCTTCAGAGGCCCGTAACCTAACCTTCGGCACTACTTCGGCTCTAACGCGCTCGTACTGCTCCGCGAAGCGCCGTTTCCAGCGATAGAGCGTCGAGTGGTCGATGCTTACGTTGTCCTCGGCCAACAGCCGCTCAGCCTTTGCACCATTCCCATTGCATTCGGCCAAGGCGAGAAGCCCGCGCTCAATCAACTCGGGGTCTGCGCTGGGACCGCGTGTGACAACGGCTGTGCTCACACCCAAAGCATAACCATGCCATCACCCACAAACTCTCTCCGTTGCACCGCTGTGTCCTGGCTCAAAGCTCTACAGCAAGCACGTAGGAACAGGCTGTGAACTCTGCGGCGATAGCTCCGGGGGTTTTCGGCTCTTAATAGCCCTCGAACCCTTTGGCAGAGCCAAGAAACGACGGCGACCATGGCTGTAAGCTGAGCAGAAGGCGGTGGCCAGTCGGCTTGCCTTGCCGATGTCCCGTTGGACAACGGCTTACAGCAAGACGACGTGGGAGGAATATCACATGGACAAAACGGATCGCGCAAATCCACTTCTAGAGCCAAGTGGGTTCCAATACTTCACTTTGTATAGCATCAGTCATCTAACCGCCTAACTCTCCGTTATTCTTAGTCCATGAACCCACAAGAGCGCGCAATGCAGCTACGCAACCAAGGCCAGCCTTACCGAGAGATCGCCCAAACCTTGAACGTTGGACTAACCACGGCCTATCGCTGGGTCAACCCGACGCGAACTGCGCCTTACCGTAATGGCCGCGTCATGCATCCCGAGCGAGCCAGAGAACGTGATCGCCACGGTTACCGCACGTACCGCAAAGATCGTGGCCAATGTTCTCAATGCGAGGGGCCAATGAGCCTTGAAAATGATGGAGGCACCTGCCCAAGCTGCCGACAAGCCAAGGTCCACGCTAGAGCGCTTCAGTTCGAGCAATGGTGGAATGAGGGACTAAAGATGCGAGAGATAGCAGATCAACTCGGCTGGACCAAGAATCACGTAGCGATGGAGCTGGGACGCTTACGCGAGAAGGGCTACAACCTGCCGCTTCGTCTACCGCGAAAAGGCGAGCCACCCATGCAGCGGATCAAGCAGGGCTAGCCTTGCCAGCGGTATGCAGAGGAGCGAGCCACTAGCGTCCTTCCTGTGGCAGCTCGAAGATGCCCGGCTTTACTTCAATCACGCGGTGTTTGCGTGGAACGTCCTCGTAAGTCAAGGCTGTGTCAATCAGCGATTGAGCGACTTCACATAGCTCCCGCCAGACCGCTCCCGCCTCCGATAGCTCATCGCTCTCCCAAGCAGCTTCGATGCCATCTAGTGAGCCGAAGAACGTCATGCCCTTGGAGCGTGCTCGGAGTACGAGCTTCTGCTTCCACAAGGCCATATCTGCTTCCGGCAGTCCTTGCCTTGCGAGCCATTCACGACCAAAAGCGGCGTTCAATGCAGCTTCAAGCGTTGGTGCGACCTTCACGCCGCCCGCAATCCCCAAGCCACAGCGCCTCGCATCCTCAGCGCCGTCCCGAGCTTGCGTTCCTCTCGCGCTATCTCGACCTCGCATGAATCGGCGGTCCAGCCTCGGCCCGTTTGCGGAGCTTTGCCCCATCTGACCCGCAGTTCGTTCAAGCGCTTCAGCCGATCCTCGTCAGGCCGAGCGTTCTTGCGGCTGGGTTGCGGCCCCTTGGGCTTCTGCCGGGACACGCCCTAGGCTTCTCTCAAGCGTTTAGTCACGCTCGGCAATGTAGAGGGGCCTCCGGCGTCAGTTCGGGGGCCTTTCTGCATCGTGCGCCAAGAATCGCTATGCTGCCGTCGTGGACGCCCTAGAACGTCAGCGCACCGAAGAGGAAATCGCTGAACTCATTTCTGATGAGGGCATGGAGCGCTTACTGAGACGCTTTGTCGAGACCGGCGCACCCATCGCAGAGGATGGCGGTTCAGACGCTGATCTGGAAGCGTTCAACGAGGTTTTTGCCGATGCGTGCTTTGTTGTGCATTGGCTTGATTCAGACGATTGATCTTTGATAGGCTGTTCTTGTCTCGGTAGCACGGACGCAGAGCGCCCCGGAGAATGTTTCGCAGACTTCTCGCCGGGCCGTTTCTGCATCGTGGGCGCTTATCTCTCACTTTGTGCTACACTGACCTCATGTTCGGAATCTACATAGAGAAAGCCTCAGAATGGCATGTGGTCTGGGCACGCAGGGCTGACGGTGTCTATCGAGCGCGCCGTTTCTTCCCCGTAGCCTGAAGTAGCCTGAAGCAAGGCTCCCCGCATCGGTCAATTCGGTTGACGTTTCTGCCCGGA
>Ga0172380_10002775_pt1 | contig 25873 bp, 37 predicted proteins | sample Leawe162metaG_FD_119747 | JGI IMG/M metagenome (GOLD analysis project Ga0172380, IMG submission 119747) | Leachate microbial communities from a municipal landfill in Southern Ontario, Canada - Leachate well 162 metaG | ecosystem: Engineered > Solid waste > Landfill > Unclassified | place...
CCTGCCGCTGGAGCGCAGACTTGCCTCCAAAATCGGTAACATAAACCTTGTCGCCTTCGTCGAAGCCGGTATCGATAACCCTGAAGATTTCAGAGTCGCGGGTTACAAAGTTTACAAAGCCGATATCGAGCGCGCGAAGGCGCAGCTCGCGGCCTTTAAACGGGAGCTTACTTCATTACCGCTTTACGTCCAGCATGAATACGAAAGGGCGAGGGAAGAAGGGCGCGACGGGATAGCGGCACTAAACAAGGCTATTAGATACTACAACAATGTCGTCAGTCGGTGGAATAAGTCAAAAATCGCCGCATTTATAAAGAAAGTAGCGGAAGAATATGAGGCCAACGCTGCACGGAGAATAGCGCAACAGGCGGCGGCATCCGCGGAAGCGGCCGGCCCAGCCCTCGACCGCCAGAAAGTCGCGCTTCGGAATCTCGATAAATACAAGGTAACTGAGGACGGAGAGACGGGATATTATCTCGGAAAATACATAAAAGATAATCCTACGGATGAAGCAATCAGGGTACTGGAAGATGCCGGATTCACTGAAGAAGCATTAAAAGACGCCAGGGCTTATGTAACACTTTTTAATAATGCCAGTAATAAGTTCGCCGGCTTAAAGAAAGAGTCCGAATTATTTGTTATCGGCCAGGCTTTGGGCTTTTCCGCCAGGCAAAAAGCCGCTAAGTCAAAAGAGCCGTTTACAACGCTATCGGATGAGCAAAAAAAGACCGTTGTTGAAAAATACATCACTATGGACATAGCCCCGGCTGAATTGAGGGCACAGTCGCTCAAGCTGCTAAAGGAAGAGTGGATTGAGGCCGCGCCGATTTACGGGCTGGCAGCCCTGGGCGCACTAGGCGCCATCGGCGGCCCTGTTTTGGGAACAATCGGTAAAATAGCCGAGAAATTAGCTTTCACCGGCATGGGAGCCGTGGGTATTTATGATACGGTTAAAAATTGGGGAGAAATGAATAGAGCTGAAAAGGCTTTATCTATCTCCTTGGACGCTCTTCTATTGGCGCCGGTTATAGTACCTCTGGCTTTCAAAGGGGGAAAATTCGTTTTTGCTAAGGGTGAAGCGGCCGCGCAACGCGCGGCTTTCGAGCGTATCTTCCAGGAAAACAAAAATAAATTCATAAACGAGGTAGCTAAAAATTTCCGCAACAAAGAGGCTGTAATCAAAAGCTACGATGAATTCGTATCAAGTATGCGCAAATATGGGACCGCGCAGCTCCAGCTCGCACAGGCGCAGTATGTTATCGAAGGCGTTAAATTTGCAAAAACACCCGGCGAGCTCCAGTTAATCAATGCGGCCAAGGCCCGGATATCCGCCATCGGAAAGACTTTACCCGAACTGGAAGGCAAGGCCATCGATAGCGCTAAGAAATACGCTGATAATCTGAAGGACGGTATAAAGATAGATGACCCGGCCGTGAAGGATGAAATATCCAACCTTCCGAAGAGGTCCGTCCGTGACATGCAGGACATAGCACGGGAAACGGTTAATCCACGGAATATTAAAACAATCAGGGCTGATATCGATGCCGCCATAAGGGAGACGGCCGGGCTACGAAAAAGTGAGAGAATTTCGCCCAATGCTTTGATTAAAGTTACAGACCATCTTAACCAGCTCAACCGCGAACTCTACTTGGCAAGGCTGGCGGAAATCGACAAGCTATACTTTAAGGCACGTGCCGGCGATAAAGCCGCGGCTGAAATCGTAAAGGCATTGGAATCTCGCAGTAACATCGAACTCGGTAAAATAAGCACCGAGCAATTGGCAAAGTCTAAACAGGCCAGCATAGATATAGCTAAAATAAAAGAACAATCCTTAGGGCTAAAAGAAGAGTTTGTGAAAGGGATCGAACGTACAACGGAACCACTGGCTGGGCGGGAAACTTATACCGGCATTATCGAGAAGCTGGAAAGGCTACGCGAGATACTAAAAGAAAAAATCAGGTTTACAAAAACCGCCGATATAAAAGAGGCTATCAATAAATATGAATGGGCTGTAAACTTTAAGAATCCGGAGCTGTTGAAAGAAGCGGAGCGCCTGTTACAGTTAGCAACTAAAAAACTCCCCAAACAACTAAAAGCCCCAGGCGCTGACTGGCTGGAAACCCTTAATAAAACCATGAAGGACGGCGAAAGATATATTAGAAGTGAAGGACAAAGCCCATGGGAATGGTGGAGAGAAATATCGAAGGGAGAGGCTGAGTCTTCCAGGGCTGCCGCCAGGATAAGGCAAGAAGCACAGGATATTGTCAGTAGTCGCCTTAAAGAACTTACTGAGCGCCTCCCTGACTATATCAAAAAACAGCGCGGCGATGAGCTGATGAAAAGCCTGAAAGACCGTTACGATGATGCCTATATACGGGAGAAATATGGGGAGAACAGCCTCGATGACTTTTTGAATATCGATAAAGTGGAAGGAAAGTTGAGAGCGAATGAAGCGATAAGAGAGCGTGAGTCTAAAGCCATAGAAGAGCGTATCAAACAGCGCCAGGAAGATATAGAACGCTATAAGAACACCAAGTTTAAAAAGAATGACCCTGAATTTCAAAAGCTTCTTGATGATATCCAGAAAGTAGCGAAGGACCAGCAGGTAGCGGACAAGAAGCTTCTAACAAAGATTCGGGAAAGAGTCAAAGAAGTCAATCCCATGCCTAAACCTTTAAAACCCGGTGAGAATCTGCCGGCCCGGGTCCGCCAGGGCGAACGCCTGCCGAGTAAAGAAGCGCAAAAAACAATCGAGCGTATCAGACGCATAAAGGAAGAAACACCGGCCAAGGCACCGGGAGAAAGACCTTTCAAACTATCACCGAAGCCGAAAGAAACAAAGCGTGAAGAGCGTAAATCAGTAGGCGCTATGACGCCGGAGCAAGAGCGCCGGTTAAGAGGAGAGCCGGAAATTCTAGAGGATGCAATCGGGCAGCCGATTAGTCCAAGAAAGAAAAGCCCAGTAACACCGGAAAGAATTTCTCCGGTCCGGAAGCCGGGTGAAGAAGATAGAGAAAAACCCGCGCCTGGCGTTATTCAGAGAATTAAACCAAGGGAAGTACCAAGCCCGGCACCCGTTCCCTCACCTGAACCTTCACCCGGGCCGGCACCGGAGCCATCCCCAACGCCTTATCCTGAACTGACCCCAAAGCCTACACCTGAACCTGTACCAGAACCATCCCCAACGCCTTATCCTGAACTGACCCCAAAGCCTACACCTGAACCTGTACCAGAACCACCCCCACCTGAAGAACCTGTACCAGAACCACCTCCGGAGACACCTAAACCAACGCCCAAAAAAGGCAAGGGCGCCGGGGATAAAGAAGAAAAATGGACCAAGGAAGAATTCAACAGCGCCATTAAGTGGAAAGACGGCTTTATTATCCATGCGATTAAGTCACCATACAGGCGAGGAGTCGATGAAAAATCCTTCCACAAGGATAACCTTCCTAAAGGTTTTGACCCGTCCGGAGCCATAGAGCAATACAAAGGACCCGGCAGCCAGCAAAAGAGCGCCCGGGTAACCGGAGCTTTCCCGAAGAAGCGTACGATAGACGTTGGAAATCAGGATATCGTCGTCTACCGTACAAAAGGCAACCGCGTGAGGATGCGTCACATTAGGGACACTCGCGGCACTTCCAGCCAGAACACGATAAAGAAAGGGCATAACGCCAGCCGCAAAAGAGGAAGGGTTTACCACACCAACATCGGCGGCTCCACTGTAGTCAGCCGCCGGCCGATAAGGAGCTATTAATTAACATGGACCAAAAGACAAAGGAGATATTAAAAAAATGGCTGCCACCCACAATCGTTTTCCTCATCATAGCCTGCGTCTGCGTACAATTCATCTTCGCTCCGGTCGAGATACATAACAAATATAAGGACGGTACGGAGGAACGGATAGGCTCCGGGTTTCTTTACCTTCAAGGCGCTAAGCTAATCGTAGAATCCTGGAAAGAGTTCCCTAGATACACAATCGGGCTTGGTATCAGTGCCTATTTTGCTTTTTGTGGCGCGGCGTTTTGTATTTATAACCTGCACAAGGCTAGTCAGGAATGAGAAGGTTAATCTTAATAGTCACAGTGGTATTTTTAGCGGCGGCCGCCGGCGTCATGATGCCGGAGACTGCCTACGCCATGGACGAGCCGGAAGGCGTCAGCCTATACGATATCATGATTTTCCATGACCTTCTCTACGAAGATGATTTTACAGCCATCGTCCCGTATCATATATCCTTCGAGACCACGCCGGACGATGCTATCAACCAGACTTTTATCTTCTCCGTGCTAAGCGAAAACGGCACCACCCAGCTCGGAGCTGTTACGGCACACCCGCGTTACTACGGCGGATACGGCAAAGGGGTTGTAATGTTTTACCTTCAAAGTGGAATGGTATGGAATAGACCTTATATATTCCGTGTCCAGCAGAACCCAGTCTATTACCCATCGCCGCAAAAATGGGATTTTACAATCGGCACTAAGCAGTATTCGACCGATGCCGACCAAAGCCAAGGGTTAAGGGCTAAAATAATCGATTCGGCGACCGAGCTTTCGACGGAGTGGAACGTTGACCTGCTCTCTTCCGGAGATAGCGGGCAGACGGTCCTATCGACCTACGGCGAGCTTTACTATCTGAACGCCGTACCAGGGCTTCAAATCATGTGTCCGGAACTTTTCAGCGTACAAATAGAAACCCCGGACTATACGAAAAGGGCGTGGTCCTACACCCTGGCGGAAGTTTTAAGAACAAAATACGCCGGCACGCTTATCGAGGATTTCATGACCGGCTACGCCGGGCTATTTTCCATGGAAACAAACACAGCCATGGACATAGGTTCGATATTCGTATTTGCCATCGTTATTATAATATCCGCCTGGAAATTTAAGGCTTCTCTACTTGCCGCTTTTACGGATGGTTATACAGTATTACTCCTGCTTATGCTGGAGGGTTTTATCTCCATGATAATAGTCGGCTTTATAGCTTTTCTTTCCACGCTGCTGGGGGGAATAATATTATTTTTTAACAGGTCATAAGGATGAAAAGAGCGCTCTTAATTTTAATATCGATATTTCTTTTTACAGCAGGTCCTTATGCTGCTTTCGCTTCCGATATCAGCGAGGCTAATTATACTGGCACGCTACAGGCAACAAATAGCGGGGCAGACGCGACGAATGTTGCCGCCAATTTTGCGCTTAGCACTACGGCTCTTATAACGGCCGGGCAGCTCAATGCCGACGCAATGAACGTTGTGGCAAGAGATGACTACGATAACACCGCTGTAATGCCCGGCTACGAAAATAATCCATGGATAATCTTCTATAACAACATTCAGGCCAACGCCAGCCGCAACGCTTATATTTATACCGGGGATGTTACAGGAGGAGAGGTATTCTACTTTCCCGGGTCCGGCGGGCTTACCGTACGGGACGCAATAACGGCCGAGGGTAATGATTTCGAGTGGCATTTTAACGACGTACAACTTACTTCCGGCGCTGGCGCAAGCCAGTATATCTATAAACACTCCAATGTTAACAGCGGGGGCATCGAGCTTTTTAAATCCGAGACCGTACCAGAAAATGTGACCGCAAGGATAGTTGTCCCGAGTGCTCCTTTAACTGTAACTTTATATCCAAACTCCGCAGGAGACAGCACTCAGCTAACACCTATAACTGCTCCTACAAACTGGGAATGTGTTGATGAGGCAGTTACTGATGATAATACTACATATGTTAAAAACTCTACCACTTCTTACTTGAAGGACTTATATAATCTTACAACGAGTGGTCTTGGAGGTGCTACTAGTGCTATTACTGCGGTTACTTTATACTTCAGAATATCTGGTATAGAGGGAGATACTGCATATGCTAAACCAGTTCTCAAATTAGGTGGTACTGAATCTATTGGCACCGAAGTTTCACAAGCTGGTGCCACCTATAACACGTTTTCTCAATCATTTTCTAGACCTGGAGGAGGAAGTTGGTCTTTGTCAGACCTTGCAAGTCTACAAGCAGGAGTCTTGCTCAAAGCAACAATTGCTCAAGCAAGATGTACTCAAGTTTATGTGGTTATTACCTATACGACCAGAACATATACCGATTTAACTGTCACTGGTGCAGATACTGATACTAGCCACGATTTCACGCTTTCGTTAGCGGGCGGCACTTTATCTTTCCAGATGGATAGTGAAGCCCCTGAGACTACCGCTTTTGTCGGCTCAATTCCAAACAGTACATCGGATGTAACACTTCTCGAGGGAGATGCCTGTTTATATGCCGAATCTGTTACCTACACCCAGGGCGGCACGGTAAGGGGTCAGTGGGCGTGGGAATACCCCGATGAAATGGACAGCACCCTCACCAACGGCACCGGCGCGGCTAGCGGTTCGCCTATTACCCTGGCGCTCGGCGCTAATACGGTTACTGTAACAAGCGCCGGGACATTCGTTATCAGCAACGCCTTCGGCTGGCATGTTAAAGCGGTAAGCGGCGGGGCTACCGTGACAGATAGCCCTAAATATTGCCCGAGCCCGACCACAAGGGGGACCACACAGGAGACTACCATTACCGTCACCGGGACCGGCACGATTACCGTAACCGTCGAAAGGGTATTGACCGACCAGAGCGCAAATAGCTACGATGCCGCGGCTACATTCAGGACAACATCGAGCGATGCTGACGTGAGCACTTTATTAACATCTTTCAAACCAACATCTGAAGCGGCCCCCGAGCAAAGCCTTATAAGCGACTGGCCGGAAATGATTTCCGATGTACCGGAAGAGCCCTCGTCTATGTACACGGAAGAAACTCAGCCGGGGATATTTTTTGCTCCGCTTCTACACGCTATATGGCCAGATAGTATCCCCGAATCTCTCTTCTGGTATAATTTTGCTTTCTCCACAATAATCGGCGCAGGCATCCTGACATTCTATCTTATGGCCTCAAAGGGGCAGAACGGGCTATTATTAAAAATCATCGTCATGCTGGCGATAATGATATTTTGGTCAGTACCCGGGCCTAACATTTACGGGATGTATGTCAGCATTTATTTCATATTTTGGAGCTTCGGCGTCCTGGTATTATCCAGGAATTACGGATGGTGAAAAGATGCGCGCTCAACAAATTATGTTCATGGGTTTAATACTGGCGGCGGGAACGTTGATATCGCTGACATTCGCCGGGGCGTGGTTCAGTGATGCAGATGTCGATATAGCCAATTCTTTTACGGTATGGAAACAGGTAAATATCCTCGGGCTCTGGAGCGTCAATACCATAAATCTTGATTTCTTTATCGGCGGGGCAAAATCCCTGATGATGATGGACTTCGCCTTTTTCGTCGGCGCCGGTCAATTATTTCAATGGTTTATGTTTTTTACTTTCGGGCTGGCTTTGCTGTGGGGGATATTTACGGTAATAATCTCGGTCGCCCAAGGTTTCCTGCACAGGTGAGCTATCGTCTTTCCACCCGGGGCTTTAACACCGGCGGCAATGTCTCGGAATCTTCGTGATAGAACCATTTATCGTTCATCCTTTCATACCATCCGGTCATTGTAACCGACCCATCATGATTTGTTACAGCTTTCTCGGCGTAATAGTAATGCGTAACAGTAGGCACACGGTACGGCGCTGCTGAAACGTCCGGTAGAGTTTTATCTATCCGCTGGCAATTACAGCCCGATGTCCCGGAACATGTAACAAAAATAAAACCGATAACCGCGATAACCGCCAGCAGCGCCAGGAGCTTTACGATACAGCCAAGATTAATATTCTTCATGTAACCCCTTTTTGTTTAATCCTCCTCGGTTTGTTCCAGTAAGGGGTTTTACAGCGAGGGCATATCTCTATGTCAGCCTCGATATACTTTACCGCTCCGGCTTCCGCCGGTAAATCCTTATCGCCGCGGGGCGTCCATATATGCCCGCAGCGCAAACATGTTAGAACAGGTATTTTGAATTAACATTCTCACTCCTATCGGATGTTTATCTATATTATATATCTTTCGTCCATCATCGCTTCTCCCTCCGGGGCCCCTTCTACTCCTTGTAGCTCACGCCGCGGGCCGGCTTTATTTCTTCCGGCCATGGAGGAAAAGCATCATATCTTTCGTAATAATCTAAAAAATCCCTGCGGTTACGCTTTTTTTCTTTTGTTTTCAATACCGTAGCCACGCCGATTAGTACAGTGCCTACAGCAGCTACTCCCATACCTGCGTACATCATCGTCAGGGCCGCCTGCTTATCGGCTTCAGTGTTAATAATAGGCTGATTGATGGCATTGGATAAGAAGAAAAGCCCGATTAAAATGATAAAGAAACTTAATATAGCTAATCTCCCGTACCATTTGTTGTTTTTGTAAGGCGCGTGGTCCGCCAGGACCTCGATGTACCTTTTATCGATGTTCATTATTTAACCTCCGTTTTATAAATTGATTATCCATTATCTACCTCCAAACTTCTATTTTATCAGGGTACTTTTTTAGGTATAATTCAGTACCCGCCCAATCGGATACTATTCCCTCGCCATATAGCTCAATTCCACACTTCTCGCAAAGTGCCTTATGGTCTCCTGAAGGCTCTCCGGTATCCGGCTCCCTCAAGTCAACGGCTGGCTTTTTACCGCACACATCACATTTTAGTTTCCAGTCGAGTTCATATTCAAAATCACCACACATACTACACCCTCCCGCTCAAATGATTTAATGCTGGATGATAAGGTTCTAAATGGCTCTCGCATCGTTGTCCTTTTCTGCAAGGATGAGATTTGCAAGCGTGACCCCACCCGCCTTTGTTATCTTCACCCAGTTCATCTTTACGAAGTTCTGTATCGGTGAATATGTGACGACATTCGGTACATACCCATATTCTTGCTTCCCACTCTGGTAAATTTGATATACCATGCGGATGTTTATGTGATGGATAAAATAAGTCAGTATCTCTCTCTTTCATATCAACCCCTCGCTGCCATCCGGTTAATAAATTGGCAAGGCTCAGTGAAGTGGAACACTCCATACCAACCGCATTTACAGATACAGCGCCATCCACCAGTGTAGTGCTCAACATCTGTGGTATTGCCACACTTGGGGCACTTCTCAGGAGCAAACATTTCCTTTGGCATTAACTCACCACCTTTGCCACTTCTTTAATGGGCGTAACCCACTTTTTGCAACGTGGGCAATACATCTGGTAGAAGTAATCGCCCGCATGGGGAATATCAGGATTGCGTAAAGCCTCACGCCACCATAGACCAGCTTTGCCACATTCAGGGCATCGCTTAACAACTTTGGGACCAACAGGGGAGTATCGGTTAGCCTTACCAGGTGCGTTACAACATGGGCTTGGATTGTCCTTAAGGGTACATCCACGGAAACCATGCCAGCGATAGGTTTTACCGCATTGAGTACAAACAGCACTAGCCATTATCTCATCCCCTTTTCCTCTAGCGACTTGATACGGTTTTCTAACTGCTCAATACAGTCAACCAGTTTGATGTGTCTGATAAGCTCAGCCGTAGCTACTACTGCCGGGCTGATCGGCTGTTCCCTTATCTTTTTGCTCGTGGCCATGCTACTGCGCCTCCTTGGGTTGATAGTCAGTGCACTTCTCCTGAATGAGACGGACCGCCTTGTTAGGCCTCGTGATGCCGCTCAGGGCATAGAAGCAGAACGTCCCGTCTCCCAGGTCATAGTGTCCTTTCTGACACCGGTAGATATCTCGATCGGAGAAGACCTTAGCCTTCTCCAGGTGCGTGCAATCCTGGCACCTAGGCATTGGTGACCTCCTTCTTTTATTCTGGTAGCGGGGGTGGGAATCGAACCCACAATGTCTCCACGCCGGCCGGAAAAGCCTGAAAAATTTTACGGGCATCCACCGCGGCATTATCCAGATAACACCCAGGGCAATCATAGTATAGCCCAGGATGGGGATTTGCGGTATCTGGATTGTATCGATTGAGTCGTTAATTCCGATTTTAACGTACACGAAGGCTCTTGTCCTCCTTCACCGCTTGGCGTATCTTCTCCGCGGTCCCGAGATATTCGACCTTCTCCGGATAATCGCCCCTGGCGTTACGCTGGCTGTAACAATAGTAGTAATAGGTCTTACCATTGGCTTTTTTTATGCCCCTTATCCATCCGCGCGATCGGCGGCGTTTTCGAGTGTGTTTTTTGGTCGGGGTAAGTGGACCACCAGACGCGGTAATCGTAGACCCGGGCAAAACCCCGACCAATTTTTTGTTTTTGTAATTTTTATTCGTAATATCCATAATTTCCCAGCTTCAGGATTTTGGACGCGGGCGCACAATTAGCATTAAGTCTTCTGTAGTTTTCTTTTTACTTTCCTGAAGACTCGAATAACTTTAAACAAGATTGTTTTCCATCGGGGGGGGGGGTAATCGAACACAAGTCCATGACGGACTGTGAAAGCCGTTCTACCGCCAGCCTGCAGTATTTCTCTTCTATCTCAATACCGATGGACTTACGGTTGAGATACTTTGCAGCTACGATTGTTGTGCCGCTACCCATAAACGGGTCTACTACTAGGTCATCGGAGAAGTAATGTACCAGCCAATAAAGATGCTGCAGTCGCCTTGTACAGGGGTGAGGTAATTCTTCAATGGCGGTAATATGAGCAGGCGCTCTTCCTTCATGAATTTTATGTTTACCATTGTGTTTTTGGAAAAGTTTTTCTACGTAATTAGAGCGGCAAACACCGGGCATAAGCTGCCGGTCTTCACGCCAGCGCGGGGACTGCCCGAAGACATAGGCAAAATCGCCAGTATTCAGGATGCGACCTTTGTAAGACGGTATCGTATATTCCAGAGAGCATATTCTTAAAAATGGCAGCCAGGCTGGAAGGGATTTTAAGAAACGCGGGTCACTGTCACACCCGAGTTGAATTACCAGCCGGCGCGTCGACCGTGGGAGCGCCTGGCAAAACTCTTTAAAGAGGGAGTAGGGACGGTCAGCTCCGGGAATATTAGTATTAGCACCTGGCCAAACCGGGTCCGTTATTATCTCAATATCAGACATGCCCGGTAAAATCTCCCTGGCATCGCCGTTATAGATAGTCACCCATTCGTCTTGATAGTAAGGCCTCATGGCAGCTGCACCCCTATCTTATAGCCGTCCGGGCTGCCGCAGGCGGCCATCGAAAGACTCCCCTTCACGTGTATGCTCCTTTTGTATTTAACGACAGCCGTATCGATTGCGTCGGTAACCAGTTTTTTATAATCGATGTCTTCCAGCTCGGCCTTAAATTCATCCGGTAAAATGCCCTCATAATTGAGTTTCCCGATTTTATAATGGTCCGTAAAACCGGCCGTCTCCTCGATAATCGCCACGGGCAGCGCCTGGCCCATCGCCGGTTCGAGGGAAATATACGTATCGATGCCGGCCTTTTTAGCTTCATCACATTCACCATGCGTTCTTCCGGAGGCGCGGCGTAAGGCTCCCACCGCCTGCTATCCTTTTCGTCCAGGAAAGTCATCTTCCCGCCTTCGCCCGGGATATCGATGCGCAGCAACGTCCCGCCCAGGATAGAAGTCTCCGAGACTTTACCGGCCAGCCGCCGGTGCCCCATGAGTTCCAGGATAGCCCATTCTTCAAATTTTTCCGTTGTCATAAAACCCCCCTTTTAACAATCAGCGAATTTTAAACCGGCAACAAACCGGAACACCGGAAACAAGTTAGAAAATCTGTTCTTATAATTTCTTATTTTAGATTCAAAATTAATAAAAATATATTGTTTCCGGTTTGTTTCCGGTGATATTTTTTTAGCTTCATTTTTTGTTTCCGGTTTGTTTCCGGTGTCATTATTGGTAAAGTAATTGTTTCCGGTCTGTTCCGCCCCTGTTTCCGGTAAAAATGCCGTTTTTAGCTTCGTGTTTCCGGTGTTCCGGTGTTTCCGGTGCTTATATGGGGTCCGGCTGGTTTTCACCATTTTTTAGTCCAGTCCTTTCACCACGACGACCCTCTGCTGGCTTTTTCCTATCCTGATATTTTTCGTCAGGTGTCCCTCGTCTTTACTGACGATTTTCTTCATGATGTCCAGGTCCTTTTTAACCGCGTCCTCGTTCCATACGAAGGCATCGGTATATTTCTTAATGGCGGTAACGGCGGCCTTCATATCGATGTAATATAAAGTATCCCCGCTATACGGGTCTGGTTCGTACCAGCCGAGGTAATAAGAGCCGGCCGTAGCAGCCGGTTGCACATCTGAATCTTTCGGGCTGAATTTGACGATGCCCTGGTGGAACATCGTTTTTAGATAGTCCAGGAACTGCCGTCCGGCGCGCTGAATATCTACCCTTGCCGCCTGTTTTCTTGCCAGGGATATAAACGTATCGCGTCCGGCTTTCAAAAGACTGTCGGCTTCTTTCTTCGTTATCCCCTTTTTATCGAGCGCGTACGATACGGCCGTCTCCAGCCCGACGAGAAGTCCGGCGGTTATCTCCGGCATCCTGGGGTGATGGTCGCTATTATCATTGCTAAGCTCCTGCGCTATTTCATCCCTCAATTCGAGATATCTCGCCGGCAGCTTTTTCTTCAGCTCCGCCCAATGTTCCTTTAACCAGACGATATAATGGGTCATGGCTTTGCAGTACTGGTATTTGTTTTTCTGCGCCTGGGACATGAACAGGGTATTGGTATCGCCGCGCTTTATTTCCAGCGTCAGGATGCGGGCCGTGCGGCTGTAACCGGACGTCAGCATCTCCCCGCTTGTCAGCAGCAGTCCGCGGGGGTATTTGTTTTTCGAGTGCATCCGGACGCGGCCGGCGCGGTCGCCCTGGCTGCGGATAATCCGCTCCGCTTTTCTTTCCATATCGCTCATGCTTAGTTTTTCCGCGGCCGGAGCGAAGTCGTCCAGGATAAATGGCAGGTCCTTGGCAATCGAGAGAAGCTCCTCGATGCGGTTGGCGGTGCCGGTCCACCTTGCGGGAAGGTTTATCCTCTCGAAGTCCCCGAAGTGGGAAACCGCCAGCGCCTGCAGGGTGGACTTGTAGGAGCCGGATTCCCCCTGCAGCCAGATGGTAAAAGCGGAAATTTGCGGCTCTATCTCCGTCAGCGGCGCCAGGTACATGCCTACCCACATCGGCAGGGTGACCTCCACGGGACCTATGAGAAGATACTCCAGGCTCGCCTTGATTGCCTCGGCAGGGTCCCCCTCGGGGTCCAGCAGGGAATAATGCTCCAGCTCGGTGTCCATTTCCACGCTGATGTCGTTTTTGCCTACCGCGCCGGCGGCGGTCAGGAAGTACATTTCGCCGTTTATTTCCCGCCAGCCTGTGTGTTTGTAAATCGTCCTTTCCCTGATGGGATGTTTGCCGGATTCGTAGAGAATGGCTTCTCTTAGTTTTTCCTGGGACGCGTTCCCGGCGTGCATAAGGGCGTGCGGCCCGAGCTCCCATACCCAATCCATCGTTTTGTATTGCTTGATGGGGATTTCTACTGTTTTGGTGATGGCGGAGCTGTTGTTCATCGCCACATTGATAACGTAATATGCCGCCTGCTCGAAGCCGTCATCCCGGAGAATGTATTCCTGAATCAGCGCCTTGAAGTTACTTAACGCTATCGTGGTGCACTCCGCCTCTTTTTGTCCTCTGGGCGTATGCCACCAATAAAACACATGACGGTTCTCCTCGATGCCGTAAGGTCGCTCGTCGAATACCGAGTGCTCCTTCGGTGTTTCCTTGAGCGATTTCTCTTCTATCGTGATATCTGGCTTTGCTTCTTTTTCAGGCATAAGTCATCGATTCCTTTATAGTCAGCGTTCCAGTCTGCCTCGAAAGTCCTAAAGCCGAGCTGCAGCAGCTTTTCCGTCAGCCGGTTCAGGTAAAGCCGCACGAAACGGTGGTCGCGGTCCGCTTTGTTCTTGTCCATATCGAAGGCGATAACAACCCGGGACGGCTTCGGAGATAAATCGTGCAGGAACGGTATAACCGAATACCAGTTGCTGACGCCGGTGACCGCCAGGAAGAGCCGGAAGATTTTAGCGGCGGCGATATCCCCTTTCAGCGGTCCTTCCGTTATCCAGATATCATCGCCGTCTCCGTATTCATAGCCCGCCGGCCATGCCACATGGAAGAACGGCGGCCCGGGGGAGCTGCCGCCGTTGTATTTGGAGGAAGACAGCCAGATGTACTTGCTGCCGGCTGTAACATTGTCCGTCCTTATCTGCAACCCTTTTATCCGGCGGAAGTAATCCCTGACGGGGATTAAAATGCCTCCGGGACCCGCCAGGCGCCACTGCCCCTCGTAGTAGAAGCCGGGCACTCCGGCGAGTTTATAACCCAGGCTTATCAGGCGCCCGACGAGCTCCCGGCGGCCGGACCCGGGCATCGTCTTATACCCGAGCTCGCTTATCTGTTTATCCGTGAGGCCGCGGGCCCGCAGGTTTTCGCGGTGCGGTCCGGAAAGCGTCAGCAGGGAAAGGAAGCCGGTGTAAACGGCGTTAAGCGTGTCCGGAGCCGCCCTGACAAGGTTAGCCGCGGGCGGCGGGACCGGCGCGGCCGGCAGCGGTTTATCCAGCTGGTGGAGCCATCCGGCGCCGCCGAATTCCCGCGGGCTTTCTATCCTGGCGCAGACGGCCGTTTTACCATCGGAGGAAATCATGCACCAGTCTTTTTTGCCGCAGACCGGGCAGGGATTTCTTTTATTCACGCGGAGATATCCGGGCGGAACTGACATTAATCTCTCCCGTAATACTGGAATGCGCTGTATTTAAAAATCGCCGGGACGTATTCTATTTTCTGCGATGCTTTGACAAACCCGGCTCTGCTCATTGCCCGGGTTACGTGCGAAGCCGTATCCGCGAGCTTCAGAACGTTACAATCACTAATCTGGACCACGATGTTGCGGCTGGTGTTTTTATTGATGTAAGTCATACTTGTCCACCCACTCTAAAGTTAATTTGTATAATGGTCGGACTAATTGCTCCGGCGTATGATTGCGCAGCATCCATTTCCACATATCATATTTATCTTTGAATCCATCCGCTTTTGCCTCTTCGTTGGTGATGAAACGAGGTCCGTCACGCCGGACTTTATCCATAATTTTAGCCGTGCCTAACATTTGCCTTTTTTCCCGGCTACGTGGTTTAATCCATATCTGTATAACTTCGCCGACTTTCCAGTCCATGCCCTTACTTGAGTCCTTGCGCTCGAACCGGAAGGTTGTAAATCGCGGCTGGTTGAATTTATCCCATCTTAATGAAAATCCCATTATACGCATAATAAGTGACACCTGTAACAGGTCTACCCTTTTTTAAATAATCGCTTATTCTGTAACATTTTCTTCATCTCCGGCGTGTACTTGGCATGGATAGCATAATCGTACTCGCTCTCTTTTAGCTCTATAACTTCCCAGTCGGGCAAGTTCAAGATGTTCATTTATCCCCTTTAATGCAGACAGTCAGCCCTGTACAATCCGGCTTGGCGATTCTCCCAGGACACATACCGCATTTCGGTCTGTCTTTCTTTCGTGTCTGGCACTCAAAGCAGACACACTTTAGCTCTTTACAGGTTTTCATTTCTCACACTTGCAAACTTCACCATTGGAGTATCGTAACTGACATATAAAGGGTGTTTTGGATGACCATCGTCATTCACACCCAGGCATACCGGATTCCTGAGCATGGAATATACCACAGCCTCTCGGTATTTCACTGGCTTAAAGCTTCCCCATCCGCAAATCTGACGTTCCGTTAGCTCAACCATTTGCTTGATGTAGTAATCGTTTAATTCTCCTATGGCGTCTGGATTATTAAGCAGTGCGTTCGGGTCAGTGGAGACTAAGCCATACATATTTGTCATAATGAATCCACCGAAGCCATATCTACCAGCTCTTACGATTCCCCTCTTTATTGTGGGGTCGTTCCTTTCCTCGTTTGCGTCACTAGGATTTAAGCCTACACACCCCAAGATAGGTAGAACGGGATTCCACATTCTCCATAGAGCGTAGCGATACTTCCGGTCATCGGAGAAGATGGCGCCGCTAATAGTCAGGTCAATCATTCTCATTCCAGTTTTTAAATAATCGCTTATTCTGTAACATTTTCTTCATCTCTATCCTTTCCCGTTTCTTCCGGTCGACCGGCACGAAAGTAACCCGCGGGAAATTTATACTTTGCAGCTCTTTATCCAGTTCATTTACCAGTTCTTGCGTATAAGGGTCTTTGAAATAATTACTACTCATTAGTTACCTCTTTCACCCGCCGGTAGACGGTCATGTGGTTTGTTTTGAAACCCCGGCTGTTCAGCGTCCTGGCGATTGCCCGGCTGCTCTTTTCCTTGGCGGGGATATCGCTGTTTTTCAGGATATCGATGATGGATTGATTGAGAGAGGGGATAAAGGATAATTCCCTATCGGTATCGGGCTGGGTGGGCTGGACAGTGGCTGGTTTTGTGTTCAGCGTTGTCTCGGCGGGTTTTACGGGGACCGGCGCGGCGTCGCTTCTCGGTATCTGGAAACTCTCTCCTAGCCATGCCTCCCACGCGCAGAGGCCGTTGTGCTGCCGGACATCGATATCTTCTCCGGCTTCTCCGGCAAAGCGCATGTTCGAGGGGGATAGGAATATCAGGCGCGGCGGTCCGCCGTTCTTTTCCTGATACGATTTAACCGCCTCGGCAAGGTTCCCCTTTACCATCGGAAAGAAGCCATCGGTCACCCAGACCTGCATTTCGTTTTGCGCCATCGTTACCAGCCCCTTTTTAAAAGTTCTTTAAGATTCTTTATGGCTTTTTGGTGCAAGGGGGCGTAGTACAATATAGTAGTAAAAACGGTGAGTCCGATTTACCCCCGGTTTTTCATTGTCTTTTTTTCATCACGGTTAAACGTGAGAGTGAATCCGCCTTTTTTAAGAGGGTGGTAATCGATTCGATGGGTCAGCCCGCAATCGCAGCAGACATGCTCTATAACGCCATCACCTGGCGGGAAAGTTATCGCATGCCCATCAATCGCTATTACTTCAAAATCGTGTTCCTGTTTGCACCGCTTTAGGGCATATATACCTAGCTTCAATGCGTGTTTATAATTCCGTGTATCTGCTTTCAGGTTTGAAGTCTCAAGAAAAGATATACCGGCGCCGCCCGTTCCTGCGTGGGATTTATCGGGCGGCGCCAAGGAGGAGGACACCCGGGGTGACGGTTCCCCGGCATCCGGTGCCCCTGTAGGAGTAAAATATGTGCAGGGATTGCCTTCTGAATCGACCGGGATAAGTTCGTATTTGCACTTCCAGTCATGCGCAAAATAACCTTCTTCATAAAACCGACAGTTATCACAGAGGGTAATCAAATACTCTTCCGCCAGGTCCGGGTACTTCTTCAGGATTTCTTCCTGCATCCTTACCCTGGTTAAAGTAGCCGTCATGGACGCACCTCCTATTTTCTTTTCTCCGCAAGGGGTGAAAAGTGGGCTAAAGTACCGCCTGTGCCTTTGTCCATCACGTATAGTTCAGGATGGGCAATGAGGAAGTTACCGGCACTCGTTAAATACCGTCTCCTCATTCTCTCATCTGCTTTTTCCCATACTGGCACTAAAAGAAATTCACTGCGGTGATAATAGTTATGCTTTGCCAGTGCCTCCGCTAACTTTTCCCCCTCCGGTGTCAAATGTGGTTTGATAAGGGTACTCGATGGCTGCTTGTGTAAATTCTGCCCCGTCCTTACCTTATATTTATTCATCTTTCCTCTTTCAACTCCCGGTTAATCTGGGTGTTCAGGCGGTAAAAATAGTCCTCGCCGGGGCGGTTATCTTTAGAGACAACAACGCCCGGGCCAGCGCTTAGTGAGGGCACTCTTTCCCGGGCGTTGTTGAGAGAAGAAGCGGTGTTTATGGGAGAGTTGAATAACGCTTCAATCTCTGCGATTAAGTCCTGGATATCGCCCACCGGCCATCTGTTGTGGCAGCGGTCGCAGACGACCATGGTCCGGCGGATGCGCGCGCGGCCGCCGCAGTTAGGGCAGGTGGAAAGGCGGCGCGCGGACTTTATCCAGGAGCGGCGGGCGGCATCGGAGACGGAGACTTTGACGGATAGGGTGGAAGGACGGAATGTTGTAGTACCAGTAATCATTTAACCCTCACTAAGCGTTACTTACGTTACTACTTAATGAGGATTATAGGCTAAAGATACGACAGTAGCAAACCAACTTACAGTCGTTTGTAACAGTTTAGGGGATAATAGCGACACTTAGTAATTATATTAGAGCGTCGGTTTTATAATTATTTAGCGAATACTGTGCGCTTTCCTCGCCCAGGGTCAGATTTGTATTTTTTCGCGAGTTCGGCCACTTGATTTTCATTTATATACTTGTTGTTGGGAGTTTCCAATAAAACAGTAATTAATCCTCTCTTCGTCCATGAGCTAATGAGTCTGAAGTCGATTTTATATTTCCTCCCAGCCGCGCGGATAGAGATGCCGCCTTCCGGCGGAGGGGGAGCCGGCTGCCTGCGCCGGCTGATTATATCGGTTTTCGCTGCATCCAACACTTTACGTACCACCTCTTCGCTCGTCCCGGCTGCGTCGGCAATCCGGTCTGAAATACTGCTTAGCCTTTCAAAAGTTTTACTCGTAACCATAACTCCCTCCGTCCAGGACTTTAGTACGGGCCGGATGGGACTTACGGATGGTCACGGATTAAAAGTCCACTGCTCTACCAGCTGAGCTAACGGCCCGTGGAGCTATGGTAATAGCTTCTACATTATAAATTAATCCACTATCTTTGTCTATAAGGATAATGCAAACTGGCGGCCGGCTAATACCCGTTTCAAAGGGCTGTATTCTCGGTGCTCTTCGCACATCTTTTTCATGCGGAAGCCGCGGTAAAGCTCGGTCGTCGATAAGCGCGAATGCCCCATGATGTCCTTCAGTACCTTTTCGTCCCCGTCCCAGTATGTCCCGAAGGTATGTCTTAATTTGTGGGCGGTCCCTTTTACCCTGGCTTCGCGGAAGGCGGCGCTTACCAGGCGGGAAAGCCGGTTGACCTTTATCTTGAATGGCAACACGTTTAAAAGTTTCCGGTAGGTGGCTTCCTCGATGGGCACGAACCTTTCCCCTGTTTTGCCGTTCACGATAGCCACCGGTCCCCACTCCGTCAGTATGAAATCTTTCGGTTTGAGGTTGACCGTCTCCCCGATGCGGGCGCCGCTGTCCGCCATGAACATTATCGCCGCCATGATGCGCATAGGATGAGGATAAGATATAAGCTGGTCCAGCTCGTCCAGGGTAAGCGGCCGCGGTTTTTTCTTCGTCCTTTTTGGCTCGTCGTCCGGGTCCACGATATTCTTGACGCCCAGCCTTCTCTCGGCGAAGCGGTAGAAAACACGGAGCGTCCTGTAATAGCCATGCCGCCGCTCGTCCCCGGCGGGGCAGCTGATTAAGAAGTCATCGACGGCTTCCGGCTTTTCCGGCAGCTCCGGGAACATCTTTGCGTAGGCGTAAAGTATCCCCCTGTACCAGACGATGGTACTGCTTTTTAAACCCTTCGCCCGGCGTGATTTCAAAAACGCTTCAACCGTATATTCCGTCTTCATGGCACTAATCGCAAATTATATCATAATCGTAAATTCGACGCTAAATCAATAGGAAAATGGAGCTAAGTATTTACCTGCAGTGGTATAATACATACTGTAACTTTAGTATGGTATGAGGGACTTATGTATTGTCCACGTGGGAAAAATGCACCGCAGGACTGCCCGCGCTGCGAGCATGTAGTAGCGAAATCAAACAGATATGACTTTTTTAATATAAATGTACACTGGAAATGTAATTACCCTTATATCGGCGATACGAATGTTAGTATATTGGAATTGAGAGATAAAAAGGATAAGCAACCTTGAAAATCTTATTAATTTTGGGCGTGTTTTTACTACTGGCCGGTTTAGTCGGCGGGGCTATCGATAACCGGCAGCAGATATCCGATTGGTGGGACGGGTTCGCCGGTATCACCAGGAACACTCCGGAGACTATCAGTGAATATGAGACTCTGTTTAATCAGTACCGTGTGGACCATGGAAGAAAACCCCTCATTTTTACGGATGACCTGAACAGACTTGCAGCTTTACGCCTCGAAGAGATAAAGGGAGATTATAGCCATAAAAGCGAGGGTGATTATAATTATCATCTTGCTGAAAATATTATCGATAATATCAATAATAATGATATGGCAATACGTCATTGGGGAATGTCTGTTGGGCATAAGCTAAATATGCTTGACCCCGATTTTATCTACACCGGATATGCTACTGACCATGGCTACGCGGTACAGCTATTTAGTACTTACGAGACTATTGATGGCGTGCCGCAACTGCCGCCAGGTTATCACTGGCCGGATGAAGAAAAGTAGGTAAATACTGGAAACCACTTGACAAAGTAAGTTATAATATCTATAAGAAAATTTAATATCTTGCGTGGGAGTGTCTGAAAAGATAATCGTCCCACGCATTGTTTTTATGGGCACTCCCACCCAGGAGGGGTGCCTTGATAAAAGAAGTTCGGCTCCCGGGTAGTTCAAAAGTTCGCCGCCGTTACGGTGGGGTGGCGGTATGAAAAGCGTATTTTTGATTTTCTGCTCGCTGTTCCTGATGTTCGCTACTCCCAAGGTGTTTTCTCTCATCGATGACGCACGCACTGATGAGTACACAGAGACATTCGCCGGCATATCCACTGCCGCCGGCGTTTATTCCGCCAACTTTACGCTGGCGGAACCTCTCTACTATAACTCCCTGGTATTCGTGGAAGAGATATCTTCAAACGCTACTACTGATGTCCCGTCCGCCGCATCGTACAATACCGTTTCCCGGCTTCTTACCGTGAACGGACTGGACCAGAGTCTCACCCGGACGCTTTCTGTAACTTTCCTGATAGAATCCGCCACTATCGAGGACTTTATGCTTGCCGTGCTTTCTTTGCTGCGCTGGTTTTACCTATTCCTTCTTCTAGGTACTGCCGCAGGTTCGATATATTGTTTCTTTACCTCCTAAAACGGGAGAGAATATGCAAAAACTCAAGGTCGTAAAAAATATTTATGAGACAAGGAGGTGATATATGCGCGGCGCCATGCTCGCAACTTGGTGAAAAAGGTGAAAGCCTAATTTTTTTTAAATCAAAAAAGGAGAAAAGTGGGTAAACGAAATCGCAGTAATAACAGTAGCGGAGGCGGCAGCAAGGCGAGTCAGTGGATGGGCTTTTTAGCCATCGTCATGGGAGCGGTGGCTATGCTGGTCGTCCTCATAATGTTTAACATCGGCATCGATGCTCTCGATGCCGCCTACACCGACGCAACGACATACACCGAGCAGGTCGGGCTTACCGATGTCATGGGCATCTGGGGCCTGGTCATCTTCATTATCTTCATGGCCGCGGGCATTGCCGCATTAACCGGAGGCTCGATTGTCCAGTGGAAAAAGGCTACGACCGGGGGCTGGATGGATGTATTTATGGTGGCTATCATGGGCGGCGTTACTCTCGTTATCTCCCTGCTGCTTAACGGAACCATCCAGAGCGCTCTGCACACAGCGTATGTTACGGTAAACGCGACCGCTAATTTAGCCGAGTTTAGCGGGCTGCTCGATATCATGACCATCTGGGGCATGGTGATATTCCTTGCTCTCATGGGTGCCGGTGTATCGCAGCTTGCGGGGGCCGCCTATGGTTCCTACAAACACCTGACCGGAAAACTATAACAACTAACCAGGGACAGGAGGCTCACTACCATGCTAAAAGACGTCATGGCGCGCAGGGCGTCTTACTCCTGGCGGATGGTGATACCGCCCGGTCTAAAAAGCCTGGCGGTATCTTCCATCTAAAATTTTTTCAAGAGGCAATCCATGTCAAAGCAAAATAAAATGCGTGTCTGTTTACTTAATGAAGTAAACGAGGCTAAAGAATACAAACTCGATGCCTATAAATCTCACATAGAGTCTACTAAAACTCTTGAGGCGTGGGGTTTAAACAGCCGGCAGCAGTGTATCGATGAAGAGACCGGCGAATATCTTCAGTTTATAGACCCAAAAGATTACCGGCCGATTAAGATTTACGAGAGCATGGACGGCGATAAAAACGTTGAAGGCGCCGTGACTACTATCGCAAACGAAGCGGAAGATGAGGAAATGACGCTACTCGATACGGAAGAGCGTGAAGACGGACGGTTACTCTGGATAGGCATAGCCCTGGCCGGCGTCATATTGGTGTTTTTAATAGCTGTTTTGATGGTATTCAAAAATAGAACGCCGGAAGTTGTTACGGCTGCTGTGGCGGTCGTGCCGTTTATTAAGTCTTTTCTTCACTTAAATGGAAAATCCAAAACACAGAAATTGAACTTTAAAAAACTTTACGCTGACGCTAATGCAATGATAGTTGTTGAGAGAACTAAGAAAAGAATATTCCGGAAAATCCCTGAAAAATTAATCCCGGTCGACAGCTTTAAGCAGAATTATGAAGGCCGATGGCTCCATATACTCGGATTAGATTTGAAAAAAAAATTCTGGACGATAGCCGCGCATATCTCGATGGAAGAGGGGAAGTCGCCTCTGGACCTTTGGATTGCAAAACATTGTGCGGAGGAAGTCAGGGAAACTTACGGTCTTAGCTCTTCCTGGGGGCAAAAAATCAAGTTAGGCGTCTTTGTCGGACTTATTATCGGTATTATCATCGTAACGTTTTTTATTGTTACAGCGTCCAGCGGAGGTACAGCGGCATGACAAATACTCCTGAAGATATGCCTGATTTAAACCCGGGTAATTTCGGGGGCAATTTTGAGATGTCCTGGGCTAACAGAATAGAAAAAATTCTTGAAGTCCCGGATGTAGAGGATATGGCCCAGGTAATTATACGCGGCAATTTTCGCAACGAGCGCCAACTTAATGCAATATTAAGACTTTCTCACCGTCATGAAAAGTTTGGGCAAACCAAACATCAGGAACTATTAAGACAAAAAATTGCCGGTACGGCAGCATTAGGCGGTCTATCGAGGGTCGAGGGCTTATTTGCCGCAATAGGTCTCTTGGCCTCCGATATATACAGAGCTGCTAAGGGCTTACCGAAAGTCAAAGAGGATAAGGTGTACCGCGGGAGTGATTTCCGTACTCAAGAACGACCTCCTGAAGGTACTGAAAGGCCACGTTAATTATGTTGTCATCATCAAAAAACCCCCTTGAATCCCCACTTAAATACAGTGGATTTCCGTATACAACAAACCCCTTCCTTAGCCGTTTTGATGATGACGCGCTCGAGGGTATGAGATGTCTAAGCTGAAACCCATCAGGGACCCGTTCGATTATATCCTGCCCCGTAACAAACAGGACTATGCCGATAGTACCGTAATCGGTTTAGTAGGTCCTAAACGCAGTTGCAAAAGCCTACTGCTGGCTAAACTGCTTTATCGCGATATGTGTCTCGGCCGTAAAGTATGGTCCACCATGGACGTGCATACGCCTAAATTCTTCCTTGATAAGGGATTTCCGGATATCCATACAAAGATGATTGATTGGGACGCTTTCTTCATGATGTCTGAAGAATACCAGGACGGCACTATAGGAATAGATGAAGCGAGTGCGTTTAACTCTAACCGCTCACCCCTCACTGCTAGAAATAGAGTAACAAACGCGTTTACCAACCAGGTAGGACACCGCTCAATAGATATCATCTGGACCGCAAAAAGCGCCGGCTGGCTGGACCGCCAGGGGTTGGGATTCGAGACGGATATCGAGATTGACTGTCAGGATATGGCTAAAACAACATGGGGGAGGTTACACCATATTAAAAAAGGAACTTTTGTTTATCTAGAGGCGTGGGATAGATCGGGAGCTTTGACCGGCAAGGCGGCAGACAGACGCGATAAGTTCGCCCGGCCGTTCAAATGCTGGTATTGGGGTAAAGGGGGGCCGGAGATTTACCACACGGCTTATAATACCCGCGCTTTATTGTCCGTGGAAGATATTTTCGGCGGCGTCAAGTTCGACTTTATGAAGCGTGTCATCAGTAATAAAAAAGCCATATATAATGAGATACGCCGGTCCCTTCATTCTCTTGCTAGGGAATTTCAATCTAGGGGCAGTGATGAAGTGCCCTGTGACACATTTTGGGCAACCGCTAACCATGTATACGGTATTGAAGGCGATAGCCGGAGTTTAGGGAAATACCTTCACCCGCTCGGTATAAAGCGTAAAGCCAAACGCAGCGGCAATGTCTATCTTCTGGATAATTTGATTTCAGAGCCGGAGATGGAATAATGAAAAAACTCATCCTTTTAATTTTTATCCTGGCGGCACTAACTATGGCCGGCTGCATGGCGGATGACCCCTGGACGGAAACGGTTTATTTTAAGGACGCGGTCGGTGAGCTGGTGGAAGTTGAATTAGTGGATGTCGATGAAGTAATTTCAGGAAATGTAACAACGGAAAACGTCACGGCTCAAAATGTAATAACCCAAAATGTAACAGCCGCCCTGGTTATCACGGACAACGCCACGATATCCTACCTATTATTGAATAATCTGCCGGAGTCGGACCCGGGCATCAGCGGGGCAGTATGGTCCGATAACGGCACATTGAAGGTGTCCCAATGATGATGGTGCAACAAATAATCGACGCTTTGAGCGGGTTGGGAACCGCGATAGAGTTTTTTACGCAGGTCGCGCTCTCAATAGCTCTATTCGCTATTGCCTTAAAGAATGAGCGGGAGTCCGTTTACTTCATATCTGGGCTTATAACGCTCCTCATCGGTCTTTCCCTGGCAGCAAATCACTCTTCGATAAGCTACGGGCTTTTGTTTTTATCCGTCTATGAATTTATGAAAGCTATGGAAATTGTTTTTGAAATAAACTTGCCGTCCAAAGGCTTTAGCTGGGTGAAGGGAATCTATAACAAAGCAAGAGGCCGCGATTAAGTAAAAAGGGGAGGTAAAGAGAAAATGCCGAATGTTCCAGGTTATCCTCCAGGTACTGTTGTAATACCGGACCCACGCGGCGGACCTCCTATCGTTATACCGCCTGGCGGCGTGCCGCCGGTCGGTGTTGGTGGCGGCGGAACGGGTGTTGGTGGCGGCGGAACGGGTGTTGGTGGCGGCGGCGGATATCCGGGCATGACGCCGGAGCAGGAAGCGCAACGCCGGGCAGCTGAAGAAGCGGCAAAAGCCATGGCGGGTGGGCGCAAAGCGGAAGAAGCCGCCAGACGGCAGGCGGAAGAAAAGGCCGCCGAAGCAAAGCGCGCGGCGGAGGAAGCGCAACGCCGGGCAGCTGAAGAAGCGGCAAAAGCCATGGCCGCCAGACGGAAGGCGGAAGAAGCCGCAAAAAAAGCTGCCGAAGAGAAGAGCGCCGAAGCCAGGCGAACCGCGGAAGAGGCAACTAAAAGAGCGGCAGAGGCGGCGGCAAAGGCTATGGCAGCCAGGCGGAAAGCGGAGGTAGCAACTAAAAAAGCCCCAACGGGTGAAACAGGCGAGGTGCCGGCTACCACAACTACCTCGGAAGAAACAAAGTCGGAAGGCCCTAATCTAATCGGCGGAAAGCAACTTACAGACGAGCAGCGCGAGTTTAAACCGGACCCAGAGTGGGAAGTCGCGGAGCGCAACGCCAGGGGCGAAGTGATAACTTACGTGGATAAAGACGGGGTCAGATGGTACACGCCTGATAATATCCAATGGAAATATTATGGCGTTAAAAACTCAAAAGAGCGCATCGAGGTAACGCGCGTGGAATACATCGACCCGGAAACCGGCGAGATATGGGTAAATTTCGAAGGCGGCGCCGGCCGGTACGATGACCCGACTGAAGGCAGGGCTTATGTAACAGTCCTTACTCCGGGCGGCGGCTCAAAACACCTGACCCTTCTTGAAGCTGATAAATTATTTAGAATCAAGGACCAGGACGAATTCGATGGCGCAATCAGGC
>Ga0172380_10002776_pt1 | contig 25864 bp, 22 predicted proteins | sample Leawe162metaG_FD_119747 | JGI IMG/M metagenome (GOLD analysis project Ga0172380, IMG submission 119747) | Leachate microbial communities from a municipal landfill in Southern Ontario, Canada - Leachate well 162 metaG | ecosystem: Engineered > Solid waste > Landfill > Unclassified | place...
ACATCCCAATCTCATCTACACCGCCATAAATGATGCCTATTACGTGGTTGAGGCCATCCGGGCAAGACTTGGACATTGAACCTTTGATTTTGCTAACAGGACAAAAGCAATCTTTTTTATTAATTGAAAATTAATAGATCTTCTGCTAATCTGTCACCATTAATTTTAGACAGGAAGTAAAGGAGAGTACGATGAATATGTTATTAAAAGTGATGGCAGTTTCAGCGGCAATTATTGCTATGGCAACCATGCTGACCGGCTGTGGTGAGGGGAGAGAAGACAATATCCCTGCGGTAAAATTGACGGCTTCGGCTCTCGTTTCTGACATCTCGAACGGCCATGGGCATAACGTTGAAATTCCGTTTATCGATATTTCAGCCACGCCAGGGGCGGATCTGTTTCAATACCGAAGCAGCGACAATACCGGCCACTCACACGTTATCGCACTATCGAAGCAGCAAATGATCGACCTCAATAACGGAATGCGGTTAACGTTGTCTTCTTCAGCGCCAAACTCCGGGACTGTTCATACGCATATCTGGAACATTCAGGGCGGGAACGTCCTCTATGACAAGAATTGTTACAACTGCCATACAAATGACAAGCGGGGGCACAGCCCGATGAATGTGTCGTTTAACAGCAGTCAGACCAGTGCCGTTAAAAATCCGGGTGCTCAAGCACTCTCAACATCTGCTGCGGCGGTACCTGATCCTGCGTTCACCCCATCTACCAGCGTCTCGCTGGACGGGCCAACACTGTACGCAAATAATTGTTTGCGCTGCCACGGCCCATTGGCTTCTTCATCCAAGCTCAACAAGTCCTTTACCCAGATAAAAGCGGCCATTACCAACAATACCGGCGGCATGGCCTCGTTAGGGGGGCTCACCGATGCCCAAATTCAGGCGATTGCAACGGCGTTAATAAAATAGGGATCCACCCATGCTGTAACAACTGAAAGCAGAGGTTCGCCGATCCGGTGATCTCTGCTTTTTTTATTCAGGTTGCCTTGATTTTCGTGTACTCTGCCACTATATTCTGGTGACATGTTTGTCCTATCCGTCAATTAGTCATTAAAATTCATAAGGAGTTGCACACAATGAAGAAACACGCTCTTAAGGTTTTCACATTGCTGGCTGCCACGCTGTTTCTTTCCGCCACTGTTCTGGAATTCGAAGCTCATGCCAGAGCAGGTAGTGGAAGCCGTTCCATGGGAAGCCGCGGATCACGCAACTACTCTCGTCCAGCCAGTCCATCTGCGCAACCATCTCCTTCGCGTCCTCAGCAGGCGGCCCCATCCCCCGGTTACCAACCGCCTGCATCCGGAGGTTTTATGAGAAGTATGGCTGGCGGCATTGCAGGAGGACTGCTGGGAGGAATGCTGTTCCGGGGTCTTGGCCTTGCAGGTGGCGGCGGTATGGGTGGCGGCGGCATCGGTCTGTTTGAAATTATTTTGCTGGCCGGCATCGGCTACCTCATCTATCGCTTTATCAAGAAGAAAAGAGAAGAAAACTCCGTAAACACTTTTGAACCCGAGCCCTACCGGGGGGGAACGGTAACCCCGATTTCCCAGGGGTACCAGCAGCAGATTCCTGAAGCGGAGGACGTTGACACCGGCCTGGCTCATATCCGCCAGTTCGACCCGTACTTTGACGAGAACCGTTATAACGATCTTGTCATGGATAACTTCTTCAAGATCCAGGGTGCCTGGATGAGTCGTGATCTGACGCCGGTACAGAATCTGTTGACTGATGAAATGCGGCGCATTTTCCAGACGGATATTGATAAGTTGATCCGGGATAAGCAGATAAACCGGCTCGAAAACATTGCCGTTCGGAAAGTTGATATTGTTGAAGCATGGCAGGAATCGGGTCAGGATTATATCAATACCCTGATTTATGCGAACCTGCTTGACTATACGACGGATGAAAGCGGTACCGTATTAACCGGCAGCAAGAGCGACCCGGTCAAATTCGAGGAGTATTGGACTTTTACCCGGCCGGTCGGCAATAATCCCTGGAAACTGACCGCTATTGATCAGAAATAGATGATCTGCTACCACCCCCCAGCCCCCTCCTTAAAGGAAGGAGGGGGAGCTTTTTGCTCCCCTCCTATTTTAGGAGGGGTTGGGGGTGGTAAGATTTATCCCCTTCCCATTTTCACTCCAGCACCATGAAACCATCATGAAACCCCTCAACCTTGCAGACATTGACATTTCCGGACTCAACCTGATCGAGGCGAGCGCCGGTACGGGAAAGACCTGGACAATAGCTGCCCTCTACATTCTGCTGATTCTTGAGAAGGAGCTGCGCCCCGAGCAGATTCTTGTGGTGACCTACACAAAAGCGGCAACGGCCGAACTGCGTGAACGAATCAGAAACCGGATCGCGACAACTCTTGATCTGTACGCCAGCGGACGTGCTGCAACGGATGACGACCTTGAACAACTCCTTATGACGCTTCGCCCACAAAACAGCGATCGGGCCCGGCAACTCCTGACGCGGGCACTCTATTCATTTGACGATGCCGCGATTTTCACGATTCACGGTTTCTGCCAACGGGCGCTGCTGGAGAATACCTTCGAGAGCGGCTCTCTTTTCGGCGGAGACATGATCAGCGACCAGAGTGCAATCGTCAAACAGGTCTGCGACGACTTCTGGAGGGTACGCATACTGTCGCAGCCGGATGATTTTGTTGAACATCTTGTCTCTGGTGGATATACCCCGGAAAGACTTGCCAGGCCGTTTGATGGGCACTTCCAGAATCCGGACCTGATTGTCATCCCTCAGGTTGAGGAGGAACCGCTTGAGCCGCTTGTGACCAGGCGCAGTGCGCTCTACCATCAAGCGTGCTCACTCTGGAACAGCGACCGCCTCGCAATTATCGGACAGATAGAAAATGCACGGTTGAACCAGCAGAGCTATAAACCCTCGCAGATCGAGGCCGCTTCGGATGCATTTGACAACTGGGTTGCGGGCGGAAACGCCGCACTGTCCAACCACAAACTTGACTTTTTTTCGACAGACAAGATCGTTTCGAAGATGACGAAGTCATCGCCCATCACACCTGATCACCGCTTTTTCACCCTCTGTCAACAGTTGGCTGAAGTTCAGAATTCAATAGACGTGGCTTTCGGGAACAAGATTATTGCCTGCAGGCATGACTTCAAGAAATGGCTTGAAGATGAACTATCACAGCGCAAAAGCGTATTGAATCAAAGGGCATTTGATGATTTGCTGCTTGATCTTTACTGTGCCCTTGAAGCGAAGTCAGGAGCCGTACTTGCCGAGAAACTTCGACAGCGCTACAAAGCAGCCATGATCGATGAATTTCAGGATACGGATCCTCTGCAGTGGAACATTTTCAAACGAATGGGAGCTGAACGTGATTACCCGCTGTTCCTGATTGGGGATCCAAAGCAGGCTATTTACAGTTTTCGCGGGGCCGATGTCTTTGCCTATCTGAATGCCGGCAAAAGCGTTCCTCCGGAAAACATGCATACGTTGGCAACCAATTTTCGATCGGATGCAGCGTTGGTAAAAGCCGTTACCACTCTTTTTGCTGCCAATCCCGACCCGTTTATGTGCAGTGACATTCCCTTCCATCCGGTTGACTCAGGCCGTTCCTCAACGGACCAATTGTTGTTCGATGGCGCTCCTGACGAACTGCCACTCAAACTCTGGGTCTATCCCCGTAGCGACGAATCGAAAACAGAAGCCAAGCATGTGGCAACCCGTACCATAGTCCAGACAGTTGCCGGGGAAATTGCCCGCCTGCTTGAACCGAAGCGAGTCAAAATATCGACATCCGGTCAGACCCGCCCGCTGAAACCGGGTGATACTGCCGTGCTGGTAAAATCTCACAAACAGGCCAAACAGGTGCAGGAGGCGCTTTTATCGCTCGGTATCCCGTCGGTTCAACAGGGAAGCACCACTATTTTTGAAACTTCGGAAGCGCTCGATCTCCTCAGAATTTTGCGGGCAGCAGCGGAACCTCATCGTGAATCTCTGATTCGCGAAGCTCTGCTGACATCCAGCATGGGATTGAGCGCCAATCAGGTTTCCCGGTATGTGGAAAGCTCGGGTGAGCATCCAGAATGGGAAACATGGCTGCTCCGGTTTCGGAATTTACACACGGCAGCCGAATCAGGTGGCGTGGTTGCAATAATATCGCGCCTGCTCGGGAACTGCGGCGTTCGGGAGATGTTATTGGCGCGAGCCGGCGGCGAGCGCTGCCTGACCAACATTCTCCACTGTTCGGAATTGCTGCATCAGATCGAGCGGGAACAGGGAAAAGGCCTGGCCGGCTTGATTACGTGGCTTGAGCGAAAAATAAGCACACCGGGCAAGGATGATGCGGCATTGCTCCGGCTCGAAACAGACGAAAACGCGGTAATGATCTCAACCATTCATGCCAGCAAGGGCCTGCAGTATCCGGTTGTCTTTGTACCCTTCGCATGGGATGCGCCATCCCTCAAGGCAGACAGAGCATTGTTCCACGACGACAATGGCAATCTTGTGCTGGATCTAGCCTGTGAAGATAACAACCTGCTGCGGGGTGCCACAGAGCGGAAAGCCGAAGCTGCCAGGCTGCTGTATGTGGCGTTGACCCGCGCGGAGTTCCGATGTTATGCAATATGGGGAGGGATCAATGGTGCAGTCGATTCGCCGCTTTTTCATCTGCTGCACGGCAAGTCGGCGTTAAACGGTGGCAAAGGTTTTTCAGCTTTCAGCGACCGCAAGATTCTGGGAGACATGCTTCAGCTGTCTGACAGCACCGGCACGGGTATTTTTGCCGGGCTGATGCCTTTAGCCGATCCAGTCCCCCCCTATCGCGGGAGCGAAAGCAGCGACGTGCCCTACACCTGCCGAACGCTTGGCCACCCGCCTCGCGACGACTGGCGTGTTGCCAGCTTCAGCGGCATGACGTCCGGAACCGGGCATTTTATTGAACCGCATGATCACGATTCGATTCTTGCTGAAATGAAAGCCGCTCAAGCGTCACCGGATCAGCCTTCGGACGGCTTGACGATCCACGATTTTCCGCGAGGCGCAAAAGCCGGTACCTGTCTCCATGAAATTTTCGAGCTGCTCGATTACCCTCAGTTGAATAGCGACGCTATCAGCGCGGTTGCCCGGACTTCCCTTGCGGCAAACGGCTTCCCCGAACAGTGGCTACCCGCCGTCAGCTGTATGGTAGCAGAAGTCATCTCCGCCCGGATTATTCCGGACACCCCTGACTTCACCCTGTCACAATTGAAAAAGGGTGACTGGCAAGCTGAGATGGGATTTTATCTTCCAATCAGGCAGCTGGCACCGGACACCTTACGGTCTCTGTTTGATGGCCTGCTCGATGAGAAGCTGTTCGAGGATTTCCATGAGATGCTCAGCCGGCTTTCTTTCCGACAGAGTCACGGCATGCTGCAAGGCTTCATCGACCTCGTTTTCACGCACAATGGCCGTTATTACATTCTCGACTGGAAATCGAACCATCTCGGCATGAAGTCGGCCGACTACACCCAGGATACGATGCGTGAGTCGATGTGCCGCAACCTTTATATCCTGCAATATCACCTGTATTCCCTGGCACTGGACCGGCTTTTGAAGGTGCGTTTGCCGGGGTACAGCTATGAAAAACATTTCGGGGGAGCGCTTTACCTGTATTTGCGTGGGATTTCGGGCAGTGTATCGAGGAATGGAATTTTCTATGACCGTCCGCAGCCTGATTTTATCCGACGTGCCGGAGAAATGATGCTGGATTGATGTTATTCGAGATTCATTTGTTGCCGATATTTTTTGATACCATCTTCAAATGTGCGTTGAATCTCCCCTTTCGGGTGTTCATGGGCATAATACCAAAAGTAGCTCCCCAACAACGAAAATATCAGGACAAATAACAGGAACATTATTGTCCGCACTACCCTTCTTCTGATGCCGGACATTCCTGCCGGATAGAACTGCGCGTCATTTTCAAGCGCCCCACGGTACAGATACCGCTCACGCAACTGCCGGATTCTTTTCAGCTGAATAGTGGAAATATAATTTACAATTGCATCGCGGTCACGCTCATCAATGTACACGAACTGCACACCGGTATTGAAGTATTCCCTATCATTGCCCGCGGCATAGTTCCGATTGGCAAACACAACCCGGCCGATAACATCGATCACCCGCTGCGGCGAAGGCACAAAAATCTCCAGCAGCGTATATTCGCCATTTTCGAATCCCTGATGCGTAATGATGCGCAGGCCGCCCCCGCTAATATTGGCGGCAAGGGGGATTATAGTATCCCAGGAAGCAAGATCATCCTCATCCGGACCCAGATCGGGCATACTGCCGCTATTGTCTGTTGCCGATACATCGTGAAGGCGTTCACGCGGCAATTCAGCGCCTTCAGGCAGTAACGCACCGGTCCAGCGCTGATCCTTGCGCTCGATTTCAAGCTGATGGCGGCGAGCACGTCGTTCATCCCATTGCTTGTGAAGTCGATCGATGTTTTGCTCATGGCTGACAAAATACTTGATGGGAAGAAATGCATCGATCCGGTAAAATTCACGCAGTTCGTCTGATACGATTTCGCCGATCAGACGCAGTAGCAACTCCCGGGCATCTCCTTCAGAAACGACAATAGCCCGGCAGCTGTAGCCGCTGCCTTCGGAGCCGCCGCGCAATTCAAGGATCTGACCATAATGCAGCGATACTTCTAACGGAAGAACGTCGCGAGAGAGTTGCAGCGAAACCAGATCTTCATCGATTTCATGAATGATTGCCCAATCCTTGAAAATACCGGCATTGGCCAGAGGAATACCAACCCCTACCTTTTTCCCGACAGGAAAAAAGCGTGCATAGAGTTCCATGTCACTCATGAATAATGACTCCGGATAATGAAGCGGGACAGGTCATTTACTTATGGCATTGTTAAGGGAGATCAGAAGCTGGTCAATGGCTACCTTGTGTACGCCGGCGCCATGTCCCAATGTTTCGAGATCGGCAATCTGGCATTCATAACAGTCAAGGTGATACTGCTTGAAAACAGGCAAGGTTTCGGGGTGTTGTGCAATAATGTCGGCAATTATCATTTCTTTGGTAATCATAAATGCACCTCCTCGTTCTTGAACATATGTGGCGACTACGATAAACCGTATTTCTGCCGCAATGCTGATTTCACTTCCAGCGGCACAAATTTATCAATGTTACCGTTGAGCGAACAGACTTCCTTGACTATTGAAGAGGAGAGATACCCGTACTGCAGGGATGTCATCATGAACAGCGTTTCAATCTCCCTGCCAATACTGCTGTTCATCTGAGCTATCTGAAATTCATATTCAAAGTCCGATATTGCCCTGAGACCACGGATGATGACATGGGCCCCGCGAGAGGACACATAATCTATCAGCAGACCGCTGAAGGTGTCAACCGAGACCCTCCCCTCCCCTTTTACGACATCCTGAATCAACTCGACCCGTTCATCGGTGCTGAACAGAGCGTTTTTTTGAGAATTTCTGGCAACAGCAACTATTATTTCATCAAAAATCGTCAGACCTCGCCTGATTATATCAAGATGGCCATATGTGATAGGATCAAACGACCCGGGATACACAGCAATTTTTTTCATTATTCCTCCATTACAAACAATTCGAGAGCGGTTTCTCCGTACACACGCCGGTCAAAGCGCCTCAGACGTCCGTACGATTCCGGCAACGGTTTTCGTACGGAACACTCAGCCACCAGAATGGAGCCGGGAGTTAAAAGAGCAGACGAGACAATCACTTCAGGGACACTCATATACAACTCAGAATCATAGGGCGGATCGAAAAATGCGAGATCAAAGCATTGACTACGGGCTGCAATAGCGTGCAAAGCCTTAACCGCATCCATTGACAAAATTTCAGACCGGTTCTTACAAGCGGTAACAAGCAGGTTTTTCTCCAGTATTGATTTTACCGATACATTTGATTCAATAAAGCAACATGACCCCGCGCCACGACTGAGAGCTTCAATTCCGAGGCTTCCGGTGCCGGCACATATGTCGAGCACACGAATGTCAGCAAAATCAATGCGACTGGCAAGTATGCTGAAAAGGGCTTCCTTAACTCGATCAGAAGTCGGCCTGGTTGTTACCCCGGGAGGGGCCGACAACTTTTTGCCGCGAAAAGTTCCCGCTATTACCCTCATACACATACACCCTTAACTCGGATTTAAAGGGAAGCTAACGTAAATAGCGTGATCGGTCAAGTATGAAGAGTTTACACTACTCCGGAACAATTTCAAAATATTACGGCATCCGGCGTTGACAAATGTCGCTTTGATTTTTGGTAGCCATATTTTAATTTACTGTTACTATTTATGTACTGTGATCACCCAATCAAATGACATACCTGAAAACAGGGTCAGTACCAGATCACTTGCCGCTCTGATCATCGAGCTGAATATTGCCCGCCGCAACAGTCGCGCCTACCCGAAAGGACATCCGGTCATTGCCGCATCCCTGGCCAAAGTACTTCAAAGCTACGAAGATCTGCTGAGCAGACATAAAGAGATCATTCTGGGCGTTACCAATGATGCTCTCATGGTTGATGGCGCCGTACTCGATAAATCAAATGTCGTGTACCGGGATTTTTCACGTGTTTTGTTTGAGCGCGGGATTGGTGCACTTCTCTTTCATCGTGGCCTGACAGCTGAGGAACTGAATAACTTTACGATTATCCTGGGGCTGAAACGGGAACAGATACTTCAGCACGGCGGCATTGAGCAGGTATGGGCAAAAGCCCGCATTTCCGCTCTGGATATCCGGCCGATTCGCTACGACCTTTTCAAAACAGCTGATCAGGATTCAGTTACAGCAGACAATACCGCAGAGAGCGGTGAAGGATTATGGTTCAAATTTGCGCGTGAGCTCATACTCGACAAATTACCAAGCGCCGACAGCACCGAAGACCGGCTTGAACCAGAAATACTGGCAGAAGCGCTGAATCAGCACTATGCCGACGGTAACATATCACATGCGGAACTTCAGAGTACCCTCACGGCTTTTTTAGCTCCGCTGCATGCTGCTTCCTCTCCTGACGGCATATCCGGTCAGCCCTATAAAAAACTTGCCGCATTTATCAGCAAACTTTCCCCTGAGTTGCGCAGACAATTCCTTGAAAGCTCTTTCGGCAACGCAAGCCAAACCCGGCAGAGTGCAGCAGAACAGATTATCACCAGCCTCTCCGACGACGCCATCCTTGAGACCCTTGACGATATCAGTAACGACCGGCTCAGCATATCTCCTGTTGTTTTCGGACTTATTCAGCGTCTCGGGCAAAACATCGGCGCAAACCAGAAAGACAATGAAGAATTGTCCGATGAAGAGGACCTGTCACTCAAATTGAAAACACTTCTCCGTGAGCACGTCTCTGAGGAATTTGTTCCGGATGATTACCAGAAGAAACTGGACCATATCATCGCTTCCCACGAAATCCCCCGTCTTACGTTTGATGAAAGCGACAGTTTACTAAAAACAGTTGATGCCCAATCCGTAGAAGCCAGTATCGGGCAGATCCTGATGAATTTGATCCGGGATGGAGTGGAAACACCTGAAGAGCGCGACATGCTTCTGCAAAACCTGAGCGACATGTTCGGCTTTTTTTTACAGACCGGGGACTTTGGCCAGTTGCATCGCATGATTGACCAGATGTCCGACGGGACGTTCCCGATCGGAATCCAGTACCGTCTCCGCGATGAATACGGCCGCCGGGACTTTGTTGAGGAAATACTTGACGGGCTCTCCGTTTGGGGCAAACGACGCTATGATGAAATCCGCTCGCTGATCCATAAAATCGGCAGCCCGTTTGTCGAAGTAATTCTTGACCGCTTGTCGGAAGAAAAAAACATGTCATTGCGCAGGTTCTACATTGATTGCCTGATCGAGATGGGGCCGATTACGAGGGTGCCGATTGTCAACAGGCTCTATGACCCGCGCTGGTATTTCTTGCGCAACCTGCTCATCATCCTTACCGCCCAGAATGATCCGACCGTCACAACCGTGATTCGTCCGTTAGTACGGAGTGAAGATCCCCGCCTCCGCCACGAAGCCTTGAAAACTCTGGTCCATTTCCATGACCCGCTGGCCGAAAAGCAGATCCTTGATGAACTTGACAGCCACAGTCCGGAACAGCAGCTTGCTGCAATTCAACTGGCCGAAAAGTGCAGCTCATCGGCAATTTCGGCAAAACTGGCTGGGCTACTGTCCGCAGGCGGTTTTTCGCAGCCAGAATGCGAGAAGAAAAGTCATCTAGTGCATGCCATGGGTGAAATCGGCCGGGCCGAAGTGCTGCCCGAGCTTGCCAAAATACTCGGCGCCCGAAGTCTGCTCAATTCACGGCACCTGACGAAGTTGAAAACTGATATCATCCGCTCTCTGCCCAAATACCCTCCCGCGGTATCCCGCCCCGTGCTTGAGCGCATTGCAGGCGGATCGGGAGACATTGCCCAGTTCGCAACAGAAACGCTTAACATAATTACCGGTAAACAGCCATGAGCAGCGACAGCCACCATATTCATGATTTTTTACGCCATTTGTTATCCGCAACGGCGAATGCCTCCCTGTACGGCATGGCTCATCCCCAGGTGGCGCGGCTTTCATCGCAGGCATTTGCAAGTATTGATGCCATACTGCAAGCGCGTCCCGAAATAGCACTGCTGGTTGTGGAGAATGAGCTGGTCATTGACGGGCATCCGCAGGACCTCAGCCTGTTCCTGGGCCGCTTTACCCAAATTCTGAAATCACGGGGCGTCGGCACCCTTTCGCTTTTGTCCGGCATAACAAAAAATGAAATTGAGGCACTTATCTCCGGACTGGCGAAACAGACAAATGACAGCAGTCAGGCAATGACATCGTCAGAGCACGTCCGAATGGGAACCGTTGAACTACGGGTGTCGGACTCAGGAGGCGGTGTCGACTCGTCCGGGCACCAGAAACCGGGTATCACCCTGCCCGACTTGCCGCAAGCGGAACTGGCCCGCCTCATGGAACTATATGAATGCGTTAAAAGGAAACATAAACTTCAGATACATGGGGTCGTTGACGTCGTGTCCGGTTTTATCGACGTATTCAAGCAGGAGGGAAAACCGCTGCTCGCCATGGCAGCTTTGAGAGATACGGACGAATACACCTTCACACACTCGACCAATGTCTGCGTTCTGAATCTGGCGCAAGCCATGGCTCTTGGCATAGAAGGACAGCTGTTAAACGACATCGGGGTGGCAGCCATGCTGCACGACATCGGCAAGCTCTTTATTCCGGAAGAAATCCTGAAAAAAACCGACAAACTGGAATACGGTGAATATGAAATCATGAAACAGCATCCGGTCAAAGGAGCTCGGCATCTGCTTGAGACTCCCGGTGTTCCCCGGCTTGCCGTCATTGCCGCGTATGAACATCATTTAAAATTCAATCTGTCCGGATACCCGTCTGTTGCCGCAGGCTGGCAGCAGAATCTGTGCAGCCACATGACGACTATTTCCGATTTTTTTGACGCGCTGCGAACCAGGCGTTCCTACCGGGATCCGGTGCCCATAAGTGATATCGCCTCAATGATGTACGGCATGATCGGGACGGATCTGCACCCTGCCCTGACAAGAAACTTTATGAAAATAATTTCCGGGCTGATGGAAGCAACCGTTTAATTAACTCTGCAAACAAGTTCCTGATGACTCACCGCACGCAACGTCTTCATCTCAACTCAAATTAGTAATGTACGACTCGAAAAACTTCTCGTAATCACGGAGAGTAGTTCTCACCGCAAACGGCACCCCCTTGGCGAAACAATCCAGAACAATGAGGGCGTTAACGCTGGCATCTTTCGAGGTTGCGGATCGAAGCCGCTCGGCAAAGGATCTATTGACTTCTCCCACCTTGTCGTAGATCACCTGTAAACCATCAAGAGACCAGTCGGGTTTTTCACCGTTTTTCTCTCTGAAGTATTGGGCTATCAAGTACATGGAAACGATGCGGAACTCCGTTTCCTCCATTGAGGCAAAAGGAAGATGAAAACGGACAAGAGGCCGAAGGGGCTCCATAACCGGGCACCCTCCGGTTGCCATAATTATCCCCATCAAGGAGCCAAGTCCATCCTGAAGAGAAGTCTCCTTGTAATAGCGTCGCTGACTGTCGCTGACCTCGACGGTCACAGTTTCGTAGGAAAAATAAGCCCCGAAAGAATCCACAATATCGCTCAAGTGCGCGGCGATGGGACAATGAGAATGAAGTCGCGCATCAAGCGGACAAACGCTGCATTGATGAAAAGCCAGCTCCGACCAGAACGGAGGCGTGATTATTGTTTTGGAAACAAGGGCGAGAGTATTCTCGTCGATCAGGAGAGATATTTCTCTTTTATCGCCACTCTTAAATCGAAAAAAATAATCTATCTTTATTTGATTTGACATTTTTTCACTTTCCTCGCGTTACTGCTGCAGACAGAAGTGCTCACCGAGATCCCATACAGAATGAAATAGGTTGTAGTAGCCTCGTCCAGGTCGTTTAAATTGGAGAGGGATGCACGCAGATGCCGCGCCTCCTCCACAACCGCTTCGACGGTATCTTTACTGTATCTGATACCGTAATCCAATTCATGCATCACCTTGTCGTACAGGGCCCTCAGATCGTTACCGGTCATGGAGAGTAGCTGTGAGAGGGGGAATAGTTTGGATTTAGCATGGTCATCGTGGGGCGAGCGGCAGTGAAGTATGGCGCCGATCAACACCCCCAGGACGAAGGCAAAGGCTTTCTCCCGGCTGTCGATCTTGCTCTGCCTCCCGAAGAACGGTTTAAGGATATCTGAGTGAGGACAGTAGTAATCTAAAGGCATAATACTTTGCTCTACCACTTTCTAAAAATCAAAATAGTTGACCTACTCACTCCAGAGTTTTCCCGGCTACCGGCAGCACGATCGTGAAAGTAGTTCCAACGCCGACCTCGCTTGTAACATCGATCCGGCCGCCATGCTTGTTGACAACAATGTCGTAGGCAATGGCGAGGCCAAGTCCGGTCCCCTTCCCCACCTCTTTGGTAGTAAAAAACGGGTCGAAAATACGCTTTAGATTTTCCGGAGGAATGCCGCCGCCGGTGTCGCTGATGGCGATCCGGACCAAGCCGGCCGCTTCCCATGTCGTTATCCTGATTTCCCCATGATCCACTATTGCGTGGGCGGCGTTCACCAGAATATTCAAGAAGACCTGATTGAGCTGCCCCAGGTTGCACCAGACAGAGGGCAGCTGGCCATATTCCTTGATCACGGTCGTCTTGTACTTCAGCTCGTTCCAGGCGATGGAGAGAGTGCTCTCCAAGCCTTCGTTGATGTCAGCGTTGGCGAACTCAGTACCGTCCGCACGGGAGAAGCTCTTCAGGTCCTGAACGATCTTACGGACTCGCTGCGCTCCATCGAATGATTCTGTTATCAGATCGGGCATATCCCTGCGGATAAGGTCTATTTTATATTTCTGACGTTCCTCGGCCGCCATCTGCCTGATCGCAGGGTCACATTCGCTCAACACTTTTTCATCAACGTCAAGATATGCAGTCAGCTTTTCCACATACTTGCCGAGACTCCCCAGGTTACTGATGATGTAGCCCATCGGGTTGTTGATCTCGTGGGCGACACCCGCCGCCAACTGGCCGACAGAAGCCAGCTTGTCCTGCTGGAGGAGTTGAGCCTGGATTCTCTTCAAGTCTTCGTACGCCTGCTCTATCTCGGCATTCCTCTCGTTCAATTCGGCTGTCCGTTCTTGAACGCGCAGTTCAAGTTTCTCATTCAGTTTTTCCAGCTCCTCCTGTGCTTTCCGGCGCTCCTCAACCTCTTTTTCCAGCAGGAGCGTCTGCTCCTGGAGATTCTCCTGGGCCGTTTGACGCTCTACCACCTCCTGTTCAAGCTCAGCCGCCTTAAGATGGAGCGTTTCCTCGGCCTGAGTACGCAGGGTCAGCGCCTCTTCCAGTTCCTTGACCTTTTCCGCCAGCTTGGACGCCACAATAAGGCTGTATTCGCGGAGATACTGTTCGTTGCTCTCTTCCTTCGCGTGAACAGGTTTTCCAAGACGTGCATCAAACGCCCCCATGATTCCGCAGGTAATTTCCCAGAGCTGCTCTGGCTCTGTCGGTTTGGAGACGAAGGCTTCCGCTCCGAGAGTAAGGGCCAGCTCTGTCTCCCTGTCTCCGGTGTAGGCGGATGAGTAGAAAATAAACGGGATCGATTTGAGATCGGGATCGGTTTTGAGCGCCCGAAGCAGCTGAAAGCCGTCCATGCGGGGCATAAGCGCATCCGAGATAATGACATCCGGTTTATGGCGAGAGGCAAGGTCAAGCCCTTCCTGCCCGTCTTGAGCCTCGATAACCGTACAGCCGTAGTGCTCAAAAGTGTAGTGCAGCAGCTTTCGGGCGACGATGCTGTCTTCAACAATCAAGACATTCACAGAACGTTTATCCCGCTTCGTAAATGTGGTAGATATCTTTTGATTAGCACAGTTATTACTCCCCTGACTCCAAATATACACTGACCATAAAACTTTCCTCTCCGGATCTGAACATGAGTGTCAGGGTATCCCGAACCGACCCCATGGTCATGACGTATTCTTCTCCTGATATAACGGAGGGGGTTGAAAGTCGAACTTCGTGGCCATCTTTAACAAAGTGATGCTTGAAAGAACCGCCAAGCATATTCGCAATCTCTCCAAGTGCGTCATATACATCGTCATCACACTCCACAATATCCATCCCAAGCATTTGAGAAGCAAAGGACATTGCGAGCTTTTGCCGGGTATTGATGCTTATCATCCCGTTGTAACTACCGACAAATCCGACCATGGCGGTAACACATTCCTTGAATCTTGTTTCAGTTGCGACTGTTTCTGATGGAGATATCTCCGATCCTACCATAGTGGAGAAAATCTCCCGGACATCCTCGTCAAGAAGAATGGAAAGCTGCTCTTCTGTGATATTCAGTTGCCCAAGAATTTCCACGCTTATCATGTGATCTCCTTTCGCAAAAAAACCGGCGCACGGAAAAATCCGTAGCGCCGGTTTGTAGTGATCAATCAAAGTAGTTGTGAGCAGAAATGCGTGTTAGGGAGGAGGTGTCCGTCTGTTTGAAAATAATCGTCGCCACTTGAGCCCTTTTTTAAACAATATTTTGTTAACGCAAGTCTATCGCTCCTTTAGCTGATTGCAATAAAAATATTAACTCGGAACTATTCTTCATGCCCAGAAATCAAATTCAGTATTTCTTTCTCTCAGCTTCCCGTTCGCAGTCAGCAATCAGGGTTGCAATTTCATCTTCAGCAATATCCGGCAGAACGAATGTGCCTCTGGAATCCTTTTCAACCCGGCTTATACCGGGATAACGTTTTTCCAGTACCTTGATTTCCATCGCCTGGTCTTTAACAGTTGCCAGCAAACGCCGGTTTTCGGCTTCAAGATTGTACTTTTCCACCGCCGACAACAGGGCAAAACGGAGCTGGGTATCATCCCACGGTTTGGTGAAAAAACGGTAAATCTCCCCCTCGTTAACCGCCCGCATGGCTGCTTCAAGAGTCGCATGCCCGGTCAGCAAAATACGGACCGTATGCGGAGAGCGACGTTTGAATTCGGCAAGCAGTTCCGACCCCTGCATGCCAACCATGCGCTCATCGGAAACGATCGCCTTAATGGTCCTCCCCTCCATGATTTCGAGCGCCTCTCGACCACCCGCAGCAGTCAGTATTTCATATGGGTCGTCAATCAGAGCACGGGTCAATGCAGAGAGAACATTGGCCTCATCGTCCACCAACAGGATTGTATCATTCATTACACACCCCCTTCATTTTTTGCTTCTCCGCAGAACGGGCAGTGAAGCCAATCAGCATCCATCGGCATATGGCAGCGAGTACAGCGGTTATCCCTGACCATGCCGCAGTACGGGCAGAAAACATATTTTGCCTCGATTGAACGTCCGCAGTGCACGCAGGGCCTTTCAAGAGAGACACTCGGCCCGATTACCCGCAGCACTTCCTCCAGAGTAGTCCAGCCAAGCCGCACCTTCTCCAGTGCGTCTTCAAGCAGGGTACGCATACCGCTTGACCGGGCCAGGTCCAACACCTCAGACTCCTTGTAGTCGTTACCGATAATCTGCCTGAAATCCTCATTCATTATAAACACTTCGTAGACACCGATCCGTCCCTGATACCCGCTTTTATTGCAGGCATCACACCCGCTGCCGACCGATACATCGCCGCTGAAGAATCCGGCGGGAACACGCAGCAATTCAAGCATATCTTTGTCGGGCGGAACCAGGGTAGTGCAGTGCTTGCAGACCTTGCGCACCAGTCGCTGCGCAACGATTCCTTCCAGAGCCGAAGCGATGATGTACTGCTTGACCCCCATATCGATCAGGCGGGTTATGGAACCGATTGCCGAATTGGTATGCAGGGTGGAAAGCACCATATGCCCGGTCAGTGCTGCTTTAAATGCCACATCGGCGGTATCATGGTCGCGAATTTCGCCCACCAGAATGACGTCAGGGTCCTGACGCAACGTGGAACGGAGAACCTGTGCGAATGTCAGGCCGATCTTCTCGTGAATCGAAACCTGGTTGGCATCTTCAAGAAAATACTCGACAGGCTCCTCGATGGTTTCGAAATTCCGCGACGGATTCATCATTGAAGAGAGCAGCGAATAGAGCATGGTGGTTTTGCCGCTGCCGGTCGGCCCGGTGGCGATGACAACACCCTGCGGTTTTTTACTCATGATAGTGATTTTTTTGAGATCATCAGAAAGCACGCCGAGATCATCCAGGCTTTTAATGGCGGCGCTTTTATCCAGGATACGCATGACGATCTTTTCGCCACTCATTGTCGGCAAGGATGATACACGCATATCCACAACACGCGTTCCAGCCTTGACGGTGATACGACCGTCCTGAGACCTGCGCCGTTCAGAAATATCCATTTTCGCCAGAATCTTGAGACGGGAGATTACCGCGGGATGAAGATCCGCCGGGATCTTGATCTTGCTGTGCAGCATCCCGTCGATACGGTAGCGGATGATGGTATACTTTGTTTTTGGCTCAATATGAATATCGCTGGCTCGATACCGGATACCCTCCGAGATGATCGAGTTGACGATTCTGATGATCGGAGGCACCTTGGAGGAACCGATCAGCTCTTCGACACTGGCCTCTTTCTCTTCATCCTCAATAACAATATCGATCTCATCCATCGGCTCGATATCAAACGCGTCATCTATTCCTGCTTCGGAATCCTTCTGGCCGGCGGCTCGTGCCAGTACCGCACCTATTTCCGACGAAACCGCAATGTACGGAACCACCTTCAACCCGGTCACACGGGTAATGTTGTCACACAGCATCAGGTCAGACGGGTCAGCCATTGCCAGAATCAATTGACCTGATTCCATACGAACTGGAACAATGCGATGCCGCTGGCAGATATCCAACGGAATGATGCCGACCACCGAACTGTTGATCTCTGTTTCGCGGAGATCAATGAAGTCAATGCCAAGGTTTTTTTGCAGCGCCCGCACCAGGAGATTTTCGGTGATGTGTCCCAGGCGGACCAGGGTATCACCCAGAAATTCCGACTGTTCCCGCTGGTTGCGCGCCAGCGCCATCACATCTTTGGAAAGCGCTCCTTCCTTGATCAGTATGTCGGCCAGCATTCCCCGGCTTTCATCAAAAAGTCCGGCATATCTCGTAATAGTCGCCTGCTGGTGCCTGGTCACCTCTTTCAACTGGCGGTTTTCCTGCATCAGAACGTATTGTTGCAGCGCCAGACTGACAGTCAGACGCAGATCTTCGTCGTTCCATGGTTTGGTTATGAACTTGTAGACCGCACCTTCCTTGACCGCGCCCATGATGGAATTTACGTCGGCATAACCGGTCAGCATGATTCGAATCGTTTCCGGCCAGGTTTCCTTGATCTGTTTAAGCATCTCAGCGCCGGTCATGAGCGGCATACGATGATCGGATATCACGAGTTGTACCGGCCGAGTTTCCATTATCTCCAATGCTCGTGCTGCCGACGTTGCCGTCAAGATGGTGTAGTTTTCCTCCATGAAAATACGTTTAAGTGAAGAAAGCACATGTTCTTCATCGTCAACGAAAAGCAAGGTAAAATCTGTCCGCGAAGGAGCGTCAACCTCAACGACATCATCACCTTTGGCAACAGCGGAATCACTTCCCATATCTCGAAACAAACCGGCATATTTGCTCACAACGGTGTGCCTCCTGTCGGAATTGATACCGTAAAAACCGTACCGCCATCCGGTGGGCAGGTAATGGCAATGTTTCCACCGCATGCCTGTATCGCCTGGTCAGCCACCGTAAGCCCCATGCCGGTTCCCTGCCCGACATCCTTGGTAGTAAAGAATGGTTCAAAGATACGATCACGAATATCGGAGGGTATTCCAGGGCCGTTATCGGCAATGTGAACAAGCACGTTGTCTCCTTGCTGGCAGGTTTTAAGTACGATCGTTAAATTCGGGGTTTTCAGCTGGAGAGCGTTCTGAATGATCTGCAAAAAAGCCTGGGAAAGCAGGGATGGATTAAGGAAAACCTTTGGCAGCTGGCCAAAATCACGATTAATGATCGTTCCCTGCCGTATTTCATGCTGAAGAACGCTAAGAGTCTGCTCCAGTTCCAGGTTGATATCGGTTGAAGTTGGTCCGGCTTCATCCACATGCGAAAATCCTTTCATATCCGCAACCAGTTTCTGTACGCGTTCCGCTCCATCCAACGACTGTTTAACCAGACCGTCAATATCTGTGAATACAAAGGCAATCTTCAGCTCTCTCCAGCGGTTCTCGACCTGTCTGGCAAGATCCTCGGGAATCGCCGGTTCGCAGGTCAAACGGTAGAATTCCAGCATTTCCTTCAATTTTGCCGCATACTTTGCCAGGGTGTGAAGATTGCTGGTGACAAAACCGATAGGATTATTGATCTCATGGGCCATTCCGGCTGCCAGCCCACCGATGGCGGCCAGTTTCTCCTTCTGAAGCATGACGGCGTAGGCCCGATTCAACTCTTCGGTACGTTCCCGTACCTTGATCTCCAGCGTTGCCGCCAGCTCACGAAACTGCTGTTCAGACACGCCGAGTCTCCGGTTCGTCTCCAGCAGTTCGTCATAGGACTGATTAACGATGGTAGTATGCGCCTCGCTTGTCAGCATTCGCTTCATGGCGCCATTGATCAGCGTCTGCAGAGCCGCATGCAGCATGTCGGCAATTCCTTCTACTGTCGAGCCCGGGGCAAGAGCGGAAACCGCAACCGTACCGGACGGCTCGCCTTCCACGGAAATTATTCTCCTCACGGTATGGGGGCTCTCAACGCCACGACCTGCCAGCAGCACTCCGGAGCTATCGGTTATTTCAGCACCGCACGCGCCTGCTCGCAGAGCGCCATCCAGCAACATCAAGGCTTCGGATGCATTGAGAAGTTGAGCCAGATTTTTGTCTTCGCCGATGATGAAATCGAGCTTTCTGTCCATGTTCATACCGATATCCTTGTGACGCTGCTTACAAAGTCCGCCCGCTCGACGCCGAAACGAGATGTCAGTTCCAGACGTGCATCCAGCGCATCAAAGGCCAGAGTGAGGATTTGGCTGTACGTCTCAACGACACCATACCCATTCAAAGCCGACGCCATGACCAGCGGTAATCCGGTTGGCCCCCAGGTTGCCTGCACGTCATCCTCGGAGATGACATCCGGCAGGTCACGTTTATTGAATTGGATCACCAGCGGCACCTTATCGATATCGAGCCCGACAACAGCCAGGTTCTTTTCCAGATTTGCGAAACTTTCGGCATTATTGCCCATCTGCCCCTTCTGAGAATCCGCAACAAAAACGATGCCGTCAGCACGCTGCAGCACTGCCTTGCGGGTGGCATCGTGCCGCACCTGCCCCGGCACGGTAAACACCTTCAGCTTGATGCGAAACCCTGAGGGCGCTACATAAAAGAGCGGCAACAGGTCAAAGAAGATAGTACGGTCATCAACCGTATCCAGCACCATCAGATCCCCGCGCCCTTCGTTGCAGAGCTGGTCGTGAAGAGTGAGCAGGTTTGTGGTTTTACCCGATAAGGCCGGGCCGTAATACACCAGTTTTACAACCAGTTTTTTTGCCTGTTCGTCAAATTCGATCATTAGTTATCTCGTCACCGTGACATATACACCTGTACCGGAAGGATCAAGCGTATAATGCCGCTTGACCGATTCTATCATGCCGGCATCAAGCTTCATCCCCTTGTGAAGGAGCAGCAGTCCCGTGCCGCTGAACAGGTTTCTTGATATGACCATGCCGGGCCGAAGTTTCTCCGTATTCAATTCCAGCTCCACTGTGGTAGCGTCTTCATGACTCGAACCTGATGGTGCAGCAGTTGAATATTTTGAATCAGAAAAATAGCAGTAGCGAGCAACTTTCTTGAAAACGCGTTGAAGTTCAGGATCAAGAATTGTTCCTACGTTGAGACATGCTCTTGCCAGTGATTGTTCAGCGATATTATCAACACACATCATGGCAGCCATGTCGATTTGATCTGCAAAAGCAATGATTCTGGAGCCAAGCGGAATATTTTCTCCCGATAATTTATCCGGAAATCCGGTTCCGTCCATATTTTCATGGTGATGGCGTATGAGTATTGCCGCTGGACGCAGTTCTTCTATGTTATCAAGTAACAGTTGAGCCCGCACCGGGTGTTGGCTGTATTCACGAAATTCTTCCGGTTTCATGACTTCAGGCTGTATGAGAAGGGTTCTTTCGGATATCCCGATTTCACCAATATCATGAAGCAGCGAAGCGATTCTGATGGTCTCAAGCTCCTCGTCTTTTATCCCCAGTTCTCTTGCAGCATTTACCGCCATCTGTGCGACATTGCTGGAATGCTGATGAGTTCGCTTGCCTCGCAACTCTACCAGGTTCGACAAGGTATCTATGACTCCAAGATAACTCGCGCGTGACCGCTCAAGTGCGGCCTGAAGCTCCTCACTCTTTTTGCGCACCGCTGTCGTCTGTTGCAACACGCGGTCCTTGAGATTCCGGTTCCACTCCTCCAGTTCCTGATTCTGTTTGAGTACCAGGGCACTCAGCCTTCTGTTCTCGATAATGATCCGGTAGCGCTCCAATCCTTCGCGGATTATCCGTACCAGTTCCACATCGTTCCAGGGTTTGGCAAGATAGCGCCACGCGCCGCCCCTGTTGATCGCATCCACCGCTGCGGTAACATCGGCATAACCGGTCAATATGATCCGTGAAGCATCGGGATTTATTTCGCGCGCCTTTTCGAGAAACAGCGCGCCGGTCATGCCGGGCATACGCTGGTCTGATACGATCAGCCCCAGATTAGCAAGCTCGGGAAGAAGTGCAAGCCCCTCTTCTCCCGATGTCGCGGTGCGTATCTCGATATCCTCCTCATCCATCAAAAGCCGCTGTATCGATTTCAGAATATTTTCTTCGTCATCAACAAGCAGTACCAGGACCGGCACGTTCTCTGTCTGTAGTGTTTCATGCATGGCATTCTCCCTGGCCTGACAATTCAACTAATGTCGGGCTATTCAGTTTTCCTTCATAAGCGCAATAACGATCGCATCCTGATCAACGTCGGATATTCTCGTTATGTATGCGTGGCATTTGCCACTCGGCAATTCAACTGCATAATCCCCGCAGGAATTGACGGCAAGCTGCGTAATTATTTGCACCATCTGCAGAGGAAGCGTAGACGAAAGGTCATTCCCGATAAGCTCTTCCTGCTTCAGGCCAAGCATCTCGGCGCCAAGCCTGTTGCACTGCACGATCAAACCATAGCCATCAGCACCAATAAACCCGATGGGAAGGACATCCAGTACGCTTTGAAAGCTGTGCAAGGCTCGACTCTGCGACATGGCAATCTTGAAACGCTCATCAACGATTTCGTTAAGATTGTCATTGATCATTTTCAGTTCAGTATTGGCATCCGAAAGTTCTTCCAGCAATCTGCGATTGCTGGCGCGCAATTCATGGCGATCAAGAACCTCGCGGACAGTTCGGAGCAGATCGTCATCGTTCCATGGTTTGGCAATGAACTTGTATATCTGTCCTTCGTTTATTGCCGCAACAATTGCCGCGGAATCGGCATAACCGGAGAGAATTATCCGTTCGGTATCGGGCCAGCGCCGACAGACTTCGCGAAGAAAATCAACGCCGTTCATCGTCGGCATACGGTAATCGGAAACGATCAGCTGGAACGGGCCTGATTGTTCCAGGGTATCCAGACCTTCCTGACCTGAACCGGCAGTAAATATTTCATACTCCTCTTCAAGAAACAGGCGCTCCAGCGAACGGAGTACATTTCGTTCATCATCGACAAATAGTATACGTATCGGATCCATTAGTCTTATTTCCTCTTGTTTTCGACCGGTAATCTGACCGTAAAAGTAGAACCTGCACCAACGGTACTCTCGACCAGCAGTTCGCCACCATGTTTCCGTATAATATCGCTGCTGATTGCCAATCCCAGACCGGTCCCCTTGCCCGCCTCCTTGGTGGTAAAAAACGGTTCGAATATCCTGGAAATATTCTCGGGAGAAATACCGCAACCGGTATCGGTTACGCTAATCTCGACAGAATCATCAACTTGTCTTGTGGCAAGCGTGATCAAGCCGTTTCCGGTCATGGCGTGCGCAGCATTTACCAGCAGGTTCATGACCACCTGACCTATCTGCTGGGGCCTGCAGGTCACCGGTGGAATAGTGCCAAGACGGATGTCAAGCTCCGCAACATACTTGATCTCATTGCGCACGACATTGAGGATGCTTTTTATGCATTCATTCAAATCCGCGGGAATTGCCTCGTTCCCTTCGGTTCGCGAAAAGCTCTTTAAATCCTGCACGATCTTGCTTACACGTTTTGAACCTTCCAGAGACTCTTTGATCAACTCGCGAAAATCCTTCATGACAAAATCAAGCTTGATCTGACGCTTTAACTCAATAATTGAGGTTTTGGTTGCTTCATCGGAACATCTTTCAATAGCCAGTTCCTGTATTTCGATAAATTGAGCCAGCTTTTCGGCATACTTCCAGAGAGAATTCAGATTGCTCGTAATATACCCCATCGGGTTGTTGATTTCATGGGCAACTCCGGCAGCCAGTTGTCCAATGGAAGCCATCTTTTCCTGCTGGATCACGAGTGCCTGCGATTCCTTGAGCTGCATCTCCATCCGTTTTTTATCCTGCAACAACCGCCACTCACGCAGCGCCCCGGCTACCGTCGCCCCGACCGTTGCAAAGGTATCGGAGGATTTTACCATATAATCCAGCGCCCCACGCTTGATTGCATCGGCCGCCACCTGTTCACTGCCGCAGCTGGTCATGATAATCACTGGAAAAGCGGCCTCGGACGGAGCAGTCAAGAGGTCAATAGAGCGTCCATCACTAAGATTAAGATCCAGAATGGCAATCGATGGCATGGCGGCAGACACGCGGTTTCGATATTCTCGAATGCTTTCGACTACACAAATAACCGCATCCGGGTAGGTCTTTTCCAGGCTGCGGCGGATCGCTTCGGCATGGGCCGGATCATCTTCGGCGATCAAGATATCAAGAGGAAACACGCTCATGAGCACCTGTCCGCGCCCAGAACAGCCCTGACTTTCTCTGCCAACTGCACCACAGTGAACGGCTTATGAATGAAATTTGTTCCCTCCGGCAGCACTCCGCGATTACTGATAACATCGTCGGTATAGCCGGACATGAACAGCACCTTGATATCCGGATTGATGCTTCTGACATGGTCATACAGATCCTTGCCGGTTAATTCGGGCATGATGACATCACTCAACAATAACCTGATCTCGCTGGCATGTTGTTCAAAGAGTGCGCACGCATCGGCAGGAGATGTGCTGCCGATGACGGTGTAGCCGCACTCCTCCAGCAGCAATCGGGCAATATTCAGGTTGGACTCATCATCCTCGACCAGCAGGATGGTCCCGCTTCCCCGGGGAACGGACAGCGAGTACTCCGGAGAAGATTCGAATGGTACCGGGGCCTGGCGAGGAAGGTGGATGACAAAGGCAGCGCCGTTTCCCGGTTGACTTTCCACATGGACCTCGCCGTTGTTCTGTTTGACTATGCCATAAACGGTGGCGAGCCCCAGACCGGTCCCTTTGCCAAGCTCCTTGGTCGTAAAAAACGGCTCGAAGATCCGCTCAACCGTAGCCGCGTCCATGCCCATGCCGGTATCGCTGACGGTTAGACGAAGATGCGGTCCGGGAGAAGCCCCCCTGTGGGTCTGGCAATAGCCTTCATCAAGGTCGGCATTGGCAGTCGTAATGGTAATGTCGCCGCTACCTTCGATAGCATCACGCGCATTCACGACCAGATTGACCAGAATCTGGTCGATCTGGGAAGGATCCATCAAAATCTGGCCGGCATCATAGTCGGGAATGAATGTGAGCTTGATATCCTCACGTATCAGCTTTTGGAGCAGCAGCATCTCGTCACTGATGGTCTTGTTAATATCCAGAATACGGGGCTGCACCACCTGTTTTCGGGAAAAGGCAAGCAGTTGCTTGGTCAATTCTGCAGAGCGTCGGCCGGCATCCAGTACACTGTGGAGATACGCAGCTGTCTTCTCGTCCTGAGCCACCCTTTTCAGAGCCAGTTCCGTGTAGCCGGTAATGACATTGAGCATGTTATTGAAATCGTGCGCCACTCCGCCCGCCAATCGCCCCACAGCATCCATTTTTTGAGCCTGGCGCAGCTGATCTTCCAGGTTGCGATGTTCGGAGATATCCCTGCCCACCTCGATAACGCTGACAACCTGTCCCGCCTCCCGGACCGGAATGGTTCTCAACTCCCATACCTTGCCGTCATGCGTTGTGACAACCTCGATGACCGACTCTCCGGAAAGCAGACTCTTCTGTACCGGACAGGAATCGCACGGTTTTTTTTGTTTGTGCCACAGTGTGTAGCAGTGACTGTCTTCTGAGGTGCCACTCTCTGCCGTCAGCTCGCTGGTTGCAGCCCGGTTGGCCCATATTACCCGCAGGTCGGGGCCATAGAGAATTATACGGTCGGGTAATGTATCCAGCAATGCGTTGAACTGGTTGGAGAGTGTATGGAACCTGGCCTCACTCTCATGAATTTCGCGATCGGCCCGTTTGCGGTCGGTCAGCAAACTCCATTCCCGTAGTGCGCGATCCACGGTACGTGGCATGCCGGAAAAAGTTTCCGCAGATTTGACGATATAGTCAATGGCACCGGACTTGATCGCTTCAACCGCCACCCGTTCATTGCCAAAACTGGTCATCAACAGGATCGGGAACGCACCGTTTTCCGGAGGACTCGTCATTACCTCCACGGCGCGGCCATCAGGCAGATTGAGATCCATAATGGCGATATCGGGGGGAGCCAGCGCCGCTTTTTCTCGAAACTCCCGCAACGTTGTGACCAGCTCAATCCGGGCCTTGACGCCATTTGAGGCAAAGGCGCGACGAATGGCTTCAGCATGAGCGGCATCATCTTCCACAACAAGAATGTCAAGTTGCTCCGTTTCCATCTCCTGCCCTTTCACGCCTCGGCTTTGGGATGCTGGTTCCAGACCAGCCAGTAGTAGCCGAGCACCTCCATCAGTTCGACAAATTGCGTGAAATCGACCGGCTTTACCAGATAGCTGTTGGCATGGCAGTCGTAGGCACGGGCCACGTCCGACTCGGCTGCCGAGGTTGTCAGAATTACCACCGGGATCTTGCTCAGGTCAGGATCTCCCTTGATTGTCTTCAGAACCTGCAACCCATCGACCTTGGGTAAGCGCAGATCAAGCAGGACCAACCCGGGGCGCGGCGCCTGCAGCGGGTCGCTGAACGCCGCACGGCA
>Ga0172380_10002777_pt1 | contig 25851 bp, 21 predicted proteins | sample Leawe162metaG_FD_119747 | JGI IMG/M metagenome (GOLD analysis project Ga0172380, IMG submission 119747) | Leachate microbial communities from a municipal landfill in Southern Ontario, Canada - Leachate well 162 metaG | ecosystem: Engineered > Solid waste > Landfill > Unclassified | place...
TCCATGCGAATACCTGGATATAAGAACAACCGTCGGGATTGATGTAAGCGAGTATCCTGATTCTGGTAAGATTAATATTATACCATTCGGCGAAATATTTGAAAAAGTCAGTCAAGTTGATTACAATAAGGGAGAAGAAAACGTTCATCTGACTTGGGAGAAGTTGAAAAATGAATAGATTTACCTTTGTATAAAGATAACAAATGCCGGTGCTTAACTTCAAATATAAAAAATAGGCGAGTTCATAGGTTATTCAAGGGTTGCGGACCCTGCCTTTGCCAACAGGCAGGCTCTATAAGTTTTGTGTAACCGGATAACGAAGTAGCCCGAAACCGCCTACTTTTATACACGTAACGTTAACCTATAATCTACACCTTCCCTCCCTCAATAAAAGGCTTCAACCTTTCAGGGAATTCACCGCTAATGCGGTGGAATTTGTATTTGGCTGAAATGATGCCATGAAGCAGGAATGGCGTATTCTTTTTGAACAATCCGTTTTTCACATATTTCGCAGTAGCCAGGTGCATTCATTGCGGTACTTCAGCATAATATTTCCAGCCGTTCTTGTCTGTCAGCGGCTCAGAAAAAATACTTTTACTGCTTTGTTGTTCAATTTTATTGATAAGTGACATGGCCTTATCGGTTTTCAAGCTTAACCCAGGCAAGGCCCAACCAGGTAAAAAACTCCTGTTCTGATCGACACAAAGGGGTTCCTTTTTACGATAATTAACAAAACCGCTATGCAAGAAAATTCTCAAACTAATTTCAAAACAATTATTTACATGCGTCTGGTACTTCCGGACGATGAATAAATAACTACAAATTCTCAATAGCACCTCGGTACTCTCTACCAATGGGGATGGATGCTCCATTTACCTCAACAATTTCGGCAGTGTATGATTCAATCCTGTTAATTGAAACTATAAACGATCGATGAATACGTTTGAAAAGATTTGCAGGTAAAAGACTTTCCATTTCATGTGTACTCATCTTAGGAGTATATTCTCTTTTTGTTGTAACAATTTTGATGTATTCGCGCTGACTTTCTATGTAGACGATCTCCGAGAATAATATTTTAACCTTCTTTTTTTGAATATTCAAAAATATGAAATCCTTTTTTTGTGTGATTTCATTTGCTTTTGGAATTTCGTTTTGCGCTGTTTTTACTTTTCCTACTGCAACTAAAAAACGTTCAAACGCAAATGGCTTCAAAAGGTAATCAGTTACGTTTAAATCAAACCCCTCTACAGCGTATTGATGATAAGCGGTTGTAATAATTACCGCAGGTGGATGCGAAAGCGTTTTTAAAAAAGCCATCCCCTTTAACTTTGGCAAATGAATATCTAAAAAAATAAGTTCAATTGAATTTTCCCGTAAGTATTCAGTTGCCAGTAATGCATTTTTAAATGTTGCTTGTAACTCCAGAAACGGTACCTGCAAAATATAATCCAATAAAACTTTTACCGCTAACGGCTCATCCTCTATTACAATACACTTTATTTTAGACATGGCTTGCAAGATTAATTTTTAAAGTAGCTGTAAACACCGTTTCGTATTGTTGAACAGATAAATTGTATTCTTTATAAAGCAATACAAGTTGTCTCCTTAAATTAGAAAGACCGATATTCTCTTTCACACTCTTTTCTCCATCAGAATTTTCTGTTGAATTTTTTATCACAAATAATAACTGTTGCTTATTAACTGAAAAAAGAATATCAACAAAAGGTTGATTTCTTGTTTCTGAAACACCATGCTTGAACGCATTTTCAACCAATGGAATCAGCAACAGTGGTGGTAAAGGTTGTTTAAGGTCTTCAATTTCATTCTTGAAATTGATGCGCAAAGAATTATCGTAACGTAATTTTTCAAGCTCAATATAGTCGTTGATAATTTCCAATTCCTGCTCTACACTTATAAACTCTCCACTGGTTTCGTAAAGCATGAATCGTAAGATTTTAGAAAGTCGCAAAATAGATTCAGGAGCTAAGTCAGATTTATCCCTTGAAAGCGAATAGATATTATTTAATGTATTGAATAAAAAATGAGGGTTCGTTTGTGACTTGAGAAAGTTTAATTCTGCCTCCTGCTTTTCAAGTTGTAATTTTTGCGTAGTTTGTTTTAATTTGAAATTGTCATAAAAAAGTTTTGCAAGCCCAAAAAAGAAAAGTGAAGTCATTCCGCCCTGAGCTTGATAAAAGACTTCTTCCATCATTCGATAATAGAACCCGTCAGGATTTAAAGTTACTTGCCTTAAAGATGTATAAATATATAAATGTTGTCCGAGAGATTTCCAGCCATACAAACCAAAGGAAACCAATATGAATTGTATCGATATCAGCAGAATGCCGATAAGGATATTGAAAAGGATACTTGACCTTTTTTTTATTATAAAAGGCAGGCTATATTCAAAGAATATAAAATTGACAACAACAATATAAAGAACCCGCCAAATTTCATTCAAAGATTGAGGAACAAATATTTCGGAACTATTCAATGAAGCACTAAAAACCCAGAGCAATAACCAAAAGGTACCTACCCATAGGTAAAACTTAAATTGTTGTTTATTGATTGATATGCTCATCTTACTATTTATGAAATAAAATCAGTCTGGTCTACCCCTCTATTTATGAAACCTCTGTAATTGACTTTTGAGGCACACAAAGAACGCCAAAAAGTCAATCCAAAAAATGAAGTGCTTTGACGTCATTAAAACTACTTCTTATTTATTTAACTGTTCAAATTCTTTATTGACGTTAATCTGATGTTAGTATACCTTAACCTGTTGACTATTGACACAAGCTTTTTAGCTCTCATTTTATATTTATTATTGCCCGACAATTACCTGGTGCTAATCCCGGAAATTAATATAATAACTTCAAATTAATTATTTTTCAAATCAAAACTACCATCATGAATAAAAAGGTCAGACTTACAAAAATGGGAAATGAAATTATAAAATTCGGAGAAGATGTTGCCGGATTTAACATCCCTGTTTTAAATGAAAGAGAAATAAGAGCTGCAGCAGGATTACTGTTTTTAATTATGTTTATGTCTGTACTCGTAGCAGTTCTTAAGGGGAATTTTTTGTTGATAAAGTATGCAGTTACAATATTCCTTACTGATATACTTATACGTGTCTTTGTAAATCCCAGATTTTCTCCTTCTTTAATAATCGGTCGATTGATTGTTCGGAATCAAACCCCGGAATATGTTGGAGCTAAACAAAAAAGGTTTGCCTGGCTTATTGGTGTTGTTCTGGCAACTACTATGTTCACTCTTATGGTGGTAGTAAATTCCTATAGCCCCATTACAGGAATTATCTGTCTTGTCTGCCTTATATTCTTATTCTTTGAAACAGCGTTTGGCATTTGTTTAGGATGTAAATTTTATTCACTTTTTTATAGAGAAAAAACTCAATACTGCCCCGGTGAAGTGTGCGATTCAAAATCAAAACAGGATATTCAAAAAACATCCAGCGTTCAGATGATTATTATTTTGGGATTTATTGCTTACTTCATTCTTGCAGTGCATTTCTTTAACGATAATTTCAGTGAAGTCCCGTTTGAATTGTTTGGAACTAAAAGTTCTATCCAAGCTAAATAAATAATAATTAAAAAGGAGAAATGATGAACACAAATAAAAAAACCGTTAGAATTTTAGAGAAACTGAAGTTCTATTCAAACATGAAGTATTCGACGCCTCGGGTAGTCATGTTAATGATTCTGAGGCATCGCTTTCTTAATACAATTGCATTCTGCCTGTTACTTATGCAGCCCTTGGTGGCGCAGGAAGGCATCAAAGGAAATCTTGTCAGTGTCACCTGGCTTGAGAAAAATCTTAAAAATGCTGATGTCGTGTTACTTGATGCATCACCCTCTCAGATATATACCGCAAAACACATTCCAGGCGCTGTCAGTTACGACATATTTACCTATGGTGTCAAGGAAATGCCTGTCGCTGAGATAGAAAAACGCTATCAGTCCTGGGGAATCAGTCCTGAAAAAAAAATAGTCATTTATGATCAGGGTGGCACTTTCATGGCCACAAGGCTCTTTTTTTCTCTCCATTACTACGGGTTCCCGTCAAAAAACCTTTTCATTCTTGACGGAGGACTCTTCAAGTGGCAGGAGTCAGGATTGCCGGTAACGAATGAACCGACACCTGTCCAAAAGAAAGGTTCTTTTACTATCAGGAAGATTAACGAACTTGTAAGGGTTGATCTACCGGAATTTCTTACCGCCTCTGGAGATCCTCAAAACAATGTATTATTAGAAGCACTGGATCCCGACTGGCATTATGGAGGACTCCAGTTCTTTAGTAAGCCAGGCCATATCCCAAATGCCATTATGCTTCCTGGTGCCGATTTTTACAATCCGGATAAAACTTTTAAATCCGATGAAGAAATAAAGAACATTCTATCCTATTTGAGTATCAGTCCTGAACAGAAGATCTACACGTATTGCGGGGGGGGAATTGCCGCCAGTCTGCCCTTCTTCGCTCTTAAATTCCTGCTGGGCTACCCGATGGTGAAACTTTACCAGGGCTCTCAGTTGGAATGGGTGGCAGATCAAAGGGAACTCCCGATTTGGACTTATGATGCCCCTTACCTGATGAGAGAAACACAGTGGCTGCAGTTTTGGGGCGGACAAATGGCAAGGATGTATGGAATTTCAAACGTCACTCTCGTGGATGTGCGTCCTGCCGTTGAATTCAATGAGGGACATTTGCCATTTGCAGTTAATATCCCGGCAGATGTATTTAAAAGCAATATCACAAATCCCGGTAAACTAACTGAAATTTTGGGCCAGGCAGGTGTGAATTCTTCTTACGAGGCGGTTGTAATTTCAGGCAATGGTATATCACAAGATGCGGCACTTGCTTTTCTGATGTTGGAGAAACTTGGACAGATTAAAACATCTGTCTTCCTTGACTCACATGAGAAATGGATAGAACTTGGATTCAAATTAACCAAGGATTCCACCATTGTGAGTGCACAAAAGATACCCGATGTATCATCAATACTTCCCACGGATTATTCCGGAAATTTCCAGGGAGACGTAATCATTGCTGACCCGAAAAGTACCAGGGGTCTTTATCCAAAGGTATTTATTGCTTCAGGGAATAGTGTACCTGCAAAGGCTCAGGACGGCAAAATTGTACATGTCCCGTACACTGATCTCCTTAATTCAGATGGTACTCCCAAAGCTGCGAAAGATATCTGGAAGATACTGTCTGCGGCCGGAGTTCCGAGATATGCGGAACTCGTTTGTTACTCAGATGATCCCGGCGAGGCTGCAGTCAACTATTTTATTCTTAAGCTGATGGGCTACCCTGATATAAAGATGCTGATGATTTAACAATAATGAAATATAGATTCCTCATTCTGACAAAAATTAACTTTAATAACTTAAAATTAAAATAATGAATTCAACTAGACAGATACTAATTCTCGCCTTTGGACTCTTGTTCAATCTTACTTATGCTCAACAAAAAGACGATGAGCAACTTGTCACTTACTTTGACAAAATATTTTCGGAACAATTCAAAACTGATGAACCGGGTGTAACAGCTTTGGTTTCCCGCAATGGGCAGATTATTTATAAGAAAGCATTCGGCATGGCTAACCTGGAATTAAACACGCCTATGCAGGTGGATAATGTTTTCTGGATAGCCTCTATTGGTAAACAATTTACTGCGGTGGCAATATTACAGTTGATGGAACAAGGTAAATTAAATTTGCAGGATGAAATCACAAAGTTTATTCCCGATTATCCTACGCAGGGAAATAAAATCACCATTGAGCATTTGCTGACACATACATCGGGTATTCATAATTTTTCAGGTATGAAAGACCCTGACAAAAAACTGGCATTGGATTGCACACCAAACGAAGTAATTGACTTTTTCAAGAACCTACCGATGCGTTTTGCCCCGGGTACAAATTGGGAATACAGTAATTCAGGTTACTTTTTACTGGGTTATATCATCGAACAAATTACGGGTAAACCCTATTCGGAATACCTTGAAGAAAACTTTTTCAAGCCACTTGGTATGACCAATACACAATACGCTAATGACACACGAATCATTAAAAACAGAGTTGGTGCATATAGTCTGGGTGATTATGGTTTTGAAAACTCCCAATCCCGGAACATTACACATGTTTACTCTGCAGGTGCAATACAATCCACTGTAGAAGATTTTTTTAAATGGCACCAGGCCGTTCATACCTATAAATTGGTAAAAAAAGAAAACCTTGATAAAGCTATTACAAGGTATAAATTGACAGATGGAACAGAAACGGATTACGGTTATGGCTGGCGGTTAGGCTATGTTTATGAAAGTCCTTCTATCTGGCATGGCGGTAGTATAGAGGGTTTTGGAACCATGGAAATTTATTTGCCCAAAGAAGATGTCTTTGTAGCCGTTTTTGCTAATTGTGGTTGCATTTATCCCAAGGATATTGCTTCAAGATTGGCAGCCCTTACAGCTGGAAGACCTTACGAATACACAGAAATATCTGATGAAAATACAATTTTAAAAGGATACACAGGTGTTTATGAAAATCAAAAAGGTCTGCAACGAATCATTACTGTGTCGGAAAATAAGTTGTTTTCTCAACTTGGCAGAGGTCCCAGGACGAATCTAAAAGCATATCAAAAAGAGAAATTTTTCTTTGATAATGATCCAATGCAAACAATTGAGTTTTCAAAAAACAAAAAAGGGAAGATTGAAAAATTAATAGCTCAAAAACTAACCGGAAACGAAGTTTGGAACAAAACCAATAAACCTATACCGGACACAAACGGAATAAAAGTCGATGGAAAGATATTGGAAACTTATGTGGGTGTATATGAAATTCCATCTGCATTCACTTTTTCAGTCATCAAAGAACAAGACAAACTTTACATACAAGCTCCGGAACAAGAGAAACTTGAAATGTTTGCCGAGACCGAAACAAAATTCTTTTTGAAAGTTAATGATGCCCAATTTGAATTTGTCAAGGACGAATTTAGTAAAGTAACAAAAGTAATTATGAATCAAGGCGGAAGAGAAGCAAATGCAAAGAAGATAAAGTAGAAACTCAAGGGTATAATCCTGTTACCGGACTTTCTATTAATCCAAACATTACCGGTAAAAATACTGATATTGATTAGTCTGATTTAAAGCCAGGGATTTATTTTCTAAAGATTGTCACCTGTGCTGATAGTTTTACATCCAAAATAATAAAAATATAATTCAACCGATTATCATTTTTCTGGCACCAGGAAAAGATATCCCTTGCTTTTCATGGTCACTATTTCTATCCTGGGATCTTCCGATAAATAGTTGCGTAACTTACGGATATAGACATCAAGTGTGCGGGAATTAAAAAAGGAGTCGTCACCCCAAATTGAAACCAGCATTGTTTTACGGTCGGTAACCCGATTAATTCGGTATGTAAGCATTGATAAAACCTGCATGTCGCGTTGTGATAGCTTTATGGTCCGCGACGGGGAACACAGCTCATAGCGGGCAGGGAAAAAGAGGTATCGCCCGAGAGCCAATTCTTCGGCCGGGGTACCTGCCCCCCTGTTTTTCCCTTCGGCCAGATGAAACTGGTTGTGTATCCGCGTGATCAATTCCTCAATGCTGAATGGCTTTTTCATGTAATCGGTTCCCCCGGCTTCAAATCCTTTCACAAGGTCGGACGTATCGGCCTTCGCCGTCAGGAAGATAACCGGCAACACTGGAAAACGGTGTTTAACCTGTCGGCAAAGCTCATACCCGTCCACATCGGGAAGCATGATATCGAGTACACAAATTTCGGGTGCGAAGATCCGGATCTCCTGCAGAATACCAATCCCTCTGGTTTTCCAGAGGACTTCAAAGTTCTGGTTTTCAAGCGTCTCCTTTACGATTTTTCCAAGGAAGGGTTCGTCCTCGATATACAATACCTTTCTTTTCATCCCTTCAGAAAGGTTAAGATGAACGCACATCCTCCGCCCTCAAGGTTCCTGACATGGATGGCTCCCTGATGTTGTTTCATCACCTGGGCGGCGTAGCTCAGCCCTAAACCATGTCCCTTTATATTATGCCGGTCGCCTGTGGGGATCCTGAAAAATTTATCAAATACCTTGTGAATATATTGTTCCGGGACTCCGGGTCCGTGGTCACTTACAGCCAGGTAAACATGATCCTTATCTTCTGATAGAGCTATCCCGATCCGCGGTTTTCCTCCTGCATATTTAAGGCTGTTGTCGAAAAGGTTGATCAAAACGCCTTCAACAAAAAGTTCATCCATCAAACACAGATATTGTTCCTCCCCCGCTTCAATGTCAATGGCTGCCTGTTCCTTGTTAAAACGCGGGTTCATTGTCCGGATCACCTTTGTAACGATCGCTTTGAGGTCGGAGGTACGAAGCGTCACGATATGGTTGTTTTCTTCGAGATGCGAAATATTCAGGACTTTGTTAATAAGTCGGTCGAACCTCTCCATCTCCATAACAGCCATATCCAGATAGTCGTTCGCAACTGCAGGATCTTTTTTCATATCGAAATTCCGTAGCGATTCCAGGGCCACCTTGATGGTTGAAACAGGTGTTTTCAGTTCGTGTGTAATGTTGCTGATGAAATCGTTGCGCAGATCATTCAACAGCACCTGCTTTTTCAGGGTACGAAAGGTGAAAAGGAAGGCAGCCCCTGTTATCAGAACCAATACCAACGCAAATATTACCTGGGGAAGGATGCGTTTGATAAGATACCATGAAAACCTGCTGATCTCTGCGCCGACGGATTCTTCAAAAATCCTGCCAGTTAAAAATATTTGCGAGTGCTGTTTCAAATTTGAATCGTTCCCGTCACCTGAATTCCAGGTAACCTTGAAGTGCTGTCCGTGTTTGGTCATTTTTTCAAAAAAGAGCTTCCTGAACAGGTTAGTGTCAACCTTTCCGGTGAGCATCTGTTTGAATACCGACTGATCATGTGCCGTAACGGAATTCCTGTCTACGATCAGCCGGATGCTGCGGAGGACCATATCGCCTGAATCGATATCAAAACGGTGCGGTTGGGTTTTCATTGACTTTTTTGAGCCGGAATCGGATATGTTGAGCGTATAGATCAGTGGGTGTTTTCCCGGGGAGCTTTTCCTGACGGTATCCCGGATTGTGCTGTCGGCATGGGTCATCAGTACCCGGATGTGTTTTGTATCGCTCATGAGCGGATCAATTACATTGAGGATCAGCGTTGAATCCACCACCTGCATCCCGGCGTCGTTGAACTGCCGTTCAAGTTCCTTGTTCAGGATCTCCTTTTCAGTCCCATAGCGGGTCAGCAGCCATTGCACGACAAAGGCGAATAGCAGCAGCCAGCTCAGGGTCATGAGCAATCCTGCCAGTTTGATATGTTTCATCTTTTGCATTTTGAATCCGGGATAACAAAAATATATCAATCCGGGGTGATTCCGACATCCATTAACCTTAATTAACCTTAATTGGTATTACCTTAACCTTTATGACCGGATGCCGGCTTTACTTTTACCACTGAACAAATCTAAAACTCTAACCATGAAAACATTGATTTTATTTCCTGCTGCGATGATCATCTTTATCACCGTCCATGGACAAACCACATCCCAACCTAATAATTCCGGGAAGGTCCTGTATGATGAAAAGGTAAAACTTGAAATTAACCTTGGAGGGGAATCAGCACAGTATGCTGACATGCTCCCGAAAGAAAGAACCAATCGTAAGATTTTGTACTTCTCACCCGACATCTCTGTTTACCAAGGGGTCAGGGAAGATGAAAAACCCGAACCAGCCGATCAGGAGGACGCCGCAGGTATGGTTCAGGTTCAGATATCAAATCCAGATGATAAAGTATATCGCGATTTGAAGGAGAATAAAAAGATTGAACAGCGCGAATTCATGACCCGAAAGTTTTTGATTGAATCTGATGCAGGTAAAGCCGATTGGAAACTTACCGGGCAACAAAAGACCATCCTGAATTTTCCATGCCAGGAAGCGGTGCGCGAGGAAGACGGAAAAAAAATAAGGGCCTGGTTCACCCCGGAAATTCCTGTTTCAACCGGTCCGCAGAATCAGGGTAACCTGCCCGGTCTGATCCTTGCGATCGATGTAAATGACGGCCAACGGACTATTTTGGCAACCTCTGTTGAATTTACAACTATAGATAAAAGCCTGCTGGTTAAACCGAACGAAGGAAAAAAGGTGACGGCAGCACAATTTAAAAAGATAGTTGATGAAAAAATGAAGGAGACGGGAGGCGAAGGCGGCGAAGGTAGCCATGTTGTAGTCAGGATCCAAAAGTAAGGACACGGCAATGAAGTGGTTACTTATCTTTCCGTCATGGCTGTTGTCAATGGCTGTCCTGGCCCAGTCGAACACCCTTACGGGCGAAATCATGGACGAAAAGGGTGAGGGGTTGGGATATGCTACGGTCGCCCTGATGCACCCGGCAGATTCCACCCTCGCATTTTTTGGGATTACCGATGTCAGCGGCCATTTCGAGATCAGGAACACAAAACCGGGTGACTATCTGATGCAGATAGCCTACCTGGGTTATAAAACGCTTTACCGCACTATAAAACTTCCCACCGGTACGGGCAACAGTTTCGGTACGATCGTCATGCAGCCTACTCCCATCAGTTTAAAGGAGGTACAGGTGATTGGGGAATATATTCCCCTGCTTTTCAAAAAGGATACGATAGAGTACAACGCAGCCGCTTTTAAAACGAAACCCGATGCGGTTGCAGAGGACCTGCTGCGCAAATTACCCGGGTTGGAGGTGGACCGTTCAGGAAATATAAAGGCGGTTGGACGGGATGTTAAAAATGTGCTCGTCGATGGCAAGGAGTTTTTCGGTAATGACCTAAAGGTGGCCACCAAAAATATTCCGGCCGATGCTGTCAGGAAGGTTCAGGTTTACGATAAAAAATCAGATGAAAGCGAATTTACCGGGATCAGCGATGGCTCACATGATAAAACGGTAAACCTGGTGCTGAAGGATGATATGAAAAAGGCTCTTTTCGGCGATGTTATGGCTGGTGGCGGTACCAGTGATCACTACCAGGGAAGCGGAAAAATATACCGCTTTACCGGAGCGAATCAGTTTGCTGCGATCGGCATGATCAACAACATCAACCAGTTTGGCTTTTCATTTTCCGATTATCTCAATTTTAGCGGGGAGATCGGGGCCATGGGTGGCGGCGGTTCGGTACAGATCGGTATAACCAGCGATAACAATTACCCGGTGAATTTCGGACAACCGGTAAACGGTTATGTCACCTCGGGGGCCGCCGGGTTGAATTTTTCACACGAATTCAGGAAGAACAACCGCTTTTATATCAGCTACCTGGGGAATGCCTCCGAAACCAGACTGGACCAGCAGATTCATACACAAAATTTCCTGCCAGACGATTCTTTCATTCAGCTGAAAGGCGCATCGGGTGATGAAGAGAACCAGGCACACCGGTTGACCTTTGGCTGGAAAAACAGGATCGATTCAACACAAAATCTCGTGTTCTCAGGTGGTGCCTCACTTAATACCGGCCGCGGATTGGAGGTATCATCGACCGGAAGCTATCATACCAACAGCCTAATCAGTACGTTAAGGAGTGAGAATTCTGACCGGAACAACCGGTTTTCGGGCAATTTTACCGGTTCATACATTAAAAAGTTGAGCGGTGACCGCACCAACATCAAATTATCAGGCAATGCTGCTTATTCTTATGGGTTAAGCAGGGCAGACTGGCAGAACAATTTACACTATTACAATCCTGTTCAGACTGTTGAATCGACGCAATACCAAAAGAATCATTCCGACAGGCTGGATGGTGAGGCATCCATTTCCCTGACACAGGCACTTGGCAAGCTCTTTTATCTTGAACCCATTGTCCATGCTGATTATACCGGCGAACAGATCGCTAGGAAGCAAGGGTTCCAGGTCAATACGGGAGAGATCACGGACTCGCTGAGTCCTGTGTTTTCAAGCAGGTATTACAATATGAAGCCTGCCATCAGATTGAAACGGAACACGAAGAAGACAAAGCTTTCCATAACCGGGGCCATAGAACTTGGAAGGATGATGAATCGGTTGAATAATGAGGAAAGTTTACAGACGGATGTTTGTTTTTTCACCCCCAGGATCTCCTATGAATATGAATACCTCACTGGCCGGAGGGTTGCGTTTACCTATGCATCCTCCGTGAGCACTCCCACAGCGAATCAATTGCTGCCGGTGGTTAACAATATCAATCCCCTGCTTCTTGCCTTTGGGAACCAGTCACTCAAACCACAATACATCCACGAAGCCTGGTTCAACTGGATGTTATTCGATCAGTTTTCATTTACATCCCTTTTTACGTCGGTCGATTTTAAATATACCCGCAACAAGATCAATTGGTCTCAAACCATCAACGATAATCTTGGTCAAACGATGACACTGGTCAATGTGCCGGATGATTATACCGCCACGACATCCGTCGATTTCTCCACCCCGGTCAGGATGCTCGGGCTGAACCTTCACACCAGTCTCCGGGAGAGCTGGAACCGGGGGATCACCTATGTGAACAATGTAGAAAACAACAATACAAACCTCACTCACCGGCTAACCGTCAGTTTCGACAACCGGAAAAAGGAGAAGTGGGATGTGAACCTTGGCGTATCTTTCACCTTGACCGACGCGCGGTATTCCGTGCAGGAGTCGCTGAATAACCGGTATTTCGACCTGGGCTATTTCGGGGAGGTGCGGTTTACGCCGAATGACCACTGGAGTTTCGCCGCTTCAGCCGATGTAACCAGCTACAATGCCCGGACGTTTAATAATATGGTCAACATTCCCCTGATCGGAACAGAGATCAGCTTTTATTTTCTGAAGCATAACCGTGGACTGCTTACCATCACCGGGTTTGACCTGCTGAATAAAAACACCGGCATTGAACGTGTGAGCGAGATGAACTACCTGCGTGAGATCCGGTCGAATATCATTGGAAGGTATTTTATGCTCTCATTCAAATACCGCCTGAACAAATTCAAAGATCAATCAGGACTGGATATTAAATTAAACAAAAGGTAGTCTGCAGGGACACTGTTTTTGGTTGCAGTTTTTACTTTCATCCGTATAATTTATACAACTATTAAAAATCCATTTTAAATTGTCTGTTGACTATAACCCGCTGTTTATTGCCATCGGCTTTCAGTGCTTTTGTTAACGAGTAATTTTATCCTCTAAACATAAAAGAATGAGAAAATTTGAAAACTTAGCCTCAAAAAAACAAGACCACGAACTTGAACAAGCACAACAACAAGCAACATTGTTCAGTATCAAAAACATTTTTAAAAGAGATTACGAAAACTATGAAGGTGTGCGCAAAATCAATATTTATGTAATGAGTTTATTTTTCGTCTTAATGTTTGTTTTTATTGCCACAAATTCATGGAGAGTTATTATTACACCTGAAATGAGTTTCTCAGTCATCAAAGAACAAGACAAACTTTCTTACAAGCACAGCACATTTGCAACGGTCATGGTTTTCATGATGAAAAATCGTGACAGGCTGTGCATTGCAGGCAGTTTTGTGGTTAAAGGAAGCTCAGTTCTCCGCATTAAGTTTTGTGGTAAAAAGCCCGCCATCGCAAATCTACAAAAAGTTATACGCAACCCGTGTCGCTTCGATTGAACATTGTGCAAGCTCGAAAGTTCACCGCAAGCCGGACAAGCTGTAATGGCTATCGCTTCGATTGAAGTGCAGTGCTAAGAAAAAACTTTTTTTATACAATCTTTCCCTTTATCGCTTTTGCAACCGCTTCCGATTTGGAATGAACCTGCAACTTTTTATAAATATTTTTGATATGCACATTTACCGTATCAATGCTGATGACACATTCATAAGCAATCAGTTTGTAATTCATTCCTTCAACAAGACAGGAAAGAATTTCCTTTTCACGGTCGGTGAGGTTGAAAATATTTTTTGAATCTGAATCGCGTTGACTCTTTACCATTTTCAAAACACGGTTAGCAATTGTCGGAGTCATCGGGCTTCCGCCTTCGTAAATTTCTTTTATTGCGGAAAGAATTTCAACCGGAGCAGTGTTTTTTAAAATGTATCCTTCAGCGCCAGCACAGATAGAATCAAATATTTTTTTATCATCATCAAAAATAGTTTCCATCAATATTTTCATTTCCGGGAAATTTTCTTTCACCAATTTAACGCCTTCAATTCCACTGATGCCGGGCATTTCAATATCCATAACTATTACATCGGGGTTTGATTTTTCAATCCGCTTCACAAGGTCATCGCAATTGGGAAAAGCACCTGTACAACTAAATCCTTGTGAACCGTTGATGAGTTGAAACAACCCCTCACGCATATTATTATTATCTTCAAATATCGTTACCTTTATTTCCATGCTATTATGTTTTAAAATTCAATTCAATATTAGTTCCTTTTCCTTCGGCTGATTCAATAAGCAATTGAGCTCCGATTTCTGCTGCTCTTCTTTTCATATTCTTAATTCCATTTCCCATCAGTGCATTTTCCATGTCGAATCCAACTCCGTTATCACGGATAACCATTTTGACATTTTTGTTATCAAGTGAAATATGAAACGATGCGTGGGTGGCATTTGAATATCTGACTAAGTTATTAATTGCTTCCTTAAAAAGCAGGTAAACATTTTTCCGTACCGGCATCGGCAATGACAATTGATTCAGGTTTTCATCCGCTTTGAATGTAAATTCAATTGCTTTTGCTTTCAGCAGCAGGTAAGCAAGGGAACGCATCCGGATAATCACATTTTCAAAAGTATCATTATCAGGGTTAATCGTCCAGACAATGTCACTCATTGCATCAATTATTTTACGGGCGCTCACTCCAATCTGGTCAAGAGCAGGAATGGGTTTACCGGCTTGTTGTTTTGCCACTTCGCTGAAAAGAGAAATGCTGTTAAGCGTAGAACCGATGTCGTCATGCAAGTCGGCTGCAATGTTGTTTCTGATGTTTTCTAATTTCAGTTTTTGTCTTGTCCGGTAGTTATTGTAGATGAAGAAAAATAGAACGAGTACAATAACCAAACCCCCGATTAAAGAATTTTTTAACAGGGTTTGTTTTTTGATTTCCGTGTCCTTTATCTGTTTTTCTTTGGAGAGAACTGTGATTTCCTTTTCTTTTTTTTCTGTTTCATATTGAATTTTCATTTGGGCAGTTTGATTGCTTTGGGTTTCATTTAATATACTGTCTTTATATACAGTGTACAGTTTGTAATGCTCCAGCGCCTGTTTGTAATTGCCAACAGAACTGTCCAATTTTGCCAACCCTTTGTAACTATTCATGATTTCAGGTTTAGCCCCGATTTCTTTTGAAAGAGAAAGCCCGTTATCAAGATATTTTTTTGCTTCAGGATAATTTTTGAGTATAATATAAAAAGGTCCTATGTTGGTACAAGAAACGGCAATACCCTTTTTGTTTCCCATTTCAGTTTCAATTTTCAATGCAGATAAAAGGTTTTTCAAGGCATCCGGATAATTGCGCTGACTTGCATAAACATCTCCGATGTTGCTGTAAGACACAGACATGCCTTCTTTATCTCCTATTTCTTCTATTATTTTCAATGCTGTAAAATAATTCTTCAAGGCATCCGGATAATTACTTTGTGCAAAATAAACATTTCCTATGCTGTTGTAGGATGCAGCGACCCCTTTTTTATCTCCTATTACTTCTCTTATTTTTAATGCATCGAAATAGTTTTTTAAAGCATCGTCATAATTGTTTTGAATTACATAAATATTTCCAATGTTATTGTGTAACATGGCAATTCCAAATTTATTGCCGAACTCCTCTGCGATCTTTAATGAAGCGAAATATTGCTTCAGTGCATCGGGATAATTACCCTGATTCCAATAAATCATTCCGATGTTATTGTAGGACATAGCCATACCTATTTTGTCTCCGGTTTTTTCTTTAATATTTAATGAAGAAAAAAAGCTTACGAGAGCTTTGGGATAATTGCCGAGATAGTTATAAACAATCCCTATGTTATTGTAAGCATTGCCTTCTCCTTTTTTAAAATTTATTTTTTCTGAAAGTTGCAAAGCGTCATTCGCATATTTTTTCGACTTATCATAATCACCTTTTTGCGAAAGATGATAACTCAAAGCATTCATCGTATTCGCTTTGTTTGTATCCTCCTTGGCGGTTTTTAAAACATTCATCAGCGAATCAATCTCATGCTGACCCTGTGCTGAAACAACAACAACAACAAAAAATAAGCAGATTAAAGATTTACAGCAGGGTCTCATTTTTTTAAAGATTGGCAAAGTCAGGAGTTTCATCCGTCAAAAATCACTCGGCAAATGTAAAGACCATATTTATATTCTCATATAACTTAAACAGGTTAGTTTTTATGTTCCTTTTCTACAAAAATAACTAAAAGATAACGTGTTTCAGTTATTGTAGGCTGAAATTATTGAGTTCATCTTTGTATTGTTCAAATAAAAATAATTAGTGACTGTCTTTAAACTCAAATTTTTAATAAATACTGGAGTTTGAAAGGTGGGATGAGATATTAACAGGGTCTTGGCCTTGTTTCGCTAAGCGATGGCTTTTTGAGGCGAAAAATCCCCCCTGCGCATCAAAAATCTTAAGGTTATCAACAAAATGCGGGACATTATGAACAGACACTAAATATTGGAAGAAGGAAACTAAGAATGTTGAATAATTCTATTTCAATTGTCGAAAAGTACTTACATTTACTTACTTAAATCTTTATATAAGTATTTCAAACCATTAAACTGATTAAAATTAATACTTATGAAAAAAATAATCATTGTACTCTTACTAGTCAATACAGCATTCACGATTGCGGAAGCGCAAAGCCCTGAATGGTATTTCATGCGAGCTGATAAATCAGGCATTGCCGGTGATTATCATCTGGTGGTAACAAATGATTGCAATGGCAATATCTGGACAGGCGGTTTTATGCCTTTCTGGAGTAAAGGATCCGTGGTGCGGTTTAACTATGCAGATACAATTTTCACCTGTTGGTCAAATACAGATGGATACCTGCCTGCCGACCGTGTATATGATATAGCCTTTGATAATAATGACGAAGTATGGGTAGCAACCAATGGTGTTGGCAATGGCATTGATCATGGCGGCATTGCGCATTATGATGGTACAACATGGACACAATACACATCCTTGAATACACCCATGCCCAATGATGATATGCGGGGAATAACCGTAGACGGCAACAATAATGTTTGGGCAACTTTTTACGATGTTAATACAAGTACAGTTGGTGGAATTGCAAAATTTAACGGAACAACCTGGACTATATACACGCCTTCCAATTCCAATTTGCAAACGGCACAGGTTGATAAAATAAAAGCCGATGCACAAAACAATATCTGGATTGGGACCAACATGGGTTTAGTAAAATTTGACGGGCTAAACTGGATTTTAAATTTAACAGGAAGCAGTGTTTCCGATGTGGAGTATGATGCATCTGCTAATAAAATTTATGCTGTTACAGATGAAGCAATAAATATTTATGATGGCACCTCGTGGAGTCAGATTAATTCGACCAATGCTCCGGTTGCGGCAGCAGGATTATGGGCCGTGGATGCAAGAGGCGACAGCATTATTATTACCACTATTGGTGGCGCTTATCTTACATACATTTATGATGGGACAAACTGGATTAACCATGCTGAAACCAATCACACTTATGATGCACGAATAGATTTACAGGGAAATTTCTGGACATGTGGAATAGGTTCTTTAGAAAAATTTGATGGTACAAACTGGACTCGATACACGCGCTACAATACAGGGTTGGCGGACAACTTTAACAACCAGGTTTTTGTAGATTCAAAAAACCGGAAGTGGTTTGCAAACGGAGATGGTGGCATACAAATTTTTGATTGCCCCCATTGGGAAGTTTATGGTTCAAATAATGGAGGGCTTTTTCCCTCGTTGCAAAACATGACACCCATTGGTACATCAATTACAGAAGACAGTTACGGAGATATATGGATGACTTATGATGGTGTATTGGGTTATGCGATTCAGGTTCCGGAAGGCGATTATAAAAATTACGCTTCATGGGTGCTATGGGACAATACAAATGCAGGAGCTCTTTTTCAATCGCCTTTAGAAACAGAAGCCGATGATAGCGGACATGTATTTATGCGATTATACAGCAACAATGTTCAAATGTATGACCACAGCAACAACTCATGGACAAATTACAATTCAACTAACAGTGGATTGCCACCAAGCGGTTTGCTTTGTATGACACCGCGTGCGGGCGGTAAAATGTATTTCGGAGGATTTATGTTTATTTATATTTTGGATAATGGCGATTGGTCAACAATTGATTTAGCTTCACTTGGTTTATCCGCCATGTTTGTATATGATATTGCGTTTGACTACAACAATTACATGTGGCTTGCTACTGACCACGGTGTTTATAAATATGACGGCACAACCTGGACAAACTGGACAGAAGCCAATTCAAACATTGCTGCCGACCATGTTACTTCTATTGAATTTGGAAATGCTGACACAGTTTTTATTGGCGCACACAACACGCAAACTTTTCCATACTACGGGGGCATTTCCATTTACAACGGAACCTCATGGACATCTTTTCTGCAAGGTTCAACACCTATTGCACACTATCAGGTGGAAGATATTGAGATGGATACATTAGGCAACTTGTGGATTTTAACCCAATCTGAGGGAATAACTGTTTATAAAAATGGTGGTGTTATAGGTTTTGATTGTATTGACTTGAGTTTACAGACTTGCGCAACGACAGGTGTGATTAAAAATAATCTTTCATCCATTCAATCAATCACTGTTTTTCCAAATCCATTTACCAATACAACCACTATCGAATTTAATTTATCTGAAACTAAAAATGTTTCTATCTCTGTTTATAATGCGATTGGAAAAGAAGTAAAACACATTATAACAAAAAATCTGCAATTAGGGAATAATAAAATCATTCTTGATTTATCAACATTGAATAGCGGAATTTATTTCTGCAAAATAAAATCAAACGAAAGTTTTCAAACAGTTAAACTGATTAAAAATTAAAGACGATGAAAAATTTAACATTAATCATCAATACAATTTTACTTTTGACTATTTGCCATTTGCAATCACATGCCCAGATGGTAACTGAGTTTGCAAACACTTCTTTAGGATTCAGAACCACTATTTCTGTTACCGCTCCTGGTCCAAACGCTGGACAACTTGCTGACCTTGATGGAGATGGTGATCTTGACGCGGTTGTTTCAAATGGTAATTTCAATTCAGGATTTTCTGTTCTCCTTAACAACGGTAACGGAATGTATGGCCTACCTGCACAATACACCACAGGCTTTGCATCATGGGATATTGTTGTGGCCGATTTTACCGGAGACAGCATTCCTGATGTGGTAGTTTCAAATACAGGAACAAACTTTGGAAGTGCATCTGTTTCGCTCTTTCCCGGAAACGGCAATGGAACATTTGGTACACAAACATATTACCCAGTAGAAGCCGGACCAGTGGGTGTTGCAGCCGCAGATTTTAATATTGATGGATACTTGGATCTGGCAGTAGCCAATTACGGGTGGTTAGGCCAAGGAAGCACTGTAAGTATCCTGACTAATAATATGAGTGGCGGATTTAATGCTGCGCTAACTATACCCGGAGGCACAGCGCCTTATAAGATTGCTGCAGGTTTAATGGATGCTGATTCTTTGCCCGACATAGTAGTTGCAAATGAACAACTGCAAATAACCTTACTTCATAACACCGGTGCAGGTTTTATAAATACTACCTATAGCATGCAAAGCACGCTGTTCTATAATTTCTATGCAAACACGCAGCTCGCTGATATAGATAATGACCAGGATTTAGATGTTCTCTATTCAGGTTCTGGTATGGAACAAATTTCATTGAGGCGTAATTTCGGTAACGGGACATTAGACTCAATAGAAATGATCGTATTAGATTCCTGGTTTGGCGGTGCGCCGAGTTTCCAGGTTATTGATTTGAATGAGGATGGCTATAAAGATATTGTTGCGGCAGCATCTACCGGAAGAACAGGTGATGGGTACCGGATCGTATTCAACCAGGGTAATGGAACTTTTGGTCCGGAAACAACCGGTACAGGCGGTCAATATACATTTGTGATTCTTGCGGGAGACGTCGACCTTGATGGAGATGCTGATGTATTAACCGTTGATAATTACTCTAATATGCTAACTGTTCATCCTAACAATGGCACGGGACAATTTCCGACACCGGTATTATTTAGTGCGGGCTTTCCTGAAACTTCCACAAAGCTTGAAGCCGCTGACATTGATAATGATGGTGATCTTGATATTGCAACTTCCGCAGATAGTCGTACTGCAATGGATGTTCCGGTAACTGTGAGTATGAATAATGGAAATGGCACCTTTACTCCTGCCATTAATTATTCGGGTGTTGATGGTGGTGTTGGAGTTAAGCTCAGAGATATTAATAACGATGGTTTTGTGGATCTTGTTTTTGCTTCAGGTGTTGCCACAACACCTTACGATTTTTTTACTGCATTAAATAATGGTAATGGAACATTTGCTCCCACGCAACGATGGAGTATGAATGCATGCGGCTGGAATGATTTGGATGTAGCAGATTTGGATAATGACGGTGACCTCGATGTAATTATTACTGAGTGGTTAGGTTGTCTCGGTGTTCCTTTATCAGGACAAAGAATTTATATCAGCTATAACCAGGGTGGCGGAAATTTCTCGGCCCCAACAATCAAAATAGTTAATCCTTTTCCAGGACCCATTGCAATTTGCGATTTTAATGAAGATGGATTTCTCGATGTAGCAACCGGGCAAGCCACAAGCATTGATATATCGCTGAATGATGGAACGGGAGACTTGCTTGCACCCACTTCATTTCAAATGTCACAATCTCCTTTTGATATCCTTGCAACTGATTTGAATAATGACGGACATGTTGACATTGCATCCTGTAACTACGGATCAAATCCTGGGGACTATAACTTAACAGTTCGCCTGGGCAATGGCGATGGAACGTTTCAGAATGTTCAGTTGTTTGATGCAGCCTATTCACCCGATCTTGCAAACGTTTCAGGTATTGCAGCAGGAGATGTGGATAATGATGGTGATATTGATTTAATTGTCAGTCAGAATGCATCCAATGATATGAGCATTTATCTGAATGATGGTAATGGAGAATTTAGTTATAATGATCATCGCTTGTGTGCATACTACGGTTTCCGTTCCGCATGGTTTGCGGATTTTACAGGTGATGAAATAAGTGATTTGGCTGGGCTTGTTGATTTACCTCCAAGTGGTGTGCCAAGTGCTTTGACAATCTTGCCGGGTATTACTACCGGAACTGCAACCGGTGGAGCTGGTTTATCAGCTTGCGGAACAACAACCACATCAGTTTCCGATTATTCTCATAATGATTATTCCACCGTAAAAGTTGCTCCAAACCCATTTAATGATAAATTAACTTTTACAATCAATAATAACCGGCCATCCGAAATCATTCTTTATGATATCAACTCAAGAAAACTACTGAAACAGAAATTTACAAATACTGTTTCAATAAACACTGAACAACTTGCAAAAGGAATATACCTCTATGAAGTGAGAAATAAAAACGGAGGTATTAAGAAAGGAAAAGTTGTGAAGGAATAAGGCCGAAAAGCCTTGAAGCTACTAAAGGTGTAAAAAACAATTGACCAACAATTGACAGTCAATAACGAACGCACAACAGCCGTATGCAATCTAAATTGAAGTCTAATGAATGAAATGAAAACTTGGAAAGTATGGGGTAATTTTTTCGGGTATTTTACCATTTTTATACTTGGTGCTTCAATTGCTGCTATACCTAGATTTATTATAGGATTTGCCAATGAAACAGGGCTATTAGTAAGTATTTCGGAAATAATTAGAATTCCCACAACAGTGTTATTACTTTACTTGTACACAAAGTATGTAGTGAAGCTTCCATTAAATATACCTACACTAAGTGCGAAGCATCTAAATATGGGCTTATGGATTTTGCTCGGTTTGAGTTTGCCAATTATGACTGTGGCAATATTTTATATCACCGGTAATTTATCCATCAGGAGCATAAATACAGAATTAAGTCAATCATATATTATTGATGTTATTCTCAAAGCATTTGGGGTGTCCTTAGCTTCTGGCTTTGTAGAAGAAATCATATTTAGAGGTTATTTGTATAACCTGCTAAAAAGTAAATATAATTTTTGGATATCAGCTTTTGTGACTTCTTTATTATTCACTTTAATTCATATCGGGGGAGCAGGTTCGCTCTTAAATGTGGTTCAGCTTTTAGTAGCTGGTATATTATTTTCGTTTATGTCTCTGATGATTTATGTTTATTCGAAGAGTATATGGAATGCAGGCATTGTTCATTTTTTATGGAATTTATTATTACTTAATGGATTAATTGCATTCAGCATAAAAGGAAAATCTGACGTTTTGGTTCAGATGAATATAGGGGATAATATTCTTTTTAATGGGGGAGATTTTGGTATTGAAACTTCAACACCTGCAATAATAGTTTATGGGGTTACAAGTTTGATATTATGGCAATTATACAAGAAAAAACATTTAGTTTCTATCAAATAGTCTAACTAAAATAAACGAAAATGAATATTGACAAGTATACCGCTGAACATTATTTTTGGGGCGACAATTGTGACAGCTGGGTTTTAGCCGACACCGAAGAATTATCAGTTAAACAAGAAAGTATGCCAAGTGGAGCAAAGGAAAAATTGCATTTCCATACTAATGCTCAACAATTTTTCTTTATTCTTAAAGGGACAGCAACATTTTACTTAGACAATACCACAGAAATTGTAAACGAGCAAAAAGGATTATTAATTCCGCCAAAAACTAAACATTATATAGCTAATAGAACCAACGAACAACTTGACTTTCTTGTGATTTCTCAACCATCAACCAACAATGACAGAACAACAATTGAATATTGACTAAATTAAAATAACTCACAACAATTATGAAACTTTTAGAAAAAGAAGATTACAATATACTTACTGAACCATTAAAAAAAGTTACCATTAATAATTTATTTGCCCGTTCAGTAATTGAACATAAAGTAACGGGTAAGATTTTCGTTGACAATCCTGACAATCCAAAAACTTTTTATGTGATTCATCCTTATGGCATGACATTGTTATTTGGCGAGAGCAATAACGAAGTGTTCAATAAAGGTTTACGTGACTATGCGTTAAACATAAATCATGTTCGGGACAAGCATGAATGGATGCAGGCATTTCCTGACATTTGGGATAATGTCCTTAATGAATTATTTAAAGACTGTTTAATTAAACCAGCAGAGAATTTGACGAAGAAAGAAACAGGAATAATTGAGTTAAATACCCGGGTCAATTTCAAGTTTAACCAGGACAAATATCTTAACTTTAGGAAAATAAATCTTGATCCTGATATAAAGATTGTCAGAACAGATAGGCAGATATTCACAGACATGAAAGGGAGTGTTGTTCCATTTTATTTTTGGGACAATGAAGGTGACTTCCTGAAAAATGGCGTAGGATTTAGCCTCTTCTATAAAGACAAATTAGCGTCAACAGCTTATTCATCATACATCCATGACGACAAATTTGAATTAGGTATTGAAACTATTGCAGAGTTTCGCGGTAAAGGATTTGCAGAACTTACTTGTTCAGCACTAATTGACTATTGTATTGAAAATAATTATGAACCAATTTGGTCATGTCGGTTAGAAAATATTGGCTCATACAAATTAGCTCAGAAAATCGGATTTACTCCTATAGATGAAATACCCTATTATAAGTTAAGTAAATGAGCATGTAATATTGACGTACTAAATAAAATTACAGAAAAACAATTATGGAAAATAAATTTCACTCACTCTAAAAGATAGCAAGACTTGCCGGCTTATTGTATCTTTTTCTGATAATCACAGGCGTGTATATTATTATGTATATTCCATCAAAAATTATGGCAGAGGGTGACGCTGTTACCACTGCCAAAAATATCCTATCCAATGAATTTTTATTTCGAACGGGTATAATTGGTGATATTATCAGCAACACCATTTTTGGGTTTTTGGTATTTATTCTATACCGATTATTCAAAAAGGTAAACGGACATCAGGCCAAACTTATGGTTGCATTGGTGATTGTGCAAATTCCGGCCGTTTTTATTATGGAGGCGTTCAATATTACTGCTCTTATGCTTTTCAAAGGCGAAATCTTGAAAACATTTGAACCTGCTCAGAGACAAGATCTGGCAATGCTGTTTCTTAAAATTAATGACTACGGTGGGTTAATATTAGAAATGTTCTGGGGACTTTGGCTTATACCATTTGGTCAATTGGTATTTAAGTCGGTGTTTATTCCCCGTGTTTTAGGGATATTGCTCGTTATAGCGGGTATCGCTTATATGATTGACAGTTTTATATCTCTGCTTTTTCCCGGCTACCATGCATTTGTAAACAAACCTACACTTTTGATTGTAGCAGTAGGAGAGATTTCAATAATGCTATGGCTTTTAATTAAGGGGGTTAAAAATAATGTGCCGCCAATTGAGAAATAATAAATACAATAACAATACAGATGGTTTCAGGACGAGAGCCATTGCTATCTAGTAGACAGTTTCTCAGGTAGACAGCAGACACCCCCCAAAGAAAAACAACGAACTACTAATAGCAGCTACCCGCAAACAGTGGTTTCGTGCTTCGTAGGACAGAAAAGTAGTAGATTTGAAGAGCCGTTCTTCGTAGTAAGTTCAGTGGTGAAAATCCCTGCGTGCGGGTAGCTGCAAACTGTTAGCAACAAGGCATAGGAAAAGTAAATTACAAACTTGACAAAGGCTATAAAATTAAAAACGAAACAAAAAAAGTGTCTGACAGGAAAGACAGAATAGTTGCTTTTTTGAGTACCTATATAAAAAGAAAATGAAAGCGATTAGCTTGGGCGAAGATAATGTGTGAATGATGTAAAGTATTTCCAGAAAGATATAACGTTTTCCGGAATGAGTGTTTGCAACTTTGCATAGTTGTGAAAATTCATTCACAATTAAAAATTCAAACCATGAACACAACAGAATTAAAAGGAAACTGGAATGAGCAGAAAGGTAAGCTCAAACAAAAATTTGCAAACTTAACCGACGATGATCTGATGTATGCTGAAGGTAAAAAAGATGAAATGTTTGGAAAACTTCAAAAAAAACTCGGTAAAACCAAAGAAGAATTGTACAAGGTTATGTCAGAACAGTAGTAATCTGCTTATTAGAAAAGATGCCGTTTCGCGAATATTGAGCGAAATGGCATCTTTATAAATCGCTCAATAAAAGAAAAATTTTAACATACCATCTGGTATAAAATTATTTAGGCAATGGCTCAACATATTGTAAAAATAAACTCGATTAAGCACGTCACACATGATGCATTGCAAATTGTTACTGAAAAACCTCTGAAGTACAATTTCACTCCCGGGCAGGCCACCGAGGTTTCGATAAACAAAAGCGGTTGGAAGAATGAAAAAAGACCTTTTACCTTTACAAGCCTTCCTGATAGTGACTTTCTCGAATTTACCATCAAAACATATCCGTCACACAAAGGAGTAACGAACGAGCTTTTGAAACTAAAAAAGGATGATGAACTGATTTTGAACGATGTTTTTGGTGCGATCGCCTATAAAGGAGAAGGTGTATTTATTGCAGGCGGTGCTGGTGTTACACCATTTATATGCATCTTCAGGAATCTACAGTTTAAGAATGAGATTCGTGGAAACA
>Ga0172380_10002778_pt1 | contig 25840 bp, 53 predicted proteins | sample Leawe162metaG_FD_119747 | JGI IMG/M metagenome (GOLD analysis project Ga0172380, IMG submission 119747) | Leachate microbial communities from a municipal landfill in Southern Ontario, Canada - Leachate well 162 metaG | ecosystem: Engineered > Solid waste > Landfill > Unclassified | place...
CCGCCAGGATCTCGGCATGCTCGATCCTATCGGTGAGAATGAGTCCCTTAGCCTGAGGCATGTTGAATAGATAGTCCCGAATGTAGCCGGCAATGAAGTTGTTCCTTTCCTGATCCAGGGTGAGATCCGTAATCATTTGGGTCCATTCGCTGGGATCCTGGATGTCGTAAAAGTAATCCGTGTGGATGAATTTGACCTCCGGCCAAACGATTCTGCCGGCCTCAGCTACATCATCGTATGGCACCTTTGCCGTGATAGGCCCGATCATGCGCCAGATGATGTCATCCAGTTTGTCCTTTCGCCAAGCCGTGGCCGTAAATCCATACTTGTACCGGTACGGAACGCGGCGAAGGAAATCAGCGTATGTTAGAGCTGGGGCATGGTGGCATTCGTCCAGGATCACGCAGCCGAATCGATCATAAAGCGGATGGTTCCTGTCGATCCCCATCCTCGCAAGAGTTTGAATCATAGCCACCGTAATGTCCTCGACCTTGTATTTCCCGCCTCCAATGAATCCGGGCTCGTAATTCAGCCAGGATTTGCAGCGTTTGACGGTCTGGTTTGCCAATTCGGTCGTGTGCACGATGATGAGGGTTGGAGTGCCCATGTCAGCCGCCAGGGTGAGCAGGATATTTGTTTTTCCTGATCCAGTGGGCGCCTCCATAACGCCGGTGTTGTGTACTTTCAATTCGCACAGCGCCGACCATTGGTAATCGAATAGCTCCCCTGCCGGCTTTAATCGCGGAATTGTCAAAGGAGGGCATACGGTGGCATGCTCGACTTGGCCTGTGATTCCGTGTTTTTCGAGAATGCCTGCAATATTTGAATAATATCCCCTTGGCAGGGCAAGCCAATCCCCGGCCCGGCGCCATAGCTCTATGGTCCTTCGCGTCCCCCCGGTCCATTTTCCAAGACGCTCAAGCATTTCGAATTTGGGGTTTGGGAAAGTATTCTGCTCACAGAAAAATTCAACAAGGTCCTGCGGCAATCCCTGGATGAATACCTCCTCGCGGATTACGATTTTGACTGGCATGGGTTATCTCCTTTGGCCATCCTATATCCCGTCATAAATGCTCTTATCAAACCTCTTTCGAAAGATTTGGTATCTTCTTGCATACACCATAATCTGTTAAACCAATGCCGACCCCTTTTCTGATGCATTTTGCCGACCCATCTTTTGGCAGATTGCCGTGCATTCCTGGATGTCATTTTATCCTTCTCGCTCCTCCCCTTGGGGTCTATTGGGACTTCAATTAGCTGAACATCACTTGGAACGACGTGCTGCCGTTTGTATCCCTCGGCTAAAGCCATATCCGTAAATGCGGCCTCAGGATCTCCCCGGTAACCGCAATAATCCTGAATCACAATTGCGACGATGATTGTTTTCATGGCTCCTCATTTCATATGGATATGTTGATGGAGAACGTCGCGCTCAAAACCATCCATAAAAACTCCGGTCCCCCAGTAAGCGAACACGAAGGATATCGCGAGAATGATCCATGCAAGAATCTGTTTCTTATGTTTCGAATTCATGTTTGACTCCTAAATATGTTTTGTATCGCTCAATAATAATGAACAATCAATGGTCCTGGCTCGCTCAGACACTCTGCTCAAACCATTTCTATGGCTCGCTCCCATTGCCTGCTCAAACTCACGACATGGCTCGCTCGTTTTCATTGCTCAACCTGCAATTGTGGCTCGCTTCCGGTACGTGCACAATCTACAGTCGTGGCTCGCTCTCGAAACATGCTCAATCCATAAGCTTGGCTCGCTCAAAGTCATTGCCCGATCCTTTTCTTTGGCTCGCTCATATGGGTTGTTCAATCTACGTTTCTGGCTCGCTCCGTTGCTTTGCTCAATCGCGAAAATTGGCTCGCTTGCCGTATTTGCTCAATCGATATGTATGGCTCGCTCGTTCATCGTGTTCAATCTGAGATTGTGGCTCGCTCACCTGCTCTGCTCAATCTAAGCGTCTGGCTCGCTCGGTCATCATGCTCAATCAATGAGCTTGGCTATTGTCATCATCGCTTTCCTCGTTTCCCTTCGGGACGCTATACAAATGTATAGTGTCCCGCGCTCCAGAATTACTGCCCCAGAAACTCTGTTACTTCTTCCCACCGATCGGAAGCAGCTACGAGGATCTGTCTTTCGTCCTCTTCCTTCTTAACGGCGGCGTCCCACTTCTTTCTGTCGACGATTTCCATTACCCGCGCCCGCGCCAGCTCGGCTAAAACCTGGGGCTCCAGCGCGTCTAATTCCCAGGACTCATCCCCGAATTTGGCAATGTACGCCGCAAAGCGGGAATCGGTTTCCTTTGCCGGATTGGGCGGCGGTCCATACTGTTCCACTTGATCCATATTCAGCGCCAGCCGGTCCAGTTCCAGGGTATCGCAGCGGAAGAGGGCCAGCCGATCCCGTATGTCCCGCGTCATGTCGATTCCGCTGGGGTCATGATCCCCGAAGTGGAGGATGACAGGGCTTTGCCCATTGTGGGCGTGTCTCTGCAGCCGCTGCGCTGCTTCCCACATTTCGCTCTGAGACGTGTAACCACGGCAGCAAAAGTAAGGCACTCCCAATTCTTTCGCAATACGCTCGAAGACGCCGGCGAGTGCTTCCTTCTCAATCCACAGTTCCACGCGGTAGGGCTGATCGGCCCACTTATCGGCCTTGTATTGGCTTGCGCATGCCTCCAGGATAGACGCCGGACTACGCCAAAAGCTGGTATTCTTCAGCTCTCGGGTGCGGTCCTCAATGCTATCCCAGTCGATGAGTCCAGCCAACCGGGCATCTGAGATGATGGATCCCAGCCGTTTGTAGTTCTGCACGGTATTTGGAAGAAGATCACGGCTCACAAATTGGTAATAGAGCTGTCTTAGGGTGAGCTTGTAACCCTGGGCTATGTACGACGCAATGATTTCATTGGCGTTTCCGATTATTTCCTGGCTTCCCTTGCTGAAATTCTTGGGCGTGTATTCAATTTTGGGCATGATTTTCCTCCGGTTCTTCTTTGGCGAGAGTTTCATTCAGCGTGTTTAATTCAGAGATGTTCAAGTAGGGATTTCGCCCATGGTTATACGGTTCTTTGTCAACGGGGTCGAGGGGGTTTTCTCCGTTAAGGAGATGATCCTCCCAATGTTCGAGGGCTGCCCGGATAGTTTTAATCTGCCTGGGTGTCAATTTGATGTTCTTGCGCTGGTTCATTATTCACCCCTATCGCAATCATGGCAATATGGTGCAAGCCCAGGGCTGTGCTTCTGGTGGCGTTCGCAATAGTAACCATCCCTGACTTTAACCATGTGCGCGAATTTAGTGGCATCCTCTGGCTCCAACCCAAGATCCTCGCGGACCTTGTCCCAGTCGATATTCCCCTTGATTGGCTCCTCTTCCGGACATTGATCTGCGGAAAAGTGTTTCTCCCTCTCCCGCTTGTGTGCCTTTGATTCTGCTTTGGATATTTCAGATGTGTAGTGTCTTGCTGGCATTGATCCTCCTTCTTTTTATCTGGTGCCCGACATGCCATTTGCGGCAAAATGGGCATACGTAGGCAACCATTTCATCCTGAGAAACTTTCTCCATTGCCCTCAGATGGGCCTCCGCCGCTCCCTTGGAGTTGTGCTTATGCTTTCCCAGGCAGGTTTTTTTGAAATATACTCCTGCGCCGGTTTGCTTCATTCTCCACTGCCTTTCTCGTCGGCCTGCCTCGGCAACAGCCGTTCTTGGTCCAGCTCTCGGGCCTGAGAAATGAGGGAGTTGAGCGTCTCAACGGCGTCATCGCTCACCATGTCGTACTCATTCCCATCCGGCAACAATTCGCGATCACGTTTCATGCGCGCGATAGATTCCACGAATTGAGCCATACTGCCGCCGGCGAGTTTTACGGTTCGCTTGCTCCCCTGTTTGTCGGTCCGGAAGTCTCCAACCTTCCCCTCGTATTCACAGTGAACACAGTGACAATAGGATTCGTCATTCCATTCGGTGTCTGATCCTTTATCACCGAGGAAATCCTCTCCCTCGTCTGTGAATCTCTGGACCGTAACAACCTCGATCAGGAACGGCTCCAGGCTTCCGCATTTCGGGCACTTCATGCCTTCCAAGCAGTTTGTGTTCTTTTTCTTGGCCATTATTGGTTCTCCTTTCCCGCGTTAATTCGCGGATCTGACGCCTGTACCGGGTACGAGGCGCCAAACTCGCAAATCACCTGACGTGTGGCATTCCGGGTTTCCAATCCGCATTTCCCCCGCAAACATTGCAATCCAGATTCCCACAAGGGCAATGCTTCTCAGGCTCAGAAACGTAGACCAGGCCTATGGAAGTTTTGTGCCAACCAGGTTTATCCGGATCTATTTCGATATTAAAGGGATTGCATGGATCCTCATCCATCAACCCGGATTCCTCGGCTATATCGAGCAGAGACCGGGCGATTGTCTCCGGCGTGGCCGCTTCCAGGTTTTTAGCCATCTTATGCATCTCATCCGGAGGTATTGCGCCAACAGTAATAGCGTAACCCCTCAGTTGGCCGATTTGCATGCAGGCTTCTTCCTCGTCCTTGGCGATTACCCAATCGTATAAAGTCTGCTGCTCGTCATCGTCATAGCTGATTACTAAGAATTTAGGCATTATGGTTGTTCTCCTTTCTTAATCAAAAGTATCTTCGGCAAATGCATGAAACCAGTCATGGGCTTCGGTCCTGTCGCTGGTTTCTCCCACGATATGCGCGGAATGTTGCGCTGGTGCACATCCTGAAAACTCACACCGATCTCCGCATTTCCCCTCGTCGCTGTTTGGCGATCCCTTCACGGTTGTCCATCGGCTTCCAAAATCACAACGCCACTTAAGCCAGACGGGATCTTCGTAGGCGTCAGTTTTATGATTTGTCTTTGGCATGGTTCTCCTTTTAGCGTGGGTTCTCTTCGTCAAAATATTTGACCCATTTACCCATGGCTGAACGGTCAAACCCATCAGCCAATTTATGACCCGCGCTAGAAAGTTTCTTGCAAATGTCCGTATAAGATGCACGGGAAAGGTTCTTGATACCTAGAATCTGTTTTGTTGTAAGTGTGCATAATCCCCTAATGGTAGTAACGCCCTGCATTACAAGGGCATTCCGCGCTCTTGTGTTTAACCCAAGTCCATCAATATCGAGAAATCCAAGCTGATTGATGTTTATGGGGGTGCATGGCTCGGATAAATTTATTTTTTCGCAAAGATCATCGACGTCTTCCAGGGTAACCGCTGCGAAATCTATTTCTTGAACCTGGGGGAATCGCTCAACCCGGCGGAGGTTATTCTGCATTTCCTCCTGCAGGATTCTGAGCCCTGTAAGGACGAGGGCAGTTTCAACCTTGTTTAGATTCATGGTTCTCCTTTCTTTGGGCGCATTTATCCGCCCATTCTTTGCCCCAAATAGATTCATTGAAATGGTATTGACAAAGGGCTATGCCCTTCTTCAATCCTTTCAGGCTAACCTTGCCGCAATGACAGAGTTTTTTCTTAGGCATTGGCAAACTCCTTATGGACAATAAAGGTATAGCTGTGAATTGTTGCGCATAACTCGCCGCCTTCTTCGTGAAAAACAAGGTGAAGAATGCGGTGTTGTCCTCCATCCAGGAACATGCGCTTTTGAATGCCCTGCCGGTGGATCTCCATAGCTCGGAGAACTCCCAAGGCGCCGGCCGCTTCCTGCAGGACGGGCACGGATTCATTTGTCATAAAGTCGCGTTTGGCTCCCTCCCACGTAAGCGCGTAATCTAGCGGCACTTCCATCGCCAAGTTATAGCCCTTAGGAGTGCGATCCCTTAATTGCTGAATTGCATGCATCGTTTACCGGCCTCAGTTGTTCGCGTGTGATTGCTGGGGGTACGGTTCCATAGATGACGGCATTGACGCTATTGGCCAATTCCATCACGAAAAGCTGAATGTCCTCAGCTGGTCCCTGAAGCCGGATCGGCGGCGCTCCATCCCTGCGCTTTGAAAAGATTTCAATCATTACCTCGCTCTGAAGAAGATAATCACGAGAATCAAGCGGGGGTGTGTCCTTGGTGCGCGGTGAGAATCGCCAAACCCTGGCGGAATTAACTTTGAAAATTCCGTTGCGTCCTTTGGCTTCGATATTTCCATCGGCCTGTATTTCTCGTTCCATCGTATTTCTCCTTTCCGGCGGGCCCAAACTAAAAGCATTGGACCCGCTCAATGGTGAGGGACTTAGAAATTCAAATAAGGCTGTATCGATTCGATTACCGGCTTGGTGTTGATGTTGACGTATCCATTCCGGACCTCAAGCATTTCTATCAGATTAAGATGCTTCTCGGCGTCGGCAATCTTTTCACGAATTGCCTCGGCCTTTGGGGGCCTCTCCGGCTCATTGCGCAGAATTGCGGGCAACGATTTGGTTGGCACAGAAAAGTGAATGGTGATCTCAGTTGTGTTTTCACGCCGAAATCTGCCGGACCAGCATATTTCTATGTCGGCTTTATTCGCCTGAGCTGCCGACAAAGCGAAGTTCTTTTCTGCTGCATTGAAGTCCTTCAATTTGTCTTGGTAATCAGCTTCAGCCTTCAGCGAGACCTCTACCTCCTTGCGCTTGGATTTAATGAAATTGTTGATGCTTGCAACCAATTTGTTCCGATTTACCTGCATAATGCTCCTTTCGTTATCCCTGATTTATCCAGGGTAGCGCCGCACAGATCCTCGGCTGCGCGGCGGAATCCAGGATAGGGATGCTCCTCCAAGCCCCTAACCTAAAGAACAGGCTTTGATCGGCGTGATCTGCACGTCGATGTGCTCCGGACGTGTGCGCGGCGGCACAATCTCCTTCTTGGCGATTCGATATGCTGCGCCGCCCGCGGCGACCCAACTGCAAGCGGTGAGCTGTTTGGTCTGCTTTGGCGACCAATAGCGCCCGTTAAAGTAGCTGATCGTGGCAAGGTATGGTCTAGGCATGGGATAATTTCCTTCCTGCCACGGTTGGCGGCACATATCCAGGTGAATTGATGGTTAGCTTGACAGCCAGATCCAGGAATTTGTGGTAAGAATCCAGGCTTTGACACAGGAGCGACGTCCGGAAGTCTTTGATGTCGGGAGCCAACCGCTCCCCGGCCATATCCACAACGGCATGGGCGGCGTCAGTCTCCAGGCTTTCCGCGCACAGGGCGGGACAAAAGTAATCCCAATACTCCGTGGCGTCCTCCGGCTGGTTGATTTGGTAGCCTTCTTTTTCCAGCTCCCTGCGCACACCGGCGGCGTATATTCGGTAATCCTCCGTTGACATGAGCCATGAATCCTTAGGCTCGGTGATCCGGCTTATTTTCTCCTTATCGACGAGGAATTCCGGAGAAGTGTAATAAGAAGCGGCGTTCAAGATTGCTCGCTGGATCTTATCAACCTTCTCGCGTTCGAGTTGGGCAAAAGCTTTTGCCAACAAGTAAGTATTTACGGCTGGCATAAGCTCTGTTGCTACGGTTTTAGCATCCATGGGGTTCTCCTTTCCCGCGCAATTCGCGGACCTGCGACACTGTACCGGGTACAGCGCCGCAAGCTCGGGAATCGGGACGCTACTCCTTATCCTTTAACCGGGAATCATTTGCCGTGATGAAAGCCTTGATGTCTTCGGCGATGCTCAGCAATCTGAGCCACTGCTCTTTGTAGAGCGTCACGGGAAAGCGGCCCAGGCCATAAACGGACAATCCGCCCTTTTCTCCAACCTTCATAGACAGAGGCTTTTCGGATCGGGATTTCAGGGCCGCATTCTCCCGGCGAAGGCGTTCAAGTTCGGTTTCGGTTGCTGGATTAGATGGTGTGCTCATATCTTTGTTCTCCTTTTGTGCCTGGATGATTCCAGGATCCTCCGCACAGGGGAAGGCGCAGAGAACTCCGCAATCACTTACGCAGCGACATCTGGGCGAAATGGATCGACAAGCTTAGCAATAGATTCCCGTTTGGTTTCCGGTGTGAATCCGGCGGCGACTTCGGGGAGCAATGCGTCAATCTTTTCGGCCGCAAACTGCAAGGATTTGTCGTTCTTGCGCATCAGCGGGACAACCAGCGCACGGATCCCACCAGTGACCAAGGAGCATGTGGCGGATGTGCCATTGGGGTATTTGGTAACCTCTACCGGCATTATAGACACGTAAATCCCTCGCCTGTCTCTATTGCCGGAAAAATAGTTTGCTCCTCCTTTGCTGTAATACAGCTCAATGGCTGCTCCTTTGCCTTCTTCCACGCTGTTAAAAATCAATCGTCCTGACCTGCACGGCTTAAAGTTAATCATGGGGTTTCTCCTTTTTCTTGGACTATTCCAAGGTAGCGCCGCCCGGTTCTCAGGCGGGCAGCGGAATCCAGGAACATTAATCTTGAATGCGCCCTTTGATCTCATCGGACACGACAAGGTATTGGATCAGTTTCAAAAATCGTTTTCCTGATCCGATTCCCTTAACCTTTTGAAGATCGTCGATCTGGGAATAGGGACGTTTTTCGATGATGCGCTTTGCCGTGATAGGCCCAATACCGGGTACAGTACAGAGCTGTTCCAGGCTTGCGGTATTGACGTTGATAAACTTGGTTTTGCTTGTCTGGGCGGAAAGGATCCCGGCCAAGACAAAACACAAGAAGATGGTTATGGAGATATTACGCTTTAGCATTTTCCTCCTTTTTGGTTTGGCTCAATGATTTGCAGGAAGGCGAGCAATAATAAGCGGTTGGGACTCCATCCGGAGTGTCATCAGTTTCCGCCCACTCATGAGTGACTAAGGTCCCGCAAAAGGCGCATTTCTCTACGGCTTCTTGCTCGGCGTGATCCTGTGACTGGCGGAGTATGGTTTCAATATCCCATCCCTTGTGGCGGGCGAAATGCAGGACATCGGTGATTAAATCGGTAGCGGTGTATTCTTCTCGGCGTTCTACTGCCGGTAAATTCCGCTGATCACAATAGGCCTTGAAAGCCCGGCGCCCGTTTCTGATCCGTCTCTCGTTATCAGATTTCACTGACATTAGACAACCTCCCTTGGCAGGATAGTTCTCAGTACGGCATTTTCAGCGGCGTTATAGACTTCGAGAAGCCGTGCACCAGCGGGACAGGCCTCGGCGTACAGGCTTGGATTGCCGCAACCATCCACGATGGGAGCGGCGCATTTGCGGCAGCTTGCGGCATGCCGGATGCAGGCCCGCGCAGCGCCGTCGAATGCGGCCAATGACGCTGATCTGATAGGATCGGCGCTATCTTTGGGGTTGCCAATTCCCTTATCATTGGGGATGACTTCAAGGCGATCATAATCGATATTTGGCATTTGGACAAAATCTTGTGGGAGTTTGATATCGCAAAGATTAGGCAAGCCCGAAACGGCTTCGTCTTCCTGCATACATCCGGCATCGGCAAAGCTGAAATAATCTTTGTGGCCAAAAACGATGTGATCCAGGATACGAATACCCAAGATCTCTCCAGCCTTCACAAGGCGCTGAGTGCAAAGCCGATCATCACGGCTTGGCGCTGGATCTCCGGAGGGATGATTGTGCATGAGAATCAAGGATGAAGCCTGCAGCCGTACAGGCACGGTCATAACTTCGCGCGGATGCACAACAGATGAGCATAGCGAGCCGCGCGAAATGGTCTCAATCGCCATGAGCTGGTTTTTATGATCAAGGATGATAGTCTTAAAGACTTCGACACGCTCTGAATTCATGCGGTCACGGAACAGGCGATAAATATCTTTGCTGCTTCCAATCTTTTGGGGTTGGGGAAAATTGTTTTGTACCCGGTACAAAACTTCTACTTCGCGGACATTGTAAATCTCAATCTCAGGGACCATTGTATTCTCCTTTCAGTCGATAATTTCTGAAACCATAGACACGGGGATGCTGAACTCATCAGCAATTTGCTCGGCTGTGCTCTGTGCAAATTGCCTGATTTCCTGCTCAGGGACTGCAAGCGGATCAGACGGTTCGAGAACTTCCTCGGAATCATGGGGATGGTTGCCGGCGAAGTATTCATGGATGATTTGACCACGCTCCAATACCTCGACCTGATATCCGTATTTGTTGGCGTACCATGTCACTGCTTTCTGTGTTTCGGGATTCATTTGGCCTCCGCGAAAAATTCCCTAGCTCTTGCCTCGTATAGGGCCGAGCGGACCGCTGCCGACCTGTTATCCTGCTCGTCTCCGCGAGCGATAATGCGGTTCATGTGGTCGTATACGGTCGCCTCGTAGTTTTTCCCGATTTTCTCGCTTACCACCCTGTATTGCCGACCAGTTTGGTTATCTGTTCTCATATTGTTTGTCTCCTTTCCGCTACAAGTTTATTGTGCCGACTTCTTGAATACGCATGCAGCCGATCTGGCTACCTGACAACACACGGGAGATTTTCATCTTCCCATGCACAGAGGGACAGGAATGTTTCAGGGCACGGATAGCTTCGTAAATCCCTACAGTACCCGGCGCCCAGAATGAGCTGGTCCAACCCGGAACGGCAATCTGGAAAGAATCTTCTGCCTTGCAGGCCTGCTCAATTGTGCGTCCATCCTGGCAGGCATATTCGGCGAAGGGAGTTTCATCCAGCGGGCAAACAGGAACGTGGTAGCCGCGACCATGGCAATGCGGGCACTCACAGCTATGATCTGCGCCGCATATGTCACAGCACAAGGTTTCCGGATTGACTGTGCACTCGATATCGTGAGAGTGAGTCATTTGTTTCTCCTTTCAATTAATTCGCTATTCCGCCACACAACCCTGGCAGATTGTGTAGCGGAATAGGGAATCAAAAGGGCTAATTCCCAGTCTTTGAATTGCGTATCGTAACTCTGTGCAAATCCATAGTTTCCAGGAATCCAAGATCGAGCTTGCGAACTGATTTAAACGGTCGATCGGCAATGGAATCCTGGAATGCATCGTAGGAAGCCGTAGCCGCGATGAGTTTCTCGGACACGGTAAGATCATCGACGAGGACTTTAACGGGTTTGACTCCGAGGGCTAAGTAGAATAGCTTGAGAGCTTTCTGGGAAAACTTCACGCCGGGCTGGAGTGCGCGAAACACCGCTTTGAATGTTTGGCTACTCAGATTGATTGAGTCTAATCCTTTTGAATCGGCAGTGGATTGCATTCTTGCGCGAGTCGCAGCGGCATAGCTGGCAGGGGTTTCGCCCGCCGTAAGTGCATATTCCTGAGGGTTTGCGATGATGTTACGTTCCAACCATTTCTCGAATTCATTCCAAAACTCTTGTTTATCCATGGGGTTCTCCTTTGTCTCCATTCTATATCGGCAGATATTTTCCTGTCAATAGAAATATTTTCATCACAATCATGTGACAATAGAAAAAAATGTCACAAGTCACGAAAGCGTATAGACTTATTGGGACACAAAAATATTTATGTACCCGGTACAATGTGCTATATATGTGCGCATGCCGAAATGCATAGCGCGGGTAAAACGCACAACAGCTCGAAAAGACCTGCTCCACATCATGAGGGACAGCTATCTATTTGCCAGCCAAGCCGATGCCAGATATTCACTTGGAGCTACGTGCACGGCATTGCGGGCCTGGATGATAGCCATGACAAGAAATCCGGATCCTGAGGTAATGAGCAGGCTTACGATACCAGGTGTGGGAGCAATCCGGATAGCGTGGTACGAATACCGATCTGGAAAGCGCAGACTGCGATTGAGATTCGAGCCGACACTGACAGTGCGCTCCCAGGTCAGAGCCCACAATCGGGAAGCGGCCAAGAACGAAGTACCCGGTACAGGAGATCGGAAATGACAGACGAAGACGATGCCGAGGAAATCAGGCGGAATCCAATGGGACGCAGCGTCAAGAAGAAGCCAGCAAAACCGGATTGCATGCCAGCGAACTGGGCAGCGGCCCGGGAACGCCAGGACAACCGGACAGAACTGGAACGAGGCAATTACTCCACGATCAATTTATCCCTAGAAACGTGGGAAGAGTACAATGCAACAGCCCGCATGAAAAACCAGCTCCCATTACAAGATCACGCTTGGCTGTATGCACTTGCGGGAATAATCTGGAAGCCAATGCCCAACACTCCCCAGGCAGCACCGCATCCAATGGCAGCACAGTCCGCAACTCCATCAGCCCGCGCCGCCGCAGAACACTGGATCAATATCCAAGCCCCAAACTGGCGTAGACAATTCGGAGCCTACATTACCGAAAAGCTAATCTCCACTATCCATACCATGCTGGACACCGGCCGCATCAAAGCGATAGGCCCAGCCGAAGCTGTCAAAATAGCTGACTGCCTCAATGCCCTCGTAATAGAATCCAAGCCTGACGCCACGCTCGGCACAGACTGGGAACGCCGATCCGGAATCTGGTACTATCGCCACTCCGGACGCGCCGCTTCCCCATTCGTCGCGCGTAGCCTCGAAAACGAATTCAACCGCATACTCAAACGACGAAACGAAAACAAACTATGAAAAAGCAATATACACACAAACTTACCGTCACAATCGCCGGACCGCTCGCCGCGCACCTGCGCACCCTCCAAGCCACAGGCCTGTACGGCCGCTCCCCGCAAGACGCAGCCCGCCGCCTCATCGCAGACGCAATCGAACGCCGCATCGCCTCCGGAATCATCCGCCTGACTGCGTAATATGCCCCAAACAATGGGGAACGGAGGGTTTTACAGCGATACTGCCTCACGTTGTAGTCTGCCCGTAATCCAGGGCAATGACAAGCCAAGCCATTGATAAGGCAAGGTTTAGGATGTAGTCCTGTGTTGCGATACATTCTACGCACACATGTGACATTTCAGCCTTTTGTCACATGTCATCAAACCTCGCATCGACCCCTTGTGCATTGCGGAGTGGAGTTGTAAGCCAGGGTTGATAGGGGGGGGTGCCAAACTGGCAGGCGCAAGCGGAAAAGCGAAACCGGCGCAGCGCGCAGTAATAAATGAATCGACATTGGACAAGAGCTAGAACTAGAATCAGGACAACAATTAGGACGAGGACGAGGACGAAGGCCAGGGTAGGGTCCAGGGGTTGATGGTGCCCGCGCGATAGGGGGACCCAGTCTCCACCGGCACAACTATAAAATTTTTTTCATTCAGGTTTTTGTTTCAGGCAGTTGTTGCATTTTCCCGCGGTATTTTGCAGCATTTCCTTGACAAGTGTTTCATAGGCTGATACAACCTCATTTTGGCGCGTGTTGCATTTTGCAGCGGTATTTTGCTACACAATTGGGGTGTTTATGGTTGAGGGACAGGAGAAGGCTGGGAGCGGGCGTCTTACCGGGCGCAAGCTGGCGACGATGAGGTTGTATCTGGCGAACGGGTCGGTGCATGTGTTTAAGTACGTGGAAGTGCTTCGGGACGATGGGTCGTACCTGCAGTTTTATTATGTCTCCGAGGACAATAAAGTGAAGTATGAGGCGGTTTTCTATGTAAACTCGCTGATTGGCTGTGCGTGGACAGTGTGAGGGAGGGCTCATGAAAAAAGAATTCGATGTATTTTACGTCATACTTGGCGCGATTGTGGTGGCGGCGCTGATGTTGATTTGTACCGCCATTCATTTGTCGTGCAGTCCATCAGTTAAGAGTTTGTATTTAGGAGGGTAATATGAAGGGCGAGGTCATAAAGACGTTGAGATTGGCGGCGGGGTTGAATGCGGCGCAGGCGGCGGAATATCTCGGGATAGACCGGAGCACGTTGGCGCGGTGGGAGAAGGGCGGGGAGTTGCCTAGGATTGCGGCCGCGGGGGCGTTTAAGTTGCTGCAGCCGGGCAAGGAGTTGAATGACTGGGTGTGCAGTTTGCGGTCTTCGGCGCGGGAGGCGGTAAAGCGGCGCATTGCCGAGTTCATCATCTCCACGTCGATGGTAGAATTGGCGGGTGGGCAATATGCGGCCGGCGAGACGATCGGGCATGTCACGGAGATAGGCACAGTGAATTTGGCTGAGCCGGTTCCTGATCTGGGCGCGCTGGGGGTTGTGGAGAATGCGCCGGCGACGAGGGAATGGCCGGCAAGCTGCGATAAGTGCGCCGGCACGAGCGCGGACAGTTGCGCGGGGTGTCCAAACGAGAAATCCAATCCGTATTGGCATGGTCTTCCGCCGGTGGCGAGACTGGAGATGGTCGATCCTCCGTGGGAGAAGCCGGACTTCAAAAATGAAGTCGAAGGCAGTTTTGAAGTGCAGCCGGAAAGCGCGCCGGTTTCCGAGGTAGACCATCTTCGGGTGTCGTTGTGTGAGTTGGTCCAGAAAAGCGGAGTGGAAGGGATCGTAGATTTGGCCAAAAGGTCAGAGGTCAGTTTCCACACGATCGAGCGGTTTATCGGACACATTTGCGGTTTGAGCCAGGACCAAAGATCTGCGATTAACGGCGCCCTGGGCAATGCCCCAGATGTTGAACCCAAGAATGAAATGGAGCGCAATTTTGACGGTCCGGAAGTAGAGAAACTGCGCGCGGCGTTGCGATCGAGGGTGCTAGGCACCAAGAAAAGGGAAGTATGGTTGGACGGCATGGCGCAGTGGACCGGTGTTGATCTTATCACACTGAATCAGTTTATCTGGAGCAATGGTCCGTTGCTTCAGTCCGAATACGAGCGCATTTGTGCGGCAATAAAGGAGATGGAGGGAGTCTAAATGGCGGAAGAGAACAATGAGAACAAAAGCTGGAAAGATAGGTCGATTGAGGATGAATTAGAGCGAATCAAGACGCTTGACATCAAGCTGAAAATGAAGAAAGAGCAGGACAGATATGAAGCCAGCGCAAAATTCAAAACCGAGCTAGGTCGACTGGGCGTGGATGTGGATGCTTTCTTTCCCGGGGCGATGGAATACGAATCCTGCGGCGTGAAATTTATATTTTCGAATGGCGGATTAACGCGTTATTCGCCAAGTGTGCGAATTGTCCAGGAATGCCCTAAGTGCGGCAAGAAGATTTTATCTGTGCCGATCACAAGTCCGGCGGTCCTGGCCGGCAATTTAGTCAAATTCCAACCTGAATTCCCGCATAGCTGCATAAAGCCTGTCGAGCCGCAGCCAGAGCCAGAAATAAAAATATTCAAGCAAATGTCCGAATACGGCGACTTTGTGTCAATTGCCGTCAATGAAGGCATTGTTCATTGCCTGAACAAATATGGCTCCGTGTTCTGGTTCGACTATACCAAAAAAATGTGGATCAAAATGCCCGTGGATGTGGCACAGCAATAAAAGGAGCATTTATGGCCCGGATTGAATGCGAAATCGAGCAAGTTGATATGGAAAACGAGGACGGGCGCGACGTCGAGGGGACCATGGCCACATGCTCGCGTTGCGGCCACACGACTGAAAGCTTCGGGACGGGAAGTTCAAGTGTGCGCAGATGCCTGGTTATGATGAACGAGGAATGCCCGCTTGGGCAGTCCAATTTCTACGTCGCCAGCGAGGGCGAAGACGATCGCTGAAAGGAATCCAGTGGAAAAACCAATGAATATGTTTTCGGCCGAAGTGTCTTGGATTGTCGATCCCGGCAAGACAGTCACCATGAAAATACCTTTCGGGCCGGGAGAAGACGAAACAGTTATGATCGTCATGGACTGGAATACCGCCTGCCTCTTCAGACAAGCTTTTAACGATATTATGCAGGAGCACATGCCAGAAAAGGAGAAACATGAAAAAACCAATGGAAAGGTTTGAGGAAATTTACGGGACTTCCCTCTCCCTGCACGGATCTGCAGCCACATCTTGTGCGCTGATCGTCATCGCTGATCAGCTCGCGGAAATTTCCGCCCAGCTCGCAAAATTGAACACTCACCTGGAACAAATCGGCCAGAAAACAATAATCGGAGAGGCGCCTCAATTGCGCATGGAGTGAAAATGCCCGTACAAAAATTCAGATCCAGGCACATCCCGGTGGAAGCAATCCAATATGATGGCAAAAATCAAGAGGAAGTGATCGAATTTGGAGGAAAGCGAATCGTTAAAAGCCAGATTCCGTTCAAATCAAACCCTCTGTATTTGCTGGATGGTCGATATTCGAGCCTCATCAGTGTCGGGGATTGGGTTGTCCGCGGGGAAATGGGGTCGTACACCATCGTGCAGAGCGAAGATTTCCCCGTGGCTTTCGAGCCATATTTGGGAAAATAGCGGAAATATATATGTTTCTCTTATTTGTCAGAACTCGAAGATTTTGGTTGATGATAATAAAAAAACAGCCAATGGGTTATGTGAAAGCCGCGCCTCCATGCATGAAAGGTGAAATAGTATTGCCTTTCTGTAGGAAATCCCTGGTATTCGGATGGCAAGCAAAATCAGGGGATTAGGCATAAAAATCGCTAAAATAGCGGAAATTTCCTGAAATTTCATGATATTTCAGGAATTATATACTTCACAAACCCAATAGTTTCCCGTGAAACCATCGCATGACAGCAAAACTGTGTCCATCCTGTCTAACTCCCATGAAAAAAGACGGCCACACCCGCCGTGGGACGCAAAGATGGACCTGTCTCGCCGCCGGCTGCCCGGATTTTGATAAACCACGCATAGATTTTAATGGATGGTCGACCGGAGGCAATTATTTGCCGTCGACAATACGAGACGATGTGAGAGAACTTCTCCTGGACGGCGGCGAAGTGCGCAGAATCGCCCGAATCATGAAAATAAGCAAAAATTCTGTGCGCCGCATAAAAAAGGAGCTGGTTTCGGCCGGCGCCGATCTCCGTTGCCCTTGCGGAAGATCAGCAAACCATAATGGTTGGTGTGTTGAGCGGTATCGCCGCAGCCCGGCGCGCCAGGAGTTCATGAAAAACTGGAATAATCGCAAAAAGTATTGATTATTTGAAACATTTTGCTTGACATTCATGCCGGCTCGAATCTACATTCTTAAAAACGCAATCGTTCAAATTCAATGGGGGTTGTATGGAGTTCAAACCGGAGAGAATTAAGGAAATTATAGCGGAACAGATCGGGGTCAAACCGAGCGAAATCGAAATGGACAGTACTTTTGAAGATCTCGGCGTGGATTCCTTGGATGCGATCGAAATTACCATGTCGATCGAAGAGCAATTTGAAGTGGAAATCCCCGATGAGGTAATTGAAAAGGTCGTTTCGGTAAGGGAGCTGGCGGATTATGTCGAAAACGCCGTCAAACCAGGATAAATGGGACGAAATCACTCGTAAAACGAAGGAAGCGATCACGAAAGAATGCGCGAATTCGTTAAAAGAGTATTTCGAAATGTATTCTGCCGTGAAATCAGGGTATTGGTGCGTGTCCTGCAGGACGCCAATCACCTATATCGGCGTTGGTTTCGTGTGCAATTGCCCTCCGCCTCCCTTCAGGATGGCATTTACATATTTGGAGCAGTGATCATGAGACCAGAGGAATACGAGGAACATTGTAGGCTGAAAAAAATGGTCGAGGAATGCCAAAAAAAGGATATGAGCCGCCTGTTTGTGCTGAGATTGGTTGGCTGGGTTTGTTCTATCCTTGCATTGATTTTGATCCTCTTGCTGGTGGGGCTTATCCCGTTTCTTGATTGGATGAATCCTCCGTCGCAGATTCATAGGTACGGTCGTGATTATAAATTGGTGGACAAATGAGGATTGCTCGAGTCTTCCCGAGAAGAACAAATGCCACTCCCGTAGACGATTTGGCTTTCGTCGGTGCGCCGGGCCTGTTTCCTCCCGATGTGGAAGAAGTCCATGTTTCTGTCTCTTTCACCTGGGATATCCCCGAAGCGCAACGTCTCTCCCGGGCATGGGTGCGCGTGGCCCCAGTCAGAATAGGCGGGCCGGCTTTCAACAGGCGTAGCGGCCAGTTTGTACCGGGTATATACGTGAAGCCGGGCTACACAATCACTTCCCGCGGCTGCCCGAATAATTGCTGGTTCTGCCGGGTCCCCAAGAGGGAGGGAGCGGTCCGGGAGTATGAAATCTGCCCGGGACACGATATCCTGGATGACAACCTGCTCGCCTGCAGCCATGAACACATGGAAAAGGTGTTTTCCATGCTGGAATGCCAAAAAAGACGGATCAAATTCACCGGCGGTCTTGAGGCGGCGCGCTTCGATGAATGGGTTGGGACAAGAATCAGGAAACTCAATCCGCATCGTTTGTATTTCGCTTACGATACCGAGGATGACTGGGAACCGCTACGCCGGGCGGCTGAATTGTGCTGGGATCTGGGTTGGACGCCACAAGCTCATATCGTGATGGCATATGTACTGGTTGGATATCCCAAAGACACAGTGCCGGCCGCGACCAGGCGCCTGAATAACGTGGCTCGTCTTGGAATAATGCCAATGGCAATGCAGTGGCGCGACGAATCGGGAGAAATCCGGCCGGAATGGACCGGTTTCCAGCGCAAATGGGCCCGAGTTGCCATTACTTCTCATGAAATAGATAAATTGAAAGGGGAATCGGTATGAAGAAATATGCCATTTTTCCAGTTTTATTTGTGTTGGTCGTGATCGGGTGTGAAACGGAAAAAGAGGAATTGTCGAACGTCATGACTGAATCCGCCATCGTGGCAGACACCATATTTATGCCCTCTCAGCACGGAAGCGGAAGCGGTACGACCTACAGCATGAGTTCCGGACATATTGGGATTTCGAGCGTCGACGTGGACATTCCTGAGAAGTACGCCATCGTGTTTGAATGCGAACATGGAAAATTTGTGATCGAGCGAATGCCTGACGCTCGGGAAATGTGGAAAAATCTCAGGAAAGGTCAAAGCGTGAAGGTCTATTACCAGGAGAAATTTCGCAGGATTTACGAGAAGGACAAACAGATCAAGTCTTCCCTGATCGGATACCACTTCATACGGGCTGTTCCCAACAAGATGCCGGCAGAATCGGTGAAATAATGGACGAGAAAATATGCGCAAACTGCCTTAGCCATCCTGCAGTCCCTGGATTTAAGCTGGGGACGTATGGCTTTTGCAGTGCAAACTGCGAATCCACTTTCCTGAGGGCCGTTTCGGCGCCTAAAAGGGACGATACCGGGTACAAGCTGGAACCTCGGGTTGCCAATCCGGAAGTTTTCCAGATCACCGCTGATGCATTCCGCATGAAGCAGTATCTTCGCGACCTGGCTGCAGCATGCGAGGAGAAAGTCGGGCCGGCCGCAAAAGAATCCGTTAAGATCGTGGGCGCCGATATCGTGCGTCTGCTTACCACAACCCATGGCGAGAAAAATAACCTGGAGGCGATTGCCTCAGTGACACGCGTTCTTTTGTATATTTTGGATGAGACCGAAAAGAGGTCGATGCAAACAACCTCTTTAAAACAACTTACGCCTCAAGGAGGAATCCAATGAGCAAAATCCCACATATCACAGTGAAGTATAGTTGCGCATTGTGCGGCCTGCATCGGGTGGAATGCAATGTCCCGTCGCGGCCGGAGGAAATGAATCCAGACCGATGGCTGGAAAAAGTGTGCGGTTATACTCTTGCCGCAGATCATGCCTGCAGATCTCCTCATTGCGAAGCAGAAACTCTGTCAGAGCTGATGATTCCTCTGGATAAAGCGAAAATTGTCGGCCTGGGTATCGGCAACTGATATGGTCGAAAACACGGGTAAAACACTTTCAGGCGGCACAAGGAAGGCTACAAAGTTCCCGGTTTACATCGGGCACAATAGCCAGGGTGACGGGTTCTACGTGGCGAGCCGTGAGCCGCTTACCTGGGTGAAACATGCGGTGACCTCCGGAGGGTCTTTTGAGCCGGTCAAGGGGAAAGGTTATGCGTTCTCTCCCGGGGAGTGGACCGACATGGAGAATCACACTTTTCTGGCCGCGATGATGCGGGTGGTCATGATGGACCGGAATGAGTGGCGGGAACTTATTCGGCCGCGGGGATACCCGACGGTGATCAAGGTGCGGAAATGAGCGAGACGGCTCGGATGGTGGAAAATTCTAAGGAGGACTATGGATCACAGAACGAGTGATTTGATTGTGCTCGACAAGATGTGTGAGCTGGATAAGGACATTCGGATGGCGAAACTGCCTGACAACTTCGTGAACTGCCGGCGCGTTAAGGCTGGCGGCCATCTTACGATTGGCGTAGATGACTCCTGCGCGAGCATCCTCATGAATATGGCTCTTGGGGCGAAGGATTACGGCGCTGCGCTGATAATCTACAAGCGTGAGCACTTCGATGAGATCAAAACTGAGTTGAAAAACGGCATTCCTCTCCCACATTTCGGAGATCCTTGCCTCTGCGGGAAGGTGACTGAAGGATGCACACTGGACAGGGAAACACTCTACAACCGAGTAATCGAATTGCAGGGGAAGTTGGAAGCGGTAAAACCTAAGTCTACGCTGAAGGAGATGTTTCCAGGTGAATTCTCTGGAGCTCTTCCTGGAAGCATTGAATCCAAGTGGGCCGCAGAAAAGAACACTCTCACGCCGGAACAGGTAAAGCAATTCGACCCTGCTTATCCCGGCGCGCGAATGCACTATGTTCCCGACAGATCGGAACTGGAGCGAAAGTATCGATACCGCCTCTGGATGGCCTATCCGGATCCGACCGGCTCAAAGTACGGCGATGACGGCGAAATGCAGCGCGCCGGGCTGGACTTTCTGCGCGCTCCGCTGGAAACGCTCGAGAATGCGGTCGACGAAGCACTGCTTAAATCAGCAGCTAAGAAGCCGATTCTCACAGAATTTCCAGAAAAGCCCAAGGAGTTTGCTCCTGTGGTGGGTAAATGCGGGGTGCATGCCCCTGGGACAGCGATCACGGATTGGACATGCGACTTAGATCGCGGTCATTCTGGGAGGCACAGCAATGGTCGCTTAGGTCGGGAACATGAGTGGGATGATAACGGCCATTTATATTATTTTTGAGGATGTATGCCTCTATTCAAATGTCCGCGCTGCGGTTTCATCGAAAACACAGCCCTGGGAGAGTACCAGTTCCAGGATATCGTAGATGGTGACGATGGCATCGTCCCGGAGATCTGTTCCGAGTGCGCTACTGGGACTTGGCACGGAAAGTTTCCCAAAAAGACTGCCGAGGAGTTGGGATACGTCGAGCTGGAGGATGGATATTATGGACCGCCCGGAGGATGGAAATGATCGGAGGAGTATGGCGAACAATCGTGCCAGTCTGAAATGTAGCAGATGCCCCAATGATAAGGGCTTTAGCTTTCTGAAGTATTACCCCAGCCAGGGCTGGTATCTGAATCGGAACGAGAATAAGTTCGCGGCCGGTCTGGACGCCTGGCTGGATGTCCATAAACACGGTGAGCTCTTCGGTGCCCACCTTTACTTGGAGCTGGAAACCATGGGGAGGCAAGATATGTCGTTTGCCAGAGAAGCGTTGTTAGGCGAAATATCCCGGTTGGAAAAGGAAATCGAGGAAAAACGGGCAATTCAGAGAAAACTCCAGGATGATATGACTAATGCTAATGCCAATACCGAAATCCTAAATCAAAATGAACAGGTCCGAAAGATGAGCGAACGGGTTAGAGAACTGAAGAAGGAAGTCGACAAAATGCCGTTTCCATTTGGGGTGTGGGTTGGATGGAGAACGCCTTGGATTGATCGCGATAAGGTCATTGAAATCCATTTGGATAAGAACACTTGGGACCAAATCCTGGAATGCATGCCGCCCGAAGCTCGTTTCCAACCGATGGTAAATTCCCTCGAAGACGCAAATAAGCGAATACTAGAATTACGCACACCCGGAGGCCGGCAGGTTTGGTTCGAAGACGATCGGCAGCATTACGGAGAGACGAAAAAGGTCGAGACCGCAACTGGCATGGTAGATGATTCAGGTCCAATGTCCGCGCTCGGCCGAAGCGTCCGGAGAAAGATCGATAGAGAAATGCAGGAAGCAGCCAATCCTGTGCCTAAACCTAGTCCGTCTGGAGCGATTGAGGCATTGCGATCGGAAATGGCCTCATGTTCTAAACGCGCTGAAGAATTCGGGCGGGAATATAAAGATCTCGTTGCTAGGTCCAGAGGCATATCACAACAGATGGCTGAATATTTTTCTAAGAGGGAACAGGAGTTCGATAAAATGAAGCGGTTAGAAACCGCCATCAATATCCTGGAAGGGAAGTAATCCATTTTAAGAGCAGCATGAGAAAGGGAGAATTGTGACATGTTAGACGAAAAAGAATCTATACAATCGGAAATCAGCCGGCTCGAGGCGTCGATCGAGGATAACCGCCGCAGTCTTAAAAAACTGGAAGTTGAGAAGCGAAGCGTCCAGGATGGCATCGGATTCTATGAAAATGGCATCGAGGAAATGGCGAAGAAAGTCCGGGCGCTGAAGGGTAGACTCAACTCCGCAGAAGGGTTGAGCACGGAAGATTTGTCTGATTTGGCCAAAAAGGTTGGCGAACAAATGAAGTCGGATTACGCGCATGTGAGCGGTCACGACTTCGCGCTTCCTTCCGGTATGGACAAGAAACCAAAGGAGAATTACTGCATTGCTGAAGCACTGAAAATGCTTCATTCCTCTTTGGAAAAGGAAATAGCCGTCTTCGATAAATGCATGGCAGAAGCGAGTAATTTCCAGGCGTTTATTGACGCGAACCGAACACAACAAAATGAGTGGCGTGACTTGGCTTATGAAGCAGAGGATAGAATAAACCGAATCAGGTCGGCAATTTGCGCGCTGGAGAACAAGGATTCCAGACCCCCAGGCGTGATGTGGTCGGAAGCGGCCGGCGATATGGCTAAATTCCCGGGGGTTTAACAATGTCTGATGAAATCAAAGAAGATCCACCGCCCAAAGATCAGTTTGACGATTTCTTGCGTAAGCTAAAAGACTTGGTCTCTGAGGCTTATAGTCGTGTTCCAAAAAGCAAGACAAGTCGGGCGAATAGAGTCATGGAAAAAGCCTTATCCGATTTGGTCGACAAGGATGGATTTCTCGATCTTCGCCAGGCGATTTACATGTGCGGTCATGGTTTGGTGTTTGCCATGGTCAAATTTAAAGAAAACCCGCCATGCAATCACTGCAAAAGATGCAACAAAAATGGGCCTTGTCCCGATAAAGAGCCGAAAATGATTACGATGCCACTCCCAAAAATGAAGATGTGAACGGAGGAAAGACAGAAATGCCAGGAACAATGAAGGGGAAACTGATTTACAAGTGCAGGCATTGCGGGGAAGAGGTAGAAGGAGTGGACACAAAAGAATATTTGCTTTTTGAGGGTGACGATGCTCCTTCTTACGAAACAGTAATTCCGGAATATCGCACTCCCTCTGGAACGACTGTTGTTTACAAAAATGTTAGTGTTCGGCTAAACGCTCCCAAAACAATTTGGCACGTATGCTATGGGAAAGCCGGCCTCATAATTCCGAATAAATATTTCGGCCTCTGCGATATCGTTGGATTCAGAGAGATTCCTGAAAAGGAGCCAGAAGAACATGAGTAATTGTCATCAGTGCGGCGCTGCGGCCCCAGAGCTATATATCGACCCTCATGAGCCTCCAGTTAAATATCTTTGCGCAAAATGCCGTATCAAACAGCTCGAGCTGGAGCTATCAGAGTGCGAACAGGACAGATTCACGGCCGAAAGGACCCGAGATGAGCGCACAAAGTCGTTTGATGAGCTCGCTCGAGCCGTAGGATGGAGTCCGGAGCGGTGCAATCAGACGGGAGATTCGCCGGTGGCTGCCGCCCAGGATCTTGTTCGGAGCGAAAAAGATCTCCGGGAATCCAACAAAAATCTACAGGCAGACCTGGATGAATTGCAGCAGAAATACCACGCTATGGCGCTCGAAATGGGGAAAATGCTGGGAAGTCTTAGTCTGTCTGAATCCAAAACGGAGTAACAAAATGCGCAATATGTCATTTATCATGACCACCGACGCCTTCAGGAGTGGGGAGAAGACGGTGACGCGCCGGCTGGGATGGTGGGGCTTAAAACCTGGCGATCGCTTTATGGGCATCAAACAGGGACAGGGTCTCAAAAAGGGTGAGCATGTTATTCGTTTGCACCCAGCCGAAGTGATTTCTACGAGGTTTGAATGCCTTGAGAATATCACGATCAGAGATCTTCCCCTTGAAGGGTTTCCTGATATGACAACGGAAGATTTTATTCAGAGATTCATGGAGCATAACGCAGCAAAATGCAAGAAGGACGGCCGAAGGACTCTGGTGAACCGGATCCAATTCAAACATCTTTCCCTCTGCCCGGGATGCCTGTACCCGGTTGCTTACCTGGGCGATTACTGCGGCGAGTGCCTTTGCGAGGATGACTGCGCTCCGGACTAAATTAGTGGGGAATGACTGCGATTTATTCGTCGCCTGCAAGAAAGTCGAGGAAGGAGTTGTTCAATGATTGGATTCCATGGAACAAATAAAGAGAACGCGTTAAAGATCATCAAGTCTGGCTTCGCTCCCTACACTCATTTTTCCCGGAATCTTCAAGATGCGTTGGAGTTTGGCGGATCCTGGGTGTTTATGGTGAAATTTCAGCGAGTACCTGATAATTGGCAATTTCTTAACAAGAAATTAATACCCATAAACCGGATAGTCAGACTTACCCAATATCGGCCGATTGTGCGCATAGGATTTCAAACCCATTTGACGCGCAAGATTGATGGTCCATGGGAACATCGAAATCTTAATGGAATACCGCTTTAAGAGGAGGATGGCGTCTAATGGATGTTCAGCGGTATTTCTGGCTTGGCGCCGCCCATGTTGCGGAAGAGATTACGATTCGTGAAGGAAAGCTGCTTGTCGTTATCCCTAAAAAGAAGTGGAAGGACATGCGCCGGTGGGCAGATGAACGTCAGTATTTCTATGATCCGGCCCTTCAAGATCAAGGGTTTATTAATTTCAGGGCTGTGTTTCGCCTGCAACCGTACTTTATTGGCTTCTGGAGAACTGAAGATGATTAAATTCGTGGGGTTTTAGAATAATGACTGACGCGAACAATGGATTGGCGGAAGTATTCGGAAATTTGGGGTTGTTCAATAAGAGCGGAGCCCGATTCAGTGGCGATTCCAAGTACCGGTACACTCTTTTCCGTGAGCGCGCCGAAGGTTCTGGAACCGTGAACTTTATAATGCTCAACCCATCAACCGCGGATGCTCAAGCCAACGATCCTACCGTCGAGCGGTGCCAACGCCGGGCTTGGGCTATGGGATATAAAAGACTGGTAGTTACAAACATTTTTGCGCTTCGATCGACAGATCCTAAAAATCTATATTCCGAAGTGGATCCCGTCGGGTTGGATAACGATTATTGGCTTGTTCAGGTGGCCTTAACATCCGACAAAGTTGTTTGCGCCTGGGGCTCTCATGGGAATTACCGCGATCGCGGGGGACTGGTCGAACGCATGCTTCGAGAGCAACACATTGATTTATGGCAATTGAGGCTGACAAAAAAAGGGGAGCCCAGTCATCCATTGTATATTCCCTATAATGAGGAGCCAAAACCATGGATTCTCTAACTCAGGAATGTTGCGCCCGGTGTAAGTGTCCCAATGGTTCATTTTGTGTTGTGGAAAAAGGTAAATTGCTTTGCTCAGTATGTTTTAGATTGTACGAAGAGGAAAAAGATAAATTGCATTCAGTCCAAATGGCCGCGGCTACAGAAGCCACACTGAAATGGCGCCAATCTAATCCGGAATGGTTTGAAATTTTGGGGGTATAAGCATGGAATCAGCGAGAAAAATAGTCAATGCAGCCTGCAGTGCGGTTGCCTTCATAATTTTTATGATTTTTGCTGGATATCTTGGTTTCAAGTCATTTGCAAACTCAGATTTCACTTCCAGTTTGACTCAATTGGGAGCATGCATTGCTCTATTCCGGACGGCAAAATATTTCTTTGACTATTTTAGAGAATGGCTGCGCGAAGTCCTTGAGGCTTATGAGGAGGATAATTATTAATGGATCTCGTAGGGACCTGTCCTAAAGGATTCTGGGAAGAGTGGATATCAGAAGGCAATTGCGC
>Ga0172380_10002779_pt1 | contig 25837 bp, 46 predicted proteins | sample Leawe162metaG_FD_119747 | JGI IMG/M metagenome (GOLD analysis project Ga0172380, IMG submission 119747) | Leachate microbial communities from a municipal landfill in Southern Ontario, Canada - Leachate well 162 metaG | ecosystem: Engineered > Solid waste > Landfill > Unclassified | place...
CCCCCCCTGCCCCTTCATCAGTGCTTCGCGGACCCTGCTAGCCAGTAGCCACATGATGTCGCTGTGCTCTCTTGGGAAGCTACGTTCTTTCGCATCGGGGTAAGTGATGAACACATAGCCACCGTCATCAGTGGTGAATGAGTATCCAGCCATCCCGTCATCTGAGTAATCCTTGCTTAGTTCGCTGCATTGCATGGTGGTGTCTCCAAAGGCCCATAGTCAGCATTACGATTCGGCAGCCCCTTATCAACCGTTGCTGCCTTGACGCTGTTGCACATCTCGCATGATGGCCTGCGGTTGTCCGGGTCGAGTGCTGATCCACCTCGGGCCAGTGCAAGGATGTGATCGATGCAGGTGGCTATCGTGACACGTCCACGTTGCAGGCAGTACCAGCATAGGGGTTCGTCTGATAGTTCTTGCTCGCGCTGCTTGCGATGTTGACGATCATAGCCACGCTTACACGCTGTTGGTCGTGGATGAGGTGTTGGCTTCGATGTGGTGTTGCGTGGTGGTCGATAGGGCATCAGCATCTCTCCTTGGTTAGCGGCTCAGCGGGGGTGTTAGTTGCCGGGGAATATGGCGTATTCAACCAGTTCTTGATCTGGTCTAGCATCAGGAATGTCCCAAGCCACATCCAACGGCGAGAAAACCATCACGGTTTTCTCGCCAAGGTAAACGCCTATGGTGTCTGCGTCTGAAATGGTTCCTGCGTGAAGCTCACTCCACGAATCGCTTGCCGCATGTTGCACAAGGATTGCTCTTAGCTTGGGTTCGACTCGCTGTCCCCATCGGGTAACAGCTTCAAGTTGCCACTTGGCCCGTTTGTTCAGCTTCGTTTCGTCGATAGCCATGTCGCGTCTCCGGTTAGGGGTTGATAGTTTGCACGATGGCTGAAATGGCCAATGCTGTCGGCAATCCGATCAGTGCCAACAAGATCAATAGTGGCATAACATCGTAGCGAAGCCAGCCGATGAACCCGATTACTTCAATCGCCAGTCTTAACATGTCGCGTCTCCGGTTAGGGGTTATTATCGCCAAAACAGTTGGGTGAATATGGTGCCAATTACAGCACCACTCAACATGCCGAATACCATGCCCGCACAGAAGGCGATGTTGTTGCCTGCTTTGACCTCTTCAACGGTCATCAGAAAACGGGTTTCTTGGTTATCTTTCACGCTTCATCCCCCTTGTTCGCGTTGCTTGCGGCTGGTGTGGAGTGGTAGTGGTTCATGAATTTTTCGCGTTTTACGCACCATTCGCATCTGCCACGTATCATGGTACAGTGGCATGGATCGTGAGAGCAACGTCACGGTAAACGATGTCGCCCTTGATAAAATCCAATTCGCATGCAGCACACTTTTGTGAATCTCTGTTCTTGCTCCAGACAGTCGATTGGTGCGAAGTGTAAGTAGACTCATTCTCGCTCGCCATCTTCCTCTCCTCTCGTTGCCTGCACACGTCGCAGGGTGGGGTGTTAGGTGAACATCATCTCAGGCTGCAATGATGCGCATCGCCTGCGACTGAGTTCTACTTGTGATTCGCGTATGTCAGTGCCGATTCCGTTGCGCCCTAACTGAACCGCCGCTGATGCTGTTGTCCCACTGCCACTGAATGGATCAAGCACAATACCACCAGGTGGGCAGAGATGACGAATGAACCACTTAGCGAGGGCCTCCGGGTATGGGGCCTCATTCTCGTGGCAAAGTTTGGATCCCATAATCGAACCGCCTACATTGATGCCTGAGATGCAGTTGCCGGGGTTGGCTATTACAGGTTCTTGGTAGGTCGTTGACTCTTGAGAGTGCTGTCCGTCTCGCTTTATGGTAACGACTGATCTGGCGGGGAATCGATGTGATGGTTTCGGCTTCGCTGGCCTTGTGAGGGTTCCATCCTTGCGCCGCGTACCACCAGTGGACTTCTCCCCGCCGCCCCATTGGTTCTTTCTGGTGCCACTACTTAACCGATGGCTCATTGCTCCGCCTGGGGCCCATTTTGGCGGATGTCCGTTGGCCGTATTGTCACTCCAAGGGATTGCGGCCGCACAGTTAGTAAATGCAAGGCAATACTCCACGTCTGCCCGTAGCCACTGCTTGCCTCCACTGCCCGGAATGCCGACACGATTCCAGTACGCAGGTCTCCAGCATCGACCTCCTTGTTTTTGCCACTCGTAAAGAAGTCCCTCTGGTGCTGGCCAATAGCACCAGTCACGAGTTACGCCAGCGCACACCCATATCACCATTCCTCGACTGACGCGAACAGCCTCAGCAGTGACAGTGAGCATCCATTCAACCCACTCCTGACAGCCACGTTGAGCATTGATGCCATAGGTGCGAGCATCGCAGTACGGTGGTGAGCCAAGCACCAGGTCAACGCTCTTGTCAGCGAAAGGGAGCCTCGCTGCATCGGCTTTCAGGAATGTCGCTGACCCGTCACTCATCTCTAGCCCTCTCCTCGTGTCCGTTGGGGTTCGTGGGGTGGGGGGCCATACAGGGCATTGGGTGAACTCAGGCAGTTGCATTCGTCGGGTGGGGTCATGGGTGGGGTTCCTTGGGGTGTTAGGTGATTCGATTAATCGACAGTTGGATCAGTTCAGGCTCTGGCTCTTGAGTTGCCTCGTCTGCTTCTGACCAGCCACGAGGATAGACCTTGTTGCGCCAACACTGCTTGATGAACTTCTGATCTTCAGCGGTGAGGAGCACTATGCCTGAACGCTTCTGAATGTCCATAACGCGGGCAAACAGCATTTTGCGGTATGCCATGCGAATCGGGCCATAGCCCCACTTGTTCTTTTTGACGTTGAACTTGCAGGCTCGGTTTACTCGTCTTCGTGCCTCGAACATCACTGAATAGAGTTCGTTCAGCGGTGAATCTGCTCCCTGCCTTAGTATCGTGGCCTTCGGTGCATGCCCTGTGACTTCAATCGCAGGGCATCCAATGCAGCCAAATCTAGCCACAGACTCAACGTCTCTACTTCCGTCGAAACCCACTTGCCCGTACTTCACATCGTAAATCGAAAGCAGGTCGCCAGTTACTTCGAGAAGATCACTAATCTGGTTGCGTATCGGCTTCGCCACTGCTCCATTCAGCCAGTCAATCACTTGGCATAGAGTCCAATTGATGATCGGGCCGTAGGTGTTACTATCGATCTCAGGCAAGCCACACTCGCCACCAGCACCACATGATGGCTTTCTTAACTTCTCGTCGCGGATAGTGGATTCTCCATATCGAACGCCTGTCAGAATCAATCCATCAGACTGTGTTTTTCTCCAACGGTTCATGGGGTCTATCTTTGTGGATCGCGTACACCATCGCATCTTCCTCCCGCCTGGGTGAACTGGTGAGTTGCCGATGCCAAGAATGCGGTTGTATAGCTTCTCATTAATCTTCGGCTTGACCAATACGCACTGCCAGCCTGATGCCGCCAGTGCGTCTGTCATTCGCTTCGTTGTGTCTGCTAAGATCGCATATTCAACCTCAGTGTCGCTCTGAACCAGTTGCGGATGCTGACAATCAATCTGACCACTCCGTCGCAGCCACTCAATCCAAGTAACTAGCGAAGTGCTGTCTTTGCCGCCGCTGTACGAGGCAGTCCAGTTGCCGGATAGCTTGGCAATGTGCTCAGCAGTTGGCTCATGGAACAACTTCATCTCTCGCCTCTCCTCGTGTCCGTTGGGGTTCGTGGGGTGGTGGTGTTACAACCCACGCTCTCTCTTGAAATCGTCATACGCTGTGTTGATTCGCGTCATCGCCTGCACGTCGCCGCCACGGTCTGGATGGTTGAGCATGGCCAGTTTGCGGTAGGCGGCTGTCACTTCTTCAGCCGGTGCATTTGACGATACGTTCAGCACCTGCCACCATTGCAAAGGTGTGATCGTAGCCGCTGGCAGTGCTTTGAATCCGTGGAATGCGGCATCAATCATCTTTCCACTACCCCAGCGTTCAATGCCACGTAAAGCATCAATCGTCATGGCGATGGCATGCATGTTGTCGCAGACCGTATCCCAGCGATCACAGGGGATGCACTGCTGTTTGCCGTTACGGGTGAAGTAGACCACTACGCCAGGGTCTTCTGGTGGGCGACGATCATGACGCGGGTCGCCATTTGCCTTGAGTTCGTTGTTAGTACTGAGGACAACGTTCCTTGCACCAAGCCGATCCAGTTCAGCAAAAAGCCCCTTCCGAGCAACAGAGAAAGTGGTGCGAAACCGAGAGCCTAAACGGATCTTGGTTCGCTCCCATCCAGCAGGCCACTCTAGTGGATACGCATTTGGCATGTTTGCTCTCATCCTCCTCGCGGGGTTAGTGGGGTTAATCATTAAACGGTGCCCAGTCAGCAACAATCACAATACCTGTCTCTTCGATTCTGCGAGTGATCGACGGGCCAAGTTTCTCAAAGCTCAAAGACTGGTTTTCATTGCTGATGAATATGGTTGCCAGGCGGTTGGCGTATCGCTGGTCGATCAGGTCGGTAATGAGGGCTGCATCGCTTTCGCTGTAGCCGTTCTCGCCACGCATCCGAAGCCCGATTTCGTCGATCACAAGCAGATGCCACCGCTGATACGGCTTTACTAACTCTCGAGTCGCCATGTCGTTTGAGTTGAAGTCGAGTCGCAGATCCTTCAAGAGCCCAATGCCCCTGGTGTAGACTGCCCCTTTGCTTAACCCAAGAAACGCCAAAGCGATCTTTGTTGCCATTACCGTTTTGCCTGTCCACCGGTTGCCGCAGAGAAGCACGCAGCCACCTTGCAGGCAATGCTTCAGTGACGCTTCGTAGGATCGCTGCCAGGCCTCGCTAGCGTTCGGCTGCGTGGCGATCTCAACCGCTCGGGCTGGCAGGTTGGCTCGGCGGAATAGCGGGTTGCTCGTTGCTGTGCTTGTCGTCGTGCCTGAAGACCTTGACTCGGCTTCCGTCGTACCGCGAGGCATCGCCGAAAGAGTCGCCGCCAGGGACGGAACGTCGGGTATTTGCACCGTTGGTCGATCTTTTGCCAGTTCCTGAAGTGTCATCGTGGACTTCCTTTGCGTCGATGTGGATGTGTTTCCACTGCCTCTTGATTGCCAACCTGACCTTGTTTTCTGCTTCCTGCGGTCCGAGCTTGGCGAGATCAGAAAGCACCTGGATCCGAGTGATCGGTTGGACCACGCCGTGCCCGGATTCGACCCGGTATGATTCCCACATTCCCCAAGCCTCTTCAAAGCCTTTCGTTCGGAGCGGTCCTGGGAATTCATTTTTCATCGCGGGCGGTGTGTGCGCTATTTTTAAGGCTTGGCTAGGCTTGGCTTGGCTAGGCAAGGCAGGCTGCCGCCGGTCGCCGTGCGGCGGATTTTGGCTGCCGTCGGCTGCCGGAAGGGGTGCCACGGCTGCCGGTTGCGTTTTCCAGGCCTTTTCGAGCTCTTCCAACTCATTCTTGCCGATCTTCTTTGGTATAGGTTTAGCCCCGTTCCCGAAAGTTTGAGCGGATCGATACAATTTCGCATGAACGCTGTCCTCACAATGCTCATGCCATCCGTGAACGTACCAAGTGCCGTCTTCGAGAGGATCAAGCCATCGCCAATTGGGGTTCGTGAGGGCTTCGATAAGTTGGTCTGTTGTGTAGATGGTAAGCAGCCCAACGCTGTCGAAGACTTCTTCCAGGTCCAGCCGTGTCACTTTGCCGTTCCAATGAAACTGAGTGACCTTGTGCCAGAGCGATTCAAGCAACCCCAACGTGAACGCGGGGATCGTCTTGAGCGCCCTAGCAAGCCGCTTGTTCTTCGGATGGTCAAGAGTGCCACGCTTAGCCATTAACCAACCTCCTCAATAACCACTTCTACGCAAGGCTGCTCGTCCATCGCGGCATAGTACTTCGTCAGCACCATGCGAACGATCTGTCCGTCATCTCGAAAGGTAACACCATTCAGCGAGTCGCAAACGCTCTTAACCAGGTTGTCGAGATCCTTCTTCGCTGGGCACCAGAGCCGCCCCGGGTTATCCTTCTTCCGGCAAAGTGACTTAGGACGAGGCAGCACGAAGACAGCGCTCAAGGTAAGAGCCAGTTCAAGCGGTGGGCCAGAGTAAGCAGTCCTTGCCGACTTCTGCACAGAGGCCTTGAAGCTGTGGACGGGGTGCTCTTCGTCACGCATAACGCCAGGTCGTCTTAGCCCACCTTTGACGAATCGCATGCCGATTCTTGGGCGTGGCTGCGGAATAGGTACAGAAGGGACAACGAAAGAGATCATGACTTCTTCCCCTTCTTTAGTTCTTCCTTCGGTGGCGTATCAATCGGAAACAACCTCTCCTTCACCTCGCGTACCTTCGCCTCAGCATGACGCAGGCAAGCCACCTCAACAGCAAAGTCGCCATGACGTTCAACGACAGCCTGAAAGCCGTCACCAGCGTTCCAGTCACCTAACTTGATCCTGAGTGATGGTCTGCCCTGGTCGTCACGTTTGTAGCCACCTTCTTCCTCGTCTTCCACTAACTCAAGGTGGCTTAGTTCATGGTCCATCAGTGCTCGATGGTGTGCCTCCCTGCCCTCAGTCCACCACGTTTGATCGATGATGAGTTCAGCGTCATAGCTCTTCTCACATCGATCCTTGAGCGAGACGATGCTGATCTTGCCTGCACAAGGGTAGCCACCCTTTTTGACAGCAGCACCTTCGGAGTTCCGAGCGAAGATCACGCCCACCTTGACATCTTCCTTGCCAAGCTCGGTGTGGAATTCGCTCATCACTTCCAGCAGCAAGTCAGCTACATCGCGGCCAGCTTTCTCATAAGTCGTTGGCATTCGTCAATCCTTTCAAGAGTCAAAAAGATAAACCCCAGCCAGCACACAATTTCGGCTTGTCGATAGCACCCAGGAACGCCCTGAGTGCAACTGGCTGGGGTTGTGCGGGTTAACCATCCTCCCCAGGCTGGCGCTGAAACTCAGCCCGCTTCTTGGTGACGATCTCTCGCATCTCATCGAGCTTGGCCTTGAGAACGCCCTTGTTCTTGCCTGCCTTCTTCGCAATCTCGTTGATGCCTTCCAGTGTGGTTGCTCCGTAGGCTTCTTGCAGCAACACGTCGAAGGCTTCTTGGGTGGCTTTGTCTTCGGGGGTTGGCGGATCGTTTGTGTTCAGTGGATGAACTGTGTAATCACTCTTCTGCGCTCTGCTTGCAGTCAGCTTTAGTGTGACTGGTTCCGGAATGCCTGACACATGGCTTATTCGTAAGCCACCAACTTCTTTACCGCCGAATCTGACTTTAGGATCGCCATACAGGGTCAAGCTTCGTCCGATGTATGCACTCGCATTAATGCCCCAGAGCTGAACCAGTACACGACACATCGACTTGCACGGTTTATAAGGCTTCCCTTCATCACCTTCGTAGCTGATTGATGCAGGCTGTTCGCCCTTGACGATAGACACACCAGTGATCTTGATTGTCTTCGTTTGACCTCCAAGAAGATCATCGAAGTTGAGCTGGTTGGACTTCGGGATTATGGTTGCTCTCATGTCGCTCATCTGTCTGTTCCTGTGTACGTTCGTTATGGTGTACGTCTGAGAATAAGGATTACGTTTCACGAATCTCTTGTGCAGGTTGCCTATTCTCTGTCTTCGGTCTTGTCCAAAATACGATGGCACGAGCCGCAGTAGTTGTAGGCACCGCAGCCGCCACCACCCGCTAAGCCGTACCCTCCAACGACATCGGCTGATCCACACAGGCCGCAGACATTACGCTGCTTCTCTTCGTTCCATGCCGTCACTGCTTCAGGGTTGATCTTCTGGTCGATTGCTTGGCATACTCGGCTCATGGTCGTGCTTCTCCTTGCTTGTGTAAATAACCGTCTAGTTGTGTTCGTCGTCGTCTAGGCTAGAATCGCGTAACCCACCAGAGTAAAAGGCTGGTCATGACGATGTTTATAATTACCACCCCGATGACTTCTTGCATTGGAGAGGGCTGAAATGGGATTGGCTGGTCAGGGTCGTAGCATGGGTTCATTGCCCATCGTGCCTCATGAATACTGTGCCCAGTCTTAGCAATGTGTTCACGGTCCAGTTCCTTGTCACGTTCACGGATAGTCATGTCGTGCTTCTCCTTGCTTGAAGAGTATCGTTGTCTTGTGCATCACAGTCAGGTGAATGGGTAGGCAGGGGATAAAGCAAATCAGCACAGGTTGAATCTTGCGCAGTATGCTGTGTATTCAGCCTCGCTTCATCGATCATTTCTTTCGAGAGATGCATCGCCATTCAGCTTCTCCTTCGTCTGATAATCCAAATTATGTTTCACGGATTGTCAACCGTGCTTACCCAATGTGATGGACAAACCGCTTTCTGCGGAACTTGCCAACGCATTCAAAGCCAAGCGAAAGCATCTCCGAATGGGTGAATGTCTTGGGCCCACGCTTTCGAGACATCATCACACCATCCTTCACATAGGTTCGCTCTGGCTTTGAGTAGCCATCATGCACCCAGCCAGCAGATGCCAGTGCATGATAGATGATTCCGGTATGTCCCTTCCACTCGTCTGCATACGTCAGCAGGGTTGGCCATCTTTTGCGGTCGATGAACCTCATTGAGTGCCGAATCAGGAATGAACAGGCATTCTTTGGAGCAGTGGGGATACACACCAGCCTGCTGAGTGCAAGAACGCCTTGTGGGTTGTTATTGTTGACCGATCCACCCGCTGTCTTCGTTGGTGGAAGCCACCAGCTTACCCCGAACAATGGTGATTGCTCCATGAAGGCGACTTTCCTGAATAGGCCAAGTGTGTAAACTGCGGTGTTGCTTCCGCCTTTGGAGTAGTGGTACTTACGCACCATTTGTTGCGCCTCTTTCAAGTCGCAACCTGATACTTCCCATTCGCTTTTCAAAAGCCGATCAGTCGGAATCGAACCGCTTCTTTCCTGCTGGTTGGCAGGCTGTGCTACCTTTGACACTTGATCGGCGGTGTTCATTGGCGTGTTATCACTCCGTTTCGGCACACTGATTCGCAGTCATCAGAATCAGCACTCAGTGGCCCGCTGTCCCTATGACCACAATCATCACAGGTGAAGATGTGGAAGTTGTCGATTACTCGCTCATGCCAGTTGCGTTGGTGGAAGCATTGCGGTTTTGTTTTCCAGATCAGTGCGAATATCCAAGCCATCGTTATTTCCTTCAGACTGGGTAAGTTGCACAAGATAAAAGTGCAACATAACTACGATTATCAGCCGTACACTAACTGTACGCAACGCCATCAAATCACCATCTCCTCAAATATCCTCCGTTCAGTAGCCACAAGCCGCTGAGTCTTATCGTTGATCCGCTCCTGGTACCGTGCCAACATCGTGTCAAGCATTTCGTGGAACGCTGTGGCAGCAGAGATGATGGCTTCTTGCACATCGGGATTTGCTTCGATGCGAACCACGAGCATGTGCATTCCGCCCGAGTAGGAGATGAAGTCACACCACTTCCGCTCCGACACCAGCAAGCCAGTCTGCACCTGGATCAAGTAATCGTCAGGCATCTCGCCCTTGCAGATTGTCTCAGCCTGGTACTTCTGCCGTCGCCCTTTGATCTCGATCACGCCATCATCACCGACAAGGGCATCAGGCGAGTACCCAAGCGTGAAGCCCCACTTGTCGTTCGTGATGAAGCCAACCGTTTGAACGTAGGCATAGTTCTCCTGGTAGTGGCGGATAGCTTCTAGCTCGTCTTCTTTGCCACGAAGCATGTCGTCGCTGATGAAGCTGGGTTCGACGTATTGTGTCACTCGCTGGGCAAGCAGTTCGTATAGGTGCGATTTCGCAGTAGCATTGCTGGCGTACTCCAGCTTCTTCGGTGTGATGATCCTGTCCATCTCTGAGGCTGTTAGCAGCCCGCAACGAGCCGCACGCCACTCGTCAGATCCTTGAACCAAATTGTAATAGACGATGCTCACGACTTTTCCCCCAACTGAGTCAACCGGATAACCCCTTCGTAACGCACGATAAACCCCTTGCGTTCAAGGTGATTGAGAAACCCGAGTGCCGAGTTTCGAGACGACATGCCGAGAAAGCTGGCGATCTTTTGCAGGCTTGGCGAGTTGCCCTTGTGCTTCTTGAGGAAGGCGAGGGTTTGGGCTTGGCGTGGAGAGAGGGTTGTCATTGTGCAACAGCCCCCAGTTGTTTCGCCTTGGCTTCAATGGCAAGAGTTGTCCATTTCGTCATGGTCTCGGCATCGTCCTTGGTGAGCTTGAGAAGCATGTCGCACTTCTTGTTTGCTGCCTCGCTCCATTCACGATGGCCAACACGTTCGTGTTCGTCGTCGTATTCAAGCTCAAACGAGTCAGACTTGTATTTGATCTTCATGGCTTATACCTCGCCAGCACCAGTACCCCAGAACCTTCACGCTTGGCAGACAGGCGAACGATTCGACCTGTTGCAAGTAATTCCGTATAGCGGCCGCTAATCGTGTTGAACTCAGCACCAAGCAAGGCAGCGATCTCCTTGCCTGTTAGCCCCTCTTCGCCAGCAGCAGCAAGTAATCCAATGATCTCCTGATACCGCTGCTCTTTCGACTCGCTGGCCTTTGCATGGGCATCAACGCTGTTCTCGTTGCCGCCGTGCTTGCGTTCGCAGGGGTCAGCGGTTCGGAAAAGGAACTCATTGGTTGGAATGACGTGTTGCATGGCTAACCCTTTACTGGTAATGCTTCGATCTGGTCGATAAACTCTTCGACTTCTCTCACGGTCAAGCCGCCAAGCACGTCGTCGGTAATGTCGGTGGAGTAGTAAATGCCGCCATTATGCAAGACAGCGAGTTCCCACAGACCAGTCTGGCCACCGTAGGAGTATGGAGTCTTAATAACAGACGCACCGTATCCGTTTGGAAACTTGTACAGTCGTTGAGTGCCACCATTACTTGGCCTCTCTATCTCAAACCCACTCCGCTCTTTGAACATTTCTCCTACTCCTCGTTAAGTGGTCGCGGTAGCCAGCGTTGCCGCTGAATCACAAGGTGACTGGTCCTCTCCCTGACCGCTACCGCGTTGGATTGCGTCGTAGGTTTCACGACGGTGAATCGAGATGTTTCGGTTTGCGGCAAATGCGAGTCTGCATTTCTCTCTGCGGATCTCAGTAACTGATACCACAACATGCACAGCTGGATTCGCTGGGTCGTAGATCACTACTTCTTCGTGAAGTTTCCTCGACAGGACTAACATCTTCATCCTCCATGATGGGGGTCAACCACGTTCGCGGTATCACCCTCCGAAAATCATCACCATCGAACGTGATGGCAATGCCGTAATGCATGATTTCGTTCACGGTTCCAACCGTGCCTTTTCTGACGAGCCCAGCGAAGTTGGTTATCAACTTTGCCTTCTCGCCGATGGTGAACGGGTTACTGCTCATGTTGCTTGATCCAGGTGAGAACTTGTTGCCGTCGTTCGTTCGCTTTAAGACACGCCTTGCAATCGGGGTCTTTTCTTCGTTGCATGAACTGGCTTGAGGTGTGACTGTTGCACAGCCAAGTCTTCTGCAGCCGTGCTTTCATCCGTTCGAGCGAGTTCGGTTTGTGCATCGGATGGCTCTTCAAATGGCGGGAAGATTCCTTCGAGTTCTTCAGCCAGAATCACCAGCTCATGAATCGCCCGGTTGGTCAGAGCTAAGTGGCAAGAAGGATCGTAGCCTTCAAGCCGCCTGCGGAAGTTGCGTTGAACCTCTTGGGCAAGCAGGTCAATCGCCCGAGTTGTCAAAGTCCTGAGCTTTCGCATTAACGACCTCCCATGAAGAGCCACGCAGCGAGTGTCCAGATGGTGCCAATCAGAAGCAGGGAAGCCATGAACGTGCAACAGATCGCAGCCAGAATCATTCCGCCGTCAGTTCGATTACTCATTGGACATGCCCCCAATTTCGCCGCGAGATGATCGCTTGCACTGCAGGCTTGGAGATGCCGAACAGGTCAGCGATCTTGGAGTTGTTCATTACGCCTGCCATTGCCCTGATCTCCAGCACTTCCTTCTCGGTGATCTTGCTGCTGCCAGGGTTCTTCTTGGTTGGCTTGTATGCTCGCTTAGGCTTCTTGGGTTGGTATCTCGCAGGCAACTTCTCTTCGCTGTACATTCTGGCAACAACGCCAGTGATGCACCCGTTATGCCTGCCTGTGTCGCTCAAGATCATGACCATAGCAATCACTCCGCAAAGTAGTCGTCGTCGAAGTTCGCAATCACCTTGTTGATGAGCCAGCCGAAAAAGAGAACGGCAAAGGCGATGGCAAGCAGGCCGATGATCCATTGCATGATTGCTTCTCCGAATAAGGCGGGCTGGGCTTCCTTGCCCGGCTAGTCATCAAGGTGAAGATGCCGAATCCCTTGATGTGTCGCCTGCCCATGTTAGTTGAGAGTTGGCTTTTCCAGTTCGGCTGGGTCAATCATCCCCTTGCGAACACAAACCACCATCAGCCGAGAAAACCGTTCAGTGTGCCGTGGATGCGCCAGCGATGGGTAATCCATGATCTCGGTGAATATCTCTCGCGGTGTTACTTCACGACGCAAACGCTTGAAGAGTGCTGCGTGAGTGGTTGCGATGTTTCGCTTGGTGATGGTGTTCGGCTTGGCTATTGAGGTTGCTGGCATCTTCGTTACTCCTTAGCTGGTACCTTTGCTTCGATGTCGCACCCAGCCCGGCATGCGACACGCCTGCGACACTATAAAGCCACGATCACCAGAACCGCAGCGACAACAAAGCCCACCAGGGCGAAGGTTCCAAAGACTGCGATGAGGTTCTTCATGTGGATGATTCCGTGAAAGAGGGTTGAATCGGTTGCGTGAGTAGAATATAGTATCAATAGAACCTAGTGTCAATAAGCACTAAAGGTTTTCTTGTCAACAGCCGATAGAAGGGAGGACGTAAGTGGTTCAGGATGCGATAGATATGTCACTTGCAGAAAAAATAAAAGAAGCTATGCGGCTTGCTGGAATCAGCAGCGAGAAGCGATTGGCTGAGCTTTCCGGAGTTTCGTATGGCACAATCCACAACTACATACAGAGCCGAAGAGAGCCTTCTTTCTACAAGATCATGAAGATTGCCAAGGCCTGCGGGCAGGACATTACGTTCTTTGTGGACGCGGACGAGGTGACTGGCCTGAAACAGAAAGCTAAAGGCAAGAAGAAATAGCTTGCGACTGGCTACGAATAAGCTAGGCTATTCTCGTTTCTCCCAAGAAGAGGCCTGCTTCGATGATTGATTTTTCTTGTCCAACTTGTGGCAACAATTGGAAGGTTGCCGATGAACATGCAGGGAAGGTTGGAAAGTGTAAATCTTGCAAGACTACTATCAAGATACCAACGCCAGTGATTGCTGTTCTGAATGCACCAGAACCGCAGCCAGTAGTGTATACGCCCACAGTACAGGTGGAAGAATACAGGGCAAGTAAGCCTGAACCTGTGAATGATGGTGTGCCAAGGAACGCTGATGGCTACATAGATTACTACGGAACATGGTGCCCGAATTGCAAAAACAGATGTAGCAAAAAAGAGATGAAGGGTGCAGGGTGTTTGTTCGCAGGCTTTGTATTTGTATCAATGGGTCTTGCATTAATCTTGCTGCCGTTCTTGCCTAGAGAATGGCATTGCTTGCAGTGTCAAAATCGATGGAGAGCATGACGCCTCCAAGACCTGCTCAAGCGTTTCCCGAACAGTGCGGTGGCGGGGGAGGCGAGGAGGATGGTGGAGGGGATGTAGCTACCAAGCATGCACTTCAAGGTAGATGGCACATCGCTTGGGATCGAACTTAGGAAATAGTCTCTTGTTGGTGTACGGCCTACGCAAAAAGCTACGCAAAAGTAACTATCAATCCGCCACCGGTCCCGAGATTGTTTCTGACTTCACCGTTTCACCAGTGGTCAGCGAATTGAATATGGTAGTGTAGCCGCCGATGGGCACCTTATACCCTGGCTTGTCTCTTGGCTGAATCATTGCACCAGTGCCCCAGATATTAGAGAACATCTCATTGGCTTGTGCCTCAGTTGGTTCTCTCAGGATCGTGCTGAGCAGCCCTGTACGCTCCAGTAGCACCTCAGCCTCTCGGTAGCCATAATTGACGACATACGGCCCATACGTGCCTCCGTCGTGCTGGGTTTGCACATCCTGCATCAGCCAGGTAGATTTGGCATGCTGATTGACGAACAGCCCTAGTAGAGGCTTAGACCCACGCACATTGAGCTTGCCACCAGTCAGCTTCAGTTGAACCGATACTCCATTGGCTTCGACGAATCTGACAAACGCTTGATCAATCCAAATGTCATCGATTTGAAGCGATGCGTGGTAGGTGCTACAGCGGAAGATCACTCCCCGCTGGTTGGTCTGTGGTTGGTTGACGAGGTAGGCATCGGCATAGATTCCACCGGTGAACTTAATGGGATTGGGGCATTCAATATAGGCAAGTGAACTTTGTGTGTTGTATCCATATGCAGATGCATGCATTCTCTCGAAACGAATGTTTGCAGTCTGGTTTCCTGCGATCCACAGAGGGACACTTCCAGAAAATTCACAGTCTCGGAACAACAACTCACTGGCGGTGTGATCTGTGTGTCCACTCCAATTCACTGTAGACCGAGCATCGATACGAACCCCACAAGCAACATTTCCGCTTGGATAGGCCTGTGCCCGGAACTCGCATTCATGGAATTGATTGCCTATGCTCTGACCGCCAGAGTAATCTGAGGTAGCCAGAGCATCGCCGCCATAAGCCTGAATCTTGGCGCCATACCAGCGTGAGTAGCTGTTGAACACGCCAACAACCGGCCATGATCTATGGCCGCCTGCACCAGGATGCTGAATTATCTCCCATTTGCCCCAATCTGCTGCCCGTATCTTGCGTCCGAACTTGTGCTTGCCGCCGCCAATAGTGCCAGTTCCCTCTTCGCCGTATTCGTCGATCACTGGGCAGGTGACGTTGAAAACTTCGCCGGGATCAACCACCACATCACCAACCTCATCACGCAAGCGAACTTGCAGCGAGGTTAGGTTGCTTTGAGGATTTGCAGCCAGCGAATGGATTGGATACGTTCGCAGTGCTGATCGTAGAATCTTGATCTGTCGCAACCACCACGGAAACAGCCAGTCATCTGGAGTCGATGGCGTACTGTAGCACTCAGGTGATGGCACCCGTCTCCAAGTTGTTTCATCTTCACCGCGGCAGTAGAGATGATAGCCAACTGTGCCCTGTGGGTGAAACTCTGGAAGCCGGAACTCTACCCAGCGTGAACGTGATAGAGTGACACCATTGGGGAACGTAGGCGACGGCAGATGCACCGCTGGCGATAGTGCTGTCTCGCCAGTCTCGGCCACCCGGCACCAGGCGAAATCCATTGGGCCCATCGGAACGCTGTTAACCATCACGACAGGAGCAGGAGCAACCCAAGTATTGCGGCCTCCCTGCTTGAACTTGGTCAGCGAATACAGCCTGTAAGCATCTTGAGTCAGTTGCTCTAGATGCGGACAGTGCGATGAGTAAGGAGCTATCTCGTTAGGTGGATAGCTCCCCTGCCATCCGGAGTACAGATAGTGTTCAGTGCCAGCCGTGTACGGGTTGTACTGGAAGTCATCGTCGGAATTCATCTCAACGATTTTGACCTTCCAAGCGATACCAGCAGCATCCTCCACTATCGGCTGATTCCACGCACCACCCCATAGCCTCCAACCACTTTCGACAGTCAATACTGTCGGCTCACTCCATGCACCTATCCGCCCATCAAGGTCAACTATAGCATTGCTGACGTGAAGCAGCCCGCCAGGAGTTGGCTTGGTGAATGGATATAACCACGCATATTCCGAGCAATGGTAGTGGCTTGGAGACGTGGCAAGGATCAGGGGATGAGTGGGGGCAGCAACGGTTGAACGCATTATGCCACCAGTGCTTGAAGTTGTGCCAGGCTTAATGCCTCAAAGTGAATCTGTGGGCTTTGCAACCAGATGTCAGACACCGTTCCATCAGCCGTATTGCCGAGTCGCAACGCCCCACTGCCACTGCCAGTGTTCGGGATAACTGCCCCGCCTGTCCAAGCCTGCGTGTCACGGAGAGCGAAGGTCGTTGGGTCACCACCAGCCGCCGTGGTATACAGTCTCAGGCCATTGGTGGAATCCAGTACCATCGCCACGCCGAACCACGTATCAACGGCGTAACTCTTGTCCGTGGCCTTGGCGATAGCTACGGTGTCATCCATGCTGCACCACAGTTGACCAAGGCTGTTTTGCCGGAACATGTACCAGTTCTTTGAGCCACCAGTTGCCGAAACTTTGCGGAGGATATGGTTATCTGCCGCAGACTTACCATTAAACCAGCAGACCACTGTGAGAGGAAGCGTGTCATACTCTCTTCCTAGAAAAACCGACTTTGCCGCGTTGCTCCCGCTGGAAGTGCAGACCAATGCCTGCCTGCTGTTTAACCCGGTGGTATAGGTGGGCGAATTGATGACCTGCAAGTCACGCCGATAACCGCTGTCATCAAGCAAACCCGAACTGCCATTGAGAGACCATCGACCTTTGAGAGTGGTAATCGTTCTGGAGAAATAGCTGTCAGTGTAGGGCTTCACCTCGTCGTACAAAATGTCGAACCCTGCCCGCGTGTAGTGCAGCCCATCAGCATTGAAATAGGTTGTGTTGAGTGGGTCGCTTAGCTCTGATGGCAACGCGATGAAGTCACCGTATCGCCGTGAATCAAGTGCTGCCATTGCGATGTTGATATTTGCCATCTTCGTCAGTTGCCCAGCATCCCACGCAGAGGATGGAGCCAGAGCATTAACGATGAGATCATAACCTGAATTGCGTATGCCATTGCGAATTGTTGTCATATTCGCAATGATCGTCGCTTCTGCTGTCCCTGCTGTCACATCGGCTGTCGGAATCTCTAGCACAACGACTTGATTCTTGGTTGGTCGATTTAACCCATCGCCAGGTTTGTTAAGATAATCTGACGATTGAAGACCCAGGACTGTACTCAACCGCGAAGACGCATTCGCCGTGGACTGTCCACCAACGCCGGTCTTGTAAAACGCTCTCAATGCAGCATCGAGAGATAGCCTGCGTCCGTGATCGATATTGCCAGCAGCATAGTACCCGATTGATCGGCTCGCACCAGCTGTGAACAGCATCTGCACTGTGTCTGAACGTGTCGGATAGACTGCATTCCTTGCCAGTCCCCATGCATTGACAGAAGCCAGTTCTCCAGCATCTAGTGCATGGTCGTAGATGACGAGTGCAGCGTATCCCCACGCTTCGCCGTATCCCGTTGTCAGTCCACCATAGTTAATGCTGAACCCTGTCACTGTTCCGGCTGATAGTGCCACGGCTGCAAGTGTCTCGCTTTCACCGTTGCAATGGACAACGACTGCACCAGCCGACAGTGTAACGCCAAGCAGATTGAGAGATGATGCAGGGATCAGCGACGACACATACGAACCAGTACCATCTATCCATGCAAGGAAACTGTAGCTATTGGACACTCGTCGTATTTGCAGTTCGCCTACGCCTCCGGGAAGGCTGAAGATCGTTTGATTGATGTTTGACCCGCCAGCCGTCAACGCTGATAGTTCGATCAATGCGAATACTGAACAGTTTTGCTTATCAATTACCAACACACTATCGGCCATCGTTCGGCTGGATTCGTCCTGTGATGAATAGACGACAGGAGTACCACCGAACCCCGACATACGAAGACGCAGCCGGTTCGCGTCAGTTGCCTGGACGAGACTTCCACTGCCTGCCACTGGATTCCATACGCCGACTTTACCGTAGTTGGTGGCAGGGGAACCAGAAAGCAGGGTGTTAAGGGTGGCTTCGTAGTAGACTTGGTAATCAGAGGATAGTGGTGGCGGAGCTGCTCCACTACTTAAAGCAGCAACCAGATTCCTTCGGCCAATCCCTACCCCGATGCCAATGCCCATGTTACCACCCCCCCACAATGCCTGTTGCAGTTGATGCCGTCTTGACTTTCTTGACGAGCATCCAGTTGATAACAGCACCAGCGGGAACGGTGTAGGTTGCGTCGGCATCGTTTATGTCGGTCAGCACCAGCGTTCCGGCTACTGCTGCGAAGACGACTCGCAATGGCGGGTCGAATGTGGTTGCATCTGCTGCCGTGACTGCAACATGATTACGACACATACTCTCAGGACCAACGTCGTAGGATGCAAGTTTCGCTGCGTTTACTACTGCTGCCATGATGGGGTTCCTCCGTTAAAAGTAAGACTACCGCTGCCCACCAAAGAACCTAACCCCTGGTGAACGTGGTCGGTGTAATGTCATTGGGTCACGACGTTCGATGGTACGACGGCGTGGTGAGCGGGTGGTAGTAGTTTGGGTTCTCGGCGTGAACGTTCCTGCTCCGCTGCATTGAAGGGAAGCTGTTACCAGATCGGCTGTTCCGGAGTGATCTGCTGCAAAAGAGAAAGTGCCAACTCCGCTACAGGTGAGTTCGCCTGTCGATGGCGCAGATGATCCTGAATACACAGGAGCAGTGAAGGTGCCAGCGCCACTGAGCGTGGCGGGAGCAGCCGAGGGGGAAGCACTGCCCGAGTATATCGCTGAGGCGAACGCACCTGAGCCTGTGATTGAGGCAGGCCCAGTAATAACCGCAGCTGACCCAGCGTAAACAGGTGGCGAGAATGTTCCGCTTGCCGATGTGCTGGCTGGCCCTGTCGTGACTGCTGCTGATGCAGAATATTGGGGAGGTGCAAACGTTGCCGCCCCGCTGACTGTGGACTCGCTGGTCGTCAGTGCTGCTGAACCTGAGTAAACAGGTGGAGAGAACGTACCACTGCCCGAAGCTGTGGTTGCTCCGGTGGTGACTGCTGCAGAGGCCGTGAATGTGCTGCCGCCAAACGACGAGTAGTCTAGCCCGTTGCCACTGTTGTAAAGCGATGTGATTTCGCCACTAGTAAGCAGTCGCTTCCATATGCGGACTTTCGAGAGCAGTCCGTCGAAGTGAATCGAAGGGGTAGTAGTACCACGGGCACCGAGCAGGAGTGCATTTGAACCGGAGTAAACACCGCTCGAATGCGAAGCCGTATTCGGCGTCCCGTCGTTTACGCGGATACTGATCTGATTCGCTGCCGCGTCATGTTGACAGACAATTTGATACCATGTACCTGTCGATGGAGCTCCGAAGTTATTTGCGGTAACAGTCGTAGCAACGGTCCCTGTCGCGAAATCCAGCACAAAGAATCGCAATCGATTTGCCGAATTGCCGTAACCAACGACGTACTCAAGTGTTGTTTGCCCTGCTTTACCTAGACAATCTTGATTCGCTGCGGACAACGATTCAAAGCTGGCCCAACACTCGATGGTGAAATCAATGTCCCCCATCTGAAGACTGGAGTTGCTGGCTACTGTGAAATACTCAGTGTCACCTAGCTCGAAGTCACGACTTCCGCCGCTGCCACCCGGCCCGCTCGAAGCACCAATCGTGCCGCTCGTTTCCGTGAGGGTATTCGAGCCGTGGGAATCGAGAGCGTTCCCACTGGCTTCATTGAGTTCCCATGCTGAGATCAGGTCAGTGAGTAGCGACATCTATATAATCCCCATAACAGGAGATTGACCAATGTCACTGAAAGATGGCCTTGTATCGTGGTTGAGTCCAGACGAACTAGCTAAGGGCGAGTACATCAAGCCGGAACCAATCAAGCCGATCTCAGAAATGACAAGAGACGAAACAGACGTGAAATTCAGATACCTGTCCGCAGAAGAACGAGCAACGTTATATGAAGCTGGCGAAGTACTTAAGTTTCCTTTCGATGACGCCAGCATTAGTGACGCTCCCGTAGTAGTTGACGCGAAATAGTTACCGGAGTTTCGCGTACAACTGATCGCGTGCCGCCCTCACATCAGTCACTGAACCATTACCGCTCGTCTTGGAGTACGCGGAATCAAGTTCGAGAAACGCTGATCGTGCCTTAGCTGCTGTGTCAAAGCCGAATCGTGTAGCCACTTCGGCGTAGTGTGCATCCTGCGATCCGTCAGACTCACGCATCTGGATCATCACATCCCGCACATCTGCCAGAAGGTCGTCGGACTCTTCCATCATCTGCGTGACACGGCGTAGCTTTCGTCCGTAGACTGTTTGATCGTCGAAAAAAATGTGTGCTGCCATCGTTACACCTTATCCTTTGTGATGGTCGAGGTTCATTTCCTTGGAGCGGAGTTGCTCCAGGTAGCGAATCTCGCGTTCCGTTTCAGTTGTTGGCTTCTTCCCTTTAAGAACAAGAAGCCGGTGGTTGATCATCTCAGCCGTATAAGACGACTTGCCTTTCCCCTTCACTTCTAGCTCGAAGTCAATCTGCATTATTGCACCGGGATACTGAGGGTGAGTGAAGTTATGGCTGCAGTACCACCTGCGACGAATGACTTCTCGTCAAACGTCATATCTGGAGTATCGCCTGATTCGCCTGCGGTTCCTTGGAAGATTGCAGCCGTGTCGCCGCCGCCAGAAGCGTAGGCACGGAAGTAGCCAACGTCACCAGACGCATCAACGTTCGTGTCGCTGGTGATCGAGTTGAACGTGCCAGTTCCGCTAGAAGCAGAACCGGCAGCCGTGGCGTTAAACGTGAGTGTAGCAAGCAGTGTGCCTGATGATGCATCACTAACGTTCGTCGGTGGACTTCCTACACGAAGCTCCATTCGCCCACCATTGAGCAATGCTGTGATTGCATTCACGCCAGCGTTTCGTCCTGCTGTGCCTAGCTTGAAATTACTCGCCATGTGATTCTCCGTTCAAAGAAATTGCAGGGGCAGGATTTGAACCTGCGACCTTCGCGTTATGAACGCGACAAGCTACCACTGCTCCACCCTGCAAGAGGTTCTAGTTAGTCTCCAGATACTGGACCGCAGCCACGCTAAGTCGTTTCGCAGGATTGGCACTCGCCCCGGGTGGCATGACATCCTCGCCAGCCGATCGCGCACGATCCGCAATCATGGCCCGGGTCAATCCTTTGTTCTTCGTGGTCGATGGCGAGAACAGCCCAGCCTGGTCGAACAGCGACAAGCCTCCCTTGCTGGTGCCAGTCTGTGCTGAGTGGCACGCGCTGCACTTCTGCTTGATCTCGCTGAGTGGATCATTGAGGGGCTGAGCTAACAGGCTGGCCAGCATGTCATCGGTGCCTACGCCTTCAGTTTGCTGCACTACAACCTGCTGTTGCTGCACAACTGGCTGATAGGCGGTGAGCGTCTGAAACACGAACGCAGGCACCGGCACTTCGATGATGCGAAGGTGGGTATCGTGGTAGATCGTGGCTGCGTGGATGCTGCCATGAACCAGCTGCTGCACTGGCTGCACGACTTGGCGAACGTGGCAGGGTGGGTCTGCTGAGGCCACCACTGTAAGTATCAACCCAAAAGCAATTGATAGAAGTCTCATCGCTTGATCTCCTTATAAACAGCCGTCGCCACCAGCGGATAAGCCACCTCCCATAAGTCCCGCCGCAGTGGCCGGCCAGCAAGCAGCGTAGTCACTGCGGGGTCAGGCTCCAATATTCGCCCCATGATGGCTTTGAGTTGATCGGGGGTGCAGCCGACTTCACGGGCCGCTTGTGCGAGGTCGAGCGGCTTCTGTTGGTACTCCACGAACGCCTGCCCATATGCTGTCGTGTTCTCTTCTGGCTTCAGGCCACGGCTGGCACTAATAACCGCAGCGGCATAGCGTGTTCGAGTGGTGAGCAGCTCGGCTTCGATGTTCTTCGAGTACAAGTCAACGAAGTCCTGAAACTCTTTCTGCTTCTTGCTGATCAGCCCCCGAGGTGGCGAAGTCAGCGGACGAACCTCGTCTACAATATCTTGAGCCCCGTTTCGGTGGCAGTTGGTGCAGGAGTAGAGCCCATTCCAGACGAGCTTGTTCTTCCAGGGTGTCACCTGATCGCTGACGATGTTCCCGTCTGCCACGTCGATAATCTTGTCAGCACCGTCCACCAGGGCGAAGGCTTGCAGCCCATTGGGAAGCTCGGCAAACACCTCACCGGCATCCCGCTTACGTCGCAGCGGATCTTTCAGCAGATCGTTAACGCCAGAGCCCTTGAGGAAATCGTAGGTCTGCCAGTAGGTACCGTTTACTTTCGGGGTGAACTCGATGCCGCGTTGGTGCAGGCTGACGAGCTGCGAATCGGCAACGACTGCCCGGCCACTTAGGTCTTGATCCTCAACACGAAAGCGAACGAGTTTGTTGAAGTCGCCCAGCGTTTTGATTCCAAGAAGTTCGGAGTAACCTGGGTTGAGACTGGCATTGGCGATGAACCAGTCACACCGAAGGATCGGGTATTCGGAGGCAGTAAGGCTACAGACTGTTCGATATGCGGTAATGTCGAACCATGTCCCGGGGGCAAGCCCACTGGCCACTTCATCGTACACTGGTTTCGAGGTGTCCCCATTCCAGTAGAGCAGGTCACCATCTTTGTCTCTCCGCTGCACCTTGCGTGTCAGTTCGCCAAGGTTGATCGTGTAGTAAGGTTCGGGTTGATCGGTCTTCGTGGTCACTCGTACGGGCCCACTGCCACGACGGGCGAGCGTTTCCCAGCCATCAGTGCTCTGTCGATACTCACCCAACATCACGCGAACCACACAGCTGTTGCTTCCTGCCACCGGTGTGCAATACACCATCGACTGGCGACGGCTGAGGCTGTTGAGAACGAAGTCGAGAACTTGCGTGTATCGTGCCCGTTTGTTCGCAGGCATGAACGCCAACGACAGGTACCGGCATTGCTTCTGGGTTGATGCATCCAGCGTCTGGAGATCAGCCAGGGCGAAGAGTACCGTGTCATTAGGCGAATAGGGCTTCGGATCATCGAATGATTGACCCGAAGCCAGCAGGATTGTTGTGAGCAGTGTGAGCATGTTACTTCTTGAAGAAAGCTGAGAATACCTGAACCACAGTTTTAATAAGCTCTTGGTTCGCAGGGTCTTTCAACCAAGTCAGAATGGACAAGATGCTGCCGATGTTGGAACTGACACCTTCAAACAGGGCTTGCTTCTGTTCCGCAGGTAATGCGACAAGGTGTTGGCTGAATTGCTGAGCGAGGTCAGTACCTTCCTTCATGACTTCTCCTACTTGGGTGTTATTCGCTGAATGATTGCTTGAGCCGTCTGGCTGGCATCATTCAACGGGGTAAAGGATTCGGACAGAACCACCCGCTTGGATGGGTCTGTTGCTTTTAAGTTGAGCACCAGCAACACAGGCAATTGCTTGCCCTGAACAAATGGCAAAAGAGATGTAGTTTTCTCAGTGCCAGTGATGAGGCTGTCGGTGATGTTTCGTACATACCAAAGTCCTTGTCGCTTGGCTAAGAACTGAGTGATTGCATTCTCCCCCTTCGCCAACTGATTGATGTCAGCAGGCACGTTGCCGCCATCTACCACCATGATCACAGCCAAGCCAGTGGCAGGGATGTTCGCAGCGGATGGCGGATTGGTTGGAACCGTGGGGGTCGTTGGTGTCGTTGGAGTTGTGCCAGGCTGGCCACTGCCCTTGATGTTGGTCACCGCCTGGTTCGCAAGCTTTCCGCCTTCGAATGTGGCAGCGACCACTATCGTGATCTCGTCACCTTCGCCTGGGCGTTCCACCAGAATGGCTTCCTTGACGCTCGGCAGGCTGTAGAACCGGGGCTTTTCTTTCAGCCCCAGCACAGCGTACTTAACATCAAGCACCTTATCGGCAGGCGAAAAGACAGGCTGGATCAGCACCAGCTTCCCTGTGGCCACTGTCTCGGCAGGCAAGGTGATTGTCTGGCCGAGAGCGGCTGAGGGAAGCAGGAGTAGTAGGGCAATCAACCGGAACATGAACCAACTCCAAGAAGCTGAGAATTACGAAATTACGTAACTTCGTAATTTGCTACCGGCGCCGCCCGATGTTCAGCTGGAACGCTGCCGGTTGTCGTCGTTGATTCACCACCACGATTCGCTGTGCTCGATTGGCGACGATGAACCGCTGAGGTTGCCTCACGACAATGGCATTGGCATGACCGCCCACCACGATGGCTGCAGAACGGTTGTAGCCGTAATTCTGCTGAACCACCTGCTGCACAATCGGCTGAGCCACGTACTGCAGCACTGGCACAGTGGGTACGGTGACTTGCTGTACCACCGGTTGCACGACCTGCTGGACAATCGGGGCAGGCTGAACCACCTGCTGAAGCTGCACGACAGGGGCGACCACTTGTTGCACGTAGGGAACGGCAACAACCTGCTGAACGAGAGGTGCAGCACATACACCTTGATGGCACTGAGCTTGAGCACCATCGAGAGACAATACACAGGCCACGATGGCCAGAACTGACAGTAGAGCGGATCGCATAGCGACCTCCTTGTTCGAGGGTGTGTTAAAAGGCTGTTTTCTCGAACACGCTGAACAGCCTTGTTTTCCAGTGCGTTTTCCCGGTTTTGTTCGAGTTACTTGCCGGGTGGGCGTTTATCGAGCGCCTTCTCTTTGAGGATTTCAGCCAAGTCATCAACGTGAAGGCAGTCACAAAGACATGCACTTTCTTTCACGTTCTGAATGGGTGCGATGTAGCCGTTACAGTGGTCGTTGCCAGGCTTGGCATCGTACAGTGTGCCAACGGCAACAATCTGAGCGCTAGTGCCGTAGCCACCAATCTGAACAACCTTGTCGCCGTTCTTCGCTTCTCTCCCGTTTCGGTAGTGCATCACCTTCTCCTTGGGTTACTTCTTGCCGTAGATTGCCTGAGCCCTGCGGATGTCATCCTCGGTGAGGAACCGCATGGGCCCGGCGTAAACAGGAGCCATCTGCGACCCCTGGACGTTTGAGTGTTCAAGCCCGATCACATGGCCTGCTTCGTGAGCCACGACTGTGGCAAGGTCCACCTGGCCGCGACCGATGGGCAGCTTCCAAGACCACAACTCCGACTCGTCGAACTCCATCGTGCCGACGGGCGGGAACCATGCCTGGGCCAGCACCTGACCTTGCGAATCGAGACGCTTGAACGTGATGTTGATGTCAGCCTTTTCAGTCGCCAGCACCTCTTGGAAAACAAGAGGTGTCACAGCAGACCAAACGCCGAACCCTTTGTTGAAGCTGTCACTGATTTCGTGCTGGGGAATATCCAGCGTGTAATTGACAAACTTCCAGGTGAGCAGGTTCTTGTTCCACTTGCTGGTGGCGAATGCCTTCAGCGAGTTATCAGGACGGCAGCATCGACGCTGGCACATGTGGGCGAGCGTGGCATCGTCAGCTTCGCCAGTGACGGGGATTCCTGCGTACCGCTGATAGGCTTCGAGGGCTGCAGTCAGTGACATACCGGCCATGTGATAGCCGTAGGTCTGCAGAAACTTGAGCACGCCACTGTATGACAGATCGACCACGACTTATCCCCTCTCATGGCCAGCAAGCCAGTTTTCCCAGCGGATGATCAGCCAGCGGATCATGATATTTTGGTCTCTGCAGCCTCAGCAAGCTTGGCGTTCACAGTGGCCTCGACCACCTTCGCTTCGACTATCGCTTGTGCAGCTTCTTTCCTGCCCTGTGCCAAGCCCTCTGCATGGGCCTTGGCTATCTCAGATTTCAGCAGTTCATCCATGCGTCCGTTGATGGCTGTCTTCGTTTCCTTGGCGATGTTCTTTGCTTCGGTTGCCACCTGTTTTGCTTCAACTGTGACCTCTGTATTCCGCTTCATCTCCACATCGCGTTTGAAGTTGAGCCAACTATCCCATGCCTTGTTGAAGCAGGTGAAGAGGGCAGTAAATATGGCAATCCAGATGGCAATCTGCGCATCGCTTACTTCAGCAAACATCCATGAACCTCATCTATGAAAACGAAAAACGCCGATGCGGTTGGAATCTTCGCAGACGAGTTAACGTCTCCGAGGATCACAACCGCAACGGCGTTCGTGATTCTGGGCTGGACACTTGCAACGGCAGG
>Ga0172380_10002780_pt1 | contig 25829 bp, 19 predicted proteins | sample Leawe162metaG_FD_119747 | JGI IMG/M metagenome (GOLD analysis project Ga0172380, IMG submission 119747) | Leachate microbial communities from a municipal landfill in Southern Ontario, Canada - Leachate well 162 metaG | ecosystem: Engineered > Solid waste > Landfill > Unclassified | place...
ATCAAGTTTCTTGAGTGAGTCGAACAGCGCGCCTTTCAAAAGCGTGGCGTCGAAGGCTGATTGCTGCTGTGGTGTATGTTTCGACATTTTATTTATCTCCTGTAGGGGCGAGTCGGTGACTCGCCCTGGCGGCAACAGCAATATTTCTGGTAATGGCAACGAGGGCGAGCGACCCGCTCGCCCCTACACCCCTACCATCATCAACTGCTCCACGATCGGTCCCAGAGCCAGCGCCGGAAAAAAGGTCAGCGCCCCGACGATCAGGATAACCAGCGTCAGCCAGATGGCAAACGGAACCTTGTCGGTCGGCAGGGTACCGAGGCTGGGTGGAATGTACTTCTTCTCCGCCAGTGAACCGGCCATGGCCAGTACCGCTATTGCCGGAACATAGCGCCCAAGGGTCATTGCCAGGGAACCGGACAGGGTGTAGAAATCGACGCTGGCATTCAGACCGGCAAAGGCGCTGCCGTTGTTGTTAGACATGGAGGCAATGGCATAGAGCACCTCGGAGAGTCCGTGAGCGCCCGGATTTGCCATGGAGGCCACCGCCTGCGGCGTGATCATGGCAATGCCGGACAGGATCAGCACGGTAATTCCTGCGATCAGGATGGAAACAATAGACATCCACATCTCCCGCACCTCGATCTTCTTACCCAGGTATTCCGGCGTCCGTCCGATCATTAACCCGGAGACGAATACAGCAATAATGGCAAAAGCCAGCATGGTGTAGAGTCCGGAACCGACCCCGCCGAAGATGATTTCGCCAAGCAGGATCAGGGAGAGCGGCATCATGCCGCCGATCGGAGTCAACGAATCATGCATGGTGTTGACCGCACCGCAGGAGGTGCCGGTAGTGGCGACGGCAAAGAGGTTGCTCCCGGCCAGGCCGTTGCGGACTTCCTTCCCTTCCATGTTGATGCTCTGCACGCCCAGCTTGGCCACCAGAGGATTGCCGCTGCTCTCGGCCCATTGCAGGACACCGAAAGCGCCGATCAGTATGAAAAGCATGACGCCCAGCAGCACCCACCCCTGGCGGGTGTTGCCAACCATAACCCCGAAGGTACAGGTCAGGGCACCGGGTATGAGCAGGATCAGCAGGATCTCGATAAAGTTGGAAAGCGGGGTCGGATTCTCAAAGGGATGAGCCGAGTTGGCGTTGAAGAAACCGCCGCCGTTGGTGCCCAGCTCCTTGATAACTTCCTGGGAGGCCACTGGACCCATCGGGATCCGGACTTCCTTGACGATACTGTTCTTGGTGACCAGGTTGCCCTTGGCATCCTTGAGCGGGTTCCCCTTGTCGTCCATCTTTGCTTTGTCATAGCTGGTGGACTGAACCAGTGGCACGGTTTTGTAGGCGCTGAAATTCTGGATCACCCCCTGGGAAACCAGGACTAGCGAGAGGATCAGGGAGATCGGCAGCAGGATGTAGAGAGTGCAGCGGGTCAGATCGACCCAGAAGTTGCCCAGCAGTGACGTTTTGCGCCGCACGAAGCCGCGGATCACGGCAATAGCGATCACTATGCCGGTGGCGGAGGAGACGAAATTGTGCACCGCCAGCCCCGCCATCTGGGTGAAGTAGCTGGCCGCCTGCTCTCCCGCATATGCCTGCCAGTTGGTATTGGTCGTGAAGCTGACCGCCGTATTAAGCGCGAGTTGCCAGGTAAAGGGAGGAACCTTTTGGGGATTCAGCGGCAGCAGGTGCTGGGTCATCAGCATGACGAAGAGCGACACGAACAGCACAAGATTGAGGAGCAACATGGAACCGGCATACCGCTGCCACCCCATCTCGTCCTCCGGTTTCACTCCGCTGATGCGGTAGATCAACTTTTCACAGGGGGCCAGGACGGGCGACAGGAAGGTGCGTTCACCTTGGAAGACGTTGGCCATGAAGCTGCCGAGCGGCTTGACGAGGGCCAGCAACACGACGAAAAATATAATGGTTTGCAGCCATTCATAGGTGTTCATGATTTACTCCCTGTCTTCTCCTCGCCATCGGGATGCAGAAGTTGTTTGACGATGGCAACCGGTATTACGGCCCATTCATTCTTCTGCCGGTCAAACACCGGCACCTGACCATGCCCGTAACCGGGAGGAGGAACCGGTGTCATGCCCTCCACGTACTGAAGCGTATCAGCATTTTCGAAAGTTTCACCCTCGTAGAGACCGGTTTCGGTATTGTACAGATAGGTTTTCATTGATTGCGTTCTCCCTGGTTCGTTAGCACTTCAACAATTGCAGGGTAGCAGGAGGGATGTAAATTGGGTGTCAAAATGGGGGGGAAACTTATCAAGGTTTCGTCAAGATGCCTAAATAAAGAGGTTGATGGGGAGGAGCTATGCCTTTGCCGATTGTCTGCTACACTTTGCATGAGCAGGCACAATTGAATTGCTGATCGGAAACAGCCATGAGTTACCGAATGATACTTGCCGTCATCAACGAGCACACCGGTTCCACCGTGTCCGCCCGCTATGCCATCATGCTTGCCGCCTCATGCCGGGCGGAACTTGTGCTGTACAGCGCCCATGAGGCATCGGGCGACGCGGTGACAGCCCTTCACACGGAACGGCACATTGATCATCTTTTCGGCGAAGCGCTTGCACTCAATGTTGCGGTCCGCCGCATCTCGGAAACCGGTTCGTTCTCATCTCTCCTGCTGCACCGCATACAGGCGGAGGGGGCCGATCTGGTGTTTTACCCGCTGACTCCCGGCGAACGGTACGGGGCCACCCTGCAGCAGCATACCGCCCATCACCTGCTGCGCCTGGCAGGAACCGACCTGGCGGTCATGCGGATCATGCACATGGGCAAGCCCCATCCCCGCCGCATTCTGGTGCCGGTGAGCGGTGTCATCAGTGACCGGGAACCGCGCTCGCGGTTTCTCGCAGCACTGGCCAGGGCGTTCAATTCGCAGGTGACGCTGTTCCATCGCCCCGCTGCCGGGAAACAGGGTTCACCCAAAGACCTGGTTCTGCTGCGGGATGAACTTCTCCGGCAGGATCTGTCAGTCCTTGAGAGGAGCGGAACAGGCGGGATTGCCCGGGCGATTGCCGTGGAGGCGGTCAGTCATCACAACGACCTGATCGTAGTGGGAGCAAGCGAGCGGAGCACCCTGCGCCGGCTGCTCTTCGGCAACCCCGCGGGGGATGTGATGTTCCAGCCCCCCTGCAATGCCATCCTGTTCCGCCCGGCTAGGCGAGTCCCGTGAAGATCCAGACGCTTTCACGCGACAATGTCTTTGCCACCCTGTTCAGCTCTGCGCAGGGGCTTACGGCTGAACAGGCGGCACGGCGGCTCGTCGAGTACGGCCCCAACGAGATCCGCGAGATGCACGCCAGATCCATGGCATCCCGCCTGCTTGCCCAGTTCACCCATTTCCTGGCGCTGCTGCTCTGGTGTGCGGCCGCCCTCTGCTTCCTGTCCGAATATCTCCACCCCGGCGAAGGGCTTCTCCGGCTCGGTGTTGCCATCCTCGCCGTCATCTTCATCAACGCCATTTTCACCTTCATCCAGGAATACCGGACCGAAAAGGCCATCGAGGAGTTGCGCAAGCTGCTTCCCTTCCGGGTCACGGTCGTGCGGGACGGCCGGGAGGCGGAAATCGACGCGCGGGAGATCGTGCCGGGCGATCTTGTCATCCTGCGTGAAGGAGACAAGGTGCCGGCGGACGGACGGGTCATCCAGTCAAGCCGCCTGACTGTCAACAACGCTCCCCTGACCGGCGAATCCGATTCGCGCGTGCTCTCCGACACCCCCTTTGCCGGGGAGATGCTGGAAAGCCAGAACCTGGTATTCGCCGGGACGCTGGTCGTCAGCGGCAGCGGCAACATCGTGGCCTACGCAACCGGCATGGCGACCGAATTCGGCAAGATCGCCCACATCACCGGCAAGGTGATGGAGGAAGTCAGTCCACTGCAGACAGAAATTATCCACGTAACCCGCATCGTCGCGGTCATTGCCGTTGGCTGCGGAGCATGCTTCTTTGCCCTCGGCGGGATATTCGGCCAAGGGTTCTGGAACAATTTCCTCTTCGCCATCGGCATCATCATTGCCCTGGTACCCGAAGGACTGCTCCCCACGGTCACCCTTTCCCTGGCCATGGGAAGCCGGCGCATGGCGCGCCGCAATGCACTGGTCAAGAACCTGAATGCGGTGGAAGCGCTGGGATCGGTCGATATGATCTGCACCGACAAAACCGGCACGCTGACGCAGAACCGGATGACCGTCCGGAAGAACTGGAGCCCGGACGACGGCACGATGGCCGGCATGGTGGCCCTGCTCTGCAACAACGCCACCCTGTCGCCTGACGGCATGCGCGGGGATCCGACCGAGACCGCGCTGTACCGCTTCGCGACAGAGCGGACCGCCACGGCGGGAGATCGGCTTGACGAAGTCCCGTTCGACGCGGAACGGAAGCGGATGGCGACCCTGCACCGCATTGACGGGCAGCTGTTCGTGCTGGTCAAGGGAGCCGGGGAAAGCGTGCTGCCGCTCTGTGCATGGCTGCCACGGGAAGGCGAAACCGTCCCGTTGGACGACGCGATATCGGCGGAGCTGTATGAGAGGCAGCGCAGCATGGCTGCCGATGGCTTGCGAGTGATCGCGCTCGCCTTCCGGAGACTTGACTCGCTCCCCGGCGAAGGGATTCCGGAAGAGGGGCTGACCTTTGCCGGATTCATGGGGCTGGAGGACCCGCCCCGCCCGGAAGTACCGCAGGCGCTGGAACAGTGCCGCAGCGCCGGCATTCGGGTGGTCATGATCACCGGCGACGCAGGGCCGACGGCGGCGGCCATCGCCCGTGAGATCGGGCTCATCACGGGTGACCCTCTCATCATCGAAGGGAGGGAGTGCATAACCATGCCGGACGAGCAGCTCCGTACGGCGCTGAACAGCGACAACCTGATCTTTGCCCGCATGTCTCCCCAGAACAAGATGCACATCGTCAGCCTGCTGATCGAGCAGGGGCACCGGGTGGCGGTCACCGGCGACGGCGTTAACGACGCACCTGCTCTCAGAAAGGCACATGTCGGCATCGCCATGGGGCTTTCCGGCACGAGCGTAGCACGGGAGGCGGCTGACATCGTGCTCCTGGACGACAACTTCGCTTCCATCGTCCATGCCATCGAAGAGGGGCGTGCCGTGTTCGAAAACATCCGCAACTTCATCACCTATATCTTCGCTTCGAATATTCCGGAGCTGATTCCCTATGTTGCCTACATCCTGTTCGGTATCCCGCTGCCGCTGACCATCATGCAGATACTGGCCGTTGACCTCGGCACCGATATGGTGCCGGCACTGGCGCTCGGCTCGGAACGGCCATCGTCCGCAATCATGCAGCACCCACCGAGGCCGAAGTACGAGCGGCTGCTCACCAGGGGAGTGCTGACCAGGGCCTACCTCTTTCTGGGACTGTTCGAGGCGCTGGCCGGCATGAGCGCATATTTTTTCGTCATGTACGGCGGCGGCTGGAAATGGCCGCAGGCGTTTGCTCCCACACCCGCACTCTACCTGCAGGCGACCACGGCCTGCCTGGTCGGCATTATTGCCACGCAGATAGCCAATGTCTTTTCCTGTCGCTCCTCCATTATCTCCATTTTCACTCTGGGGTTCCTGTCCAACCGCCTGGTGCTTGCAGGCATCGCGACCGAACTGGTTCTGACCGGTTTCATCGTCTATACCCCCTTCGGCAATGCCATCTTCGGCTGCGCCCCTCTGGACACCGGCGTCTGGCTGCTGCTGATACCATTTGCACTGATACTTATCGGTGCGGATGAGGTCAGAAAATATGTCGTGAGACATGATAGCCGCACACTGCATTTTCAAAAATGAAACGGAAACTACGCGGTTGCAGCGCGGGCCGGGATCTCAACCCTGAACTCCGCCCCGCCGTCTATGTTGCGCACGGTCAGGCGTCCGGCCATCTTCTCGATGATAACCTTGGACATGTACAGGCCAATTCCGGTGCCTTTGTCCTCTCCTTTGGTAGTGAAATATGGGTCAAAAATCCTGTCGATCACGCCTTCGTCAATGCCGCCGCCATTATCCTGCACCACCAGCAGTGCGGCTCCATCTTCGATGTTCCCTTCGATCCTGATGAACGGGCTTGCAATGGCATTGGCGGCAAACGCATCCCTGGCATTGCCGAGTATATTGAGTACGACCTGGGCATATTCATTGGGATAACCGTTGGCATACACTCCCTCATCAATATCCGTCTCCACCGTGATTCCCTGGTGCTGCAAACTGGCAGAAACAAACTTTTGAGCCAACAGAACTGCATCCTTCAGACGAAACGACTGGAACTGCTTGTCCGGCCGGAAAAAGTTCCTGAAATCGTCAATAGTGCGGGACATGAATTTAATGATTTCCATCGAGGAGTGAAGATCCGTTTTCAACTCTGCCTCATCAAGCGTGCCGCTGTTGAAACTCATCTCGATGTTTTGCTGGATCAGGCCCAAATTGTTCAGCGGTTGGCGCCACTGGTGGGCAATGTTGTTTATCATTTCTCCCATGGCCGCCTGGCGGCTCTGCTGAATCATCATCCGGTCCTTGAGCCTGAGTTCGGCTACAGCCTGGGAGATGCGCTCTTCAAGCGAACTGTTCAGCATTTCAAGCTGTTGCTGTTTGTTTGCCAAGGCCTCCAGGGCCTGTTTGCGTATGGTGATGTCTCTGGTTATGGCAATCATGGAGATGATCGTACCCTGCTCATTCCTGAGTGGGACCGCATGGCTCTCCAGCCAGAGGCGGCGCCCTTTGAGGCCGGTTATTTCAAAAACCAGCTCCCCCGCGTTCCCCTCGAACGCTGCCCGGGTTAAGTTGATGAAGCCTTCACGATACTCCGGGTTAACCAGTTCACACATCCGATGTCCCTTGACCATCTCGAAGGTTTCGGCATCAATCATATTCAGACCCGCCCGGTTCATCATCAACAGGGCACCGTCCCGATCCAGCAGTTTGACGCACTCCGGCTCCGTTTCAATAACAAGCTTGAGGAACTGTTCTCGTTCCCTGAGGGCCTGTTCGGCTATCTTGATGCGACTGACATCGGTAACCAGCACAAAGAACCCCATGACCTCCCCGTCCTGGATGTCGGGAATGTAACTGGCCTGGGAGTAACGGATGTCACTGCCGTCGGGAGTCGGTATGGCCCTCTCGAAGAACTGCGTTTCGCCCCGCAGGGCCCCTTCGATATACGGGAGATTAAGCCGGTAGCGCTCATCGCCGATGACCTCCCGAATATGTTTTCCCCTCATTGTTTCCGGGTCGATGCCGAACCAACGGTGGTAGTCGCTGTTGCCAAAGACGCAGCGCAGGTCATGATCCCAATACCCGATCATGGCGGGCATGTTGTCGAGTATTGACTTCAGCTCCCGTTCCCGTCGCCCGAGTAGTTCTTCAGCCAGCTTAAGCTCGGTAATGTTTTCGTGCGCAACTGCAACATGAGTCCGGCCAATGCCCGGAACGCGCGTAACCTTCAGATTGAACCAGCGTTTTTCGCCAAGGCCATGCCAGGAATACTGGAGCTGATAATCGTCACGCAGACCGGAAATAACGGCCCGCACCCCCGCAACAGTGGCTGCGGCCCGTTCCGAATCCTGACCACAGGCCGCTTCGCATATTTCAAGGTAGTTGCCCCCTTCACCGGCATCCTTCACAAAGTCCTTCCACGCTCGATTGGCAAAGACAATCATACCGGCTTCATCCAGAATGACGATATGAGCCGATAGCGCATCCATCGTGGCTTTTAAAAAATCCAGCGCTTCAAGTTCCGTACTAATCGTCATGAGGCACCTTTCCTCTGCTTATGGTTGATAGCCGCCATCCGTATGAATCAGTGTACCCAATAATCTGAAAAACAAAAGGATTTGTCAGATATGGCTGCTGTTTGCACGGTTGCATAACCTGAAGAAATATGCGATGACCCGTTAACCGGCACTGTAACAATCAACTCCACGCACTGGGAGACCCATCATGTCCCTTCGTAACCTGCGCATCCTGTCCGCCATCGCCACCAAGGGAAGCTTTGCCGCTGCCGCGGAGAATATCGGCTTGACGCAATCCGCCGTGAGCCTCCAGATCAAGAACCTTGAAGAGGAACTGGGAGTGCAACTGTTCGAGCGGAGCGGACGCAGTCCGAAACTCAATGCCTGCGGCAGGCTGGTGCTGGAGCGAGCCCGCGAGATACTGGCCATCTACGACGGTATCAAGGATGAGCTGACCCCCTCCGGCATGATCCGGGGGGTGCTGACCCTGGGGGTCGTCCCGACCGTACTTACCGGCCCGCTCCCGCCGGTGCTGGGACGGTTACGGAAACGCTATGAAGATCTGCAGGTCAAACTCCAGTCAGGCCTTTCCGCCGAGCTGGTTCGCCAGGTGGAGGAGGGGAACCTGGACGCCGCACTGACCACCGAGCCCCCCTATGCCGTGTCTCTACCGTATGAATGGCGAGAATACGACGTGGAACCGTTTTTTGTCGTGGCCCCGAAAAACACCGAAACCACCAGCGTGGAGCGGCTGTTCGAGCTATTCCCCTTTGTCCGTTTCGACAAGACCGCCTGGGCCGGGAGGCTGGTGGATGGGCAGCTGCTGGCGCAGGGAATCAGGCCGCGTGACGTCATGGAGTTCGATTCGCTGGAAGCTGCCCTCAGCCTGGTGGAGCAGGGTCTCGGCATCGCCGTGGTGCCGCTCAACAAGCGGCGCCTGAAACAGGCGGCGAAACAGTTCAGCCTGACCCCGTTCGGAACCCCCCAGTTGACGCGCCAGGTGGGGATGTACCAGAAGCAGCGTCACCCGCGCCATGCCCTGACCGGTCTGATTCTGGCCGAACTGTGCAAGGAGTGCGGATACGTAAAAAATACTTGAGCATTACGCAAGTATTATCAATTATTATTTACTTCACTCCTATGGTATCCTGCATTCAACCTATAAAAAACGCTTGAACCGCAAAGACGCAAAGAACGCAAAGAAAGATCAGGCAGTTATCTTACAAAGTCTTTCACCTGATTGTTCCGAATCCTTATCTTCATAAGCATTTGATTTCTTAGCGACCTTTGCGTCTTTGCGGTAAAGAACTGCCGTTTTCCAGGTTGAAACGTTACGAGGAGTACACCATGACAACAATCGCCGACGCCCTCATCCCGGTACTGACTATGATCCTGGTCGGCTTTGTCATCCAGCGCACCGGGTTCCTTCCCCCAGCATTCTGGCCATCCGCCGAAAAACTGACTTACTTCCTGTTGATGCCGGCGACTCTGATCCACAACCTGGCCGGCAAAAAAATTGGTGCCCTCCCCTGGCTGAAGATCCTGTTTACCGTGGAGGGGGCGGTGCTGGCGAGCGCACTCCTGATAACGCTCTGGTGGCTTGCAAACCGCCACATGAGCGGACCGGTCTTCACCTCCCTCTTTCAGGGTGGAGTGCGTTTCAACACCTTTGTGGCGCTGGCGGTGGCGGAAAACCTGTTTGGCGGGGACGGCCTGTTCCTGGCGGCTCTGGGGGCCGGGTTCATGATCATCCTGATCAACGTGCTCTGCGTCTCGGCCTTCTCACTGACGGTGAACAGCGGCACGGGAATAGACCTGAAACGCCTGGCAAGGGATCTGTTGCGCAACCCGCTCATCATCGCCTGCGTCATCGGGGTGGGCTTAAATGCCTTGGGGATAAAACTGCCGACGGCAATCGACGGCATTCTGGCGCTGGGTGGAAAAGCGGCTTTCCCGGTGGGGCTGATGGCGGTTGGCGCCGCCTACCGGGCCGGCAACCTCATACTGCACTGGCAACCTCTGATGGTGAGCAGTGCCGTGCAATTTCTCTGCAAACCCCTTATCGCCTGGGGTCTGGCAACATCCCTCGGGATGTCGGGTGTACCCCTCAGCGTAGCGGTGCTCCTGTTCAGCGTTCCCACCGCCCCTTCCGCCTTCATCCTTTCACGGCAGATGGGTGGTGACCATGACAGCATGGCGGCAATTATTACCGTGCAGACGTGCCTCTCCTTCTTCACCCTGCCCCTTACCATCTGGCTGCTGACGTAACAAGCCCTGACAAGCAAGATTCACGACATAAACATCCCTCCATACGTCTTTTGCTCCCCACCTTGCATTACCTCCGAACTACGCTAGACTTTCACTATTCTGCGGCCTTACTTCCATTACACAAGCATAATCTGTTTTGAGAGTCCGAAACAAGGGGAGATGACTGTGCCCGACAGTACCAGGTCTGAAACGTTCTTCTACGTCTGCATTATCGCTGTCATCGCCTCGGGGCTTTACCTGAGCAGCCTGCACAGCTATATCCTCTTTCACAGCCTCATCGAAATCACCACCATATCCATCGGCTTCACCCTCTTTATCCTCACCTGGAATGCGCGCCAGATTCTGACCTATGACTGTCTCAAAATTCTTGGTATCGGCTATGCCTTCATCTCTCTCATTGATCTGCTCCATACCCTTGCCTACAAGGGGATGAACATCTTCCCGGGCTTCGGCGCAAACCTGCCGACCCAACTCTGGATAGCCGCCCGCTACCTCCAGGCCATCACACTCTGCACCGCACCGCTCTTTGTGGAGCGCAAAGTGGACAAGCGCGTCGTTTTTGAGGGATACGCCATAGCGGCCTCACTCCTTGTGGCTGCGGTGTACTCCGGCTATTTCCCGGACTGCTTCATCGAAGGGAAGGGACTCACAGTTTTCAAAATTGGCAGCGAGTACGTGATATCCGCTCTCCTTTTCGTCTCGTTATATCTCTTTTACCGGAAGCGGAGCCATTTCAGCACCAGGGTATTCCTCCTCACCGCTTCATCAATCGCCTGCACGATCATTTCCGAACTATCGTTCTCCGCATACCTGAGCGTGTACGGCTTTGCCAACATGGTTGGCCATTTTTCCAAGCTGGCGGCTTTCTACCTCATCTACCGGGCAATTCTCGTAACCGGCCTCAAAGAACCATTCGAGCTCATTTTCAGAGACCTGAAGAAGGCGGAAGAAGCACTCGAAAAATCTCGCGACACCCTGGAGGAAAAAGTCGTGGAGCGGACCACAGCGCTCGAAAACAGTATAGCCGAACTCCAACGGGCACAGGAGCAACTTCATCTTCAGGCGGTAGAACTTGAGGAGGAGATAGCCGAGCGGCAAAGTGCGCAGGAAACGCTTCAGGACCAGGCGATCCTGCTGGAAAACGAGATCGAGGAGCGGCGACATGCACAGGACGAGCTTGAGAAACTGAATGAAACCCTTGAACAGCACGTTCAGGCGCGGACCGCCGAACTGGAGGAAAAGAACCGGGAGCTGGAGCGCTTCAATAAACTTTTCGTCGGTCGGGAACTCATGATGATCAAGTTGAAAGAGAGGATCAAGGAACTCGAAAATTTAGCCAGCGGACAGTCATCGGCCTGATTGGAGTACACCATGAACTGGTATGGAAATATGAAAATACGAAACAAACTGATCTCCGGATACGCCGTTGTCGTCATCCTCAGCTGCATGATCGGGTATTTCGGCATAAGCGGCATGAAAAATCTCAAAACAATGCTCGATGATACCCATGACAACCTGGTCCATTCGATCGTCAGCATCACCGATGCCGACCATCATTCCCAGCAGCACAAACGTGAACTCCTGCATTACCTGCTTTCGCCCGATAAAAGCTCACGCCAGGAGATTATTGCCGGAATCAGGCGTGAAGAAGCCCAGATGAAGGAGGCGTTGCAAGAACTTGAAAAGATGCCGCTCCTGCCGAAAGAGAAGCAGTTGCTCTCATCCATCCGGATTGCCTGGGATTCATACCGTGAGGCAGCAGGACGGGTAGTGGCCGTAGCGGATGAAAAAAAAACCGGCGCCGTGTGGGAGTTACTGAAATGGCAGGTCACCCCGCTGTTCAAGGAATTGGAAGCGCTCAACAATCAGATGCGCTCTTTCAATGTTGAAGAAGCGGATGATCATTACATCAACGGCGGACGGACGTACAACCAGCTAAGTCTCTGGATGATCTGGCTCAGCATCGCCATTCCCCTTATATCAATCGTGACGGCCATTTTTATCACGCGGAGCGTGACCGCCCCCCTGAGCAGAGGGATTGAAGTGGTCCAGTCACTTGCGCTGAGAGGCGAGGAGAAGGCCGGCCTGACAGAGGCGATAGCGAATGGAGACTTAAGCCGCGACATAACACCGTCGGAACCGCTCAAAATAAATGTCGCCAGTCTGGCCAACGACGAGCCGGGAGCGTTGCTCCGCTCGCTTGTCAGTATGAGTGAAACGCAAAGCCTGCTTGATCAGGCCTTTGCACGAATGACCGTATCGCTGCGCAAAAGCCGCGATGACGAGCAGGCACGCGACTGGTTGAAAACCGGCCTCAATGAAATGAACTCACTGATGAGGGGAGAACAGACGACCGAGGAAATAGCTGACAAAATCCTGACGTTCCTGGCCGGGTACCTCGGGGCAGGCACCGGTGCTTTCTACCGGTATGACAACAAGGAACAATCCCTGGAGCTCATGGCGACATTTGCCTTTTCCCGGCGCAAAAACCTGAGTTACCGGTTCCGGCTCGGCGAAGAGCTGATCGGCCAGGCCGCCCTTGAGAAGAAGAGTATCTGCCTGTCCAACATTCCCGCGGATTATCTCCAGATCGGCTCTGCCCTCGGCGAGTCGGCGCCTCAAAACATTATCGCATTGCCGCTCGTCCATAACGGGCAACTCGTGGCCGCACTGGAACTCGGCACTTTCAGGCCGTTCAGCGACACGGAACTTGACTTCCTGAATCAGGCAATGGAAGGAATCGCCGTCGGGCTTGGCGTAGCGCATTCCCGCCAGAGGATCAATGAACTTCTTGAACAGACCCAGCAGCAAACGGAAGAGTTGCGGGTGCAGCAGGAGGAGTTGCAGCAGACCAACGAAGAGCTTGAAGAGCGTGCCGAGATGCTCGATCGGCAAAAACAGCAGATACAGACAAAAAACCTGGAGATCGAGGCGACAAGCGCCGAGGTTCGGCTTAAAGCGACGGATCTTGAGAAGGTAAGCGCCTACAAGTCGGAATTTCTGGCCAACATGTCCCATGAACTTCGCACCCCCCTCAACAGTATGCTGATCCTCTCGGGGCTTCTCATGGAGAACAAGGAGGAAACTCTTACGGAGAGGCAAAGGGAATTTGCCGCGATGATACATGGCGCGGGCACGGATCTGCTGAACCTGATCAATGACATTCTCGACCTTTCGAAGGTTGAAGCCGGAAGGCTTGAGCTGCTCTATGAAGATGTCGCGGTCGATGCCATTTGTGAGGAGGTCGAAGACACCTTCAGGCATCAGGCGGAACAGAAGGGGCTCGACTTCACCATCGTTGTTGAGGAGAACGTACCGGCAACTATTCGGATCGATGAGCAGCGTACCGGGCAGATTTTGAAAAACCTGCTTTCCAATGCCTTGAAGTTCACGGAGAAGGGCTCGGTGGTCTTCACCATATCAACCCCGGATGGCGCGGCAAACCCATTATCCACACCGGCAATAGCCTTCCAGGTGTGAGACAGCGGCATCGGGATAGAGCAGGAGAAACATGAACTGATTTTTCAGGCGTTCCAGCAAGTTGACGGCAGCACAAGCCGCAAGTTCGGAGGCACCGGCCTGGGACTCTCCATATCAATGCAGCTGGCCAAACGGATGGGGGGGGACATTCTGCTTGAAAGCGAGAGAGATCGGGGAAGCACGTTTACCCTCTATGTGCCGCTGTCCGGAAACAGCGGGAGCGAACAGACGGTCGTGCCGACTGTATCGAAAGTCGCTACCGGCAGAGGCGCAGTGCAATGCGTCTCTACGCCCCCTCTTCCGGATGACAGGGACAAACTTGTCAAGGGGGACAAAAGTATCTTGATAATTGAAGACGACCTTAATTTTGCCCGGACACTGATGACCATGGTCAGGGAAAAAGGGTTCAACTGCATTGTGGCCGGCGATGGTCCAAGCGGTATTCATTGTGCCGACCTGTATGCCCCAAGCGCAGTCATACTCGACGTGATGCTCCCCGGCATGGACGGCTGGAGCGTCATGCGGCGCTTCAAGGACAACCCCGCCACCCGCCACATCCCGGTACATTTCATTACCTGCCTTGAAGAACGGCAGAAGGGGATGTCAATGGGCGCGGTTGGCTTCTTTACCAAACCGGTCACTCCCGGCCAGCTCGAAGAGGTATTCAGCACCATAGAGAAAAACGTTTCGCAGAGCATGAAAAGACTGCTCATCATAGAGGACAACCCGGTCGAGGCAGAAAGCATGTCCACCCTCCTTCAGGAACGCACCCTCGAAATCAGTGTTGCCGGCAGCGGCGGCGAGGCGATCGACATCCTCGGCCGCGAACAGATAGATTGCATTGTCCTTGATATCGGCCTGCCGGACATGTCGGGGTTTGACCTTCTGGAGCATATCCACCGGAGTGAGCATCTCCGCGCCATTCCGGTCATCATACATACCGGTCGCGACCTTTCCCATGACGATGAATTAAAGCTCCAGCATTATGCCAGGAGCATCATTATCAAAGGCGCCAAAGGTCCTGAGCGCCTCCTGAATGAGGTCACACTCTTCCTTCATTTGGTGGAGAAAGACCTCCCCCGCGAAAAGCAGAGGATGATCCGCTCCGCGCTCGACAAGGAAGCGATGCTCGACGGCAAGATAGTGCTGCTTGCCGATGACGACATGCGCAACATCTTTTCCGTCTCCAGCGTCCTGAACGATAAAAACATGATCGTGATCGAGGCGGAGAACGGCAGGGAGGCTTTGGCCAAACTTGAAGAGCATCCAGATGTAAATATTGTGCTTATGGATATCATGATGCCCGAAATGGACGGTTATGAGGCGATAGGCGCCATACGCCGGGACCCGCGCTTTAGGACTCTTCCGGTCATAGCCATGACAGCCAAGGCAATGGCCGGCGATCAGGAAAAATGTATCCAGGCGGGAGCCAATGACTATATTTCGAAACCGATCGACATAGAAAAACTCCTCTCACTGCTCAGAGTCTGGTTGTATCGGCAGGGGTGAAACGTGATTACCCAAGGAGCACCACCAATGACAGCCACCGACAAAACACCGATTCTGCTGGTTGACGACCGGCCGGAAAACCTGATCGCCCTGGCAAGCCTTCTTGAAGATCCGGGCCTTGACATTTTCACGGCACCATCGGGGAATGAAGCGTTGCGGCTCACGTTGAAGCATGACTTCGCTCTGGTTCTCATGGATGTCCGCATGCCGGATATGGACGGTTTTGAAACAGCCGAACTGATGAGGGCATACCCGAAAACCAGCTGCTTGCCGATCATATTCGTCTCCGCGGTCATGAAAGACACGAAACATCAATTCAAGGGGTTCGAGACAGGAGCGTTCGACTATCTGTTGAAACCGATCGATCCGACAATCCTTCGGAGCAAGGTCAGGGTTTTTTGCGACCTGTATCAACAGCGACAAATGTTGGAGACACACGAACAGCAGCTCGAAGCGATTATCTGCGAACGCACTGCCGAACTGAATACGACATTGGACAATCTGCGTGAAAGCGAGAAACGCTTCCGGGCTCTCCTGGAGTCGGTCACCAGCTATATGTTCACGGTTGCCATGGATGGCGGCAGGGCAGTCTCAACAGAGCATGGCGCTGGCTGCCTGGGAGTGACCGGCTTTTCGGCCGGGGAGTACTCCGCCGATCCGGACCTCTGGTACCGCATGATACATCCGGATGACCAGCAAATGGTCCTGGATGCTGCTCAACAGCTCCTGACTTCGAAAGCCGCTGTTACGTTCGAACACAGGATCCGGCACAAGGATGGCTCGATTCGCTGGATACAGTCAACACTCGTTCCCCGTGTTGACCGTGCTGGAGAGCTTCGGTCGTACGATGGCGTTATATCCGACATAACCGAGCGCAAGCGGGCGGAAGAAAAAATTCTCCTGCTCAACCAGGAACTTGAGCAGCGGGTCAGGGAACGGACGAAAGAACTTGAGAGACGAAATTTTGAACTGGAACAGATGAACAAGGTATTTGTGGGAAGGGAACTGCGGATGGCGGAGCTGAAAGGAAAAATCGCCGAACTTGAAATCAAGCGGCATGACCCATTTAGCTGAGAGGACAATTACCATATGGATATTCAACAGCTGCTTATTGAAAAAATACACCGGGGCGACCGGAGCGGCGCGCATGCGCTGCTGGATAACTGGGCGGCCGAATACGGCTATGAACATATCCCCGCTGAGGTTCTGGATCCGATGCTGATGCAGCTCGGCAAGGAATGGAGCTCGTCGGAGACGTTCACCCTCGCCCAGATGTATGTTGCGGCCAAGGTCACGGAAGACGTGATGGACAAGGTCGCGCACCTGTTCACGCTTCCTGGTGAAGGCAAGCCTCCCAAGGGACCGGTGGTCATCGGCAATAGCGAGGATGATTTTCACGCGCTGGGGCGACATCTGGTGGGGACCTTCCTGCGGGCGGAAGGGTGGGATGTCCATGATCTGGGCAACGACGTGCCGGCAACGCAGTTTGTGGATACGGCGCAGGAGGTCGGCGCACGGGTGATCGGTGTGTCGGCCATGATGCTGACGACCGCCCTCCATATCAAAAAAGTGCGCGAAGAGATTGACCGCCGGGGCCTGACCGGACTCATCCAGCTTGCGGTGGGTGGAGCGGTGTTCAATGTCTGCCCCGGCCTGGCCGAAGAGGTCGGCGCGGACGGCACGGTTTCCAACGCGCTCAAGGCCGCCGAGCTCTTTATCCGGCTTGGGGAGCAGTCAGTCAGAAAGGAGACGGGCGAATGAACAGCATGGAACGTATGCAGGCCACCATGGCCGGAAAGCCGCTTGACCGCCGTGCTGTCGCGCCGGTGCTCGGCCTCTATGGCGCCCGGCTCATCAACTGCCCGCTTGAGCGGTATTATTCGGACCCCTTTGCCTATGCACGCGGTCAGGCAGCGGTGCGGGAGATGTTCCAGCCGGACGTCCTCTATGCGCCGCTGGCATTTGCATCGATCGGTGCGGCCTTCGGCGGCGAACTGGTTCATCTGGACACCATGCCCCCGGATCTCCGCACCCCGGCCATCCAGTCAATACAGCAGTGGAACACGCTGGTGCCGCCCGATCCGGACAAGCATCCGCAGCTGCTCTATTTCAGGGACACGATCCGGCTGCTGGCGGCACAATATGGCGGGGAAGTCCCCATCGTCATCATGATCCCGATTCCGACAGAAATTCCGGATATGGTCATGGGACTCGAAGGATGGCTGGAAACCGTGCTCTTCAATCCGACCGCGGCACAGCGGGTAATGGAGAAAATCATTCCGTTCTACGTACGCATGGTCAACGGTTTTTTCGCCGCAGGGGCGTCGTTCGTCGTCATGCCGTGCGGTTTCGCCTCCTCCGCAATCGCAACCCGCAAGATGGTGTCGCTCTTCACGCGTCCCATCCTGGTGAATGTGCTGGCTCAGCTGAACGGACCGGTGGTCCTGCAAAGCATGGGGGCACCGATGCTGGATCACCTGGATTTATTGACGGATATGCCGCAGGTCTCGGCATTCATGGTGGATCAGACGGACGATCTGGCCATGGCCCGCTCGGTAATCGGACCGGACAGCGTGCTGTTCGGGGGGCTTGATTGCACCAACATAGGACGAATGACCGCCACCCAGGTGGAGGAGCGCTGCCGGGCGATCCTGGAGGAGCGTCGCCAGGACGCTCGGTTTGTCCTCGGCACGTCCGGTCCTGATGTGGCATGGCACACTCCACCCGAGAACATCCGTGCCCTGCGCAAAGCTGCGGATTCTTTCGGGAGGGTAGCTGTATGAAGAGTGCTGTCCTGATCTGCTGCTCGGCACTTCAAGACGAAGCCGAACAGCTGTGCACCAGCCATTGGCCGGATCTCAAGCGTACGTATGTAACCTCGACGCTGCACCTGCATCCGGAACGGTTGGCAGCGACCCTCCAGTCGGCTCTGGAGGCCGAACTGAAACAGGGCAACAGGGTCGTGCTGATATACGGCGATTGCTGCGCCAGGATGACCGCTTTGGAGTCGCTGCCGGGCGTTGTTCGCACCCGTGCTAAGAACTGCTGCGAACTGCTGCTTGGGGCAGAGGAATATCGTCGACTTTCGCATGAGGGAGCTTTTTTCGTTATTCCCAAATGGGCGCGTCGCTGGAAACGGTTTTTCAGCGGACTTGGACTGAACCGTGACAATGCCGCCAGCTTGATGCAGGACCTCCATCGCAGCCTGCTCTATCTGGATACCGGTCTGGCAGCGGTTCCGGATAAGTCGTTACAGGAGTGCGCCGAATACTGCGGGCTCCCTTTTGAGGTGCGTCAGGTATCACTCGATTATTTCCATGGCACCATTGAAGATGCGCTGCTTAGAAGCAGGAGCAGCGCAGCAGCGGGATAAACTCGCAGCTAATTGCCGGCAACAGAAAGGATTTACCGATGCTGAACATAGCCAAGGCCCTGATGGACAGGAAACGTGTATTAGCGATTTTCTTTCGATGTGCGCTGTTCGCCGCGCTCGTTTTCGGCGCGACCGCGCCGGTATTCGCCGAACAGGGGAAAGTCTATACCATCGCCGTCATCCCTTCGGCACCACCGGTAACACTGCACAAACAATGGACCCCTTTAGTGGAGCGTCTCTCCCGGGAGACCGGCCTTGCTTTCCGGCTCAAGATGTACGAAAGGATGGCCGAATTCGAGCGGGATATCTGGAGCGGAGTACCCGACTTTATCTTCTCTTCACCGATCCAGGCCGTGGTGGCCCGTAAGACGAACGGCTACACGCCGCTCGTACGCGGCGGTAAGGACATTGCTGTCGGCCTCTTCGTACGCAAGGATTCCCCCATCAAAACCATTGATGACCTGACCGGCAAAACCATTTCCTTCGTCGGCAACAAGAATCTCTGCAGCGTCTTTATCCAGCATCTGCTGGGTCAAAATAAGAATAAAATGTCTTTCGCCAAGGAATATGCCGGTTCAACCAGAAACGTGATCATTAACGTTCTTCTGGGCAAGAGCGCTGCCGGAGCGGTGTTCATTCCGGAACTGGCACGGGAGTCGGAAGACACCCGCGCGCAGCTTCGAGAAGTTGTGGTAACACCGGCAATCGCGCCACATCCGCTCAGCGTCCACCCGCGGGTGCCCCGAAAAGCGCAAGAGGCGGTAAAAATAGCGGCGCTCACCATTGCAGCGACACCAGACGGTGCCGAGCTGTTCAAAACCATCAGGATTCCAGCTCCGGTTGCCGCGAATTACGCCCGTGATTACCAAAGTCTGGAAGCGATCGACATCACGGGACTCACCAATTGGGGGCAATGAAATGTCGCTGCTGCCTCGCAGGCTGAATGCCCGCATCATCCTGATTGTCTCATGTGTCCTGCTTGCCACCGGCGTAGCATCCGGCTGGCTTTCGGCCAGGAATCAGACGGCCAGCCTGCTTGCGGCCATGCGAGCCAATTCGACGATCATGGCCAGGAACTTTTCCGAAAGCTGCGCCCGCTACCTGCTGGTTCAGGACTATGCCGAACTGGAGACCTACCTTCTCAAGTCTGCGGAATTGAACGACATCCGGCGACTTCAGGTCTGTGAACCTGGCGGCGCCCTTGTCTGGGACATTGAACACGACCCCGGCGAGCACCCTCATGCAAAGAGCGGCATCGCCCGTCTCACCCCACCCGTATCCGGGACCACAACGATTACCACCGAAAATGACCTGCTGACCATCTGGCACCCTATCGAAGCAGGCAACATGCTCGGATGGCTCAAGGCCGACTTCAGCCTGTCCGCCATCCGGGAGGCTCAGACCAGAACCTGGGAGAACGCCCTCCTCCTGGCTATGGCCTGGGTCGCTTGCAGCGCGTTCCTGATAGTACTCGTATTGCGCCCAATCGTGCGGTCAATCGCCCGGCTTACCGCTTTTTCCAAACGGCTTGACGAACAGAAGGGGGCGCAGATTTCAGTCACCGGCCAGCCTCTCGAAATTGCCGAACTGGGAGAGTCTTTGAACGAGGCATCGGCACGGTTGTTAGCCACGGAACGGCAGATTTTCAATGAACGTGAACGACTCCACGCCAGCGAACAACTCTTCCGCACCCTGGCGGAGAACTCACCCGATGTCATCGTGCGCTACGACAGGGAAGGGAGGCGCATTTACGTCAACCCCGAGTTCGAACGGGTCAACCGCCTCACGGCGGAACAGGTGCTCGGCAAGAAGCCGCTCGAAATTTCAACCGAACTGGCTCCGATGGCAGAGGTGTTCACGAAAAAACTGATGGCGGCAATGGAGTCAGGCACCGTAACCAAGATCGACTTGTCCTGGACCAAGGAGGGGAAATTGTTATGCTGGTTCGTGCGCGTCGTTCCGGAATTTGATGCCGATGGTTGCGTGGCGAGTGCACTTACCATCTGGAGCGATATCAGTGAACGTAAACAAATCGAGGAGGAGATGCGGCAACTCAACGAAGAGCTCGAAGAGCGGGTTAAAGGACGGACATCGGAACTGGAAGAGAAAAACAGTGAACTGGCACGGTTGAACCGGATCTTCGTGGGCCGGGAATTGCGGATGATCGAGTTGAAGGAGCGGATCAGAGAGCTGGAAAACAACTCCGAAAAGACAGGTGATCAAAATGCCCGACAGTAACAGGCTCAAAAAGAGTTCTTGCAGCGATAGCGAGGAAAAATACCGGTTGCTCATCCGGAAGATCCGGACCGCCATCGTACTTCATGACGGCCAGGGACGCATCCTGGACAGCAACCCAATGGCTCAGGAGCTGCTCGGACTTTCCGCGGAACAGCTCGCGGGCCGATCCCTGATCGACCCGGAATGGCATTTCCTGCGCGAAGACGGTTCCGTGTTGCCTGTCGCCGAGTATCCGGCAAGCCTGGTGCTCTCCAGCCGGCTGCCGCTCCGGGACTACGTTACAGGAATCAGCCGTCCGGACAGGAACGCAGTCAGGTGGGTGCTGGTAAACGGTGAACCGGAATACGCGGACGATGGAGAAATTGCGCAGGTTATCGTTTCATTTGTGGACATTACCGAACGCAGGCGCATGGAAGATGCCCTCTTTTTCGTCGCGCAACGCGGCTGGCTCGCCGGCGCGGAAAACTTTTTCGATGCTCTTGCGCAGTATCTTGGCGAAAATCTTAATGTGGATTACGTCGTCATCGACAGGATTGACGAAAACCCGGACATTGCGGTGACGGTTGCATTATATGCCAAAGGCGCAATCGTGCCGAACATGCGCTACGCCCTCAAGGGCACGCCATGCGAAAACGTCATGGGGCAGCGACTCTGTGTTTATCCACAGGACGTTCAGCGACTGTTTCCCGAAGATACCCTGTTGGCCGAAATGGGGGTGGAAAGCTATATCGGCATCCCGCTGTGGGATTCCTCCGGCCGTCCGACCGGCCTGATCGCCCTCATGAACAGCAAGCCGCTTCCTGACACTGCATCGGCCACCCAACTGCTGCAGCTGGTAGCGACTCGCGCCGCCGCCGAACTGGCCCGCGAACGAAGCGACCGCATACTGCGAACGCGCGAGCATGAATTCCGCACCCTGGCGGAAAATTTGCCGGACAACATCATCCGTTACGATCGGGAAGGACGGACCGTGTACGTCAACCCGGCGCTCGAAAAAACCTTGGGGGCCGCCGCTGCGGACATGATCGGCAAGCACTTCCGCGAATTCCATCCCGATGGGAGTTACGAAGCCTACACAGAAGCCTTGGAGGCTGCCCTCGCCAGCGGCGAGAACAGCGAAATGGAGTTTATACTCCCCATCCCGGGCAAGGATCCTATTGTTCATCAGATACGCATGATCGCCGAGCGCGACGATCATGGCGAAGTGACCGGCGTACTTACAATCGGCCGCGACATCACCGAGCGCAAACGCATGGAGGAGGAACACTCGCAGAATTTCAGGGATCTTCATCGACTCACCAACTTCCAACGCACGATTCTGGACAACGCGGCTTACGGCATCATCTCCACGACTCCCGAAGGGATTGTTACCAGCTTCAATCCTGCGGCAGAGCGCGTGCTGGGTTACACGGCCGACGAGCTGGTCGGCACACAGACGCCGGCGTGCTGGCACGATCCGGAAGAGGTCGCGCGCCATGCCCTCCGGTTGTCCGGGGAACTGGACGAAACGATCACGCCAGGATTCGAGGTGTTCGCGGCCCGCGCACGGCGCAACCTGCCGGAGGAAAACGAATGGACCTTCATCCGCAAGGACGGAACCCGCGTGCCGGTGCTGATGTCGGTTACGGCGCTATGGGATGAGAACGGCCAAATCACGGGATTCGTCGGCATGGGCTATGATCTCACCGAGCGCAAACGTGCCGAGGAAGCGCTGCATCTTCAGAAGCTCGAGCTGGAGGAAGAGGTGGCCGAGCGTCAGGTGGCGCAGGAGAATCTCCAGGAAAAGGCGCTCCTGCTGGAGGAGGAAATCGAGAAACGTCAAAAAGCGCAGGTCGAACTGGAAAAACTGAATGAAAAGCTGGAACAACGGGTGAAACAGAGGACCAAAGAACTGGAGGAAAAGAATAACGAACTGCATACGATGAACCGGCTCTTTGTCGGGCGGGAGCTGAAGATGGTGGAGTTGAAGGAGCGGATCAGGGAGCTGGAAGGAGACAAAAAATGAAGACCCCGCCGGTTTTTGTTGTGCTGTTTCCATGGCTGCTGTGCCTGCTGTTATTCACCTCCACCGCCAGGGCCGTTGAAACCGCCGTCAATACTACCCAGAAAGACGTGGCCGACATGGATATCGGGGAACTGGTGAACGTGAGAGTATCGCCCTTTGACGTCTCCACCCATCTGGATAGCGGTTACCGCGCCTCGAACTCCGTGTCCGGCTCCCGCTTCGACGCACCGGTCCGGGAACTTCCTTTTGCGATCCAGGCCTTCACCGAAGAGTTCATCGAGGATCAGAAGCCGGTGACGATCTTCGACGTCGTGCGCTACTCGCCGGGCGTCACTTACCGCAGCAACGACTTTAACGAAGGGAACGCCAATCTCGCTATTCGCGGCTTTGCGGTCGGCACCACCCCCGGAAGCGTCCAGATCCTGCGCGATGGTTTCCACGGTCCCTCGATCTTCGACTTCACCAATATTTCCCGCGTAGAGGTGGTCAAAGGCCCTTCGTCGTTCCTCTACGGACAGGTTGCTCCCGGCGGCGTCGTCAATATCATCACCAAGAGTCCGCAGCCCAAATTTGCCGCCAGCGCCGATGCCCGCTACGGTTCCTACGGCCAATACCGTTTCGATGCCGACGCGACCGGGCCAGCGACGAGCACCCTCTTTTACCGGCTTGCCGCCTCCTATGATCAGGATAGCCACTACTGGGAGCCGTACGACGCCTATTCACGGGACATTGCCCCATCCCTGCTCTGGCAGCCCAATAGCCGCGTAAGCGTTTCGCTTAAGTACGAAAACTTCTACAAGATGGAGACGCCGCAGCTCATGCAGAAGCCGGGCTACAACACGCAGGCCGGGGTTGTGCCAACCGCAATCGATCCCAATCTGTCTGGCGTTGACGTGCCCGGTCTGCCGGACAACTGGAACAGCATGTCCAATTCGGATTACCGCGAGAGCGAGACCAACGCCCTGAGCGCATGGCTCGACTTCAAAGCTGGCGATCACTGGAACCTGCGCACCGGCTACTCACACCAGGATTACAAGATCGACGCCCTCTTCTCCGGCAACCTCGGCATGGCAAACAACAGCACGTTCATGCAGGGGCGCCGCGTCAGGAGCCAGACCTACACCAACCGGGGCGACACCGGCGAGGTACAGGCCGTGGGCAGATATGCGTCCGATTACGCCAGCCTGCGCCTGCTGCTCGGCGCACAGTATATTGATCGCAGTTTTGACAATTGGGCCGCCCAAGCGCCCAACGACCCGGCGCTCGGCAGCAACCCCACCGCGTCGCCGCTGCCGCTGTGGGATCTGCGCGATCCTTCTACCTGGAACCGCGACGTCACCATGCCACTCTCCGCGCTCACCGCGAATCCGACCAACCAGACTACCACCTCTGTGGATAAGTCGGTCTACGGCGGCACGACCTTCGGTTTTTTTGACGACCGGCTGCTCTTGCTGGCCGGTCTGCGCCTGACCGGAACAGAAAGCCGCCTTACCAATAACCTGACCGGCCAGTCCCAGCCCAAAGCTTCAGAGAGTATGGTAACTCCCCAATACGGCGCGCTCTACAAACTTACGCCAGGGCTCTCGCTGTTTGGGTCTTACGCCGAATCGTTCATTCCCGGCACGTCCCTCCTCAACAATCCGGACGGGACGACCTCGCTTGCCAAAGCCACCCAGGGGCGGGGCTATGACATCGGCATCAAGACTGAGCTGCTTGGCGGGCGGGTCTCCGGCACGCTTACCTATTTCGACATCCGCAACAAAAACATCGTCAACGATCTTGCCACGACAAACTCGACCGGTTCGGTGGTGATCTCCAATGTCCAGAGCGGCGAGCAGCGCTCCCGTGGTGTTGAACTGGATACCACTATTACGGTGACGGACAACTGGCAGATGTATCTTTCCTACAGTTACATGTACGCCCGGATCACTGAGTTTAGCGGCAACGACGCCGCTATCCTCGCCCAGGATCCTGCCACGCTCGATGCCGCCGGGCAGGCGAATTACAAGAACGTGAGGCGGTTTCACAATGCCCCCTTGCAGATGAGCGCGCCGCACCTGGCCAACCTCTGGACGCGCTACAACTTTACCCAGGGCGCTCTCAAGGGTGTCCATATCGGCGGCGGCGTCAACTTTGTCTACGACCAGACGCTTCTGCCGGATACTCCCGAGTCAGCCCGCCAGACCTACACGCTCGTCAATGCGATGGCTGGTTATTCGTGGCGGTGGAATGATCATCCGCTGAAGCTGGAGCTTATGGGCAAGAACCTTACTGATGAGCAGTACCGCCCCTCGCAAAGCACACGCAGCCGTCCGCGCGAGGTGATGTTGACGTTGACGGCGCGGTTTTAACCTCCCCTCCCTTGACGGGAGGGGATTGAGGGGTGGGTGAAGTTGCCACGAAACTGTACATTGCAACTACCCCCACCCCCTAACCCCCTCCCGCAAGGGGAGGGGGGACTGGACTCAATTATGACCAACAACGCATCCCGAAATAACGCTCAACAAAGCAACCGCCGCCTGTCATGGCTTGGCGGGCGGGCGGCTGTCTGTGCGCTGCTGCTCGTGTTGGGTCTGCCGTATTCCACCCCGGCACAGGAAACCGTGAAGGCAAATCCAGTCAAGGTCGAAGCCGCCTTCCTGCGCAATTTTGCCCGCTACGTGACGTGGCCGTCTCACGCCTTCGCCAGCGGCAGTTCTCCGTGGCGGGTCTGCATTCTGGGGGGCGATCCTTTTGGCGCAATTCTGGCGAACACCTTTCAGGGGCGCACGGAGCAGGGGCGCTCGTTTGAGTTCTTTTGGGCGGAGAGCATAGATCACCTGCCGCCATGTCATATCGTGTTCATGGCGTACAAGGATTCCACCAAACGCCGCGCCGCTCTTGCCGCGCTGGCAAAACGGCCTGTCCTGACTGTGGGCGACACCCCCGGATTTTTGCAGGAGGGTGGCATCGTCGGTTTTCATGTTTCAGACCGGGTGGAGATAAGCGTAAATCTTGATCAGGCCCGCTCCGCCTCCCTGAAGATTCAGACCAAGATGCTTGAAGTATCCCGCGAGGTCGTCGAGAACGGCGCGGTTCGGAGGCTGAGATGATCCGGTTTCGACAGGTGAGCATACGCAACAAGCTGGCGCTCGCGCTGTGGGGCACAGCGCTGCTGGCCTTTGCCGTGGCTGGCACGGCCCTGGCGCTCTTTGGC
>Ga0172380_10002781_pt1 | contig 25824 bp, 37 predicted proteins | sample Leawe162metaG_FD_119747 | JGI IMG/M metagenome (GOLD analysis project Ga0172380, IMG submission 119747) | Leachate microbial communities from a municipal landfill in Southern Ontario, Canada - Leachate well 162 metaG | ecosystem: Engineered > Solid waste > Landfill > Unclassified | place...
ATCGGTCTCTGTCTGGGCAGCTACTCGCTCAGCCTCTTCAGCGGCTCTTGCGGCCTCCGCATCAATCTCGGCCTGATCTTTTGTGTTCGCAGGGTCATCGGCTGGACTTAACTCAGCGCGTTCTCCCACGGACTCTGCCTGTGCGAAAGCATCCTCGAAATCCTGATCCTTCTCTTTCTCTTCCAAGTCCCTCTTCTCGGAATCTTCTAAAGCCATCTTGCCCGCTCCTTTCAGTTGGTTAAATAAAAAAGGCCCACTGGATTTCTCCAAGTGAGCCTTTGGTCTCTTTTGCTGTCTTGAGATTTAAGCTATTATTTCAAGAACGCCTGCAATTTCCTTTTTGCGCCGTCAAGTGCCCGTAAAATCTCAATCGCTTCCTCCCTCGACATCGTGACGCCGCTTGTTCCGTAAGTTCCTTTTGGGTCAGATGTGGCAGTCTGGTAATTTTGCTTGCTATTATCTTTCATCGAATTACAAAAAGTCAAGCTAAATATTATTGACCCTGTTTAGGAGGAACCTGCGTCGGCAGTCCCCTCAGTATCCTATCCTTCAATTCCTGACATATCAGGATGATGCCTTGGTTGATCTGCAAACTATCGGGGAGAACCGTATCGTTCATAATTCGCGTCTCTTCGATGGTGGCGTCGAACATCTTCAATATCAACGTCATCGAAGGATCGCTACGTCTGTTGTGCATCTCTGCGATGAGTGCTGATTTCTCTTCTTTTGTCATGATCCTTACTCCTTAAATAAGTAATGATGGTTGGAAAGGAATCTCCAGCCTATCGTTCTTCTTTATATTGTCTATATGCCACAATGGACGAAGATTACGAAGATCCCAACATTGCAGGAAATCAAAATCGCTCGGGGTCTCGAAATTGAAAGCAGATACGGGAGTCTTGTGGTCGATACTCCATCCCTTTTGCCCATAATTACTCCACGACATCCCATCAACGAATTGTTTTTCGAGGTGTTGTTTGAGTTCCGATACGGTGTAGCCAAGCAGATCCTCCCAATGCCGTCTGCCCTTTTCTCCCTTTAACGATTGATAAACGGCGGTAGAAATATTCATACTCAGTCTTCCTTTTACAGTATTGCGCTTCTCCTTCGTGCGGAGACGTGCATAAGGTCGAGCCAACTCCCGATATTTATCTCTGTCTCTGTCTTTTCTCTCTTTTACACTTGCATTAAAAGCGACCCTGTTCTTGTTTCTCCAAGCGATAAGTTGTGCGCGAACCTTGTCGGGGTTTTCCCTCCTCCATTTCGTGTATTTTTCCTTTGCCTTTTCGGGATCGAGAAGGTAAACTTCTTTCGCATGTTTTCTCCCGTATTCTCTCTTGCAATCTTTGCATTGAGACGCAACGCCACCTTTGCCCCCTTTGTGGCTATGGAAATCACCGAGTATCTTCTCGACTCCGCACTTTGAACAGATTTTTGATTCCATTACTTAACCTTTTTGACTGGCTTTTCCTTTTTTGGGGCCTTCGCTTGCTTTGCTTTTATTTTCGCGGCTTCCTCTTTCATTTTAATGGCTGCTTCGGTCATCTTGCCCTTGTTGGCGATGTTGTGCGCCGCCGTTGTTGTATCAACCGCTACCTTAACGCCATGTGATTCCTGCTGATGTTGCATATTTAAGGAATGTTGCTCTTCTTTGCGCCGGATTTCCGCTTCCTTAGCCGCCACTTCTGCTTCCTGGAGGGCTACTTCGCCATCTGTAATGCGTGGGTCAGTTCCGGCTGGCTGTTCAATGGGGGTTTGGGCAGCAATAGTAGCATCTGTATTGGCTTTTTTCGCCTTTGTAAGTTGCGATAATGTTTGTGCATCCTTGTATTTGATCTCACTTTCGAGCATTTTAAGTGCAAGCTGATTTTGGATACTTTGGTCTCGCGCATCACGAATTTGCTTCACCTCTTCGTCAGATCGTAACTTTATCTTGATGTCGTGAGCTTTAAATAACTCTCCTACCAGTTCTCCTTCGGGGATATAGTCCTTCTGTTCCGGGGTGAGAGTAGTATTTAACTGTTGTAAACTTTGCATCCTGATCTCCTTCATGACCAGACTCGAAACACCTCTGGCTTTGACGCTATAATCGCCCTTTATGTCGGTTCTCGGGTTGAAATCCATGTTCCAGGCATACAAATCACGCATTACCTTCTCAGTAAAGGTGTCAAAGTTCTTGGCGATGTCCTTGATAGAGACTGTGATGGTCGCCATGCGCCCCGAAGTAGCCTGCGCCGTCTCGTTATTGACCATTTGCCCGATCATCCAGGTAGGAAGGGTGGTCTCTTCATCCCCGAAGCTCTTGAAAAGCTCTATTATCTTGATTAACTCGTCAATGTGGGAGTCGATATTATAGACACGAAGGGCCGGATACTGAGCGTCAATACCTTTTCCTTCCCGATACCATATTTTCCGGGGGTAGAACGAGTTAAGATCGGTGTCGGGAGTCATCAGTGACCAGTTCACTTCCACCTGCGGTCCCGCTACACAGGCTCCATTGTCCAGAACCATCCGAGCCCCCGCCGCGATAGCAAGCTGTGAATGCCTCATGACCCTGGCCAGCCCTTCGCCCATCAATGAGGTTTCGTCTTTCTCGTAGTAGAACACTTTATATTGATTCAAGGCTCCATCATATAGAACAGTCTTGATGGGTTTGTGGCCTAAAAGCCATACGTTCGCGGCATATTCGAGGGACACATCATCTACGTTCACTCCGCAGGCCAGAAGATCGGAGCCGTCCACATATCCCCAATACTCAAGAACCTGATATTTCTTGCCCATCTGCCTTGACGTAGAGCCTGCATCTTCAAGAGGGGAAGTCGGGTATGATGCTGAAGCCTGCCCTGCCTTTCCCGATCCTGCTTCAGTCTCGATAACCTGAAGGTCGGTCTCCCAATTCCTCGGAACATAATCTCCGTCAGGATGCTCTCTGAGATGCTGCGCTATCATGTCCTGATAGAAGTCGTCTCGCTTCATCAACTGCCGGATGTCATGCTTGGTCATGCAATGGCGCTCGAAAGACCCTTCTATTTTGTCGAGTTCCGTCACGCTCATATCAGGATACCAGTCCCAGAGGCGGACGTGCTTCATGAAAGGAAGTTCTTCTTGTTTGACGGACTCCTGATAGTCTCCGTCCTCCAGAGGCTCCCAGAGGCGTTTCTGCCGCTTGCTTATCATCGGTCCCTTCATGACGCCGGTGCCGTACATAAGACCAGAGCGCAATACCTTCTTGGTCTCTTCCGGGTAGTCCATCTCAATGAGCTGGTCGTCTATTTCTGACTGCATGAGTTCGCAGGCTGTCTTGGCGTAGATTTTTATTGCTTGGCGTAGTTTTTCGGGGGTAGGGAGGACTGTCTGGCCGGTAGCAGGATCTTGATATACAAGGGTCATCGCTATTTTCTTGATGATCTCCTTGGCCATCTTAGGCTCTGGTGTAGGCTCGATCTCCCAATTACGGTCGGTGTCCGGGAACAAAAGCTCATGCAGTCGTGAAAGGACGATATTTACCTTTGATCTCGTTATCTTAGGGTAGACCTTGGAGGCGTTCTTGTCGATCTTGACATCTGGATCATACAAGCCTTTGATAGCGCGTAAATCCTCTAACCACGTTAATTCCTTGGGTCTTCGGTAGGCTTCATTGAATGAGAATTGATTCTTGAGCCGAAAGCCAAAAGACTTCATGGCATCGGAATTTCGCTCTGGCTTGGAAAATGTTTTCTCTATCGTGTCCATGATGTCCTCCTTGTTGCAATGCCCGGTATGTATGGCGGAGCGGGAGGGATTTGAACCCCCGCAACATTTCTGTTGGCCTATGATTAGCAATCATGCGCATTACCATGCTCTGCCAATCTTCCTGTGTTATGGCGGAAGAGACACGATTCGAACGTGCAACCCTTTCGGGCGACGGTTTTCAGGACCGCTTGGCTCACCATACTGCCCACTCTTCCCATTGTTTTACCTACACCCGTGGCAACCTGAACATTGCCTGCAAACGACATTTTTGTTTTCCGATCCAATCTTCTTGATAAGAAAACTTAATCCTTTTGCCTTCACAAATCTCGGTGTCTCGTATTTTTTTTTCATATATGTTTCTTCCTACGCATAGCTTCTTCAAAGGCCAAATCAAACTCTTCCTGTGCCGTGCTTTTGGGTTTTCTTCCTTTTTCCGTCACATCGCCTACATCAACCTTAACTCCAGATGACAAATCGTATCCATCTCCATGCTTCTCCATGAACTTGAACCACTGGGGGTGCCCACCTCTCCCGTGGCCACGTGCATATTCGGTATTTATGATATGCTTTCCATCCTTGTGAATTATTACATACGGGTTGCTTTCCGCGCCTATGCAATGATTGCGTCCTTCTGGATCGTGTTCGTAGTTATGAAAATACTGAGATACCAAAACATATTTTCGGTCTCCGTTTTTCATGTCAATACCCGGCCTCCGTTGACGCGGGCTTATAATCACGCTTCTGGAGTTGAGCTGCAAAAGCCTTCCATCGTTTCTCGTCTTCTTCCCTATTTACTATATACATACATAAATATTCAAGCGAATCTGCGATGTGGGATGAGAAATTCTTTTCTGGGGAAGGCTTATATTCATTTCTACCCGCCGCCTTGCGTTCTTTTTCGTAATGATATCCGCCATTAAGAGCTTTACGCAGATGGTGGCAATTTGGGGATAAAATAAACCCTGGCTCTCCATTGACCATCTTATTCAAGAAGGTATCGACCGCTGTCGTTCTGGAAACCATATCGTTTGTGGGAGCCGGAATAATATCGCTGAGCCCAATATCCCGACTATGGAGGATGTCAAAACAGGTGTCTTCGCTGGTAGGATTTCTGTTCGATCCAGACATATCCCCGAACCCCACCACCTTCATCCCGAAATACTTTTGACGCAGAACCGGATGCACTTGATTTTGGATGAATGGTTTAAACAACACTCCGTCAGATACTACCTCGTCTATTACCCTGAGTTGGCCCAATGGGGTTATTTGAGCGATAGAAACAGCCGGGGTGAGACCAAAATCCCATCCTGTTATAAGCGGAAGGTTTTTTACTGGTTCAAGAGGGCGGCGGGCGACATGGATATTGTCCTTGAAAGCAGTGAATACCGGCCTTCCCGATACGAGGTATCCGTATTGGCCATGTACATACACACGAACAAACATCTCGTCTTTACCCCTTGCGAGATTTTTGTAGTAGTTTTTCGGCAGGTGCAGGGTATTTTCTGCATGAGCCGACAATCCTGAAGGCTGTTTAAATATTGACCATCCTTCGGGCCTCGTCTTCTCGAATACGTTATATAAATCGCTGTCGTCCTCTGGCGGGTTACTGTCCATTATCATGCCATGCCAGTATTCACCAGCGTCTCTCTTGGAAGGATATCTCCCGATTCTTCCGTCCATGGCGTCGATAATTGTTTTTGGGATCTCCCGAGCCTCGTTAAAGTATGAGCTCGTGAATTCAAAGGACAGGAGGTTTGATACTTGGTCTGGACGGTCAAGAGCCCTGAAGCATAATTCCAGGTGCATTCCGGGGAATTTTGTTATGAGATAATTGTGATCTGTTACGTGATATTCTCCGAAAATTTTAGGAGGGAACCAATCGTGAAATGATCGTATTGTCGTGTCCTTAAGTTGGGCGTATGTGTTTCTGACTACCGCCCACCGCGACCTCCGTATCCCATCATAACAGGGCGTCATTTCTTGAGCGCGGCGCATTATTTCCATAATACAGCCACTTGTCTTACCGCTCCCAAACGGGCCAAGTATTAGTCTTACCCTATCATTACAAAGGGCAAATTGCTTTACTGTCGGCACGTCCGAATAGTCATACAAGACCTGATAACAACCCTTATTATCTGCCATTTGCCACCTCTGCCAATGCCAATGATGGTTGAAATGGTTTCTCTAAATTATCGCTTTTCCTGATATTATCTACATACCACAACGGCTGAAGGTTTTTAAGACTCCAACATCTTTTAAAATCTATATCGTCAGGGGTTTCATAATTAAAGGCAGCGATAGGAATCTTGTGGTCTATATGCCAATACGACCCATGGTTATCCCAATTCATTTCTGGCTTGAATTGTTTCTCAAGATGCCTCATGAGATCATCTAAGGAATAGCCAACGAGATCCTCCCAATGTCTCCCCGCCTTACGCGCTTTAAGCGAATTCCTCATGCTGCCACCAACGCACTTGCTTAACCTCCCGCGAGGAGTTGACCGGATTCTCTTCTGCCGTTCTCTTTCTTTTTCAATATTCTTAGATATCCATACCTTTTTTACACTCAGTATCCTTTCTTTATTGTCTGCATACCATTTTCTTTTTACTTCGTTCGACCTATCAAGGTTCTCTATTAACCACCGTTTCTGATCCTCTTTCACCTTCTCGACATTTTCTGCTTTCCAATTCTTTACTGTTTCGGATCTTCTTTCTTTGTTGTTAAGATACCAATCTCTACTTGTTTTTTTTATCTGTTCGGCGTTCGTAAAACTTACTTTTTTATCGCATTCTTTGCAGCAATAACGCAACCCCTGTTTTAGGCGAGAATCTTTGGAAAATCTGTCCAGTCCTTTTTCTAATCCACATTTCAAACAAACCTTCATCTCCGCCACTTAATTCCCCCTGATCCCCATCTCCCCGGCAGGCACCACGATTCTCGGCGGCTCCTTCATCGGATTCGTCACCCTCTCCCATAGATCCACCAGGTTCTTGTTGTTGGCGTCATCCGGTATCGGCCAGCTCATGAAGTCTCCCATCAACTTCAGAAAGTGAGGCGTTCCCGGAAGAGGACTCAACTGCACCTGCTTCCCGTTGTCGATCACCTGAAAGATGCGTGGCTTAATGAGTTTATTTCCTCCCACCAGATCACCTACCAAAACAACTCCGCTGCTGATTACTCCTGAAAGCGTTCCCTCAAGTTTCATGACCCCTCCTATTCCGCCATATAGCAGCTTTCGTAATGAACCAGTTCCGTCCTTTCGGACACCCATTTCGCTAAACCGTCGATACTGTATCCCTGTTCTGCCAGCCTTCGGTTGATGTGGAATTTACCTACCATGCAGTCAACTCTCCCCAAAACCGTACAGGGATAAAGTGTCTCATGCTCCCCGCCCTCGATATCCATCTTCATCAGTCTGACGCGATCCACGCCTATCATAGAGAATACATCATCCAATTTGTAGATGTCAACTTCGGCCTTTATCTGCGTCTCTGGATCGAATGTGCAGAAGCCTGTCGAACCTCCCGAGAACTGTTTGGAGACAATGAGATTCTGGATCCCTCTCTCGGCACCTACTCCGATGTTGAGGGCTGTGATGTTCATGCCGTTAAGCCCGATGTTTCGGATCATCTGATAGAAGGTACGGGGCACAGGTTCAAGGGCGATGACTCTAGTGTGCGGGAATAGACGCGCCATCATAATAGAGAACATGCCTTCGTTGGCTCCGATGTCGAGAATAACATCTCTGTCGTGGAAGACCAGTCCTTTCTCTAAGACCTTGTAATTATCCGAGAATATTTCATTGATGAGTGCTGGTGCAGTAGGTGTTTCGTGAAAGTAGAATTTGAATCCTTGGTAGGTGTGTTCGATCATTTTTCCTCCTTCCACAAGTAAATATGACGTTGCAACGGATCTATACCGGGATGAGCACGCTCGGCAATTATGCCCTCGTCTTTGCAATATTTTATAAACACGTCCACGTTTCCTTTTACGTCGTCAATAACCACCAGCACCTTTTGGTGGCCTTCGGAAAATAACCACTGTACCGATCTTATTATTCCGCAATTTCGTTTTGACCCTCTTTTGCCTGCCATCACCACCCCCTCCTTCGTCTCTCTGTTAAGACCTTCCTCATGTTCTCTTCTGAGAAAGGAAGGCGGTATAAATCAGTAAAATGAAACTGGCGCTGCGAGAAATACTTGATAAAGCCAGCATCCTCATTACGATGACATCCTTCCAGTGGAGCCTTTACACCTCCAAAGGCAAGATCGTAACGGTTGCCGTTTATTCCGGTAGGGTTCATGCCAACAGCTCCGGGTTCTCATAGATGTTCCCGATGATCTTGCCGCCTTTCCACCAAATCATACCACAAGCAAACTCCTCGTGCTCTGTGATAGTTGGTATAACTGTCCTGCTTATTTCTTCATGCCGGGGTCGTCCATATCCAGCATTGCCGTTTTCGTACTCGACAATATCTCCCTCGTAAAGTTCCTCACCAGAATTGTTGATGCCGATCATTAATTCATCGTCTCCGCAAGAATCGAAGCCCTCGCCTATTTCGGCAACTGGACATTGACACACACGTTGCCCCCAATGGGACAAAAATTGGCCTCGTTGAATGGTATGATAAAAATATCGGAAGTGGCCGTTTTGACATTTCATCGGCGTTCGCAATTTAATCTCTCTCATCACCATCCCTCCGGCGCTGCCTGCCCACCTATGGTCATAGACTCTCTCTCGTCTGCTTCATAAACAGGGGGAGCGTTTGGATTAAGGGCATTGTCGATCTGTTTCATGTCTATTCCCTCGATTTGCTTCATGACTTTATGTTCATCTTCCAGACCCTTCAAGATCACGAATACCATGTTGTTCGTCTGACTGGTCGGATCTTCTTTTGTTCTGATCTTAGCCGATAGCAACGCCGTCTCGATTCTCACCAACTCTTTTATCATGAACTTGAACTCGGCGTCTGTCTCCATCATAGAAACGAGTCGTTGTCTTCCTTTCTTGCCGTCTCTACCTTTGGAATTCTGGAAGGCGTAACGGAGATCCTTGAGCATCCTATAGGCTGATTTCAGATCGTCGGACTCATCTTCTGGCTCTGGAGGCTCTGGATCTGGAAGAGGCTTGCCCTCAAGCGCACCTTTAATGGAGTCGATCTTCTTTTGAACTCTGTCGAGAGCCTGCTGTTGTTCGAGATTTGCTAATTCCTGACGCTCACGCTCAAGTTTGGCTTCCCGTTTCGCCTTCTTCAACTCGGCTTGAGAAAGATTGCCTTTCTTGGCGGTATTGAAATTGTCCGATATAGGTGAATCCTTTGGCTTTATTCCTGGCTTTTTGGGCATTTACTCTCACCATAAATAAGTTTCATCATCTTAACGACTACCGCAGGAGTCTCTAATAGATTCTGGGTGCAAGACCACAACCATACAAAGGCTGTTCCTGCTATGCAGATCGTAAAGACGATAGGAAATATCAAGCCTTTCTGGAAGTCGGTCAGTGGTTTCATGGTTCGTTATAGTTGAAACATGAACCACAAGAGCCTTCGATGCTAATGCCTGTTTGTGAAGGAGTCATGGTTTTAACAGGTATCTTGAGAGATCTGGAACCCAACCACTGCTCCATCGGAACAACGACGAATCCAGCTCCATTAAGTTTCTGCGACACAGACAAGACCGGGTATTTCTGTTTTCTCAAAAGCCAGAATAACACTCGGAACACCAGATCGACTAGAGTGATTTTCATTTCAGCACCCACCTTTCTCCTATTTTTGTAAATCCTCTCCTATCAGCCTCAGCCCTTGCTGCCTCCCAAACATCAAACGGAACCCTCCAAGTCACATCAAGAGAATGACGACTCCGGTAGTACGTGGACTTTCCTCTTTCGCACAGCCAGAACAGGTACGAATCTGGGATCTCCTGAAGGGACTTTCCTTTGAACTGGCCAAAGAGAAGGGTCTTGGTGGAAGAGGTCATGAGTTCGCCGCAAATAGTGGTTCGTGATTGTAGATTCTCTTTCTGATAATCTCGCAGTAACCAGCGTCCTTCTCAATCAAGATATGCTTTCTATTGGTATTCAGGCAGGCTACTCCTGTTGTGCCACTACCAGCGCAGTTATCAAGCACCGTGTCGCCTTCATTCGTGTAGGTGAGGATAAGGTATTGAAAGAGGGCAATGGGCTTTTGGGTGGGGTGAAGTCCCCATTCTCCATGATTCGTATTGTGTATCTGAATCACTGACCGTGGGTATGATTTTGACAAATCTATGGTTCGTTCCGTGTCTGCAGCATACGTTCCATAGCAATCCGTCTGGGTTCTTTTTGCAAAGGGGCGAATATCATTCTTTGACTTATTGTATATCTGTGGATGAAAATTAACCTTTCCGTTTCCAAATACTAAGATGTTTTCGTGTTGCCTGAGAGGCATTACATTACAATTAAGATGACCTGTTGACCTCGACTTAAACCACACATCTTCCCATTTGAACCATTTGGGATTACTCATCACCAGCGCACTCGTAAAAGGTTGGCTTGCCGTCAACACTATCGCCCCATTGTCTTTAATCAGCCGCTCGTATTGTTTCCACAACGGCTCAAAGGGGATTATAGTGTCCCACTTGCAGGCCGTAGTCCCGTAAGGCAAGTCGCATAGAATCATATCCACTGACTTGCCAGGTAGCGTCGGCAGTATGTCTAAACAGTCGCCTTGAAGTATCATATCCCCTCACAATCAGAGCAAGCCATCCCCACCTTCTTCAACTGGTCAACACTTATCCTGCCGGTCTTCAGATACTGTTCGTAGTCCGCACGGCACTCCCTCAAGTCTCTGTAAGGTCCTATACGACAATCTCCTAACGGCCAGTAATGACCCTGGGGCCCTGTGATGATGTCAGTCATTCAAACATCACCGACTGATCTGGTAAAACTTTCTTATGCTTTTCTTCCATCCACCACTTGAACATTGCGTCACCGTCGGTCCAGCGAAGATGAACCCCGCCTTTCCGCTCATACTGATCCCCAAATTTAAGGTTATTGGCGATCGCCGCCTTATCAAACGCCTTGCGATACAACGCTTCATAACGGGGCCATCGAGCAAACTCTTTTAGCCTGTTCTTTCCTGCCATTGGGCAACCGATACAACCGAGCCGTTTGAATCCCTCATCGTACAGGTGGCAATATTTAATCCCGGTACTGTGTATGTATTCCCACACATCGGAATCAGTCCAGTCGATAATAGGATTGACATAGAATTTATGGGATGATTTGAAGCACGTTTCAACCACTTGACGAGTCTTACGCTTGTTGCTCTCCGCCCACCGGACACCCGTGATAACTTTGCGTCCTTTGCCGCCACGCTCTTTTAGATATTCGCAACAATAGCGAACTAGGCGAGTAGGCGGCATCATCTTTTTGACGATAAGTTGCCACATGGTTATTTCGGGTCTATGACGCTCAACATCCGGGAACTCATCACGGATAAACCGGACTAATTCAGGAGGGTCAACGCCGGTGATATTATAATGAGCATCGAACTTGACCCCAGATCTCTTCACAAGATCAAGGATGACAACCGAATCCTTGCCGCCAGAAAAAGCCACATAATATCCTTCCTCCGGCTCAAACTCCTTAATCCGATTAAAAGCAATCTGCACCTTGTCAACTGCGCCCCGAATAAGATCCTGTTCAAGTAAACTCATGGCACCGACTATGAATAACAAAATTACAAAAGTCAAGGCTTTTCTGAAATTATTTTGTAATTTTTTGGGAAGAGATGCCATTATACGCTCCGAAAACCCAAAAGTGTTAATACAAGGCCGAGAAATCGAAGAAGATGCTCATAAAATACTACATATTATCCAAGAGCGAGGGACGGTTGATGAGGTTTTGAAAGTTTATTATTCTTCTTGAGGTTATCAACGGACCATAGAGGCTGTAAGTTTTTAATATCCCAACACTTCTTAAAGTCGATGTCCGAATAAGAAGAAAAATTAAAGACGGCTTTCGGAATTTTGTGGTCTATGTGCCACTCGCCTATGTTTTCCCAAGACATGCCAGGGAGGAATAACTTCTCAATGTGTGTCTTCAGCTGAGCGCAAGTAAAACCGAGTAATTCTTCCCAACGGCGGCCCTGCTTATTCCTCTTCAAAGAAAGATACACGGCGCAAGACATCCTTTGATGAAGAACGACTCCAGGATCAAGTCTCCGTTTAAGTTGGCTCTTCCTCTGGACTTCCGCCACTCTTTCTTTATTCTTGGCACGGTATTTCTTGGATTGTTCTCTTCGTGATTCCAGATACTTTTCTCTGTTTTCGAGTCGCCACCTTTTGCGATATTCCTTTATGCTTTCTTTGTGTGAGTGATTATAGTTCTTCCTTATTTTTGCAATTATCTCTGGTTTAACGGTGCGATAATTACGCATATATTCATTACCATGCCCCGGAGAAGACTCCCGCCAATTCTTGTTATGCCGCGCTACGGCCCCTGGATTAGCTTCCTTCCAAATCCGGTTTACTGCCTGCCTGCAAAGTTTGCATTGCGCCCTCACACCGTCTTTACGTTTCTTGTCGATGGGGAATGCGGACAATGGTTTCGGCACTCCACAGGAAGTACACTCCCTGATTTTTTCTAATTTTTCCGGGGAACTTTTTTGTGGCACAGTATATTTTCCTCCTTACAACATATCCTACCCGTGGGTTCTTTTTATCCTAACTAACGCTGGGAAGCAAGGTCTTTTTCTAAACATGTGGATTAAACGTTCCTACTGGGTAGAGGGGACCCATGCCCCCGGTCTCGATCAAATCCGGGTCTACCCCCGGCCTCCGAGGAAAGAATTACTTTTCCCCGGCTCCTGATCGTGCGCTATCCGCACATATTTAATCGCCTCCACTTTGGGGCTCAGAATGCCGCCGGTAATCCCCCATATAAAGCGTAGTTGACATAATACCTGTTATAGGACAAAGCGCAGGGCTGAAGACGCCTATGAATAGGGTGGAGCGCAGTTATAAACAGATTGCCGTACATTATCAGGGCATGACCTGGCTGCATGATCATGAGTTATCAACAGGGGGATGACGCAGGCGCTCCACTTTGCCAATATGCCCGGCTCCTGACGTTGCCCTACAATGGACGATCTGCCCTCGGCCTGATGTATGGGTCGGCTGATTTGGGGGCTTTTTATGGGCTGGAGGGATGCAGCGGGGGCTATCTCCACCTATATCCTTATCCCCTTTTTACCCTTTCTCACATAGCCCCCTTGATTTAATTACCTTTTCTTCTCCATCATTTGATGGAACGGTTTGATGGAACCATTTGATTGAATATTATGATGGATAAAAAGCTCCTGAAATCGCGCCCTTTCATTTATTTTCATTTATTCCCTTGTATATTAACTACTTACAAGACCGGGTGTAAAATACCCTCAAAATCACGGTTTTTGGCACGTTTACCATTATGTCAATTACTTAACCATTTCATGCCTTTACACATTAAAACATAATATTTGTTTACAATTACAAAAAAAGGCGTATTCTGGAATCAAAAAAAGGAGGGTTTGACATCATGACCATCAAAGACGCACAACACGCTGATTCTGGTACGTGCTGTCCTGTCTGCTACCCGCTACGGGAAACGGGCATTACGGGCAATAGCTGATATTAACTGATGCTTCATGCCTCCCGTTGGGCATTGTACACCGGGAGAAAGGATCGTTATGCAAATCATCGGATATTACAACAAGGACGGATACACCATAGAGACGACAACGGGCATTGTGCTTTATAGCGCCGGGAATAATCCAATGGAATCATCAAGCGTTATCGCGGACGGTTTGCCGCTCGAAACGATCAAATCTATGTGCGATTTGACCGGGCGCGAGATTGCCGCCGAACGCAACGCCGAATTTGTGGGTGCGGAGCCGGGTGCGGACGAAACCCCGGACCCCCAAGCCCCAACAAAGGACTTGATCGACCGCTATATTCAATCAGGCGGCAATTTCTGTCCTTTTTGTGAATCCGGCAATATTGAGGGATGCAGCCGGGACAGCGATGATGGATACACTACACAGTTGGTAATTTGCAGCGACTGTCAATCGCAATGGCAAGACTTTTATGAGCTGACGGCTATCCTGGACATTTCGGGGGACCGGATCGAGGGGGCACCATGACACGCCACCGCTCCGCGCTTAACCTATGCGACTGGATAACCCTTGTCTATGCCCTGGGGTTTGTGTGTGTCTGTACATATCTTTTGTGGTAGGGATAATTTAACAGAAAGGAGTTTGTTGTATCATGGTAAAAGTTAAAGAAAAGTTGTCAAACGGGCGCACTATCACCTATAACCGCCTGGAAAATGGGACGTGTTACAACGCAAAGACTAACCTTGAGCTTGTGGGGCGCTTAGACTCCGCACGTAGAGGGGGGGCACGGGTCCGCCTATTTTACGGAGATACCTCCACAGGCAAAGACTGGCACGAAGAGCACGATATCACGGGCAAACTGGGACGGTCCACGGGGACCATTAAAATCCCAATTTTGCTCAATAATTCGCGCTCTTCCGGGGGTCCGGCGATTCTTGACTATTGTATCGTTAAACTGATGATCAACGGTTCTGTCCGCTGGCAACATCCCAAATATAACGCCGGACTCTTTACCGTAGGGCCGGGAAAAGATCCTGGACATACCACGGCGGTATATATTGACGAAGTTTTGCATGCTCAGTTTAGGACCCCGACCAAGGCGCAACGGTGGATTGACTTCATGACCGGCAAGCGCTTGTCTAAGTAGGTGCAACATGGACATAATAATCTTAATCGGTGTTATTTTATGGCTGCTCTATTGGATGACAGCCGGGAGGCGATGAAATGGATCTTAAAAAAGCGAAGTCTTTAAAAAAAGGTATGATCGTGCATTGTCCCCCGGATCGGGTAATTCCGGGACATACGGGAACCGTTGAACATATCGGCGCAGACGTTTACCGCAATCTTCAAGGGGCGGATTATATATGGATTACGGTCAAGGGTCCGCATCATTCTTCTGTATGGCCGTCAAATAGATTGGGATAAGGAGACGAAAATGAAAAATTTTGACTACGAAAAAGCGTATTTTGTTCAAGCATTACCGGCTTTCCGGGGATTTAATCAGGCACAAAAAACCGCACATGATAAATTGTTGCCACTCGTCAAGGACCTGACTCAACAGCGAGTAACGCTCAATATTCCCGTGTCCGATGAAATGACAAGCATTCTCTCCGTCCTCTCCTGTCAGGAAATCGCTGAGCTTTCCCGCGCCTCTTATTTTGTTGGCCACTGGAAGCCGGGACACGTAGATCCACTATTTGAAAATTCGGCGGGGGAATCTTGGAAAATAAGCAATGTATGCGACCAGATATTAAGGAGCCGTTTTTTACCTTATAGCAACGATGCTGATCAATCAAACCCCCTCCAGTTACCGCATAATATCCAAATTCATGAGGGAAAATTCCGGGTTACATTTTCAAATAAGAATTGTTGGTTATGGGCTGAGTTTGGACTTGCAACGGAAAGGAATCTGACCATTTTCAAAACATGCGGCTTATCTTTCGGAGAAAATTCCATCGAAAACGGCGCCAAGGTTTTGGCGATAATGTGCGGGGATTTGTGGGAAGATGTTGACGAAATGCCGGGGAATCGGGAATATGACGACTTTTTAACCCTTAAAAAAGCTGAGGCATTAGAAAACCTTAAAAAACGTCATGCCGTTAGACTGGCGAATATTGCAAAGGGTATTGAAAACTCAAAAATCGAGCTGGCGGCTTTTACATGGCTGATTGAAAACGGAATCAAGGCGGAATACATCGAAAATTGCATCTACTATTCACACACCGGGCGCTTTTGCTTTGGATGGAGAAACCCGTTGACGGAGGCAGAAAAAGCCGAACTAAAGGGCGCACTTTGCGAATTTATGTTTGATTACGATTTTAAATAGACAAAATCCGACCCCCGGCGCTGATCCGGGGGAGAAAGGAAGCCATGAAACCGCCCCTCCATTACCTTAAAATATCACTGAGCTGCTTTGCTGTAGGCATATATGCGGCCTCATTTATCGGCTGTGCCTCTTCTCCCATGCCTCTGGTATGCAGACACCAGGCCGTTCCCTGCGCCCTCAAAGCCGGGGAAATATACGGACGTGATAATGTTGGAGTTGCCGTAGGAGTTGCCGGGGGAATCCGGGCGCGGCACGCACAGGCGTATTATATCAAGGACGGGAAAATAACATGGCTGTCAAATAACGGGCAGTCTTGTGAGACATCGGAGCGGGACTGGTTCGATCCTGAACAGTATTTGACGATTAACCAGTTTATTAACGAGCCGTGGTGGTAGGCGGCTCCCCGGAGAAATCCGGGGATTTTCTTGGAGGGACACTATGACCGATAACGTAACTGCGGAAGGCAAGAATATAAAAAACGCTGATCCTTATAACGTTTCAAGCACCGAAAAAAGATATCAAAACGTCACTGTTCCGCTTGATCCACGCATCCATCGTGCTCTTAAAATAATGTCAGTTGATGAGTCGTCCACTATCTCTGGCCTTGCTGGAGAAGCAATATCCTGTTGGATTAAGTGGATGCGGAAGGCAGAATTGCGCGAAGCAGTAAAAGAAAATGCAGATAAAGAGAAATTAAAGGTGGCTAACGAGAGAATGGAAGAGGCGAGGAAACTTCTTGCCTACGCTCAAGCCAAGAAGGACGAAAGAAAACGCAAAAAGAGAGAAATAAAACATGATAAGATGATGCAAAAACGCTATCCCTACTTGGACTGGAAACGGGCGAAGAACCTACTCCCATATTCAAAAAGGGATCATAACGTATCAAAGACCGATAACGTATCGTAATTCATATTGACATCCAACGCCTGATGCACTACAATACTCCTAACTTTTAACAAAGGAGCTATTGTGAATAAAATAATTTGTCATAAATGCGGTATTTTGAAGGATCTTTCGGAATATCATAAAGATAGGGGCGACAGCCTTGGGGTTAGAAGATTTTGCAAAGTGTGCGTCAAAGAAGATAGGGAAAATAATTTAGACCTTCGGAGAGCGCAAGGGCGGAAATCATATCAAGACAACAAGGCGTGGTATCGTGCACGGCAAATAGCAACCAGAGAAAGAACTAATAAATATTCGCGTGATAAGTATGCTGAGATGAAGGCAGTGCCATCTTTTATTCTTGACCATCGCATGAGCGTGGCGATACGCAAAGCGTTAAAAAATGGTGCCAAAAAAAGGCAGCACTGGGAGGATCTTGTCGGCTACACCCTTGAACAGTTAAAAGCCCACATTGAGAAGCAATTTAAGGTAGGAATGTCCTGGGATAACATGGGTGAATGGGAGATTGATCACAAGATTCCCAAGGTTGCTTTTAACTATGAGAAACCAGAGGACATTGACTTCAAAAGATGTTGGGCGCTGTCGAATCTTCAGCCGCTGTGGTCTACCGATAATAGAAGTAAGCGTGCCAAACTCCTTAAACCACACCAACCATCATTAACTCTTCCGTGATCCCGTGTCTCCGGGCACCGTAAATTGCCCCAGGGTGTATTAAGACCTTTTACGTGAAGGTTGGTTCATCGTGAACCGGGATAATCGAACGTAGGTGGCAAAGAATTAGTCCGTTGCCTATTTTTGAGTTCACCCAAGATGCCTTTAAGCTCCTCCCGTGTCGCCTCGAAGTCAAAGTTCGGCATAATGACCCTTGATTTCCTCTCCAGCTCTCCATAAGACAGGACCCCGATGAGTTTGATGAACATCAACGTAGCTTGCTTGGGATTCGCATGTACCCACTGGTGGTGCAGGTGGCAGAGCCCCCGGACGGCAGGAGGATGGAAAGCCGTTGATAGGTTGGATCTCTTGAACAGGTGATGCCCGACAACAGTAGGGTGGGGACAATAAGGATAAACGCAAATAGGATCTCGAAGGGCCGTGATTTCTTGGATTAACCTATAGCAATCTTTCTTAATTAAATCCATAACGTATCAAAAAGGAATCCCATCATCTTCGCCTATGGGTGGTGCTGATTGTTGCCGTGCAGCCGCTGGTGGCCCCTGTGGATCTTCCTGGCTCCCATGCCTTAATTCCTTCAAGAAGCACTCCAGAACATATATGGCTGTCTGCCGGTTTCCGAGCGTAGCCTTCATTGGGCTGGTCTTGTCGGCTACCTGATCCTTGCCGATGATCACCTTGCAACCTTGCCAGTACCATTTTGAGAGATATTGACGGTGCATCGAGATACTGAAGGTATTTTGGTATTCATCGAGACGCACAGCGCGGTCGTTGCCTATTTCTATGTAATCGCTCATGTCTTACCTTTTTTTCCTGTAATCGGGCATGTTGATGGTGGTCACTTTCATTTCTGATAATCGAGAAGATATTCTGGCTCCCAAAGCATCCTCTATTTCCTTGAGACCGAGGTTGGATGTCACGATAGTCTGTTTTAAATCACCAGCCCTTTTGTCGAGGATTAAATACAGGGTAGCTATAGAAAATACGCTTGATTTCTCAGCCCCCATATCATCAAGGCAAAGAAGATCATAACCCGAATATCTGCCGACGATTTCCGTCTCGGTATCCACCGCTTCGGATTTAAAAGAATCCCTGATTTCCATCAGCAAAGATGGTACTGTGACAAACATAGAGCTTGGATTATTTATGAATCTCATAAGTGCAACGGCAAGGTGGGTCTTCCCTCCACCGGTAGAACCAGTTAAGAAAACGCTATCCCCAGAAAAACCCTTCAAGCCCTCGATTAATTTATAGTTTCCCGCGAAAGAATCAAAGGAGCATTCTTGGTATTTACGGGGTACGCAAGCGAGTTGTAAATCAATACCTTGTGGTGCCAGAGCTGGCTGTTCTTTCTTTTCTTCCTCGTAACCCATGTAAATAACATTGGATGACTTCGATGCCGCATCTTTCGCCTTCTTAATCACGGCTTCCAGTGTGTCGTCAGGATTCGAGATCGCACGGGTAGGGCTGTCCGTCACTCCGCGCTCCTCCCGAAGCTTGAGGAGTTTGTCTTGTGCCTGCCTGAGAATTTCCCCGTCCCGATCCATAATCCAACCCTCCTTTCCTTTTTTCGACTTCTTTAACCACCCAATTCAGGATGGCATGATAATCTGAAGTGTATTTCTTACCGGATTGCATTTTGTAGTTGTTAAGGATTTCAATAGCCGTCTCATAATCTCCATTCACCAACTTTTCTTTGAGGGCAATTTCCTCGTCGGATGACAAAAAAACGCACTCTAAATATTTATTCTTTACATTCTTCTCTTTCTTTACATTCTTCTTACATTCTTGTTTGTGGCCATCTGTTGGTCGGTTGCTGGTCGGTTGCTGGTCAGGCACGGGTCGTTCTGTTGGTCGTTCGGAACTATCATCACCCTGATAAGCAACCCAATTTATTATTGAAATAACCGAATATTTGTTGGTCGATCTGATGGTCACATTTTGCATTATTTCGAGAGAGTGGAGCCAAGTACGAACATTTCTCTCGGTCGCCCCTAAAGCTGCTGCCGCCTTCTTTCTCCCGAAGATAAATTCACCCGGCATGAGATGCACTTGCTGATTACCAACCAACACATCCCTCTCCTTGTGAGTCGCCTTTAAAAGACACCACGACCAAAAAGCCCAGAGGCCCCAATTTTTTAACCAGTCGCCCTCAAGAGTTTTGCGATATGTTTTTATAAAGCCACGATTCACAAGACCGCCATATACCAGACAAAGCAAAACCATGTGTTGGCGAGAGGCGGGATACACCTCACACATGGTCTTGCAATGTCCAGTTTATTGTTGATTGTCATTTATCCGCTTTCCCCTCGCCAGGGAACTCCGAGATTGGAGTCGGCTGCTACGCTTTCACAGCACAGACATAAAGTCAACTACTTTAAGTCGAGAAATCTATCACCGAGTTCAAGTTTTTCGATAACATCTTCAACAGACCTTGCCACAAACGCAAGCCCTCCGGCCCTATTTACTGACCAGATAAACTCTTCTTGACCATCCTGGAACCCATCTGTCTTTGTTTTTACTTCGATGGCCAGAAATTGCCCCCTGAATATTCCAAGAATATCTGAAATACCTTTGACTGAAAACGGACCTGACCAGTGCTTAAAGTGCCATATATTGCACGCTTTCAAAAGATCCCTGATGGCTTTGATTAAGTCTGCATGGCTCGGATCGCGCATCTTTTTGGGTTTAGGGGGCTTCTTGGCTCTGGCCATCAATAAATCCTCCTTACTTTAATGGTGGATCGGTGCGAACTGGTTATCGCGGCCTCCATGCAATAGCAGCCTCTTGGTGGGCCGATGCAATGCGGTGCCGATCCATTTATTATTGCATGCCGGGGGACCGCCCCGGCTCGGTATCATACTACACTCGATGATGATGTTGGCTGACTATGGCCCAAACATAGTGCCAACATAAGGCAATCCGGTTAATGGAGAAATCCTTGATTCCGACCATTTGCCCCTCCCTTACACCGCTTTCTTGAGATAGTTCTCGAACTTCCCCCTGGGGATCTCTCCTCCCTGTCGCTCCACTTCTTCTCTGACCTTTTCGTCAACTTTCACGACCATTCTCCTTTCACCTAATCACCTTTAACGGTGTCCCTCTGAGTTTACGTTTCAAACGCCAGCATCCTTTCGGCAGGCATACTTTTAAAACCTTTACCAAAGGTATATCTGCCTGATCTCTGGCGCACCAATACTTCGGTTTCTTACGACTCTTGCGCCGGGAAGCCATGGGTTATTCCTTGGCTTTGCATGTGGCTATCTTATCACAGGCGGCGCACTCACTTTCCAGAACCATACTCATCTTCTCAGGGCATGCGATCATATTCATGGCATCCCCTGTAGCGGCCTCTGATTTCCCCCCGGCTTGTTCTGCCTTCGCGCCTTCCTTTTCGAGTCCGAAGCGTTCCATAACTCTTGAGGCGGTAGTCTCGACGGGCTTCAAGGAGGCGGTTTCCTGCTCGTTCAGGATCTTGACGGCGTTAGCCAGCCGCTCGTTTCCTTGCTTTGGGAGAGTCTTGGAGTGATACTTAATGACGGTCTTCCGGATCTGTTCTTCTGGCCATGTCTGCCACGGCATCTTGGTGTTGTCTTTCCCTTCCGATGACTGGAAAATCTTCCACAACTTGTACTTGGGAAGGATGACGAAATCCACGGAACCGTCGAGAAGCGTGGCCGTCGAGAAGGCACACACAACATGATCCCATATGGTCTTAGGGTCCTTGGCGATCTTGTCCATGTCCACGGGAGGTGCGAGATTCATCTTGTACTTGACATAGGGAGTAGATCCTTGTTCGTACTCGAAGAAGTCCCATTCATAGACGACCTGCGCAGCCATGCTTTTGATGCTGCTTTTCCCGCCACAGGCGATCCCGATCAATCCTCGGTAAGAAATGTCAAGGATCGCTTTTCCGCCCCTGGGGACCAAAAACGCTTCCTGCTGTGAAGGATTCAACGTAGCTCCGATTAGGGCTATATTCACGATGGCATTCTTGATGCTTTCCAAAGAGCACTTCTGGAGCTTGTCGCTGCCTGAAACGATCTGCTTGGCTAAAATCACCTCCCTGAAATAATCCTGTTCTGACATAACCTCCAAGAATCGAGCTTTTATTTTGGGGTCATAAATGGCGACCTCCCACTGAGGGCGCTGTTCTGCTGGTAACTTTGTTTCGGTCATGCTGTTCTCCTTTTCTTATAATGCAGCGAATGCCGCTTGGTGTTCTTTGAGTTCCTTCTCGAACGAAGACACTACGATTGCCTGAATAATCTCTTTTATTTCCGGATTGATAGGCAATATAGAATGATAATCACCGTTGTAATAAGTCACGGTGATCTTAGCCTTCGCCATCTCAAGATGTTTTGTGGTGGCCTGTACTTTACCCCTCAGAATCTTTGCCTCCTCTAATGTTTCAGCCGTCATGTTCTTTTCTCCTTTCTTATTTTATCTCTTACATATCTTGCGGGATAATCTTCTCTGTCGTATTTCCGCTTACACGATGCGTGGTGTGACCCCTTCACGTTTTCATAATGTCTCAGATTAACCGGGTCGTCGTATTGATGACAAAAGGAGCACTTCAACCATGTCGCATGTCCGCACGCTTTTATGGCTCTCATACGCTGATGAAGCAAATTGTGATACGCAAGGTCTTGGCAGATAACCAGATTAGAGGGGTCGTTATCATCTTTAATCTCATTTGCGTGGTGAATCACTGCGTTTTCCGGAAGGTATTTTCCCAATACTCGCTCGGCCTCTAAGACATGCACTTGCACATACCCACTCGTCCCGGCTTTTGGGTGATCTAATTGCTTTACAAAAACATACCCGGCCTGTTTATGTAACCCCCCTTTCCAATGTCCATGGTTGCTGCCTCGGCATTGATGGTGATTGACAAACCGAAGCGGGGAGCCCTTCACCCACCCCTTCTCTTTGTTTGAGCGGTCAGCTATCCTTGTTTTTTCTCCACATCCACATTGACATAAACCCTCTCTAATCATTTTCCCTCCTTAGCGTATCCATGCGGGGCAATATATCTCACGGATGTCGGCGGTCGCGTAATGCGGATAATATCCACCCTCCCGACACACCTTTTCGATCTGAAGCAGTCTTCGCACCTCCCGCCTCCCCACCTCAACAAATTCCTCATCCATCGCGTAAACTTCCACCCGGTACGGTTCCTCCAGTTCCGCTACGATGAAAACAAAAGCATCTGCTTTCTTCCCGGACGCCACGTTATACCCATCCAGATACAGGGCGCTCTGGATATAATACTTGTACCGGGCGCAGGCATTTGTGAAGGCTTCGTATCCTGCATCCTTGGCCTTCTTGAAGTCGATGATAACGCCCTTGTCGCCTTTAGGAATCCTGTCGGGGCGGCATTTGCACGGAAGCCCTGTCTCCGGATCTGTCCAGAAGACCGTCTGTTCGGACAGCCCTTCCCTCATTAAAACGCTGGCTGTAGGATGTGAATAGACGGCCTCCACGACATTCTGCATGCGGACAAATACATCTTCGGATATTAAAGTAAGCCCTGCCGCCGTGACATCTGCTGCGAATTCCTTGTCGGTGTTTTTGCGGAGATCCAGCTTGTAGGGAGGAACAAGGTATTCCTTGTTGAATGCGTCCATGCCTTCAAGAAGAAGGCTATGCAGGGCTCCACCATGAACAAGGGCGTCTGTCTCTTTCAGAGGCACTTTCCCGGCGGCAGGGCATTTATCGAGGCGGGATAGGTAACTATTGCTGACCCTGTCGGTTAGGGCGTGATAATCCAGATTACTTATGTTTGCGTAAATTCCTGTTATCATTGATATTGTTCCTTATATTGCCAACGACGGTTGGAACGGCCTGTCTATCTTTGCGCCTTTTTTTAAATTGTCCCGTGCCCACATGGGACGCAAATTACTTAATTCCCAACACCTTCTGAAGTCTATATCATCAGGAGTTTGGAAGTTGAAAGCTGCTTTCGGCGTTTTGTGATCTATGTGGATATCTCCCCGCATGAAGGCCTCCCAAGACATCCCTGTAGTGAATTGCTTTTCAAGGTGTTTCTTTAACTGATCAACGGTATACCCGACGATAGACTCCCATGCCCTTCCGGCCTTCGCCCCCTTGCGAAGAGACATGTTTATATTGCATTGCGTCCTACTGTTCAATCGTCCCATAAGCGTACTTCTTTGTTTTGCCGTATACGCTCTTGACCGTTCTTTCTGCAATTCCGGGTTCTTTCGCCTCCACTTCCACCACGCCGCATTTCCGTTAGCTTTCCGTGTTTGTTTGCCTTGCTCCAAGTACTTTTCCTTGTGGGCCACGTAATGTTTATGGGTTGTTGCGAGGTGACACTTCTTGCACCTTGAGTATAAACCATCTTTCTTTAGTTTATCCCTGTAAAACTCACCAACCGCTTTCACCTCTCCGCACGCCGTGCATTCCTTCATTCCTTCTCTGAAAATACTCAGGTAAGTGCGTGGGTCGATCGCTTGCTTCATGCCGCCTGTTCCTCCCTCGTCAGAGCATGGTAATCCGCGCCGGGGACTCCTTGGTAGATACCCTGCATCATGGCTTACAGTTCCTCCTCCACCTGATCCCGGATCTTTTTGACAAGTTCGGCTATCGACATCATAACTGCCAGGGCCACGGCCTTGCCATCCTCAGTTTTCACGTCCGGGGTTTGAATGGCATCCAAGGTATCTGCGATCAGAAGGATTTTAATCTTGTCCGGCTGTCTCGCGGCCTTACGTTCTGCCGCTTCTTTCGCCTTCTGCGCCTTCTCTTCAGCATCCTTCAAGGCCTTGGCCGCAGCTTCTTTCTTGGCCTTGTCAAGTTCCTTCTGCCGCTCAATCTCATCAGCCTTACGCTTCTCCTCGTCCTCCTTGGCCTTCTTGTCGGCTTCCAAGCGATCCCGTTCCTTCCGCATCTCATCCAGCTCGGCCTGAAGTTTCTTGGCTTCTTCAGCCTTCTCAGCGGCCACGGCGTCCTGTTCTGCCTTGATCCGCTCTTGCTCGATCCTCAGCTTGCGGTTTTCATCTTCCAGCCGTACCCTTTCCGCCTCCAGCCGATCCTCTTCTTCCTTCTTGCGCCGTTCCTCTTCGGCTACACGGGCTTTCTCAGTCTCGACATTTTTCTGGATATTCCCCAAGAACATCTCAAACTGATCATCATTGGCGACTTTGAGGAGTGCATGAGGAAGAGAGATCCCGGCGACTGTGTACTGCTGGCCGTCGAAGGTGGCTCCGAAAGCGCATACCCTGTCAACCCGGACTTGGATACGGGCGGCTTCCTTTTCGGCCTCGACTCGTTTAAGGCGCTCCTTCTCGTCTTTTACCTTCTGTTCTTCGGCGGTAAGATGCGTCTCGATGGGCTCCATAAGCCCGATGATGCGCTTCTCTTCCTCGATCACCTTCTTCTGGTATTCCAACGCCTCAGAACGGAGTTCTTTCCCGACCTTCGTTACATCCGTGCGACGCTTGACCATATCCATTCGGGCCTCATGAACAGCCTCGAATTCCTTTTTGCTGGCAAGATCACCGATCTCCAGAGCCATGTACTTCTCCTTCAATTCAGCGATTGCCGCATCCGTGACGTTAAACCTGACCAAGTCCTTTGATACATCAACCATTCTCTTTCTCCTTTCGTTTTTAATAATCCCGGCAGAACAAGTCCGATCCCTGTCTGCCGGGAAGTTAATAATGTTACGGTGGCCCGGCGCCGATCATTTGCTCATTTCATTAAAGTATGCGTTGAACATCTGCGGACTGGCTCTTTTCATGGGCTCACCTCCTTTCGGCTTTCGTCTCTGGCTTCATCGGGTACAAAAAATGATCCCGGAATCGCTTCAAGGGCATCTGAAATTTTCATGATAAATTCCGCACCCGGAAGAACTTCTCCCGACTCCCATTGGGAAACTTGCTGGCCTGTAGCGCCTATTCTTTTCCCTAGCTGGGTAGGATTCAACCCCCTGCTTTCCCTTAGTATCCTTATGCGTGATCCCTCAAATTTCCATGCCATGGGCGATCCCTCCTTCAAGCTATTCGGCTCCCCTATAAATCATAAATTATCTTGTGTCAAGCAGAAAGATCATTATTTGTAAAAATAAATCTTGACAAGATTTCAGGAAAGTGCTTTAAGGGAATCAAAACTGAAAGGAGCCCGTCATGAGTACCTATTTGGTCAAACTTTGGAAATTCGATCAGCACCATTACGGTGAACGAGAAATGCTTGTGCCCTTTAATCCCAGCTACCAAGGAAAGAGTAAATCTTCCTTCTGGAACATGGTTGCAGAGATTTACAGGAACTGGAGACGTAAATAGCCACGGCCCGAAAGGGTGAGGGGATAGTATAAGCAGGAGATGACGAATACCAAGCCTGCCCGTGGCCTTGATGGATATTGGGACCAGAAGATATTTGCATGCGCAACCCCACCGAGGCGATCTTAAAGGCCTTGTGCGCTCAGAAAGGAGTGGAGTTATGAACGGAGATAAGCATAAATTATTTTGTAGTTGTGACGGAGATAAACACGACCAAGAAAGTTTCAATTGCGCTGACCCTTCTATGGTTATTCAAG
>Ga0172380_10002782_pt1 | contig 25823 bp, 19 predicted proteins | sample Leawe162metaG_FD_119747 | JGI IMG/M metagenome (GOLD analysis project Ga0172380, IMG submission 119747) | Leachate microbial communities from a municipal landfill in Southern Ontario, Canada - Leachate well 162 metaG | ecosystem: Engineered > Solid waste > Landfill > Unclassified | place...
CCGTTTGTCCGAATTTTTCCGGTAGGCGCTTTTGGCCTCTATACAAATGGGATGATCGCCACCCCACTGGTAAAGAACCGCAACATTGGTATGGAAGAACAGTTGAGCTGGAATGTTCACGATGGTCATAATCTGATTCTGGGAGCTTCCTTTGATGTAATGCGGCAGTACGGCACTAGTGAAATGACCAATTATGACCCCGATACCTTTTTGCCACTTGTACCGCCGGTATTGCAGGAAACTGCCGACTGGAACAGGGATGTGACACGGGAAGTCTGGGCGCTCTACGGTCAGTATGAATGGAGGGCGCTGGAAAACCTGAATATTACCCTGGGCGGGCGCTATGACCATTACAACGATTTCGGCGGAACCACCAACCCGAGAGCGGCGCTGGTTTGGAGCTTTCTGGAGAACGCTGACCTGAAACTTCTATACGGCAAGGCGTTCAGGGCGCCAAACTTTGTCGAACTCTACAACACCACTAATCCGGTGGTGGTAGGCAATTCCAAACTGAATCCGGAGAGAATCGAGACGTATGAAGCTGGACTGGCCTATCGCTTCAATCGATTCTTTGCTGCGGAATTGAACTACTTTTACAGCGAAATCAAAAACATGATTATTTGGAACACTAATGTCCCTCTCGGGAAACCTGCTTTTTATGACAACATTGGCAATGTTATCACTCAGGGAGTTGAACTTGGGATAAACGGCGCATACGAGAGAAATATCTACTGGAAGTTGAGCTATGCCTGGCAAGAACCGCGCGATGCAACCACCAACAGACCGCTTCCCTATGTGCCGGCCCAGCGTGCCAAGGCGAGCATCAACTACGCCGTGAGCAAATACGCAAACCTGCATACCGACCTGCTCTGGACCGGGGTCCGCCCGCGAGATACTGGAGATACCAGACCGCAGATGCCTGCCTATTTCACGGCAGATATGGCCTTGACATTTAAAAACTTCTATAAAACCATGGAAATTCAGGCCACGATCCGCAACCTTTTCGACAAGAGCTACAAGGACCCGGATACTTCGGGGGCGTTGAATAAAGTCCCGGGCGATTTCCCGCGCGAGGGGATTTCGGCGTTCGTAACCGCATCGTACAAATTCTGATGGAACCATGATGAAACGCATGCCCATACATCCCTGGCCGTTACTCCCTATGCACCGCAGCCCACTTTCCGCTGCACTCCTCCTGTTTTTGCTGTTGCTGTTCTCCTCTCCCGCCTGTGCGGCAAAGGTGCTCATTGTCGGCGATATCCAGTATGCGATGGTGGCCGATGTGGCCTCGGAAATCCAGACGGCACTGCGGGCTCAGTGCAAGGAGTATGCAACGTCCGAGGTCAAGGGACGGCTCGGCGCGGTGGTGGAGCGGGAGGATGCCCAGGTCGTCGTAGCGCTGGGAATGGAGGCTGTGGGCGAGGCCCTGCACCTGCCGCCGTCGATCTCCGTTGTCTACGGGCTCGTGGTGGTGCCGCCACGGAGCGGCAGGCCAAATGTCACCGGGGTCTACATGTCCCCTCCGGTGAGCGAGTACGTTGCCGCGGTCCGGCGTTACCTCCCCGCCATTGGCAAGGTTTCCGTCGTGGGGAGCCAGAACATGCTCAAAACCCTCGGCGGCGATTCCGCCCTGGTGGCCCCATATCAAGTGGACAGCCCATCCGACCTGGTCAATACGGTCAACCGGCTTGTCGATGCCAGGGCGCTGCTGCTGCTCCCTGACGCTAATCTGCTGACCACCCAGGTCATGTCGAACGTCTACCTGTTCTCCTTCAGGAAAAATGTGCCGCTGCTCGGCATCTCGGAAGCGAATGTACGGCAGGGATCGCTCTTTGCCCTTGTCTTCGATCCCGGGACGGTCAGCCGTCAGATCGGCGAAAAAGTGCAGAACATCCTGAATGGCGCCGATGCCGGGGAAATGCCCGCATCTTCTCCCAGGAAGTACAACTTGTACATCAACAGAAACACGGCCCGGAAGATGGGTATAGAAATACCGGATGAAATGTTGCGGAAGGCAAAGAAAATCTATCAGTGACCCCTGACCCCATATGACCAGTGCAAACATGAACAGCGGCAATTCAGCACCAACGCAGGGCACAACCGGGTTTCCCGGCCGGCTGAAGGCGTGGGCGCCACTGACTTTCAAGGGACAGGCGCTGTTGTTCCTGATCCCCATGATTGTCAGTATCTCCATGATCTACACGATCGAGTCCATCTCGACCGAGAAACGGATTCTCCGGACCGAGATCCTGAAAAAAGGGGAGACCATTGCCGCTATTGCCGCCAGGAGTGCGGAGTTGCCGCTGCTTTCCGAAAACCGTGATCAGTTGAAGCTCTCGGCCCGACAATTGCTGGAGATCAAAGACGTGGCTTTTGTATCGTTCCTCGACAAGCGTTCCACGATCCTGCTCAACGAGGGGAAGCAGCACCCCATGACGGCGGCGCTCACGTTACCCCAGGACCGGATCACTTTCCTGGAGCATGACCGTTATTTTGAATTCATTGCTCCCGTTGTCACGGTCAAGGCCAGTGAAGGGCTTTTTCTGTTTGACGGCACGAGTGCCGCTCCAATGGTGAAGGAACATATCGGCTGGGTGCGGCTCGGTCTCTCCAAGGAGATCATGAACAGGACCGGCCACCAGATCATGGTCCGCGGGGCCGTGCTGGCGGTGGTCTTCTCCACGGTTGGTGTTCTCCTGTTGTATCTCTTCATAACCCTGGCCACCCGCCCTTTGTACGCACTGATCAATGCGGTCAAGGAGTTGGGGGAGGGCGAACACAGCCAGGTGGCGATTGCCTCGCCCGGCAGCGAGCTGGGCCGTCTCGGCGCGGAATTCAACCGGATGAGTCGCGCCATCAGGGATCGGGAGGAGGAACTCCAGAAAAACGTGCTGGAACTGGAGATGATCCAGGACGAACTCCAGGGGAATGTCCAGGAACTGGAGATGCAGATCGAGGCGCGAGAGGCCGTGGAAGCCGAGCTGATCACGCATCGCGTCCATCTGGAGGATCTGGTCCGGGAGCGCACCGCCGAGCTGACCATTGCCAAGGAACAGGCGGAAGCGGCCAATCGGGCCAAGAGCGATTTCCTCTCCAGCATGAGCCATGAGCTGCGTACGCCGTTAAACGCCATCCTGGGGTATGCCCAGATTCTCAAGCGTCAGGAGAACCTGAACGAGACCCAGCACCAGCAGCTGGGGATCATGCACGGCAGTGGCGAGCATCTGCTGATGCTGATCAACGATATCCTGGACGTGGGCAAGATCGAGGCGCGTAAGATGGAGATAGCCCACATGCCCTTTGACCTGCTGGCGCTGCTGCGGCAGGTTTACAATATCACCAGGCTCCATGCGGAGGAGAAGGAGCTGCGTTTCACCTATGAGGCCGCACCCCAACTCCCGCAGTACGTGCAGGGGGATGAGCGCAAGCTGCGGCAGATCCTGCTGAACCTTCTTTCCAATGCGGTCAAGTACACGCACAAGGGAGGGGTGACCCTGCGGGTGGATTACGACGAGTCGGGCACCGGGCTGTTGCTCTGTGAAGTGGCCGATACCGGGGCCGGTATTCCTGCCGACAAGCTGGAAGCGGTTTTCGAGCCATTCACACAACTGGCCTCCAACCGGCAGGTGCGGGAGGGGACCGGCCTGGGATTGAACATAACCAGGAATCTGTTGACACTGATGCAGGGGAACATCCGGGTCGAGAGTACGGTGGGCAAGGGAAGTGTCTTCCGGATGGAGCTGCCGTTGCCGCGGGTGGCGGAGATGGATATCACCCAGGGGGGCGACCGGCAGGACATCGCCGGCTACGAGGGGGAGCGCCGGAGCATCCTGGTGGTGGACGACAACATCAACAATGCTTCCATGCTGGTTTCGCTGCTGGAGCCGCTCGGTTTTGCCGTCTCCACGGCCGAGAACGGGCGGGTTGCCCTGCAAGTGGCCGCGGAACGGCGCCCGGATCTGGTCATCCTCGATCTGGTCATGCCGGAGATGGATGGCTATGACACCGCCCGTGAGATGCGCACGATGCCAGAGTTGTCCGGGGTGCGGATCGTCGGTGCCTCCGCCACGGTCACGGATTCGGCCAAAAAGGATGCCTTTGCGACGATCTGCGATGCTTTCCTGACCAAGCCGATCCGGATCGATCTGCTGCTGGAGCGCATCAGGGTACTGCTCGGGATTACATGGAGCAAAACGGCGGCCGGGCCGGCGGCCACTGCCACCGCCGGGCCGGAGGCCACATTTGAGACACCGATGCCCGATGAGCTAAAAGATGTGTATGAACTGGCACTTTTGGGTGATGTGCGGAAGATTCAGACCTGGGCCGTGCGCCTGGAAGAAAGGGATATGCGATACGGTCCCTTTGCCGGGAAGCTGCGCGAACTGGCAGGCGCTTTCCGGATCAAGGCCATTCTGGCCCTGCTGGATGAACACATGGGAGAACGGATATGAGTACCGACACGCGTGAGCCCACCATCCTGGTCATTGATGACGATCCCGACAACATGGCAATTGTGGCCGATTATCTTGAGGAGCGCCAATATACCATCCTGGCGGCCGAGGATGGCGAGAGCGGCGTTTCCAGGGCGGAATATGCCCGGCCGGACCTGATCCTGCTGGATGTCATGATGCCGGGAATCGACGGCTTCGAGACCTGCCGCAGGTTGAAGGCCCGGGAATGCACGCGGGACATCCCGGTGATCTTCATGACCGCCCTGGCGGAAACCGACCACAAGGTGAAGGGGTTTGCGGTCGGGGCGGTGGACTACATCACCAAACCGTTCGAGAGGGAAGAGGTGCTTGCCCGCGTCGGGGTCCACCTGCGGATCAGGGAACTGACGACACATCTGCAAGAGGCAAAGGGATTACTGGAAAAACGGGTGGTGGAGCGGACAGCGGAGCTGGCCCATACCATTGATGTGCTCCATGGGGAGATCATGGAACACAAACAGGCCGAGGAGGAACGCGCCCGTCTGGCGCAAGCCATCGAGCAGGCAGCCGAGGCGGTCTTCATGTCCGACAACCAGTGGCGCTTCACCTACGTAAATCCGGCCTTCGAACGCCTGTGCGGCTATTCCAGGGACGATGTCATCGGACAGAATACCAGCATCCTCAGGAGCGACGCCATTTCCCCGGAGTATCACGATGAGATTCGGGGAATCGTCATCCGGGAGCATGTCTGGGCGGGACGCATTGCCACCAGAAGGAGGGACGGCACTGTTTTTGAGGCCGAAACAACCGTTTCTTCGGTACGGGATTTCAGGGATGTCATTATCAACTACGTGTTCATACTGAGGGATGTCACCACCGAGCTGAGGTTGGAGCGAGAGCTCCGCCAGTCCCAGAAGATGGAAGCCATTGGCACCCTTGCCGGCGGGATTGCCCACGATTTCAACAACATACTGACGGCCATCATGGGCTATACGGAAATGGCCCAACGGAAAGTGCCCCAAGACCATGCACTGACCCGGGACCTGGAGCGGGTGCAGAAGGCCAGCTTGCGCGCCAAGGACTTGGTGAACAGGATCCTGACCTTCTGCCGTCAGGGGGAGCAGGAACGGACGCCGGTACAGATGGCCTTGGTGGTCGAAGAGGTTTTGAAACTGCTCCGTTCCATCCTGCCCACCACGATCGAGATTCACCAGGACATTGCCATCCCTCCCGATGGCATGCGGGTTCTGGCCGACCCTACCCAGATGCACCAGGTGCTGATGAATCTGGGCACCAACGCTGCCCATGCCATGCGGCACCATGGCGGGGTGTTGCGTGTGTCCCTGGCGGATGTGGAGGCCGATGCCGTACTGGCGGATCGCTATCCCGGTCTCAAACCCGGTGCCTGGGTCCGTCTGACGGTGAGCGACACGGGTCACGGCATGGAAGCCGGCGTCAGGGAGCGGATCTTCGATCCCTACTTCACGACCAAGAAGGTGGGCGAGGGGACCGGCATGGGGCTGGCGGTGGTGCAGGGGATCGTCAATAATCACGGCGGGGTGATCAGCGTCCATAGCGAGCCTGGGCAGGGAAGCACGTTCACCTTCTTCCTGCCGAAGTACGAGGGGGAAGCGGTATGCCTGGACGCGGCGGAAGAGTTGCCGAGCGGCGGGACGGAACGGATTCTGTTCGTGGATGACGAGGCGATGCTGACGGAATTGGGGCGGGAGCAGCTGGAAGCGCTCGGTTACGCGGTCACGGCGACCTTGAGCAGTCGCGAGGCCCTGGAGATATTTTCCGCCGACCCCGGTGCCTTTGACCTGGTGATTACGGACATGACCATGCCGGTCCTTACGGGCATGGAGTTGGCCGGAAAGCTCATGGCGCTCAGGCAGGATGTGCCGATCATCCTCTGCACCGGCTTCAGCGAGCAGATCAACGAAAAAAAAGCGAGGGAAATCGGCATCAGGGGTTACGTCATGAAGCCATACGCCTCAAAGAGCCTGGATGGGGCCATTCGCAAGGCATTGACCAGGGAACCCGCCATCCAGCCGTCACCCCCCTGATGCTCCCGTTGCCGGCAGCTCGTCTTCCCCGGTCACTTTTTTCTTGCCGAAGATCAGCGCCACCCAGATGCTGATTTCGTACATCAGGTACATGGGGATCATGATGACGAACATGGTGATCAGGTCGGCGTGGAAGGACGCGACAATGGCGCTTACCAAGATGGCGTACTTACGCTTGGAAGCCAGGAAGGGATAGTTGACCAGGCCGAAGCGCGCCAGGAGCAGGGTCAGGACCGGCAGCTCGAAGATCAGTCCGAAGACCAGGATCAGCCTCAGGCAGAAGTTGACATAGGCACTGATGTTGAACCAGCTCTGCAGCCCCTCGGCCTCGTAGGAAAGGGAAAAATTGATGATTACCGGCCAGATCACGATCAGGAAGAACATGGCGCCGATGCAGAAGGTGACCGTGGCGGCCGTGACAAAGGGGACGACCATGCGCCGTTCCTTGCGGGTCAGGCCCGGTGCGATGAACAGCCACAGCTGGTAGAAAACTATCGGCAGCACCAGGATGAACCCGGCCAGCATGGAGATCTTGCACTGGATGAAGAACGGTTCCAGGGGGGCGCTATAGTTGAGGGGGTGCTTCTTTGGGGGGGTGTTGACCTCCTGGTCCAGCTTGTAGTGGCTGTAGAGGGCAGGGGCCAGTTCCTTGACCTTGACATAGACCTGCTTCTTGATCTCGGTCAGGTAGGTCTCGCCGGTCAACGGTTTTTCAACGAACTTGAGGATGTCGCTGGAGAAGTTCCAGGCAACGCCCATGCCGATCACCACTGCCACGACGATGACCACCAGCCGCTTGCGCAGCTCGACCAGATGCTCGATAAAGGGGAGAACTTTTTCTTCAGTCATGCCTATTTCCTATCACAGTAGGATGCATTCACGCAACCCTGATTTACCGCTGTATGGCGGCATAGCGTAATAATTAACTGGATTTAGTCCTTGGAAAAGAGAGGTTATGGAATTTCAGAAGCTTGTTAGCTGAGCACGTAGAACTGAGTTAACAAGAGGCGCTTACTAATTGACAACACAACATGGATATGGCATAAAAAGCCATACTGTGTTTGAGAGGAAAGTGTGGGAGACGCGCAACCGGTTTTGAGTTATCGGCGTGACTTGCCGAATGGTGACATTATACAGGTGGTGGTTTGGTTGTTATCGGAATCACTACCGGGGTCACCGCATCCTTACAAATACCGGCTTCACTACCAGAACGCCGATGGCAGCGATTACATACGCTATGACAACGAGCGGGGCAAGGGAGATCACCGGCATATTGGCGGCATGGAAGAAACGTATTGTTTTGAATCGGTAAAGAAATTGGCACAGGATTTCTACGCGGCCATCAAGCAAGTCCGCACGACAGGAGGTATCGAATGAACAGGGATTTCAAAGTGAAGATTGAGACGGAAGAAGAGTTTTTTGCCGATCTCATTGCGCAGGCTGAAAAAATAGATCAAGGGATTATCCCCGATAAAACCGTCGAACGGGTATCATTCCCCGATTTGGAAACATTTTACCGCTACTGCACGCCCAAGCGTCTCCAGCTCTTGCAGGAGTTGCACAAGGTCGGTTGTATAAGCATAAACGCTCTTGCCAGGCATCTGCACCGGCATTACAAGAACGTATTCCAGGATGTGAAAACCCTTGAGACAGCCGGGCTGGTGGAAAAGACAGACAAAGGGCAATACTGCGTGCCGTGGGATGAGTTTACCGCAACGGTGCGTCTGGCGCCATAAGCAACAAAGCAGCCAGACTCCGCAGATTTGCCTGGTGCAAAGAATGTTTAAAAGTTGATCCTGACCCTGGTTCGGCCCACCATAGTCTCCGTCCATTAGTCGTTACCAAGCTGAAGCTTGGTAACGAGAAGACCGGTTTCAGCGCCGTTTCCTGCCGCTCCCCTGCCGCTCTCCCTTCTCGGGGCCATCCTTGTCAGTGCCGGTTGTACGTCGTTTGATCCCTGCCAGCCCTTTTCCCTTGACCGGTATGCGCGGATATTCCTCACCCGGCATGACGATTGCCGTTGCCTTGGCCGGCGGCGTCGAGGCGGCATGTTCCACCAGGGCGAACTCGATGCGCCGGGTGGCCGGCGTGACCGCCGCCACCTTGACCCTGGCCTTGTCGCCGATGCGGAAGACCCGCCGTGACCGGCGCCCGATCAGCGAGTGCTGCTTTTCGGCGTAATTGTAGAGATCGTCCCCCAAGGTGGAGATATGCACCAGCCCCTCCACGAACAGCTCCTCCAGTTCCACGAAAAAGCCGAAAGCGGCCACACCGGAGATGTAGCCGTCGAATTCGTCGCCCACATGCTGCTGCATGTACTGGAGCTTCTTCATCTCCACCACGTCCCGCTCTGCCTCCATGGCGACCCGTTCGCGCTTGCTGGTCTGCTCGGCAACCTCGGCAAGACGCTCGGTGGCTATGGCCAGTTGCTTTTCTCTCCGTTTATCGCCCTTTTTCTCCTCAAGCGCCAAAACCGCCCTGAGGATGCGGTGCACCACCAGGTCGGGGTAGCGCCGGATGGGGGAGGTGAAATGGCAGTAACAGCTTGATGCCAGGCCGAAATGCCCCAGGTTTTCCGCCGAGTAGCGGGCCTGCTTCATGCAGCGCAACAGGGCGTAGTTCAGCATGCGCTCCTCGGGACGCCCCTCGGCCTCTCCCAGCAGGCGCTGCAGTTCGGCCGGATCGACCCGCTCCTCCACCAGCTTGAACTCGTAGCCGAAACCGAAGATGAATTCCTGGAAGTCCCGCAGCTTGGCCGGATCCGGGTTCTCGTGGATGCGGTACAGGAAGGGGATGTCCTTGGCCGTGATAAAGCGCGCCACCGCCTCGTTGGCCGCCAGCATGAACTCTTCGATCAGCTGGTGAGCCAGGTTGCGCTCGGCCCGGATGATCCCCTCGGTCAGGCCGGTCAGGCCGATGATGATCTCCGGTTCGGGGAGGTCGAAGTCGATGCTGCCCCGTTGTTTCCGCATGGCCTGGAGGCAGAGGGCCAGCTCCTTCATCTCCAGCAGCATGGGCGTTACCGGGCGCTGCTTGTCGGCGGCCTCGCGGTCGTCATCGACGATGATCTGCTTGACGATGGTATAGGTCAGGCGGGCCGTGCTGTTGATCACGCTGGGATAGAAGGCGGACTCCAGCATGGTGCCGCTCCGGTCGAACAGCATCTCGGCCGTCATGGTCAGGCGGTCCACATGGGGATTGAGGGAACAGATGCCGTTGGAGAGCTTTTCCGGCAGCATGGGGATGCAGCGGTCCGGGAAGTAGACCGAGGTGCCGCGCAGGTAGGCCTCTTGGTCCAGGGCGCTGCCCGGCGTTACATAGGCGGACACATCGGCGATGGAGACCCACAGCCGGTAGTTGTTCCCTTCGCGCCGCAGGGAAACTGCATCGTCGAAGTCCTTGGCCGTTTCGCCGTCGATGGTGACGGTCGGCATCTTGCGCAGGTCCACGCGCCCTTTCAAATCCTCGCGCACGACCACGGCCGGCACCCCCTCGGCCTCGGCCAGGACATCAGGCCCGAAGAGATGGGGCAGGTCGAAGCGGCGGATGACCGACTGCACCTCCACCTCGGGATCGTTCGGCCAGCCCAGCACCTCCACGATGCGCCCCTCGGCAGGTCGGCCGCCGATGGGGTAGGCGGTCAGTTCGGCCACCACCTGCTGGCCATCCTCGGTCCGGCCCCGCCCCTTGGGGGGGATGGCGACCACCAGGTTGAGGCGCTGATCCTCGGGAATCACGATGGCGCCGCGCCGTGTTTCCTCGTAGCGTCCCACGATGCGGGCCGAAGCCCGTTCGACAACGGCGGTGATCCTGCCTTCCTGCTTGCCGCCACCCATGCGGCTCTGACCGGATTGTACCTCCACCGTGTCGCCGTGCATGGCGCCGTGCATGTACCTGACCGGGATGAAGATGTCTTCGCCGCCACCTTCCGGGGTGACGAAACCGTAGCCGTCGCGGTGGGCCGAGAGCTTGCCCCGCCGTCCTTGCGCGGCGCCGGGCAGGGCATAGCTATTCCCCTTGAGCCGGACCAGTTCGCCGTTGTCCGCCATGTCATCCAGGATATTCTTCAGCTCTCCCTTGACGTGGCGGCCGCCGAACTCGCGCAGGAGGGAAGCGAAATGGGTGCTCCCCTCGCTCTCCTTGAGGATCGAAAGGATGTTCTTTTTAGTTAGTTTCATGAAATGGTCCCGATGGTGTTTTGTATTGTCCCCACGACAGGGGAATGATATGCTTTTTCAACTCAAGATGCACTATTTTCATGCGCGGATAACCAATGAAACAGCTCTGTTGTGCCCTTCTGTACCTGGTATTCTCTCTTCTGCCAATTTTTACCGATCATGCACAGGCCTTTGACCAGCCCGATCTGGGCGAGTTGGCCGAATCTCCTCCCTGCAGCGCGATCTGCCAGATAGCAACCCGCTACAATCACATCAACACCCTGATACGCGACGGCAAAATCAGCAGAACCCTCGCCCAGAGCGAGGTGAAGCGGCTCCTGGCCGAGGTGCGCGCGGAGTATTACCGCCTTGTGGGCACGAATCTTCCTAGAGAGAAATGGGTCTTCCCGCTGGCCAACTACGACCGCCGGGCCATAACCGGAGGCCGCAACAAGGGTTACATAGCCAGGGGCTATGATTTTTTCGACGGTAACCGCCATGGCGGGCATCCGGCATTCGATATCTTCATCCATGACCGCGACCAGGACAACCGCGACGATCGCACCGGCAAAGAGGTGCAGGTGCTGTCGCTCACCAGGGGGATTGTGGTGGCCCTGGAGCGGGAATGGGAGCCGGGGAGCGCTTTGAAGGGGGGCAAGTACATCTGGGTCTATGATCCTGAAAACGATCTCCTGGTCTACTACGCCCACAACGCCGAGCTGCTCGTCGTGCTGGGGGAGGTCGTCAGTCCGGGGGACCCGCTTGCCACCGTGGGGCGGACCGGCTTCAATGCCGCCAAACATCGCTCGCCGACCCACCTGCACCTGAGCGTGCTCAAGGTGCGGGACGGCAGGCCCCAGCCAATGAACGTTTATCCGGATCTGGTGCGGGCCAGGACAGTGTCTGCGGAGTGATGGGCTGTTATTGATTGCTGATTTGTATTTGATGGTTTATGGGGCGATGAAACTTAAGAATTGTTCACTGGCTTCTGTTTAATGATCTTTTTGATCAACTCCAAACTCTTGTTGAAGTCGATCGGCTTGGAAAGATAGGCATCCATGCCGGCGGCGAGACATCTTTCCTCGTCTTCCTTGCGAGCGTGGGCCGTCATGGCGACGATGATGGCATGGCCACCTAACACCCGCTCCCGCTCCCTGATGGCGCGGGTCGCCTCAACCCCGGCGAGCCCGGGCATCTGCACATCCATCAACCGCAGGTCATATCCCCCGTTTTGCCACATTTCTACCGCCCTCTGGCCGTCCTCCGCGAAATCCACATTGTAATCGGCATGCCGGAGCAACATCCCCAGTATCTTCCGGTTGGCCGGGTCGTCTTCGGCCAGCAGGATGCGCCGCCCTTTTCCTCCCTCTGCGGCAGGTTGCGTAATATCAGGAGATTCTGGCTGCAGCGGCGATGGGGCCTCGTCCCCCAAGCGAGTTTCCCTCAAAGGGATGGTGAAGGAAAAGCTGCTCCCACACCCTGCTTCACTCTTGAAGTTGATTGTTCCACCCATGATTTCCACGATTTCCCTGCTGATGGCAAGGCCAAGACCGGTGCCGCCGTATTTGCGGCTGGGAGAAGCGTCAACCTGGCTGAAGGCACGGAACAGCAGATCTTGCTTGTCATCTGGTATGCCGATGCCGGTATCCATGACAACAAAGGTGAATTCCCGCTTCCCGTTGAGAGTCGTGGACCCGGAGTTGACCTGCACCGCTACTTTTCCCTTTTCGGTGAACTTGACCGCGTTGCCGATCAGGTTGATGAGAACCTGCCGCAAGCGCGCCTGGTCTCCGATGAGGGTTTGCGGCACCTGCTCCGCCACGGAGAGTGACAGGTCTAGGCCTTTGCGTTTTGCCTCGGGTGCAATGATATCCAGGGCCTCGGAAATGCACATCCTGGGTGAGAACGGCTCTTCCTTGATGGTAATCTTGCCCGCCTCGATCTTGGCCATGTCGAGGATGTCGTTGAGGATCCTGAGCAGGGAGCGGGTCAAGCCCAGCGTGGTTTCCAGGTGCTCCCGCGTCACCGGAGGGATCTCCTCCTGCAGTGCGATTTGAAGAAAGCCGAGGATGCCGGTCATGGGGGTGCGCAACTCGTGGCTCATGTTGGCCAGGAACTGACTCTTCATCCGGGCGGCCGCCTCGACCGCTTCTTTATCCCGGCGAAGTGTTTCGGCCACCTCTTTTTCCCGGTGAAGCGCCTCCTCAATCTGCTTGCGTTCGGTAATATCGATGAGGGCGAGATGGCACTCCTGTCCCGACGCGGCGGCCAGCGCCTCGATCTGCACGGAGATCCGGTAATTTCCCCCTTTCAGGAGTTCCAGCTCTTCCCCTACTTTGGTCTGGCTCGTAAAGACCCTGCCCAGAAAGCCGGATAACGCCGGATAGAACTCCGGGGGGACAAAATGCGCGAAATGTTGGCCGATCAAGCCAGAGCGCTCCACACCCAGGATACCGGCGCCCACAAGGTTCGCGGCAATGATCGACCCATTACGGTCGAGAGTGATGTAGCCGGCCGGGGCGAAATCGTAGAGATCAGTGTATTTCCAAAGCAGGTTTTCCACCTCTTCCCTGGCCTGGCGAAGCTCCGCGTTCTGCATCTCCAACTCGATCTGGTGCACCTGCAACTCGTGGAGGAGCCTCAGCGGATCTCCCCCGGTCTCTGGGGAGAACGCCCCGCCTGTTTTCCGGGCCAGCTGTTCTTCCGCCTGGCGGCGCAATTGGGCGGGTTTCATGTCATTTGTTGACGGTTTAGACTGTTTTTTCATAATAATAGTTTTAACAGCTATTTTGGGTATTTCAAAAAATATATTTATTTGCATGCCGGCGATTTGTTGCCTGTGAAGTGCAATTGACTTAAATGGTGTGAAATTCCGGCAAAAGCGTTATTATAAGACAGCAAGTACAAGAATCAAAACCTGAAAGGGGGTTTTGGACCATGTCAGGTGGAAACGATAAAATTTGTAACATCGACAATGAATTGACAATAAGTAATCTGGCGGCAAATGCCCAGGTGGTCTGTCGCAAATGCGGCGCCAAGGCGCATGATAAATCAAGCGTCTGCGAGCCGGTCAAGCTGGAAGGCGGTCAATATGGGGATTTCATGTGAACCTGATATTCAGGTGATGTGACAAATCAGCACAAATATGAACATTGCGTGGAAGGCCTGTGAAAGCAGGCCTTCTTTTTTTGCAGGCTTTGGCATCTGTGCTTGAAATCCCTCCCTCCTGTGTCACCCCGTTTAACCAGTCATCCACGCCTTGACGAAATACTATTTGCGGTTACTATTTAAAATACTTTAATGCTTGGCAATCTATTTCAAGGAGGAAAATGATGAAACCGATCAGCATGTTGGGTCTCGCACTTGTTGTCGTGTTTACCCTGATGGTTACCGGAACAGCCCACGCAGCCTCCCCGGTTTTTGACGTGGACCACGATTTCTACCCTTATTACCCGTCTTTGATTAAATGGAACAAGTCGAGTGTGCCCTTCAACCCGCCCGATGTCTGTGGCGGCTGCCATGCCAAACAGTTCAGGGAATGGAACGGCTCGGTGCACAGCCTGGCCTTCAAGGATCCGATTTACCAAGGTGAATTGAACAAGGGGATCAAGGCGGTCGGCCACGAAATCTCGCGCCAGTGCGAAGGGTGCCATACTCCGGTCGGGATGATCACCGGCGAGATCAAGGGAGCCGGCAACTCCGGCCTGTCCGATATGGCGATCAGCGGTGTTTCCTGCGATGTCTGCCACTCGGTGAGCGGCGTGACCCATTGGCAGACCCCCTCCCATGAGCCGGAGAACGGGTCCTTCATCCTGACCTCGGGCGTGGAGTCCAAGGACGGTTTGGCCTTTATCAAGCGCGGCCCCTACAAGCCGAGCGACATCTGCGGCGGCGGCTTTCATCAATGCGTTGAATCCGGGCTGCACCTGCAGGCGGACCTATGCGCCTCCTGCCACCAGGTCTACCATTACGACGGCCATTTCCCCCTTGAAGCATCCTACCTGGAATGGAAACACGGTCCCTACGCCCAGAAGGCGATCCTTTGCCAGGATTGCCACATGGTGGATATGCCAACGTTCAAGCGTTCCGCCGACCAGTTTGTCAAGCCCGAGCGCAAGGAATACCGGCACTACTTCAACGGCGCCAATTACCTGCTCAGCTATCTGGCTGCCGGAGCGGCCCGCAAGACCGGCGACGAGGAACTGGCCAAGAGCCTGATGAACCAGTACGAGATGGAGGTGGAGCGACTGAAGTCCGCTGCCGACCTGGAGATCACCCCTATCCGCCGTGACGGTCGCTTGGCTGAACTCAAGGTGCGGGTAAAGAACATCCGGGCCGGCCACAACCTGCCGACTTCCCTCACCAATGTGCGCCAGATGTGGCTGGAGATCACTGCCAGGGACGAGAGCGGCAAGGTGATCATGAGCAGCGGCACGCTCAAGCCGGACGGTTCCATGCCGGAGGATGCGCGGCTCTTCAATTCGGACGGCATGGGGAACGATTTCCACTTTGCCGTGGACCCCTGGGTGGTGACCTCTTTTTCCCGGCACGACACCATTCCTCCCAGGGGGTACAAGGACGTCCATTACTGCGTGCATGCTCCGGATGGGGTAAAAAAGGTCAGTGTCGAGGCCCGTCTCCGTTTCCGCCAGGCTGACCAGAAGGTGGCTGAGATCCTGTTGGCGGCAGTGCCGAAGGATATCGACCTTGAAAAAATATATGGCCTCAAGGCGGTGCCGCCGCTGCCCGTGGTCGATATGGTGGTCAAGCAGGCGACATTTGACGCTGCAAGCGAGTAATCAGGGTTCCCGAACCACAAGATCAATGCCGGTAAAAAATATGTGGTGCTTCCTGGTTGTGAGTGTATAATATGAATATAGAGATATTAAGCTCACTACCAAGGGAGGTACAGATCATGACCGGCATGGATTGGATATTTTCAATGTCTACGCTAAATGTTGTTCTCATGTTGTTAGTGGTATTGTTTGTGTTCATGTACACTTTTATGGTCGCGTTCAATAAACCGCACACGCATCCTTCGGTGGACCTGATGGCGGGAGATGAGGGTGACGACTGAGTTGTCGCAAGTTGAAACGAGGGATGGAATGTAACCCATCAGCATGTTTGCCGGACTCAGCGCAAGATGGGCAAATGGTAAATATGCATCACGAAAAGGCGGCTTTTGGCCGCCTTTTCCGTGTCCACGTTGCTGATAACGCAACACGATCTCTTTGTACAAAAAAACCGGCATTCAGAAAACGCCGGTTTTTTACTTCACCTCGGGTTTATCACTAAAATTTAGCATGTTTCCGATGAATCCGTTGACCTGCTGGTTCAGGTTCTTCTACCTCACGCCAGACTGTCTGTCTTGGCGATGGTAGTTGCGGAAGCACGAATCGGTTTCACCTGCCTTTCAATAATATAATAGTACAATCACGCAAAAACTACAAATTTACTTCCTGTGCAAATCGTTCTCTGGCGCGGCTTTGAGGGTGATCTGAAACCGGCTGTCAACAAGGTTTGCCAGTGCTCCGCAATGATGCCATGGTCTCCCTTGAGGGAGAGGGTGACCGGAGAATAGCGCTAATCAGATTTTTTTTCGAGAGGGCTTGACAGCCATTTTTTTGGGGATACTCTATGGGCATATAAGATAAATTTGGTCTTTAATAGATGCAAAAAAACCATACCAAGAAAAATACGCTTTATCAATTGTGGCTCTACGAGACAGACGGGCTGATGCCCGATACATGTTCAAACTTTCCTGTCTGTCTCTTTATGATCAATCTTAAACGCAGGGATACACAAAGGAGGTGAGGCAGCCATTATCCCGAAAACACGAATGTCACCATTAACCGAACAAAGGAGGAACAAGATATGAAATCGCATCAAAGGATCGCAACGCTACTTACAACACTTCTGGCTTTCGCCATCGCCGGCTGCGGCAGTAGCGGCAGCAGCAGCCCGGCTGCCGGGGCAAGCGGCATTAATAAGGGGGTCATTACCGCACTGGGGAGCATCTTTGTCAATGGCGTCGAGTACAACGTCACCGGCGCCAGCGTTACCGTGGATAAGAGCGCCGGGCTCGATTCCGATCTAAAAGTTGGCCGGGTGGTCACGGTCAATGGGACAAAAAGTGACGACCTGCACGGCTCGGCAACAAGCGTCGAGTACAAGGACAATCTCGAAGGGCCGGTTGATGTGACGCCCGCTGCCGGCAGCACCTCTTTCCAGGCCTTTGGCCAGACAATCGCCATCAACACCACCGCAGCCACTGTCGCTGCAGGCAAGACGGTTTTCAGCAATTTTACATCCCTGTCACAACTGACGGCAGGTTCGCTGATTGAAGTAAGCGGAATGCCGGACGCCAACGGCGTCATTCAGGCCAGCTATATCGAACTGAAGAACGGTGCCCTGGCAAGCAGCAGCATCGAACTGAAGGGGACCATCTCCGGGCTCAACACCACTGCCAAGACCTTTGCCATCGGCACCCTGACGGTGGACTACAGTGCGGCTGCTCTGAGCGACCTGCCGGTCGGCGGCATCGCGAACGGATTGTTTGTGGAAGTGAGCGGCAGCGGCGTCAATTACACCCTGGGCGCCACCCCGACCTTCAAGGCGGACAAGGTGGAAAGCGCCCTGGAAAACCCGAGCGGTTCCGAGGGAAGCAATTTATCGCTTGAGGGCTTTGTCACCGGATTCACCGCCGGCAGCAACACCTTCACGGTGAACGGCCAGGCAGTAAATACGGGCGCCCTTTCGTTGACCGGCATTGCCAACAACGTGCGGGTGGAAGTGGAAGGGACGCTCAACAACGGGGTCCTTATGGTGGCCAAAATCAAGATCAAAACGAGCTGAAAACCTGTAGCGGTCACCATGGGCTGATTTTATACCGCAATTTCAATTTGAGCAGGGGGCAGATACCGTTTTCATTCAGTGTCTGCCCCCTTTTTTGTTGTCCGGTCCAGTGCCTCCGACTCAACTAATCTGTGATATACTTTTATTAAACCAAAATGGTAAAGAATGATAGCGGCAAGGTAAGAAAAGGAGGCCTGAACATGGAAGATTATAAACGGATACTCGTGGTCAGCAGGATGAGCAAGTACTGTCGGGAGGCGGTCCATTACGGCATCTCGCTGGCCCGCAAATACGATGCGGAGCTTTCCATCCTGCATGTCGTCCATAATCCCTTTGGCCTGGAGGGGTGGAACCTGCCGATGGTTTCCCTGGAGCAGGAATACAAAAAGATTATTGAAGAGGCCAAGGCCGACCTGGATCGAATCATCCGGGAGGAGAAGGCAAAAGGGCTCCCAATCAAGGAGTTGATCAAAACCGGGGACCCGACCGAGGAAGTTTTGAAGGTGGTTAAGGAGGAAAAGATCGATCTCCTGGTTATGCTGGCCCAAGAGGAGTGGCGGCTGGAGCATCTACTCTTTGGGCGTGGCAACGAAGAATTGATCCGCAAGATGCCGTGTTCGATCCTGTTGGTGAAAAATGAACCGAAAGCGGTGCGTTGGTAGGCAGGAGTTGGTTGGTATGGTCAGATGGAGGTTTTCAGCGCAGCGATCCGTTCGTTCAGGTAGTTCATGAGCACAAGGGCGTTGTTATGGTCTTGGTCGTGGGCGCTGTAGAGCAGGGTGACATTACCCTGCTGCGCCGTGTCTAAAAGGGGCGCGCAAGCAGCAGGGTTTTTGTCAAGTTCGGTGGTGTAGCGCTGTATGAATTCTTCCCATTTGGCCGGATCATGGCTGAACCAGTGGCGCAGGTCGTCACTGGGAGCTACGTCTTTAAGCCAGCCATCCATTACCAGGTTCTCTTTTTTTATTCCACGCGGCCAGAGGCGTTCCACCAAAAAACGCTTGCCATCATGGCTGTCCACCGGGTCGTAGACGCGCTTGAGTTGTATCATACGTTGCCTCATGGTAGCTGATTCCAGGAGTGGAAACAGGTTACCTGCTAAGACTACCACGGCAAAATGAAGATTCAATGGTCAATCAGGCAAGGACCTTGTAACAAATATTCTCTCGTAGGCCGGAACAAGCGAAGCGGTTCCGGCATTGTTGCAATGGCCACACACTTTGCCGGATGCGCTACGCTTCAACCGGCCTACACTAGATACGAACAATAAGATGTTACATGGTACTAGGGGGTAATTTACTCCTACCTCAGCAGCTTGAACAGGTAACTGAAAGTGCCTGCCACGGAAATTCCCGATAACAGGGCGCTATACCTGTTGATAAATTGTGCCACATTTATCTGTGTTGCGTATTTTGCGGCATCCGTGGCCTCGCCGGTGAAATCGATTATATCCATCCAATCCTTATCCCATTGGTATATCTGGAGATATAGCTCGGAGCCTTTCCAGAGAACGATGAAAAAGAACACGACAGCAAAGCAGAGGATTCCTTTGGCCACAAACGAATCGCGCAGTTCGTTGAAGATTTTCCAAACCATGTACATGTTCAGGATGGCAAGGAAAAACCAGATGGAATTTTCCATGATTTTATAATTTCTGAGCACTTGTAAGGTTGGTTTTGGATTCAGCGTAATCAGCACAGTGGACAGAGCAATGACGCCTATGGTGGTCAAATATACCAGATATTTTCCGCCGGTTATTTCCAGCGTCCTGGTGAATATGTAATATTCCTGGAAACCATGGCTGATTACCAGGATGGCAACAGCACCGATTACGTAGTGGATGGCTGTCATCTTGTTGTAGCTCTGGGCATACGGATTGAGCATGTAGGCCTGGCTCCAGAAGATAAGGAAAAAACCTACCGAGATGCTGGTCCAGAGGCGAGCGATCTTGAAGCTGAAATAAAAACTGATGGCGGCCGCCATAAACCAGAAAACGGTCTGGATGATAGAAAAGGTGTCGTATTCGACCGGGTTGTAAATCTTCGGCAATAGCGAAAGCATTGAGTCCATATTCCCTCCAATAGTTAACCAACTGTTAATGCGATGATTGTTCCGGTCAGTTGTGTCGTGCAACCTCGGCTCGCATTGAGTCCAGCATCTGCTTGATCTTCGCGGAGTTCGTCAGCAGTTTTGCTCCTTTTTCAAGGGAAGCAAGCAGCCTCTCCAATTTTTCAGGAACGAGAATCTCTTCGGGGCCACTGGTTTTTGCCAGCTCTTTTTCCAGCAGGGGGCGCCCCAATTTACCCAGGTAGCTGAAAGCGATTTCACTCAACCCGGCCTGGAGCGCGACGAGATTCGTCTCGAATGGCTCTGCCGGACGGGCACTTGCGGGCGGCAAGGACCGGCTTGCGGCAGGTGAGCCTGAAACGGTTGTAAAGACGTTTTCCTTTGCCACGGACCAAGACTTTGCAAGGTCGAGCAGGTCATGCAAATCAAGCAGTGTCGCAGTCTCTTCGCTCTCCTTGATGGCCAGCACATCGATTTTGGCGCCCTGCAATCCGGCTATTGTCCGGACCTCTGTCTGCGATAACCCTATTTCCTGTGCCGAATCGTGGAAAAAACCGATCGGTGCGCCATCGCGGTAAAAGATCAGCCCTGCCCGATTTTCCGTATATACCTTCAGGCAGGCATTCATGTGTTCGCCCTTGATTTTTTCAAGCACGGCCTTGAAGTCTATCAGTTGCATTTCCTGGGCATTGAGGATCAATTCTCCTCTGAACAGGGCGAGCAGGGCAAACGCAATCTCCCTGCTGAAGCGGTAGGCGCTGAAAGCCCCATCCCGGTTCAATACGAGGCTCTCAATCGTGGCCTGTATGGCGTCCAGGTCCTGGAGGCTGCCGGTGCCGTCCGGTTGGAAGAGGGCGGATATCAAGCGGCCGTCAATATACAGAAAAACGCCTGTTGTCGATGTAAGGCTGAATTTTGCATAGCCGTTAAAACTGCTGTTTCTGAGTTTGCCTAGGGCAACCGGCAGGTCGATTCGAGAGGTTGGAACGTTTTCCGCCAGAGGGGTTCCCTTGGGAAGGATAAACATGGATGTACTCGCTGTCCTGATTGGTGAGAAGATTTAATGACATGGGATTTCTATATGAATCATGCGAAATCGTCAATTCAAAATATCTGAATAGTAATATTTAGGCATGAAATTTTGTCAGACCATGTTCAGGATTTCAACAAAGAGTGTAAACATTGCGGAAACAACATTAAATAAAACTAAAAAATAGCAATAAAACAGGTGCTTGGCTTAGATTGTGCACCATATCTAAGAAAATATATATTATAATATCTCAACTGAATTATTTTGGTCATCTGTCCGCCTTTTGCACTTTTGGTGAAACTGTTACTGCCTATTTTGTGGGAGGATTTGCCTCCTATCCCCAATATTTCCTGAACTTAGGGTTTACGGAACAACTCCGCCAAATCCCCGGACCATTCGGGGAAAACCCCGAATGGTCAAAAAAAAGCATCTTTGTACGGACAGGTTAAAGAATGAATAGAGTAACTGATCACGCGAAGCAATTTTTCAGATGCCTTATTTTAATCGCCGTAATCTTCTCTTTCCGGTGCATGTCTCCTGCCCTTGTGACAGCAGCAGAAACAGCAGGCAGGAATCCGCAACGTGTTCTCATTCTCCACTCCTACCATCCCGGGTTGCCCTGGACCGACAATATAATGGCGGGCATTCAGTCCGTCCTGGGGCAACCCAGCCGACAGATCAACGTGGATGTGGAATATCTGGACACAAAGCGCCACCGGGATTCGGCCTATTTTTCCCATATTCTCGATGCCATTCTCCATTATAAATTCAAAGACCGCTCCTACGATCTGGTGATGGTCTCCGATAACGAAGCCTTCAATTTTGCCCTGGGTCATCGCGACGACCTGTTCCGCCGCACCCCCATCATTTTTTGCGGTATCAACAGTGGTGCTCCGTCACTGGCGCAGCAGGCCAAGGATGTCACCGGTGTGTGCGGAAACCCGAATTTCAGCGGCGTCATCCGGCAGGCGTTGGCTTTCCACCCCGGCACGAAGCGAATTGTGGTCATCGGCAGCACCAGCGAATTGACGGATCGGATCAACTTCACAAAGTTCCAGTCACTGGTCCCTGCTGTTGCACCGGGGATTATCTTTGATTTCTGGAACGATCTGCCGGCAGATACCCTTGCTTCAAGGCTTGCCACGCTTGGCACAGGGGCGATTGTCGTCATCAATGGCTCAATCCGTGACCGCGCCGGCAACCTGCTTCCTTTCAACGAACAAACCCGCCTGGTAAAGCAGGCCACGGCTTTGCCAATCTACAGCTTCTGGGATGTTTATCTCGGTACGGGGATAGTTGGCGGCCCGCTTGTCAATGCCCGGAATCAAGGGGTTCTTGCCGCTGAAATGGCCGTGCGGGTGCTGAACGGTACGCTGGCCGGCTCCATTCCCATAGCTCGGCCGGTGTTGGAAACACCCGCCTTCGACTATCGTGAGCTGAAACGCCTGGGTATCCCCTTGCAAAGTCTGCCAAAGGAACACGTACTGTTCAATGCCCCGCCCTCGTCGTACCGGATCGCCAAATCCCACTTCTGGATCTCGGTCGCCACCCTGTTTGGCCTGTCGGGCATTTCCCTGCTGTTGACCTGGAACACCATGAAGCGCTGCAAGGCGGAAATGGAACTGCGGGAGAGCGAGCATAAATTCAGGGAGCTGGCGCAGCAGTTTCAAATAGTTCTGGACGGCATCCCGGACAGCCTGACCCTGATCTCGAAAGAGATGAAGGTTATCTGGTCAAACAAGGGGGCGGACAATTACGATACCAACAGGTTCGAGGCGACCCCTGGAGAGTACTGCTGCAACTTGCTCTACAACCGTACCTCTCTCTGCGATAATTGCCCGGCACTCAAGGCCTTTCAAACGGCCATGGCCGAAGAGTCCGTCATCACTACGCCCGACGACAGGACCCTGGAGGTAAAGGCCTTCCCGGTCAGGGACAATGGTGGTGAGGTTTCCCATGTAATCATGCTGGCCAGCGATATTACGGAAAAGAGCAGGCTGCTGGAGGAGGCGATCCGCACCCGACGACTGGCCGCGCTTGGAGAATTGGCAGCTGGGGTGGCCCATGAGATCAACAACCCGAACGCACTGATCCTGCTAAACGCGGAACTGTTAAAAAAGGCGTGCGGCGCAGCAGCCCCGATCCTGCAACGCCACTACCTGGAGACTGGCGATTTCCAGCTGGCCGGCATCCCCTATTCGGAGCTGTGCGCCGAAATGCCGCACCTGTTTGCGGAAATGTTCGACAGCGCCGGCCGCATCAAGCGGATCGTCAACGATCTCAGGGATTTTGCCCGGGCGGATGCACCCGACCTGCATGAACCTATCGATCTGAATCAGGGGGTGGAGACGTCGATCCGCCTGCTGAACAATGCCCTGAAAACGGCGACGGACAATTTGACGGTTAACCTGGCCGAAAGTCTGCCGATATTTTTCGGCAATCCGCAACATATCGAGCAGGTGGTGGTTAACCTGATAATGAATGCCTGCCAGGCCCTGCCGGACAAGGAAAAGGGGATCCATATTTCCACCTGGTTCCACCCGGAACGCAAGTCATGTGTTGTTACCGTGCGCGACGAAGGGATCGGGATCAGCAAAGAGAATATGCCCCACATAACCGACCCGTTCTTCACCACCAAACGCCAGACCGGCGGCACCGGCCTCGGTCTGTCGGTGTCGATGCGCATCGTCAGGAACTATGGCGGTTCCCTGGAATTCCATTCCGAGGTGGACAAAGGGACCACGGCTCATCTTTATCTTCCGGTCAAGCAAACCACGAGCGAAATATGAAAGAGATACTCTACCCGGCCAATCCGATTCTGCTGGTTGACGATGAAGTGCCCTGGCTGCGCAGCCTATCTCTGACCCTGCGCGAGGCCTCCGGGATCACGAACGTGATAAAGTGCACCGACAGCCGCTGTGTGCTCGAAATCCTGCGGGACAAGGATGTGAGCCTGATCCTGCTCGATCTGAACATGCCCTATTTCTCCGGCCAGGACCTGCTGACCATGATAGCCAAGGACCATCCGTGTATTCCGGTGATTGTGCTGAGTGGCCTCAACCAGGTGGATACCGCGGTACGCTGCATGCAACTGGGGGCGATCGATTATTTTGTAAAGACCGTGGAGAAGGAGCGGCTGATAGCCGGGATCCAGCGGGCCTTGTTTGTCTGGGAGGTGCGGCAACAGGAAAGCAAACAGCACAAGCCGAGTTCCTCAGCGGAGAAACTGGAGTATCCGGGGGCGTTTGCCCGGATCAAAACCTGCAGCAACAAGATGCGGGCGGTCATGCAACATTGCGAAGCTGTTGCCTTTAGCAGCGAGCCGATCCTTATCACCGGTGAAAGCGGCGTGGGCAAAGAGCTGATCGCCAGGGCCATCTGCTCCATCCGCTGCCCCGATGGCCCCTGGCTGGCGGTCAATGTGGCCGGCCTTGACGACAACGTCTTTTCAGACACCCTGTTCGGTCATACCAGGGGCGCCTTTACCGGTGCCGAGCGTGAGCGTAAGGGGATGCTGGAGGAGGCTGGAAGCGGGACGCTGTTTCTGGACGAAATAGGCGACTTGAGTTGCGCTTCCCAGGTCAAACTGCTGCGGTTGCTCCAGGAAAGGGAATATTTCCCGCTCGGTGCCGATTCTCCCAGCAAGCTGAAAGCGAAACTGATATTTGCCACCAACCAGGAACTTGCGGTAAAAAAAGAGACCGGCCATTTTCGCAACGATCTGTATTATCGTTTGTGTGCCCACCAAGTACGTATCCCGCCCCTGCGTGAACGCTTGGAAGATCTCCCTCAGCTGATCGAAGAACTCCTTGAAGAGGCAGCCCGTTCGTTCGGCAAAAAGCCACCCAAAGCACCGAAAGAACTGGCCACCCTGCTTTCCATCTATAACTTCCCTGGAAATATCCGGGAATTGCGGGCCATGATTTACAATGCCGTGAGCTTGCACAAGAATCATATCCTCTCCCTTGACAGCTTCAAGGAGAATCTCGGCCTTTCGGATGATGAATCAAGAGCGCAAGATGCGCCGGCGGCTTCTGGTGCGTCAGCCCGGATGATTTTCCCGGACCGGTTGCCTAACCTGGAAGAAGCTGGCTGCCAGGTTGTCACGGAAGCGATGCGCCGCGCCAATGGTAATCAGACACTGGCGGCCGCCATGCTCGGCATCACCAGGCAGGGTCTGGCCAAACGCTTGAAGAGGTGCGGCCTGGATAAATACCTGCAGCCATAGTTGCCCTGTAAACTATGTTACCACCCCCCCCCGTTTTTACCGGTCAGGCTCTGCTCCAGCAAAGGCCTGCCATGCCGCAATCCGTTATTGATGCACATGTTTCTACGTTATTATTTCGCCCGCCCCCATCTGTAGGCTTCCCGGCTGTCAATGGAGTTTTGGAGCTTGCTCTCGGATAGGGAAATGTCTCGGCCAATCCGAAGCCAATCATGACCCGTCGAACTCTTCGCTCTCGCCACCGCAACCGGAGTTGCACCCGTTTGTCCGCCATACGCAGGCCATCCCGGAAAAACAATACATAAATTCAGCTAATTATATATTACAAATATATGTGGCATTGACCTTGCTCAATAAGAAGAACTATTTGCCCGTCGAATCTCCGGCCCATGTCCGTCTTTCCAGCGGCCTGTATTCAGAAAACCATGGAACCGCCCCAGCTAAAGGAGGTGAAAGAACAGGGGTTCATCCCACAACATCGCTTTACAAATATCTACAGGAGGTATGTATGTATTCACTTACCCGATGGCTAAAACTGGTCATCATCATCACCCTCAGCCTCTGCCTTAGCGCTGTACCGGCCCTTGCGGCCAACGGCACTTTGGCGGGCAAGGTCACCATTTCCGGCACAACAACGACCATCAAGGGCGCGGCACTCACCGTGGTCGGCACCCCCGGCACCTACACGGCCTCATCGTCCAACTCGGGGACCTACAACATCTCGCTCCCCCCGGCGACGTACGCGGTAACCTGCGCCGCAGCGGGCTATCAGACCGCCAGCGGGTCTGCCGTGGTTAAAAGCGGTGTCAAGACCACTCTCAACTTTCCCCTCGTTAAAGTGGTTGTCACCACCGGCACCATCAGCGGCACGGTCACCAACAGTGCCACCGGCGCCGTTCTTCCGTCAGCCTCGATCAGCCTGACCCCCGGCACCTACGCGGCCCTGACCGACAGCAGCGGCAGATACACCATCGCCAATGTCACGGCCGGCAC
>Ga0172380_10002783_pt1 | contig 25791 bp, 21 predicted proteins | sample Leawe162metaG_FD_119747 | JGI IMG/M metagenome (GOLD analysis project Ga0172380, IMG submission 119747) | Leachate microbial communities from a municipal landfill in Southern Ontario, Canada - Leachate well 162 metaG | ecosystem: Engineered > Solid waste > Landfill > Unclassified | place...
ATCAGAGATGGCTTTGCGGAATATTCCGGAAAATCCACAGCCGAGGCGCGAGAAAAAATTCTTGAAAAATTAAAAACAGCAGGACTGATTGAAAAAGAAGAAGAAATAGAAAATAATTTATCCATTTGTTACCGCTGCGGCACGCCGGTTGAGCCCCTGCCTTCGCTTCAATGGTTTATTGATGTTAATAAAAAAATTCCAAAATATAAAAAGTCGTTGAAGGAATTGTCAATCGAAGCGGTCAAAAAAGGAGTTTTTGGTCAGAAAAAAATAGAGATTATTCCTGAGCAATTTGAAAAAGTTTATTATCATTGGATGGAGAATTTGCGCGACTGGTGCATTTCGCGGCAAATTTGGTTTGGCCATCGCGTGCCGGTTTGGTACAAAGATAAAGAAATTTATGTTGGAGTGGAAGCGCCACAAGGCGATGGTTGGAAACAGGATCCAGATACTTTGGATACGTGGTTTTCTTCCGGGCTTTGGACTTTTTCAACTTTGGGCTGGCCTGTCTCGCCCGCTTCGACGAATCGAGGCGAGCCGAGTCAAGGCGGGCCGGAAAAAACTAAAGATTTGAAAAATTTTCATCCAACTTCGGTTTTGGAAACCGGTTATGACATTTTATTTTTCTGGATTGCGAGAATGATTTTGATGACAACTTATGTTTTGGGCGATATTCCTTTTGAAAAAGTTTACCTCCATGGACTAGTCCGCGACGAGAAGGGAAGAAAGATGTCCAAGTCGCTCGGCAACATTATTGATCCCCTGGATATGATCGCAAAATACGGCACGGACGCAGTGCGTCTTTCTTTGGTGCTTGGAACTTCGCCGGGTAATGATATGAAGTTAAGCGACGAGAAAATCGCTGGCTTCAGGAATTTTACAAATAAGTTATGGAATATTGGGCGGTATGTTATAGAAAAAACAAAAGGCGAAAATGGTGGGAAAAAAATCAAGGCGGAGACGCTCGCGGAAAAATGGATTTTGTCGCGGCTCAATAATGTCGTTGGCGAAGTGACAAAAAATCTTGATGAGCTTGAATTTTCCCAGGCCGGAGAAAAATTGCGCGCTTTCACTTGGGACGAATTTGCCGACTGGTATATTGAAATTAATAAAATTCAGCCGAATAATTTGTTGTTGGCAAATTGTTATGCCTCACTTTTGAAGCTTTGGCATCCGTTTATGCCGTTTGTTACGGAGACGTTGTGGCCGAATTTTGGTGAAAAATTATTAATGATTTCTGAATGGCCAAAATTAGATAAAAAGTTGATTGATAAAAAAGCGGAAAAAGATTTTGAAATTTTAAAAAATGTGATTGTAGCAATCCGCGGTCTGCGCGCCGATTACAAAATAGAGCCGGCAAAGAAAGTTTCGGCAATGATTTATAGTGGCGGAAAAACAAAACTTTTGGAAGAGCAGGCGGAAATTATTAAAATTTTGGCACGGGTGGAAAATCTGGAAATCAAAAAATCTGGAGAAAAACCAGAAAAATCTGTTGGCGCGGTAGTTGAAGGAGTAGAAATTTATCTACAGCTCGCTGGATTAATTGATGTGCCAAAAGAAAAAGCGCGATTAGAAAAAGAATTATTTGAAGCGGAAAAATATTTTGGAGTTTTAGAAAATAAATTATCTAATAAGTCATTTCTCGCGAACGCGCCGAAAGAACTTGTGGCCGGCGAAAAGGAAAAAATGGAATTGCAGAAAGAAAAAGTTCAAAAAATTAAAGATCAATTAAAATCTTTGTCATAAATTTATGAAAATTAATACTGACGAGAAAAAAATCCAAGAAATTTTGACGCGGGGTGTGGAAAATGTTTATCCGTCGCGGCAAGATTTTGAAAAAGCGCTCAAAAACGGAAAACAATTGACCATTTACAATGGCATTGATCCGACCGGGCCGACGTTGCATATTGGTCACGGCGTGGTGCTTTTGAAATTGCGCCAGTTGCAGGAACTCGGCCATAAAATAATTTTATTGATTGGCGATTTTACAGGAATGATCGGCGATCCGACCGACAAAACGGCGACGAGAAAAAAATTAACGCGCAAAGAAGTTTTGGAAAATTGTAAAAATTACGCCAAACAAGCCGGGAAGATTTTGGACATGAAAAAGGTTGATCTTAAATATAACAGCAAGTGGCTCGGAAAATTAAATTTTGCCGATATTGTTGAACTCGCATCACATTTCACCGTCCAACAAATGTATGCAAGGGATATGTTTAGAAATCGGATGAATTGGAAAGCTATCTGTGAAAAATGTGGAGAGTTAATGTTTCTCGGTCAAACTACAGCCCCGCCTTGGGTGGGTAGATGTCAGAAATGTATGCACGCAGTGTCTTTTGATAATACCTCGGGGGTCTCTTCTGGTTTAACCTCTCCCTCTCCGATTTACCTTCATGAATTTTTGTATCCCCTAATGCAAGCATATGACAGCGTGGCCATGGATGTTGATGTTGAAATTGGCGGTAATGACCAGACATTTAATATGTTGGCCGGCCGCGACCTGATGAAAGATTTGAAACAAAAAGAAAAATTTGTTTTGACGACAAAATTGCTCGTTGATCCGACCGGGAAAAAGATGGGCAAGACCGAGGGCAATATGGTGACGCTCATGGATACGGCCGAAGAAATGTATGGAAAAGTGATGAGCTGGCCGGACACTTTAATGCCCGTAGCGTTTGAGATTTGCACACGCGTGCCGATGGATGAAATAAAAAATATTTTAGCCGGTGATCCGCGCGACGCAAAAATGAAATTAGCGAGAGAAATTGTGACATTATATCACGGGGCAAAAAATGCAGTCGCGGCGGAGGAAAATTTTGTGAAAATTTTTCAGAAAAAAGAAGCGCCGGAGGAAGTAGTAGAAGTAAAAATAGGAAATGCGAAAATTAATATTCTCGAATTGCTCGTGGAGACAAAGTTGGCCGCGAGTAAAGGCGAGGCGCGAAGATTAGTAGAACAAGGCGGAGTAAAAGTAGGCGACAAAATAATTGATGACATCAACGCCGTGGTAGAAATTTCTGCCGAAGGAATTTTAATTCAAAAAGGAAAGAGACACTTCGTGAAAGTGAAAAGTTAAATTTCGGGATCTATTATGTGGTTAAAAATAAAAAAAGAAATTACCGGCTTGGTTAAGAATAATTTTCCCGAACTTCCGATATCGGAAGAAGATCTTGCTTTTCCGCCGAATCCAGAATTTGGCGACCTGTCTTTGCCTTGTTTTAATTTTGCCAAAGCGCAAGGCATTTCTCCGCCGGAGATTTCTAAAGAACTCGCCGAAAAAATTAAGCCAGCCGGAATTGTCGGGAAAATTGCCGCGGCCGGGCCGTATCTTAATTTTTTTCTTGATAAAAGAAAAATGGCAAGACTGGTTTTGAACCATATTTTGAAAGAAAAAGAAAAATACGGAAACAGCAAGATGGGAAAAGGGAAGCGAGTGATGATAGAATTTTCCAACGCCAATACTCACAAAGAATATCATGTTGGTCATCTTAGAAATCTTTGCTATGGCGATACTGTGGCTCGGCTCTTATCCGTCACTGGACATAAAGCAACTCCCGTTTCATATATTAATGATTTTGGAATCCATGTAGCAAAAACTCTTTGGGCTTATGAAAAATTTTATAAAAATGAAAAGCCGCCGGAAAATCTAGGATATTTTCTCGGACAAATTTATGCTCGCTCGACCGCTGAAATTGAAAAAGATCCAGAGGCTAAAGAAGAAGTAAGCGCTTTAATGACAAAGATTGAAAGTCGCCGCGGAAGCGAATATAAACTTTGGCAAGAGACGCGGGAATGGAGTATCAAACAGTTCGAGGAAATTTATAAAGAAATGGGCGTTAGTTTCGATAAAATTTTTTATGAGAGCGAAGTAATTGATGAGGGGAGAAAAATAGTTGATGATCTTTTCCAAAAAAATTTTTTGGTGAAAAGCCAGGGCGCAGTTATTGCCAATCTGGAAAAATATAATCTCGGGGTTTTGTTGTTCTTGCGCTCCGACGGAACGGCCCTCTATCCAGTCGCCGATATTCCTTTGGCGATAAAAAAATTTAAAAAATATAAATTGGACGAATCAATTTATGTGGTTGACGTTCGGCAGAGTTTATATTTTGAGCAGTTATTTAAAATTTTGGAGTTGCTTGGGTATAAACAAAAAATGATTCATTTGGGTTATGAATTTGTAAAGTTACCATCGGGCATGATGTCCTCGCGCACGGGCAACGTCATTACTTACGAAAATTTACGGACAGAGGCGTTGGAGCGGGCAATTGCTGAGACAAAAAAACGGCATGCCAACTGGAGCGAAGAACAAATTAAGGAGACGGCGGAAAAAATAGTGGTCGGAGCGATGAGATTTGAAATGGTAAAAGTTGGCAAAGAACAAACAATCACATTTGATATTGATAGAGCCCTACATTTTGAGGGTTTTACCGCCGCGTATCTCCAATACACGCACGCGAGAATTTGTTCCATTATCCGTAAGGCAAAAATAAAAATATCAGACAAAATTGATTTTGATAAATTTCAGGAAAAGTGGGAATATAATTTGATGATTGAACTCGCGAAGTTTCCTGATATTTTAGAAAAGGCAGCGTTGGCTTATAACCCAGCCGTACTCGCCGACTATCTCTATGGTTTAGCAAGAGCTTTTAGCGATTTTTACCGCGACGTAAAGGTCATTGGTACAGACCCAGAAGCCCAAAAAGCAAGAATTGCCTTGATTGATGCCGTGAAAATTGTTTTAGTCAAGGGTTTAAATGTTTTGGGCATAGCTGCTCCAGAGGAAATGTAAGGCCCTTGTTTTAGAGATTTTGAGGTGGTAAAATTAAAACGTAATTTAAAAAGAGTTTTAAAGATAAAATTTATGTTTAAAGACATCTATCCGAAAGAGGGAGGGGACGTAGAAACAATCATCGGTCCTTCGGTAAAAGTTGAGGGGGATTTTACAAGTAAGGGTAATGTGACAGTGGAGGGAGTAGTTCATGGATCTTTAAAAACTGAAAAAGATTTGAAGGTCGGCGTGGGCGCGAAAATTTCCGCGAGCGTTTTTGCTACCAATGCTTTCATCGCCGGAGAAGTTAAGGGTAATGTAAAAGCGAGCGGGCGGCTGGAACTCACTGACACTTCAAAAATTTTTGGTGACATTGAGGCCAAGACGATTATTATGGCCGCCGGAGCTTTTTTGAACGGCAAATGTACAATGTGCAACGATGCCCTGCCACTTCCGCATCTTCAGGACAATGACGCCTTGAAAAAGAATAATAATAAGAAGTAGTCGGATTTTCGTTTTTAGATTCTTGATATGTATCAATATATTTACGATGCTTTTCTTTCGGAGGAAAAGTATCTCCGCCCGATGACGATTATTGAAAATCGTCTCGCTGATCTTGGACTTCAAGGGCGGGTAAATCGCCTGAATCTTTTTAAGGATCCTCGAGAGCTAATTTTAGAAGGAATAAAAAGAGGGGTGGATACAGTGGTGGCGGTAGGAAATGATGAAACGCTTTTTCGCGTTGTGAATGCCGTTGGCGATTTTAATTTGACCCTAGGCATAATTCCCGTGGGGCCAAAAAATGAAATTACAAAAATTTTGGGAGTTGAAGAAGGGCTTTTGGCCTGCGATTGTCTTTCGAGCCGTTTGATTAGGCGGATAGATTTAGGAAAAATTAATGATGTCTACTTTCTTGCTCATCTAAAAACTAATTCGGAAGTGAGCTTAAGATATGGAAAAGAATATCGGGTAAGGTCGATTGAAAATAATTCGGTAGAAATTTATAATCTGCCGACAGGGGAAGAGATGGCTGATCCGGAAGATGGTTATCTTGAAGTGCGCATTAAACCTTCGGAAAGAAATTTTTTAAAAAAATTTACCAAAGGAAGTTTATCGTCGGATGGGAAAAGTTATTTCCCAGCGCAAAAAGTATTTTTGGAGGGAGGCGAAGGAGCAAGAATTTTGGTTGATGGATTTAAATTAATTAATCCTCCAGCCGAAGTTAGGATCTTGCCGCGCCAGTTAAAAGTTATCGTTGGAAAAAATAGATTATTTTAAAAAGTAATTTCTAACAACATAATATGAAACCACAAATAGACAAAGGTTTATGCATCGGCTGCGGACTTTGTGAATCGCTTTGCCCGGCCGTTTTCAAACTTGACGACGGGAAATCAACAGTTTTAGAAGGAGTTGATTATAAAGGTAATAAAGATTGTGTCCAAAAGGCCATTGAGAATTGCCCAGTTCAAGCCATCAGTTGGGAACAAAAGTAAGGGGTGGTCAGATTTTTATAAATGTGTTAAATTGGATGTTGCCGCGCCCGGGTGGCGAAATTGGTAGACGCACTACCTTGAGGTGGTAGCGCTCGCAAGGGCATGGAGGTTCGACTCCTCTCCCGGGCATATAAAATTAGGCGGAAGGAATATTTTGTCGTCATTGCCCGTCCTTTTCGGGCGGCTAGCTCAGTTGGTTAGAGCGTCTCGTTTACACCGAGAAGGTCGGGGGTTCGACTCCCTCGCCGCCCATTGTTTAAAATTATGATTACAAGAATTATCGTCGGAATCGTCGGTATAGTTATCGGTTCAATAATGGTGATCCGCTCAGAGTGGCTCCTGTCTTTTTTTGGCCGGATTAACTGGGCGGAAATTCATCTTGGTTCTGAAGGGGGGACGAGAGTTTTTTACAAACTTCTTGGCATTTTGGCGATAATCATTTCTCTCATGATTATGACGGGAATGATCGAAGGATTATTGATGGCTATTTTTGGTCCGTTATTTGGGCAGCGTTGAATTTAAAAAAATAAATTAATTTTAAATTGTATGCCCGAAGAATTAAAGGTTTTGAAAATTTCTGGCGGTAATACTTTACTTGATCCCTATTTTATTTTTGAACAAATAGGATTGGGAGCTGGCAATAAGATCGCTGATTTAGGTTGCGGGGCAGCTGGACATTTTGTTGTTCCCGCGGCAAAAATTGTCGGAAAAGAAGGAATTGTTTATGCCGTCGATCTTTTAAAGTCTGTCCTTGACGCCGTCAGAAGTAGGGCAAAAATGGAAGGAGTGGGTAATATTGAAACAGTTTGGTCAAATCTTGAAATTTATGGAGCAACAGATATTAAGGAAGGCAGTCTTGATTTAGCGCTTCTGGCAAATACTCTTTTTCAGATTCCAAAAAGGGGAGAAGTTTTTCGGGAAGCAGTAAGGCTTGTGAAAAATGGTGGGAGAGTCGCGGTTGTTGAATGGGGACTCGCCGCCGCACCACTCGGTCCGCCGCTCGATCGTCGTCTTAATAAAGATACGGTGAGAGAGTTGGCGCGGGCTAATGGCTTGGCTGAAGTTAAAGAATTTAAAGCTGGACCATATCATTACGGTTTGATTTTTTCTAAAAACTTAAAATAAAATTAAAAAGTAACTATGATTAATTTTGAGAGACTGTTAGATTTAAATTTTTGGTTTGCTCTGCGGCCAACGGCTTTGAGCGAGAAAACAACGATTATTTTAGCGATTGGTTTCGCCGTATTTTTGGTATTGGGAATTATTTGTGGTTTTTTGGCAAAAACTAAAAAGCAAAATCCTCCGATGGTAAAACTTCTTCGAAAATTTAAAAAGATGTTTTCTACCATGGCCGTGGTTGGTTTCATCGTGCTATTTTTTACCTATGAGCAAATTTATCTTTTAGGCAGTCGTTTTTGGTTTTTAGCCTGGTTTATCGGGCTCGTCGTCTGGGTAGTTTTTATTGTTCTTTATGCCGCGAGAAAAATGCCGAAAGAAAAAGATGAATTAGAAAAGAAACAAAAATATCTTAAATATTTAGCTTAGATAAATAATGTCGCACGATCGCCAGGATTTGGGGCAGCTAGGAGAAAAATTGGCTTGTGATTTTTTAAGAAAGCAAGGATACAAAATTATTGATCAAAATTATCGGACGCGCGGAGGAGAAATAGATGTTATAGCGAAAGAAGGGGAAATGGTAGTTTTTGTTGAAGTAAAAACGAGAATCAGCGCGGAGTTTGGCTATCCAGAAGAGGCAATTGACGCAAGAAAACAGCATAAATTGGCCATGACTGCCGAAGCGTATCTCGCGGCTCATCAGCTTTATGAGGCGGATTATCGGATTGACGCGATTGGAATAGAAATGGAGCGCGGTGGCCGATTAAAAAATTTACGCCACGAAAAGGATGTAGTTGGCTGGTAAACTCTTGATTTATTTATTATCATGTGTTATCATAAAAATGTAACTAGTTCCTTCCGGACTAGTTTATTTAATAAGTAAAAGTAAAAATTATAGAATTATGGCTTCACCTATTTATCAAGCAATCAAACAAATTTGCGAAGAAAAAAATATAAAGCCAGAATCGGTTATTGAAACCATTGAGGCGGCGCTCGCGGCTGCATACCGTAAGGATTTTGGCACCAAAAATCAAAATATTAAAGTTGAATTTAACCCGGAATCTGGAGATTTTAGGGTTTTTGATATTAAAATTGTAGTAGGGGATGAGCTTGCTGCTAAATATGAGGAAGAAAAAAAAGAAAGAGAAGAGAGAATCAAAGAAGGACTACCCGAAGAGAAAAAAGAGAAAGAAGGAAAAGCGGAAGAAACTGAGGGCGAGGAAGAATTGAAGTTTAACCCAAAATTAAATTTAAGTCTTACCGAAGCGAGGGCGCTCAAAGCTGATGCCGAACTAGATGAAGTTATAAAAACCGAACTCGAAGTTCCGGGAGCTTTCGGACGCATGGCTGCTCAGACCGCGAAGCAAGTAATTATTCAAAAATTGAGAGAAGCTGAGCGCGATACTTTATATAATGAATTTAAGGGGAAAGAGGGCGAACTTTTACAGGGAACGGTCCAAAGAACGGAAGGAAGAATGGTCCTGGTTGATTTGGGTCACGTCGCCGCGCTTCTTCCTCCAGAGGAACAAATTGAAAAAGAAAAATATACGCCGGGCATGCGTATGAAATTTTATTTAAAGGAAGTGACGATGACAACTAAGGGTCCGCAGATTATTGTCTCCCGCTCTCATCCGGAAATTATCCGTAAACTTTTTACTTTTGAAATTCCAGAAGTTGCTAATGACGTAGTAAAAATTAGAGCGATTGCTCGTGAGGCAGGTTCCCGTTCAAAAATCGCGGTCTCGACCGAGGATGAAAATATTGATCCGATAGGTTCATGCATTGGGCAGAGAGGCACGCGCATCCAGACAATCATTAATGAATTAAACGGTGAAAAAATAGACGTTGTGCAGTGGAGCGACAAAATTTCGGAATTAATTGCTAACGCCCTTTCTCCGGCTAAAATTTCCAATATCGAAATTAAAGAAGAAGAAAAATCAGCCTTTGTGGAAGTTAAAGATGATCAGCTTTCTTTAGCGATTGGACGCGGCGGGCAAAATGTTCGTTTAGCCGCAAAATTAACCGGCTGGAAAATTAATATTGGCGGAGGAGAAAAGGCGGTAGTCGAGACGGGCGAAGAAGCTCCGGGGGAAACAGAAAAAAAGGTGGAAGAGGAAGAAAAAAAAGAGGAGGAAAAACCGGTTGAAGAGGAAAAGGCGGAAAAATCAAAATAATTAGTTAATTCATTTACCCTTAATATTATATTTTGTGATCGCTCTCTTTAACACAATTTTTTATCAGCCTCTTTTTAACCTGTTGGTTTGGTTTTACAACGTTATCCCCGGCCACGATATCGGTTTGGCAATCGTACTTTTGACAATTTTGATTAAATTAATTCTTTATCCCTTTTCCCTGCAGGCGATTCGCGCCCAGAAAGCCCTTGCCGAGCTCCAGCCGAAAATGGAGGAATTAAAAGTTAAATATAAAGATCAAAAAGAAGAGATGTCCAAGGCGATGATGAATCTTTATAAAGAAAATAAGGTGAACCCGCTGTCTTCTTGTTTGCCCATTCTGATTCAATTGCCATTTTTAATCGCCGTATACCAAGTTTTTATTCATGGTTTAAGTTCGCAAGGATTGGAAAATCTTTATTCTTTTGTTGCTAATCCCGGCCACATCAATGCCGTTTCCATGGGTTTTCTCGATCTTTCAAAACCAAACATAATTTTAGCAGTGCTTGCCGGCGCGGCGCAATTTTGGCAAGCGAAAATGATGCCTCGGCAAAAGCCGCCCCAAAAAGTTCCAGGATCAAAGGATGAAGGAATGGCTGCGATGATGAATAAACAGATGTTGTATTTTATGCCAGTCATTACGGTTTTTATTGGTGCGACCTTGCCAGGCGGCCTTACTTTTTATTGGTTTTTCACCACTCTTCTGACTGCTCTTCAGCAATATTTTTATTTTAAAAAAGACAAGAAGACCGACAGCAAACAGCAAATAACGCCGTAATTTTAGTTGTAAGTCCTTATGACAATAAGTCATAAAAATTTAATTGGTTTACCCGTTCAAACAAAAAGCGGTTTGCTTTTGGGAAAAATTAGAAGTTTTGAAATCGAAAGCGATACTCAAACCATCTCGCGCTACGTCGTAAAAAGCCGGAATTTAATTAGCAAATTGTTGTCCGAGGAAGTTGAAGAAATAATAATCGGTCGAGCCCAAGTCATATCTATAGATGAAGAAAAAATGGTAGTGGACGACACCAGCGTTAAAGAACTCGGCGGCGTCAGGATACTCCGGGGAGCAGAGAAAAACGCGCCGGTGCTCGGAAGTCGTCTAAGTATTTCAAAAATCAATGGAGAATGTTCAAAATAATTTGGAAAAATCTATTCTGGCCACGATTGCCTATTTTGATGTTTTTAATTACCCGTTAACAGTTACGGAAATCTGGAAGTGGCTTTATTCGAAAGAAGAATCGCGCGATGGTTCACCGACTATTGGAGAAATCTGGAAAAATTTGGAAAATAATCAATCATTAAAGTCTCTGGTTAATTCCCGCCGGGGATTTTATTTTTTAAAAAATAGAGATGATTTGGTGGAAATCAGGGAGGCGAGATATGTTTTGGCCGTGAAGAAAATAAAGAGAGCGCGTCGCGTCGTCAAATTTTTAAAATTTATTCCCGGGATAAAAATGATCGCGCTTTGCAATAGTCTCGCCTGGACGAACGCTCGGGAAGAAAGTGATATAGATTTTTTTATTGTCACTGATAAAAATAAAATTTGGACAGCGCGTTTTTGGTCGGCGGGATTTTTACAAATTTTTGGTCTTCGGCCAAGTAAAAAAAATACTAGGGATAAAATTTGTTTAAGTTTTTTTGCCGATTACGATTCACTTAATTTAGAATCGTTGGCGACGGAATCGCCAGACATTTATTTAATTTATTGGGTCGCGCAACTCCAGCCGCTTTTTGACCGCGGAGGGATGTATAATAAATTTTGGCAAGCCAACGCTTGGATCAAGAAATTTTTGCCTAATGTTTTCCCGAGGGATGAAGTAAATGAGATTAGTGAGAATCGGCCAGGCAAAATTGGATTGGGAGAGAAGTTTTTTCGTTGGATGCAGCTAAAATTAATGCCAAAAAGCTTGAAGGACATGGCCAATCGTGATAGCCGGGTAGTGGTCTCGGATCATATGTTAAAATTCCACGCCAATGACCGGCGCGAAGAATATAAAAAAATGTGGGAAGAAAAAGTAGTTAACTTGATAAATAGTTAAAGGATATGAAAATATTAGAAAGAATAATTGAGCGGGGAATATATTTGTTTGTTTTTCTCCTACCCTGGCAAACGAGGTTGATTTTGAACGAAGGGAATTTGAACGGCTATTGGGAATATGGAACGATTAGTATTTATGCCACGGAAATTTTGTTGTGGGGAATATTCGCCTTGGTAGTAATTCAGTGGATGGCAAATAAATTTAAAAGTCAAAAATCCGAAATTCAGATATCAAATAAAATTGAAAATAAAAAATATAAATTTGTTTTTATATTTTTGGGAATTTTTACGATCTGGTCTTTGATTTCCATTTTTTGGTCTAATTCAAAAACAGCGACGTTCGGGGAATGGATTCATTTGATTGAGGGCGTAGGTTTATTTTTAGTTTTGCGGACAACTAAGTTTAATAAAGCAAAATTGCTGTGGGCGTTTGTGTTCTCGGCCTTGATTCAAGCCGGACTTGGCCTTTGGCAATTTTTATCTCAGGCGACTTTTTCTTCCAAATGGCTTGGTATGGCAATGCATGATCCGGCCGTTCCCGGAACGGTCGTCGTGGAAACCGCGCTCCGCCGCTGGCTGCGCGCTTATGGCGGTCTTCCTCATCCAAACATGCTGGCAGGATTTTTGGCCGCGGCGATGTTTTTTACTTTCAGGCTTTACCAGAAGATTGATTATAGTTTTAAGAAACTTTTTCTGCCGGTTATTTTTTCGATTTTATCTCTTGGGCTTTTCGCCACATTTTCCAAAAGCGTCATTTTAAGTTTTTTGGCAGCTTTAATTTTATCATGGATTGCATTTTTTATTTTTAAACAATCCAAAGAGTCTAAAATTGATTTATTAAAATTTACTTTGATTTTTTTAGTGATTGCCTCAATTTTTTCCGCGATTTTTTGGGAGCCGGTGCAAACAAGAATTTATGGAGCGGAAAGATTGGAAATAAAATCAACTACAGAGCGGTTAAATTATTTTGGGGAAGCTTGGCAGTTGATAAAAAAACATCCGTTGGTTGGCGTTGGTCTTGGAAATTACACCGCAGCCATTCATAATGAAATTGATTTGAGTCGGGCAGTTTGGGATTATCAGCCGGTTCACAATATTTATTTGTTAATTTTATCAGAGCTTGGAATTATGGGTTTATTTTTATGGCTGACATTGATGTTTCTCATTATAAAAAAATTACCAATTACCAATTACCAATTACCAATTACTTTTTTCGCCATTGGCCTTTTTGATCACTATCTTTGGACGCTTTATTTTGGTATACTATTGTTCTGGATGATTTTAGGAATAGGGCAAAAAGCTCTTGACAATTCTTTTGACAAGGCATAAGATACAACGTAAAATACTATGATAAAAACAGACAATTTAGTCTGCTTTTTAGCTCTAAAATTAATCTTAAAAAAGAAAAATATGAACATCAAACCATTAGGCGACAGAGTCGTTATAAAACCAATTGCTGAAGACATCACCACAAAATCGGGTATTGTTTTGCCGGAAACCGTGGAAAAAGAAAAGGCCGAGAAAGGTGAAGTTTTGGCCGTGGGTCCGGGCCGCGTGCTTGATAATGGGAACTTAGCGCCAATGTCAGTTAAAGTTGGCAATAAAGTGATGTTTAAAAAATACAGCCCTGACGAAATTAAAGTCGACGGCGAAGAATTATTAATTATTTCCGAGCAAGATATTTTAGCAATTGTTTAAAATAAGAATTAAATTTAAAATATTATGGCAAAACAGATATTATTTAGTGAAAACGCGCGCCAGGCCTTGAAGCGAGGTGTGGATAAATTGGCAGATGCCGTGAAAGTGACTCTTGGTCCGCGGGGCAAAAACGTTGTTTTGGATCGTGGTTTTGGCGTGCCGCAAATTGTGAATGACGGCGTGACGATTGCCAAAGAAATTGAACTTGAAGACAAGTTTGAAAATATTGGCGCGGAACTTGTAAAAGAAGTTGCTTCCAAAACTAATGACGTTGCCGGAGACGGAACTACGACCGCCACGGTTTTGGCGCAAGCGATTGTTGCCGAGGGATTTAAAAACGTGGCCGCCGGTGCCAATCCAATTTTGATTAAATCGGGAATTGAGAAGGGTGTGAAGGCGCTTGTGGAAGAATTACAAAGAATGAAACAAGATATTTCCACGAAAGAAGAACGGCAGCAGGTTGCTTCTATTTCCGCGAATGATCCGGAGATCGGCAGAGTGATTGCTGAGGCCATGGAAGAAGTCGGTCCGGAAGGAGTGATCACGGTTGAAGAATCACAAACTTTTGGCATGCAAAAAGAAATTGTAGAAGGTATGCAATTTGATCGAGGTCTCCTTTCTTCCTATATGATTACTAACGCCGAGAGAATGGAAGCGGTCTACGACGACCCATATATTTTGATTACTGATAAAAAAATTTCCGCGCTTTCCGACATTTTACCTTTGCTTGAAAAGTTGGCGCAAAGCGGAAAAAAGGAGTTGGTAATAATTGCCGACGAAGTTGACGGCGAAGCTTTAGCGACACTTGTTGTGAATAAACTCCGCGGAACTTTTAATACTTTAGCCATTAAAGCTCCGGGTTTTGGAGATCGCCGGAAAGAAATGCTGGAAGATATTGCCGCGCTTACTGGCGGGAAGGTAATTTCCGAGGACGTTGGTTTGAAAATTGAAAATACGGAAATTGCTGATCTTGGCCAGGCAAGACGAGTAGTGGCGACAAAAGAGAATACAACCATTGTTGAGGGCAAGGGTGACGAAGAAAAAATAAAAGCCCGAATCAGCCAGATTAAAAAAGAAATTGAAACGACTGAATCGGAATTTGATAAAGAAAAATTACAAGAAAGATTGGCAAAGCTCTCCGGTGGCGTGGCGGTTTTGAAAGTTGGCGCCGCGACAGAAACGGAAATTAAAGAAAAGAAATTAAGAATTGAAGATGCGCTCGCCGCGACCAAGGCCGCGGTGGCCGAAGGAATCGTGGTTGGCGGCGGTGTGGCTTTGCTCCGTGCTTCCAAAGTTTTGGATGGTGTTAGAGTGGAAGGCGAAGAAAAAATTGGCCTTGATATTTTGAGCCGAGCCATGCTTGAACCGGTTCGCCAGATTGCCAACAATGCCGGAAAAAATGGAGATGTAGTAGTTGAAGAAGTAAAACGCCAGCCGGGGAATTATGGTTATAACGCCGTGACTGATAAATATGAAGATTTGGTTGAGGCGGGAATTATTGATCCGACCAAAGTGACGCGCACCGCGCTCCAAAACGCGGCCTCCATCGCAGCTATGCTTCTCACAACCGAAGCGGTTGTAACCGATTTGCCGACGAAAAAAGAAGAGCACAATCACGGCGGCATGGGTGGGGGAATGGAATATTAAAAAGTAAGTTTTATAAAAAGCCGGGGTTTAAATCTCGGCTTTTTTGTATATCAAATTTATGTTATAATTATCTTGCTGTTTAATTTTTTCTTCATTTTTATGTTGAAGCGCACAAAAATCGTTTGTACTATCGGTCCGGTTTCGGAAAAGCCGGCTATCTTAAAAAAGATGATAAAGGCTGGCATGAATGTTGCCAGGCTTAATTTTTCCCATGGCACGCACGCTTGGCACGGCAAAGTTATTAAAATTATTAGAAAAATTTCCAAAGAACTTGGTCAACCAGTAGGCATTATTGCTGATTTGCAAGGGCCGCGGATTAGAGTCGGGGAGCTTGCCGCCTCGGGAGTAAAACTTACCCCAAAAGAAAAAATTACCCTAACCACCAGTCCAAAAAAAGAAAAAAATAAAATTCCCGTGACCTATAACAATTTACACAAAGATTTATCCTCGGGCGATAGAATTCTTTTGGATGAGGGTTTGCTTGAATTAAAAGTTTTAAAAATTTTAGGCCGTGATATTTTTTGCGAGGTGGTGGTTGGCGGAGTTTTAACTTCGCATAAAGGAATTAATTTACCGGATTCGTCAGTTAATCTCCCCCCGCTTACGGAAAAAGATAAAGAAGACCTCGAGTTTGCGGTCAGAGAAGGCGTTGATTGGGTCGCCCTTTCTTTTGTTTCCCGCGCTTCAGAAATTTATGATTTGCGTTATCTGATCCGCGGTTTAGAAAAAAAATTAAAATTACCGAAAAATTCCCCGGTTAAAATTATTGCCAAGATAGAAAAGCACGAGGCTGTTAAAAATTTTGATGAAATTTTGGAAGCAGTGGACGGAATTATGATTGCTCGCGGCGATTTGGGGATTGAAACGCCGGCCGAAGACGTACCTCTTTGGCAGAAAAAAATTATTGATAAATGTTTAGCCGTGGCTAAACCAGTGATTGTCGCCACGCAAATGTTAGATTCCATGATTAGAAAACCGCGGCCGACTCGCGCCGAAGTTTCCGACGTAGCGAATGCCGTGATTGATCATACTGACGCGATTATGCTTTCCGGGGAAACGGCGAGCGGTCTTTATCCTCTCGAGGCAGTTGAAACAATGGCAAAAATTGTCAGCGAAACAGAGAAATCAACTTATGACGATTTGGTAATGGTGGGAATCGTGAAAAATATAAAAAATATTGACGACGCCGTAAGTCAAGTAGCAAAAATTTTATCAAAAACAGTTGAGGCTAAAGCGATTTTGGCCGCATCTCTTTCTGGCTATGCCGGCCGCATTGTTGCGCGTTATCGCCCCGAATTGCCGATTCTTGTCACGACCGATAATATTCGGGTTCAGCAGCAGTTGACCTTGTCGTGGGGAGTCATTCCGTTTGTTTTACCTTCTTGCCGTTCGGTTGAAGAATTAGTAGATCGTTCCCTCGGATATATTAAAAAAAATAAATTTGTGACAGGGGGAGATAAAATTATCATTATCGCCGGCGAACCAGTCGGCCGATCAGGAAACATCAATTTAATTGAAATCAAGGAGATATAGTTGTATGAATAAAAATAAAAAATCAATTCTCTGGTTTAAGGAGATAGATATAAATGATATTGGATTGGTTGGAGGGAAAAACGCGTCTCTCGGCGAGATGTACCAAAATTTAGAATCAAAAAATATTCCCGTCCCCAACGGTTTTGCCATAACTGCCTATGCTTTTGGGCAGTTTTTAAAATTTAATAAATTGGAAGAGAAAATCGCGAACCTGCTCTCCTCGGTGGATTTGGGAAATATTAAAAATCTTTTGGTTGCCGGTCGACAGATAAGAAACTTGATTATCAAAGGTAAAATTCCACGTTCCTTGGCGATTGAAATCGAGGATGCTTATAAAAAATTAATTGGACGCGGCGAATCGGGAGTAGCCGTTCGTTCCTCGGCTACGGCGGAAGATTTGCCCGTCGCGTCTTTTGCCGGACAACTGGAAAGTTTTTTAAATGTGCGCCGGAAAGATCTTCTCGAAGTTGTTAAAAGATGTTTTTCTTCTCTTTATACTGACCGTGCTATAGCTTATTCTATTGAGCATAAATTTGATCATGCGAAAATCGCGGTGTCAGTAGGAATTCAAAAAATGGTGCGTTCGGATTTGGCCTCTTCTGGCGTAATGTTTACTCTAGACACAGAAACTGGTTTTCGGGATGTAATTCTGGTGAGCGCTGGGCTTGGGCTCGGAGAAAATATTGTAAAGGGAAGAATTGTTCCTGATCAATATTATATTTTTAAACCAACATTGAAAAAAAATTTCCGCCCGATCATCGGAAAAATTTTGGGAGCCAAGGAGCTGAAATTAATTTATGGCAAAGGCGGATCGTCTACCATAAATTTAAAAACTAGCAAAGGGGAAGGAGAAAAATTCGCCCTTACTGATAATGAAGTTTTGGAGCTGGCTCGCTGGGCAGCAATTATTGAAAATCATTATAAAAAACCGATGGACATTGAATGGGCGAAAGATGGGATGGAAAATAAATTATATATTGTCCAAGCGCGTCCAGAAACTGTCCATGCGGAAAAGAATGGAAAAATTTTGGAAGAATATAGTTTAGAAAGAAAAAGTGAAGTGCTTTTGACTGGCACGGCGATTGGCACAAAAATCGGCAAGGGTTGGGTTAAAATTTTAGGAAGCGTTAAGGAGATCGAAAAATTTAAGGAAGGGGAAGTACTCGTAGCTAAAATGACCGATCCAGATTGGGTGCCAATCATGAAAAAGGCGAGCGCCATTATTACCGAATCCGGCGGCCGGACGTGCCACGCCGCGATTGTTTCCCGCGAACTTGGTATTCCTTGTGTCGTTGGCGTTGTCCGAGCATGCGAGATTTTGAAGAATTGCCAAGGGGTCACGGTTAGTTGTGCCGAAGGGGAAAAGGGTAAAATTTACCAGGGGCTTTTGCCGGTAAAAATTAAAAGGGTTAATTTAGAAAAGATTAAACGGCCGAAAACTAAAATTATGATGAATGTCGCCGAACCGGAACAAGCTTTTGATTTTTCTTTTATCCCAAACGACGGAGTAGGTTTAGCCCGCGAAGAATTTATTATTTCCAATTATATTAAAATTCATCCGCTGGCGTTATTAAAAATTAAAGATTTAAAATTAAAAGTCCAAAGAAAAATTGAAAAATTAACTTACGGCTATAAAGATAAGACAAAATTTTTTGTGGACAAATTGGCCGAGGGCGTGGGGCGTATTGCCGCCGCTTTCTATCCAAAACCTGTTATCGTCCGTTTTTCCGATTTTAAAACCAATGAATATGCCGGTCTTGTCGGCGGCGCGGAATTTGAACCAAAGGAAGCCAATCCAATGATTGGTTGGCGCGGAGCCACACGGTATTTTGATAAAAATTATAAAGAAGCCTTTGCCTTGGAGTGCGAAGCGATCAAAAAAGTTCGTAAGGTTTTTGGATTAGATAATATTATTGTAATGGTTCCTTTTTGCCGAACGGTTTCTGGAGGGAAAAGAGTAGTTTCTCTTATCAAGGAATCCGGATTGGGAAAATCACTGAAATTAAAACCATTAAAAATATATATGATGGTGGAAATACCGTCTAATGTTATTTTGGCCGATCAATTTTCGGATATTTTTGATGGATTTAGCATTGGTTCAAATGACTTGACTCAACTTATTTTGGGAGTAGATCGTGATTCAGAGTTGGTAAGTCACCTTTTTGATGAAAGAAACGAGGCGGTAAAGAGGGCAATTCAAACAGTGATTCGGGTGGCACACAAAAAGGGGGTTAAGATTGGTATTTGTGGCCAGGCGCCGTCGGATTTTCCCGACTTTGCTGAATTTTTAGTAAAAAATAAAATTGACAGCATTTCCTTAAACCCAGACTCGGTTTTAAAGACAACGCTCCGGGTTTTGGAGGTAGAAAAGAAGTTGAAACATCACTAATTAAGATAGACTTGACAGTAACCGAAACTTACCATAAGATGAAAATCGGTTGCTGTTTTTGTTTTGGCTCATACCGAGGGATGGGCCAAGCGGCAAAGAAAGCCGCGGAAGGAGAGAGGAAGAGGAATGGCGAAGCCGGAGTTGGAGTGGATGGTGAAGGTGAGGACCACCGCCGGGGAAGTCGTGGACGTGTACCGTCGCCAGACGGAGGGCGCGGCGAAGAAGAAGGCGGCGAAGGCGAAGAGGCGCGGCTTCCAGGTCGAGATGAAGCCGGAGCCCAGGAGCCACCACCACCGCGACCGCGGGAGGTACGTCAACTGCCATCCGAACTCCAGGAGGCAAGCCGCCTAGCCAAGGGCGGGACAAGAACAATCTAACCCAAGAAGACCCCGTTGCAAGAAGAGTGAACAACTCAATTGCCGGGGTCATTTTTATTATCAAGCGAGCGAGAGAAATGAAATTTATTTCATTTCCGAGCGCCCGGCCTCGCCGAAGACGGCGAGTCGAGGCGGGAGCGCAGATAACACGAAGTATATCAAAAAGAGCATTGACAAATAAAATTTTCCTTGATAAAATAGAACAATAATTTATAAATTTTGGGTCCGTGGTGTAGCCCGGTCTAACACGTCTCCCTGTCACGGAGAAGATCGAGGGTTCAAATCCCTTCGGACCCGCCAGAAAAACTATGGCTAAATCTCGCAGAAAAGCTGCCGGCGAAACAACCGAGTTTGGGGACTTGTCTCGTATTGACGAAGAGAAGCGAGCGACTAAACGAGAAAGAGTGGCGGAAGGGCATGAAAGAAAAGGAAAAGAGAAGGAAAAAGATTGGCGAGAAGATTTGGAAGAAATGGGCGGTGAGGATTGGGTGGCGGAACAAAGAAAAGAGAAGGCCAGAGGATTGGCTCTATATTCTAATTTACGGACTAAATATGACCAGGGACTTTTAGAGAGAGAAGACCTGGTTATTTTTTTAGAAAGATTTCCTTCGGAGGCAGAATACGCCGCCTATCAAAAGCTTGCCGAAGCTATTCAAGGAGGGGGAGTGGAGGCTGATATTGAAGATTTAAAAAAGGATTCAGAAACGACAGCTCGAAGAAGAACTATAATACAAAGAATCAGAAAACCGGAGCCAGGGGAAGGCTGGGTTAATAAAAATAAAAATGTGGAGGTGACTGGAAAGGTAAGATTTGCTTCCTTGCCTAAAGGAGAAGAGGGGGAAGCAGTGGAAAAAGAGTATAGAAAAATTTTGAGGGAATATGCCCTCGGAGAACTGACGGAAAAAGATGTCCAGGTATTTTTTTCGGATTTTTCGCTAGAAGAGAAAGCAGCCTATGAAAAAATTTTAACTGAGATAAAAGAGAGGGAAACTCATAAACGCAAAGATAGATTAAGCAGAGAAGATATTGAAGAAATGTTAATGCGAGGCCTGGGTTTTCGTGAAGAATTAATCAAGGACATTCCGACTAAAGAAGGAAAAACGCTTTTTGAGGAAATGCTGGACAATCAGATAGAAATTGTTAAAGGCGTAATGCTGGATTCGGTGAGTCGCGCGGATTATGAAAAGAAAATTGAAGCAGCCGGCGGCGATCGAGTGAAAGCGGAGAAAGAATTAATCGCCGAATCGGCTAAGAAATTTTTAGCAGTAAGGGAATTATTCACGCACGGGGTGGTGGGGTACGACAGAGAAAAAGGTCAAATTGTTCTCAAACACTATTCTGATTTAGACGGCAAATGTGCCATTGCTCTTTTTGGTAAAATTGGTTTGGATATAAAAAATGTTGGTTATCTTTTACCCGGAGAGATTAGAGAGGGACAAACTACTGTTGATTCAGGAAATTTTGCTGGAGTAGAAACTAATTTGGCAGAAACAGTTGACCGCGAAACTGGCAAGCGGGTAAGGAAAATTTCACTAGTTGTTGATCACCATGCTTGGCCGGCAGATCGCGAAACTTCTGCTACTAAAAATGTTTATAAAGTTTTGACCGAATTGGGTTTGCTTAAATTCGAAGATGAAAAAGACCGGGAGAATTATGAAAAAGTTGTAGAGTGGGTGACGCAAACTGATAATTTTAGTTTTCCGGAGATGGAAAAACATTTTCAGGATTCTGACCGGAAAATGATTGGCTTCCTGAAGTCTCGTGCCGTGACCCTTAATACTCTTTTAAATTTTGCTGATTCGGGGAAGGAAGTCACGGATCTACTGGAAGAAAAAGATTTAAGAAGATTTGGGTTGATTTATAGAAAAAAGGGAGGGGAAGTTGTTGACCATGCAGCCGATCGGCGGGAAATGATAAAAAAAACATTGGATACGGTTCGCGAATTAATAGATAAAAAATGGGTAGTTACGACCAAAGACGGAAAAAGATTTATTGTGGATACGCAAAATAAAATTGGTGGTGAAGGGCAATGGGCCGCGGCGAGTCTTGGTTATGACGGGGTAATTCGTTATACGCCAGAAACTCACAATTTTTTTGTGGCTTTAAACAAGGGAACTTTTGATAAAAAAACTTTTGCCGGGTTGCCCCAGGGAAAATTAGTGCGCGGAAGTGTTTTTATAAAACTGGCCGGCGGAGAAAAATTAACAGTTACTTTGGGAGATTTAGTCGGGCGAATAGCTCCGAATTTTGATCCGGAAAAGGATTCCGAATTTGAGAAATTTTTAGAAACAGAGCCGCGGCGACTTAGGGTTATTATTAGCCAGGCGAATAATAAATGGTGGTGGGCAAATACGCCGAATGGCGAAAAGATTATTATTTTTGATAGAGATATCCCAAAAGATTTTAAACCGGGACAGGAGGCTTATGTAAGATTGGCTTTCCCCCACCCGCAGGAAGCAGATGAGGAACAAAAAAGGGAATATAATATTTCCAAGTTTTATATCGGCCGCTTCGAACCTGATAAAATAATTTTACCGAAAAAGTTAGAAGAGAAAAAAGAAGAAGCGAAAACTGAGGCGAAGCCAGTTAAGCAAGAAGTGAGGCAGGCGCCTCCGCCTGTGGAAAAACCAAAAACGCCGGAAGAGGAGAGAAAAAGAAAGGCAGAGGGAATAATCAGGCAAACTGTGGCGGATAAGCGCAGAGAATTTTTTACCGAACTTATGGGAATTTTTCAAAGGAATCCTATTTATAGAAATAAGAGAAAAGAGGAGCTGGAAGGGGAGGCTAGAAAACAAATTGATATAAAGATAAAACCCGTTGAAAGAGATTTAAGAAAAAAATACGGACTATAAATTAAAGTTATGGCCGATCAAATTTTACAAACCGCGCAGATGGTCATTAAGGATCCGAGCGTAAAAATGTTTTTAGACCAGATTTCGGGCCGCTTAATAAAAGCCGTGGAAGAACGTTTATCCGCGGCTGGGATTAAGCCAGTCGAGGAAGCGACCGCCACATCGCCCGCAGTTTCAGTCTTAACCAATGAACAAAAGGCGAAATTAGAATTTGCTAAATTTCAATTGGCCAAGGCAGAGAAAAATTTAAAAGAATATAATGGCCTGTTAAATAGATTTTTGGGATTTTTAAAAGGGGGAAACCGCGCCGCCGTAGAAGAAGAGTTTGAAAAAGCAAAAAAAGAATACGAGAAGATTCAGAAAGAATTAGGAGTATAAATTATAAAAAATTTAAAGATGAAAACGGGTAAACAGCCCGTTTTTTTGTAAAAAAATTGGGGCGAGCAAGGTTGGTTCTTCACCATACCTTGCTCGCCCCATGCGTCTAGTGACGCGCGTTCTCGAGAGCGTCGAGCCGTTCGTCGATCGCGTGGAACCTTCGCTCCACATTGTCGAATCGATCGGCCACGACGCGCGGTCCGCGATGACCTTCGTCAGCCGCGGGTGCGGCGGGCGGCGGTTCCGTCGTCGCCGGCGGATCTTCCGCTTCGGGTGCCGTCGGTGCTGCCGTGGGCGCCGCGGTTCCGGGTTCACCCTGCGGACCGATCTGGCCCTGGGGACCTTGCGGACCCTGCGGACCGATCTGGCCCTGGACGCCCCGCGGTCCCTGCTCGCCGTGGCTGCTTCCGCAGGCGGCGTAGCTCGCGATGATGAGCGCCACGAGGGCGATCGCGACCAAGACCCACGAGGGCCACTGCGGCGCATCCTTGCCCTGGGGACCTTGCGGTCCGTTCTGGCCGTTCGCCCCCGCCGGACCCTTGGCGCCGTCGGTGCCCTTCGGTCCTTGCGGACCGACGGGACCGGGATCGCCCTTGTCGCCCTTCTGGCCGGGGGCGCCGTCCTTGCCGGACTCGCCCTTCTGGCCCTGACACTTCTTCACGAAGTGGGGGTTCGCGGCGAGTCTTCTGGCGATGCTCTCCGCTTCTTCTTCCGTGAGGAGACGAAGGCGGTTGTCGAAAGCGAGCGCCGCCTTGACTCTGCCGTCGGCGATCTCGGGGATCGTCTTTCCGTTGAGGAGGTCGATGATGAGCGCCGCCGTCGTCTCGTCCTTGCACTCGACGAAGGCCATCATGCACCCCGGGTAATCGGGGTCCTTGTCCGGGACGATGGAGATCGAAACGATCGCCTCGCCCTTGGCCGCCGGCTCCATCGCCTGCCGCAGATACTCTTCTGTGACGTTGCCCTTGAGTCCCCAGAGGAACGCCTTCTTCGGATCCCTCGGCTTCTCGGGTTTCTTCGCGTCCGCCATTTCATTCCTTCCTTTCATCACAAACCCTTTCAACCCGGGACTGTCCCGGGTTGCTTGGACCATTGTTTCGGGTCCTTGAGTAGTTTGATTTGAAAACCAAGAGGTTGAGGAGGAGGCAACCCAGGTATCAAACCAAACTACTCTAAGACCCAATTTTGTTTTTCCGAAAGGATTTTACCGGTTTCAGAACAATTAAATATATCATATTTTTAAAGTTTTGTCAAGGGTATCTGACAGATACTTCGTGTTATCTGCGCTCCCGCCTCGACTCGCCGTCTTCGGCGAGGCCGGGCGCTCGGAAATGAAATTAAAATTTCATTTCTCTCACTCGCTTGATAATACTCCGTGTTATCTGCGCTCGTTCGGAAATGAATAAATTCATTTCTCTCACTCGCTTGATAATAAAAAATAGGCCGACGTTCGAGACATGGTTGTCTCAGAACGTCGGCCTGGTCCTCGGGTGGGGTGCCCCAAGGAAGTCGTGTTGTTAGTTCCGTCCCCAACTGATCGTAGCCCTGTCGGAGTCGCACGCCCCGGCGGCGCAAGCGATCCCGACCCCCAGTCCGGCTAGTGCCGCGGCTGGCAGGATGTAGCAGAGCAGCACCCCGCCGAAACTCGCGTTGCAGAAATGCGGCGTCTCCTCGCCTTCTTCGGGCGGGAGAGTTGTCGGCGCGAGGGGGTTGGGCTGGCTTCCGCCGGCTGCTGCCGCGATCGCTTCACGCGTTCCCGGCAGGGGTTCGTCCTCATCCGGAATGCCCGGAGGCAGAGGAGGAATTCCGCCGAGGTCGGCGATCGTCTGAGCCTGTCTGGCGATGAATTCCTCGTACTGCTCGCGCAGGTGGCGCAAGAACGAGAGTTCGGCATCCATCTCGACGAGGTCCTGCTCCATCTCTTCGACGGAAGCCACGACTTCGGCCAACTGGCCTTCGAGTTCTCCGACGCGAGCGAGGTCTGCCTGGGCCCGATCGAGGTTTGCCTGAAGGGCATCTCGTTCGGCCTGGAGGGCGGCGATCTGCTGTCCGGCTTCCTCGGCTTCGGCGGTCAGGGTGGCGATGTTGTCCCGCATCTCTTGGATGCGTTCCCTGTTTACCGCTTCGCCGCCGCAGGTGTTGTAGTCGACATGACCGTCCTCGTCGATCGGATGGCTCATGCCGGGCAGGCAGCCGCACCAGCCGCCATGATCGTTGCAGTGGTAGGTTCCACGCGAGCGTTCGCAGGCGGATCGGCGGCGTTCGTAGACACCCGGGTTCGTTGTGCAGCAAGTCTTGTCGTCGCTGTTCCACTGGAGACCGGCCGAACAGGAGCAATCGTTGTTCTGGACGATGCTATTTCGCTGTCGGCAACCGTCTTGCAGAGCGGCGGCAGGATCCTGGTGTCCGCAGAGACGGGCGACAGCCGCACACTGTTCGGAGTTGTCGCCCAAGCTATGCACACATTCGCCGTAGTTGGTGCAGCACTGGGTCTGGTCGTCTGCGAGGAGACAGCTCGCGCGAGCCTCGTCTCCAGCCTCGCCGAGACTGACCATCTCGGTCGACTCCGACGTCTGAGCAAACGCGTTCTGGGCGAAAAGAACCACCGCGATCAGAGTGACGAACTTCATCTCTAGTCCCTCCTAAATTTCGAAGGGAGGCCCCATTGCCCCCCTATTGCTCATTCTTTGAGCACCTTATATTAAAACACGGAGTTATTTATTTGTCAAGAGTTTTTTACAAAATAAAAAAAGAGGGCAGTCACGCTCGATGCTTCCATCTTATGTGACTGCCCGTGGAGTCTATTGCAGACCCCGAAGTCGTCCCTCCACTCGTGCCCGCTGGACGAACGCGTCTGGAGACAGAAGGTTGAGGCACTTTCGGAAGGCTTCCTCGGCCTCCCGAATTTTTCCGTGCATCATGTACGCGTTGCCCAGCTCTTCCCAGGCGTCTGGACCTTCAGGCCAGAGTCGCGTTGCCTCCTCGAGTCTCGAGACGGTCGTGCGCCAGTTCCTGGCGCGTTTTGCCGCCGCGAGTAGATCGGCGTAGCCGTTCGGCGGGCCAACGCTAAGTGCGGTTTCTGCCGCATCCCTCTCGTCGGCCGTCGCGTCGGGCACGCCAGTTGCCACCGGCGGAGGCAGGGGCATTGGCACAGGAACTACAATCACGTCCGGGACATCGCGCTCCTCGTTCCGATGATTCGCGGCCGTGCTCTCAACGCCGGCATCGCGAGTCGTCGCAGAAGTGCGCTTGCTGTTTCCGTCCGAGAGAAGTGCCGCAAGGATGATGAGCGCGACAGTGGTGAAGATGGCGCAGCCGGCTGCGATCG
>Ga0172380_10002784_pt1 | contig 25785 bp, 22 predicted proteins | sample Leawe162metaG_FD_119747 | JGI IMG/M metagenome (GOLD analysis project Ga0172380, IMG submission 119747) | Leachate microbial communities from a municipal landfill in Southern Ontario, Canada - Leachate well 162 metaG | ecosystem: Engineered > Solid waste > Landfill > Unclassified | place...
CCAAAACCTCAGAATTCTTCGGCCAAGATCACCTCACTGGTTTGTCGCGCAGCTTTGCCGGCAAGGAAGCAAAGCCAAGCGACTTAGGTGCGGGCGTCTTCGAGCAAGTCAAAGACATCGTCAATACCAAGCCGAAAAGCACTGGCTCATTTGCCGAACTAGAAGCGCAACTGAAGAAATCACAATTAGGCGATGACACACACTTAGTTGTAGCCAAAGAAAAGCTCACAACTATCCATCAAGAAAACTTGACCCTGGCAGCAAAAGAGACTCAACTGTCGGGCAAGATGACCAAACAAATTCAAGAGAGAGAGGCTCTCAACGGTCCGTTGCCCGAAAAAGCCCAACTCACTAGAGCTCAAGAAAGCCTTAAGAACGCCGAAGACATTGGTCGCACCATTAACGGAAAGCGGCAAGAACACGATCGCCTCTTCCAAGAACGCGAACAAGCTAGAGGCTTAATCAAAGAAGAGCGCACTCCAGAAGGCAGACCAACTGCCGAGAAGATCGCCTTCGACACTAAGAACCAACAATTCCGTGAAGCTAAAGCGGCCTTTGAAGAAGCCAAAACAATGGGCGGTACCGAAGCTGTTGGCCGTGCCAGAGAAAGAGTGGCCGACGCTCAAGCAACTCTGACCGCCGCTGAACAGGCGAAGCCAGGCAAGCAAGCGGCAATCGAGCAAGGAATTAAACAAACCGAAGGCGAGTTAACTGCTATCAAAGAACAGCGCCAAGTTCTGTCTATTAGCGCTCAAGAACTGGTCGGCCTGCATAAAAGCCGAATGGCAGCTCTAGAAGCTGACCCCAGCCTGAAAATTGCCCATGAGAAGCCAGTAGTTGTAAAAGAGCCAACTGTAGTCAAAGAACCTGCCGTAGTTAAAGATGCAGCAGTCGCTAAACCCGCCGTTGCTGAGCCAGTTATTGAGACAGCAGTGGCGCCAAAAGCAACTCCTGTTGTAACAACTGAGATAGCAACTGGGGTAGCAACTGGGGTCGCAACTGAGGCAACAACAGCGGCTACAACAGGCGGTCGCAATCTAATCAAAGAAGCTCTTGAGCAGCCCGTTAGCAAAGAAATTGCAGCACCAATACCTGAGCCTGGCAAAGTAGTTGAAGTAGCTGCAGTAGTTGAAGTAGCAAAACCGCAAGCTGAAGCTCCTTTAAAAGCAGCCGAAGTAACTGAAAAGCCAGCTATTGAGTCGCTAAAGGTAAGTCAGCAGCTTAGCTCTGCTAAGGCTACAGCCGAGGGTGCAGTACGCTCTAACATACTCTACCGAGAGATTGAAACTAGCAGACGAACAATTAGCGAAATCGACAATGGTACCTACCGCTCTAGACCAGGCGAAAACCTAGCTGAAACCCGCTCTAAAGCAGAACAAAATGCTATTAAAGCTCAGGAGCAACTGGGCTCAACTAGAGCACCATCGTACACGCGTGCTCTCAAAGAAGTCGGTGACTACGCCAAGGCCGCCTCAAAAGAACTAGCTCAAATCTCCGATGCCGGAAAGCGCGGGCAAGTAGCCACTGAAGCAGTAGCGCAATTAGAAGGCATGATGAACAACCTGCCTAACTCATACAAAGGTTATCGCGAGAAATTGAACGATTTGCGCGAACCAGGACGTGGCATCAATACTGGCTCTCCAGAGAGAAGACTTTCTGAAATTCAAGAACACCTTGAAGCGAAGACCAGATTACTGGACGAGTTGAGAAACAAACAACTTCATGATATTGCCGCACAGCAGCCAATTCTCAATGAAATCTTACAGCGCCAAAGCAATGGCACCCTACCAGAAGACGGAACAATTGTCCTCTTCGGTAAAAATGGCCGCTTCATCAATCAGCCAGGCACACGTTCGCCTAACTTCATCGAAATTTCGCGCTTGAATGAGCACGGAGTGGGAGCCGATGGAGCCGGCTTCAATCGCTTTACCGCCAATGCAGCAGATATCGACGGCATGGTTGTACTGCGACCAGTCTATGAAAATGGACTTAAGGTACAACTACCAAACAAAAATAATGCCAGACCAGTCTACAAAAAAATGGTAGCGGAAGTGTTCGGCAACATTCCACCAGAAATCACAGTAAATGACAATTTCGTCAAAATCTTAGAGCGCTTCGGACCAGAAAGACAAAAGCCAGGCAGTTAAGCCAGTAATCTAAACCCGCTGAGCGAAGTTACAATCGCCTAAGAACCGGGCGCGCCTGCTAAGCTTCGCGCGGACGGCTTGGCGACCTGAATTGCCCCAGTCGCTATTGATTCAGTTAGTCCGTCGTTTGGTCCTTGGTTTGGTCCTTCAGTTAGTCCGTCGGTTAGCCCAGCAGCTGGTCCTTCAGTGATTGTTTCAGCGAGTTCTTTGCCCGAAGTATTTACTACAGGGCTAGGATTAAGGGCAGCGTAAATTGTGTTTGTGTCTTTTATTATGGCAGCAAGAGTAGATGGTTCTATTGCTTGAGCAGCATCAGAGACGGACTTATCTGGCGTGCAGTGACTTTCAATAATCAGGCCATCTGCACCACAGGCAATGGCAGCCCGGGACATTGGCGCGATAAATTCGCGCTTGCCAACAGCATGGGATGGGTCGACCAATACAGGCAAACTAGTCAACGACTTAATCACGGCAACGGCCGACAAATCAAGAGTATTGCGTGTGCGATTTTCGAAAGTGCGGATACCACGTTCGCACAAAATGACCTGAAGATTACCTTCAAGCAAAATATACTCAGCTGCTTGCAGAAGCTCATCGATAGTGGCCGACATTCCCCGCTTCAAAAGTACTGGCTTACGCTGCCGACCAAGTTCTTTGAGCAACTCGTAGTTATACATGTTGCGCGCGCCAACCTGAAAGACATCGAGATAAGGCGACGAAGGCTCAATCTGTTCAATCGATACCACTTCGCTGACTACAGGCAAACCAGCTTGCAAGCCAGCCTCCTTCATATACTTAAGACCGTCTAAGCCCAGTCCTTGAAAATCATAAGCCGATGTGCGCGGCTTGTAAGCACCGCCACGCAAGGCTACAGCACCGGCAGCTTTAACCGCATGTGCTAATTCAACAATCTGCTCTCGTCCTTCGATGGCGCAGGGGCCAGAGATAACGACAGGCGGCAAGCCACCACCAATTTGAACCAATTTAGAACTAGAGCTTGCCGGCGACAGAGTGACTATGGTCTGAGCTAAATCTTTCCCCAAAGGGCTGCGATTGCTCAAACGAACGACTTTCTTCACACCATCCATTTGACTAAATATATGACCAGGCAAATTATCGGCATCAGAGGTTATGACCACCAAGGTAGTCTTGGCGCATTTAACTAAGGTGTTCTCTAAACCACGGGAGAGAAGATTCTGACGAACCTTTTCAATTACCTTTTCGCTAGCATTGCCCAGTGACAGAATCATGAAGATCTCCTTGCTTTTCGAAATCTTCGCACAGTTTGTCAAGAATCTTTCTTAGACTCACTTACTGTAAGCTCGTAAGACCTGATATCACTCTAGCCCAGCCGCCAAAGAAAGGGCCGAAAGCCGCCCAGTGTGGGAGACTCGACAAGTGAGCAAAAAGCAACGAAGACGAGTAAATAGCTCTTAATGTTATGTAAACTTACGCTATCGAAAGAGAACAGAGATAATCGCAGGCACGAAAAAGAGAATACTGAGAAATTAGAACAGAGAAATTAGAACTAAGAGTACGAACTTGGAACCGTGAAATTTGAAACCGCAGCCTGACTCTAACGAACGACCAATAATCGTCAGCAAAAAAGCCCTAGCCCGTTTTTTTCATGCCGGCTGGTGGAAACACACCTGGCATTTTGCCGTGGCTTTTGTACCAATTTTCAAAACACCAACAATTCTCTCAACTCTAGCTGGAATTATCATGACAGCCAGCCTCGGCTCACTAACTGTACTGAAAGTTGACGGGGTAATTGATGGTAATGTCCTCATCCCTACACTAATTGGTTTCGCCACCGGTATGATCATCACCGGCATACTACTAATTCTCTCGCTCTTTATCGGCCTTGTCCGCCTCACCGGCTTTACCAGAGCATTCTTGCGCTGCCCCTTAGATCTAGAAGATAGAACCACCACTGCCCAAATCAAAACCTACCTTGACGAAGGTCTTACGGCAATCAGGCACCATAAATCTTTTCTAGCCAAAAGCTGGCTGGTTAGCTCGTTCATCATGATGCCACTGATTTTTGTCTGGTGCGCCTGCTCTTTCATTGTGGTCGGCCTCCGCCCCGAAATAGTTCAAGCCTATAATCTCGGTCCTGAAGTCTTGAACCTGCGTCAAGGCGGCATGATAGCGATGGTCATAGTTGGCCTCTGTCTTTCTAACTATTCAATTACCACCTTAGCGGTTTCATCAATGTTAGACAGAACCGTGAAGGAGACTTCAATAGAATCGCTCTGGCTTGCTATAACCACATCTCCAGCTTTAAGTCTTGTTTCTCTATTTGCATTTTTTGCAGTAACTGCGATTACGACACCCTATGCTGTCATGGCTCTCTTCATTCCAGCCCTTCAAAGTTCAACCGCTATGACAGTAACGCCGCTGACATACGTAAGCGAAATCTGGCAAGGCATATCTGGCCTAATCATCATTCCTGTCGCCACAGCAATGTTGTGCGAAGTAGTAAGAGACTGTGTCGTCATTAAAGAAAGTGGGAAAAGTGGTGCTGACAAAAATTAAAGGGGACCTAGTCGACATCGTCTTTGATGCCAACGGTCGCACAACAAAGTTAATCGACCGCATACGCTTGGCACAAAGAATTGATTTTATACTCGCTTTAGCTGGCAGCGAAGTCAGCGATATCGAAGGCGTTTCAGCAGCAGGAAGCACCCCTGAACTGCGTCGCCAAACGCCAGCAATTGATGCCGACATCTTACTTTCTCACCTAGCAAATGAACAAAAATTACCAGTATCCCCCAATGGCATTGCATCACCAGTGGTGCTTACTAAGGCCGCTCTGAGCTTAATACCGCACCTGACAACAATTGTAGACTGTGGCAGCTTTAGCAGTCCACAAATTGAACACATAAAGGCTGGAGCCGAACCCGGCAAATCAATTACCACCGGAGCGGCTTTGTCCCTCGACCTAGTGAACCAGCTCTATAAAGCCGGTGGCGAACTAGCAGATCTTTTAGCAAACGCCGAAAGCGAAAGAGCGAAACAAATAGAGCAAGAAACTCTAGTGGTTTTATCAGAATGTGTCCCGGGAGGCACCACTACAGCCCAAGCCATCTTCATGGCTCTTGGTATAGAAGCTGAAAACCTACTCTCCAGTAGTGTGCCCACATGCAACCACGAACAAAAAATCGCTATGGCCAAAGCGGGCATAAAGGCAGCAGCACAGCGACTCAATATCGAAGAAAATTCGGCTACAAGCTATTTCAAAGCCAATCCGCTAGCAGCTATTGCTGCAGTAGGCGACCCGATGCAAGCGTTTGCTGTCGGATTTATAAGCAACCGTAACAGCAATACTAGCAACATAGATAAAACTAGCGGCAATATCACTATCCTTGGCGGCGGCTCACAAATGCTGGCAGTCTACGCCCTAGCTAATCAATTGGCCAGCAATAAAAATCATCAGCTCAACAATATTTTAGTAGCAACAACCAGATGGGTAGCCCAAGACAAGTTTGCTCAAACCGCGAAACTGGCTCGACTAGTAGATGCCCCTTTCGTGGCCAGCAGCTTTGCCCTAACCGAATCTGGTCACGCCGGCCTGAGAGCCTACGAAGAGGGCCATGTCAAAGAAGGTGTGGGAGCCGGTGCAGCAATTCTCCTGGCTAACCTTTTAGCGAAAATTGACGCACCAACGATTCTGCAAACAATCGATAGTTTCTATACTGCACTAACCTAATCTAGGCCAGACAAAAATTAAGTCTAACTACAAACTTGATTGCGCCCAGCCTCTTTTGCTTGTCTAAGGGCAATCTTGGCGTCGCGCAATATCGTCTCAGGATTCAAGTCTTCCATATTGAAATTGGCACAACCAACTGAAACTGTCACTTTCGGTCCCTTGCGCCCATTTTCCTGACCAAAGTTAGCGAACTCCATCTCAGAACGAACTTTCTCACCAAGCACTCTAGTGCCAGCCAGGTCGGTATTGGGCAAAACAACAGCAAACTGATCGCCACCATAGCGAGCAATCAAATCACTCGACCTGGTAATTTGCAAAAGCTTATTAGCAACGGTATTGAGCACCGAATCTCCAATTTCATAGCCATGCTCTTCATTGACCTTGGCAAAATTATCAACATCAATAATAGCCATTCCAACCGGTAGACGCTGACGGAACGAAAAAAGCAATTGCTGTTGCAAAAATCCAACCAAAAATTCAAGATTGTACAAACCCGTGAGAGAGTCTATAGCAGCTCTGTAGGCTTCGCGAGAATGAAGTTCTTCAATTTCTTGCTTAGCCAGTAGAAGTTGAATCACCGGTTTAAGTTCTTGTTTTAAAACACCCATGAAAGCACGAGCGCCAGCACTAAAAGCATTCTTCTGAGCACTTGCGAATACCAAGGCACCATGGCCTTGTTTTTCAGAGGCCACTGTCAAAACCTCTACGGTAGCCAGACTTCTTGCCGCCGTGACGTTGTCTTGCAGCAACTCGCCACGAAGTTCTACGTTTAGATCTGCTGGTAACTTGAGCTGCTTGAGTAAGCCTGCAATCATCGGGTCATAAGCATCTTGCGAGACATTACCTTTAACCTGAACCGCAGCCCAAGGAGAATTAACATCGGCAATAACAATGCCCATCAAATCTGGTTGGAAGATCTCACCAATAAAGGTGAAGAATGCCTCCAAAAACTGACTACGAGGCTCAACCAAAGCAGTAAGGGTACGCGCAGTACGATTGACAGCCCGCTCTAAAATCAAATCGTTGAGCAAGCTGGAATAACTTTCTACTAGATTATTAGAAGAAAAACCTTGAGAAGGCACCAAGACTCCACGGCCAATAGACTTTTCCCAACCAGCCAGGCGCGCATTTTCAGCCAGGTCACGAATCATGCGTGCAACATTGGCCGGCTCCTTGAGATCCTCTTCACCAACTACAACGTCAGGGCGAGCGGCTTTAATCCAAAAATCATCAGTGGCCGTTTCACCGCTATAGAAAAGTACGACCGGAAGCTGACTGACAAGCTCACTCGATTTAATCAAGCTAGCTAATTGATAACCACTTAAGTCACTGACCTTGGTTGCGGCAACGACAATATCAGCACCATCGCTGGCTAACTCATCTAAAGCATCAAAGCCACCGCCACAAAAGACGATAGACAAGCCTTCATCTTTAAGCGCCTGCCTAAGTTTAGGGCTTGAGCTTCTTGAATCCTCGACGTAGAGTACCTTGATATCCGCCACGATTTGTTTCCTGCCCAAAGTGAATTCTAATAACTCATTACTTTACCGTAGTCTAGCGCATCATCAAGAGCTTGAGGCTTCAAGAGGCAGTTTCAGATGCTATGATCAACAGTTACGGTAGAAATTGAGACTTGACCAAATTATCAGGTGAACAATGTTGACAGCCACGACACTGAAAGACTTGCCATTAGGATTTAGACTAACCGAAGATCAGCAGTTGATCAAAGAAACGGTGAGGGAACTAGCCCAAGCTGAATTCGCTCCACGAGCAGCTGAAGTTGACCGCAATCATCGCTTTCCCAGAGAGAACTGGGATCTTCTGGCTCAATCAGATCTTTGCGGCCTGCCTTTTCCTGAAGAATACGGCGGCGCTGGCATGGACCATGTTTCATACAGCACAGTCGTGGAAGAATTGGGCAGCGCCTGCGCCACCACATCAGTTCTTTACTCGGCTCACGTCTCTCTGTGCGCCACACCCATTTACATTTTTGGCTCAGAAGAGCAGAAAAAGCGTTTTTTACCGCCCATGTGTCAAGGTAAAAAGATGGGTGCCTTTGCGCTGTCTGAACCAGATTCAGGATCAGATTCCGCAGCCGCTAAATGCATGGCTGTTCGCAAAGGCGACCAGTTTATTTTAAACGGCTCGAAGAACTGGATTACAAACGGAGTGGAAGCCGACTATTACCTCGTTATTGCTCAAACAGACCAGGCTCTTAAGCATAAAGGCCTTGTGGCGTTGATTGTCGAAAAAGGTTCTCCTGGTTTCACCTTCGGTAAGCTAGAAGACAAGCTCGGCATCAAAGGCTCCTCTACTTGCCAAATCAATTTCGAAGACACTCCAGTACCAGTGGCCAATATGCTGGGTGGGGAAGGGGATGGCTTTAAGGTATCTATGGTCACCCTCGATGGTGGCAGAATTGGTATCGCCTCTCAAGCAGTCGGTATTGCTCAAGGAGCCTGGGACCACGCTTTCAAATACAGCAAAGAGCGCGTTGCCTTCAATAAAACTATCAATCAGTTTCAAGCAATTCAATTTATGTTTGCCGAAATGCAAACCGAAATTGATGCCGCTCGACTACTGACTTACAATGCCTGCGTCGCCCAAGATCGCGGTGACAAATTCACCAAACTCGCTGCGCAAGCTAAGCTCTTTGCCTCGGAAGTGGCAATGAGAAGTACTGTAAAATGTGTACAAATTTTCGGCGGATACGGTTTCGTTACTGACTACCCAGTGGAACGTTACATGCGTGACGCTAAAATCACCGAAATCTATGAAGGCACATCTGAAATTCAACGTCTGGTCATCGCTCAAAACGTATTGAAAGGACTATAAATCATGTCGTGGCAACCACCTCCCGCTCCAAATCCAAATCAAGGCGGCGGCAACAATCAAAACCAGGGCAATTCTGGCGGCCCAGTCGGTAAAAACTTCAAAGAGATCAGCTACTACGAGCTCTTGCAAGTAGACAGAGACGCCCACCCAACGATTATTCGCTATGCATACCGATTCTTAGCAGCCATGTATCACCCCGACAATGGTGAATCAGGCGACGCTGAGAAATTCAGAATTATCACAGAAGCCTGGCGCACTCTTTCAGATGAAGGCAAGCGTGCGGCCTATGATATGTCGCTTGGCGCCAAAGAAGTCAAAGCCGCAGCTCCTAGTGCTCAGGGAGGAGGTCCAAGTGGCGCACCTTCGCAGTTCGGCAAAGACTCACTACCGAAGATTCCTAAAACCGGATTGTCTTGGAACGAGATCGAGTTACGTTTGGCCATTCTGCAAATTCTTCTTGGTCAGCGCAAGAAGCGTCCACAAACTGGCGGCGCAACCGCCAAAATGATGATGGATATTCTTTCAATTGACAACGTAGCCGAAATGGAATTTGCTCTTTGGTATTTGCGAGAAACAAACCTGATAGAGATGGGCGAACGTATGTTCATGATTTCATGGCGCGGCGTTGACTACATCGTCGACCAGCTATCCAAGACTCAAATGCTTGATGGCGGCGGCAAAACTGAGCAAAAAATCAAGAAATTCGAGAATGTCGGGCCAGCAGACGGCGGCACACCAAATCTGCCTGCTAGAACTCGCTAAAACACATAATAAAATTCACTCAGCGTCGCCTTCGCTTTTGTTTTCGAACAAGCGAAAGCTGAGGCGGTGCCATTTTGTCACCCCATGTTCTGCTATGGCGGCGCGATGGGCTTTTGAGCCATAGCCCTTATTGCTGTGCCAGCTATAGACCGGATGTTTTTGGGATAATTCAAGCATCAAGTCGTCGCGATAAACTTTGGCTATAACCGAGGCTGCCGCAATAGAAGCTGAATGGCTGTCACCCTTAATTACAGTAATCTGCTCAAGGGTTAATCCCTTAACTTTCTGATTGCCATCAACAAGCAACAACAGTTCGGCTGGGCTATTTTCGATTTGCGATAAAAGATTATCGACGGCGCGTCTCATGGCTAGTAGACTGGCCTGCAAAATATTGATTTGGTCAATCTCAGCAGGCGTTGCCTCGGCAATGGCAAAGTGACAATTGGCCCGCAACACTTCAGCCAAGCGCTCTCGTTGCTTTTGACTGAGCGCTTTTGAATCATCCAGCTCACTCAACTCTTCAGCCAGAAAAGATGACTTGGCAACCGCGGGCAAGATTACGGCTGCGGCCACGACCGGCCCAGATAGGCATCCGCGGCCTACTTCATCAACCCCAATTAAGCCTGATGACACACTTTTGAAAAGACTTAACTGTTGCTCGGGCGAACCTCGACGCTTAGAGACTGGCTTGCCATCACCAGTAAGGCTAGAGTTGCTCTTTTTTGCCTGCTTTAAAATACGAGAGTCAAAAGCCAGCAACTTAGAGAAATTGGTTTGAACCATCTACTTACTTATTTACTTACTTAATAACTCAACAGCTAAAGGTGATCAAAGGTGACATCGCCCAATTTTCCGGCTCTTAAATCGCGCAAGAAAATAGTAGCAGCACGGTAATGATCAAGCCTACCGCCGAAAACTAAATAGTGCTTTTTCTCAGCGATGTAGTCAAGTCCATCTTCGTAAGTCGAAAGCCCTGGTAAGTAAGCCTCAAGCCTATTTGGATAATACTTTTTCATCACCATCAAGCCAAATTTTGCTATTTCAAGGTTGTCGTAACCTTCCGCCGGTAGCAAATTGAGCAGAGCCAAACGCTGCCTCTCTTCAGGAGAAAATAAATTAGCAGGCAAAATGCCTGGGGTATCGAGCATCTCCAGTTGTGGATGAACACGGATCCACTGAGTACCCCGTGTCACCCCAGGAGAATCTCCAGTCTTGGCCTTTTTCCGCCCCACAAACCAGTTGATCAAAGATGACTTGCCGACGTTGGGAATACCAACAACACAAGCTCTCATCGGCCTTTCCAAAAGACCTTTTTTGGCTAAGGCTGAACGCTTTTCGGCAGTCACAGCCAGGGCCGCTTCGATAAAAGTGTTTTTGTGAGCCATTGACTTCAAATTAAGAATCAAGCGCTTCTCCGGCGGGCCCTTGTGCTCTTGCTCGCTGGCTAATTTAACAAAAGCCCTGAGCTTGTCGCCATCGCTCAAATCTGATTTCGAATAGATCAAAACCCGCGGCTTATTGCCGAAAATATCTCTGGAAGCCGGATGTCGAGTGGTCTCAGGCAGCCTACCATCGAGTACCTCAATTACCAAATCAACCCACTTGACGATCTCGGTCAAGCGCTGGAAAGGGGTACTAGCTACCTTGGGCTTCTTAATTATTTTCGTCGGCTGACCAGCTGGCACCGCTGTAGCAGGTGCAGCACTGTTTACAGCACTTGTATACTTAGATGGACGCCGCCCAACGCCCGAAGAGCGGGCCGATTGAGCGGCTTTCGCGGCAAGGTCTGAATTCTTACCAGTTACTTTCTTGGCATCACGTCCAGAGCTAGACTTTCCAGCACTAGACTTTCCACTACCAGATCGTCCAGCACTCCCAAAGGAGCGAGCAGATCTGGAAGAGGCTTTCTTAATGCTCAACTCTAGCTTTGAACAGGTTCTGTAGCTGGAGCAGGAGAAGCTGCCTGAACTTGAGCAACAACTTTCTTACCGCCGAGCTTCTCTTTAATACGAGTAGCTTTGCCGGTACGCTGTCTCAAGTAGTACAACTTGGCGCGACGAACGTCGCCACGGCGCAATACTGTGATTTTCTCGACGCGTGGGCTATGAACGAGAAATACTCTCTCAATGCCAATACCTTGGAAAACGCGACGAACGGTGAAGGTTTCACCGACTCCGTGACCGGAGTGCTTGATTACAACGCCTTCATAACCTTGAGTACGTTCTTTGCCGCCCTCTTTGATCTTAACGAACACTTTAACGGTGTCGCCGACATCAAACTTGGGAAGGTTCGACTTCAGGAGTGGGGCTTCAATCTCTTTTATAATGCTATTCATATTTCTGCCAGTTCACTAATTGGTTCTTCGAAGGTATATATACAAGCGGTCTGCGATTGTAACACGGTCATCTCTGGCCTGTGGGGCAAGCGCAAACAAGCATTAAGCGAGATTGGAGATCTTTCATCTAATCTAAACAATTTATGGCCCAGATCAAACACCATCGCCCTTGGCGCCATGAAGCACCACCGATGGTGCCGCACCCTCTGAGCGCAGCAAGTTAAGTTCGGCAATAAAGTCTTCTATAGAGCGAAACTGCCTGTATACAGAAGCGAATCGAACATAAGCCACTTGATCAAGATTACTCAAAAGCCGCAAACCAATCTCGCCCAACATTGAAGCAGCAACTTCTCTGCGACCAGACGCCAGCAATTCATTTTCCACAGAATCAACCAGATCATCTATCTGCTCAGCAGTTACAGTGGTTTTGGCACAAGCGCGACTAATACCGGCTCTAAGCTTATCTCTAATATAAGGTTCACGAATACCCGAGCGCTTGACCACAAGGAATTGCACAGTCTCAAGCTTTTCGTATGTAGTGAAGCGCTTGCCACAACCCTCGCATTCTCGCCTTCGCCTAACCGAATTCTCGGTGGTTAGACGGGATTCGAGCACTCGGCTTTCGCGATGATTACAAAAAGGGCAGAACATCTACCAATTATAGACCGTTGAGAACACTCACAATGATACACTCAGAGCATTTTTAACAGGTTTTGGATTGACCCTCTCTATCAAAATGTTAGAAATCCGTCGGCTCTCAGTAGAACTTAAGGTTTTACTGAGCATAGCAATCTTCTGCCTCCTTGGCATTTTAGCGCTGTTTGTGGCAAACCCTTATGCAATTGCGCCAGAACCAGCGCTGCGGCTGGAGATGGCCAAGTTGCTTATGAATGGCCATATGCCCTATCGCGATTTCATTGACGCCGATCCCCCGGCCATGATGCTCTTATGCACTATTCCCGCCTTTATCAGTGTCATCTGCAACTTTGATATTGCACTTACGACCTTAATTTGCGGATTTAGCCTAGCTTTGGCCTCAGTGGCAACCAGCACTTATCTAATATACAAATCTGAGCTCGGCGACAATCACTTCGCTGTAGGTTGCTTCGCCATTGCCTGTGCGGCAATCAATAACTTGTTCATCTTTCAATTTGGCGAACGTGAACATCTGCTTATAGTACTAACGCTGCCTTACATTTTGACCAGATGGCTAAGGGCCAGCGACCAAAATATTGTTCTACCACGACGGCTTTGCCTGGCAGTCGGGCTAGCAGCCGGGATTGGTTTCTGGCTCAACCTGCAATATCTTTTGATTCCACTGATTTTAGAAATTGCCTTTGTCTTGCAAAACAATAAATTTGCTCGACTAAGGACTGACGAGCTTGCCTCATGCTTACTTGGTTTGAGCCTAGTACCAATCTATCTGGCACTGCATCCGAACACATGCAAAACATTTTGTCAACTAATAGTACCACTCTGGTTCAGTAACTTTACTTTTCCCATGGACGACCATGTCAAATACCTAGACTGCTCGCCCGATTTGCGCTATTTGTTTTATGCAGCAGCACTGGTCTACATAGCTTCATTGGCACTAAGAAACAAAACCACCTTGTTCTATCCCATGACCATATTGTCACTGCTTGGTTTGATATTTCTGATAACAGACAAACGTGGGGCCACAGCTCAGACTGTCTTGCTGGCTTCACCACTACTGATCAATTTCTCCATAATCATTGCCATTGCTGCCGCAAACATCTCTCGGCTCTCTCTCAATTTACTAAAGCGCTCTTCGCTAATGCTAGCCCTGCTAGCTACCTACGCCGGTATAAGCAGTTGGACTTCTTGGGCTTTCACCAAAGCCAGCTATCTCCAGCCAGTAGAAACAAAGATCGATCCTGTTAAGGCTGGCCAACCGAGTGAATTCTCTGTTTGGCTCAACAAATACAGCAAGCCAGGTGACTACGTAATGTTCTTGGGCGACACAGTCAGCCCCGCCTACCCACTCACCTTAATCAGTGGCCGCCGCCCCTGTCTGCCTTTTCTCTGGGGATATCCAATAAGACTTTTAGCCGACACTAATATTACCGACCAAGATCTACCTCCTGAACTAGTGAATAGCCCGATGCAAACAATTGACAAAACCTATGTCGATGTTGAGTTGGCCAAGCTCATTCAAGAGCGCGTTCCTAAGCTGATGTTTATCCAGCAGGGTCGCACTGAAGACTACCTACGAAAACACAAGTCTATTAATTTAGCCCTCGTAAAAAATTACAAGCCCATGGGCGAAGCCAACCAAGTACGGCTAGAGAAAACTGAACCCGCCTTCATCAGCGGTTGCTGGTACAGCTTTACCATCTGGATGAGGGAAGACTGATGGTCGACTCAACCAAGAAGCAAAAACCGAAAAACAAGCTATTTGCTACACTCAAACTCACGCAAATATTTGGGCCAACTCTAACTATTGTCGCACTGCTGGCGGTGCTCTTTATTATTTTGATTCACCCTATGCGAATTGGCTTTGACCAAGCCAAATACATGATTATGGCCGACATGCTATGGCACGGCAAGACTCTTTACGTCGATATTATTGACCTAAATCCACCGCTAATCTGCTACATCAGTTTGATACCATCGCTTGCGTCAACGACATTTAATATTCCTGCTGCCTTAGCATTCTCACTGTTTATTTGGAGCCTAAGTGTCTATTGCATAGCCATGCTCTACGTCTTGATGGCAAAGGCAAGAGAGCAACTAAACTGGCTCTTAATCAATACATTCACTTTTAGTTTAGCGATCTACGAATTTATTCTCGTTACCGATCGTTTGCGCCTTCTCTTTGAATGGGGTCAGCGTGAGCACATATTCATGCTCACCTACTGGCCCTTTTTCTTACTACGTTATCTGCGCTGGCAGCAAATAGCAGTGCGACCGTGGCTGGCCATTTTGATAGGAGCGATTGCTGGTTGTGGCATGTGTCTCAAGCCATACTTCTTCATTCCAGCAATATTGACCGAGCTTTATTGGCTGATTCAGAACAAACAAATTCGCCCATTTATAAAAATTGAAATCGCTGCAGTGGCAGCGACAGCAATGCTATACACCCTTCATTTCAAATTCTTGCCTGCGCAGGAACAACATGCTTATTTCGATGTGCTCATGCCTCTAACAATCTCGGGTTACAAGTTTTTCGAGCGCTCGACCATGTATCTCTGCAACTACAACTTTACGGGCTCTGACCAAGTGCTAATTAGCTCTCTCTGCTGGGCCGGCCTGACCTTCGCCTTCGTCAGACTAGAATCTTTTCTGGCACCACTATGTGTGGTTATGCTCGCTAGTTACTTTATCTATTTCATTCAGGGCAAGGGCTTTCCCCTCCACCTCTTCCCCATGAATCAATCTACTTTTCTGCTACAGAACATGACGCTCATTGTGCTTTACAAGACAATCCGAGAGCAAATCGTTTTAGCCCTAAGCAGCCTCAAATTACCTAAGCGACTACTTTCGTTTACCAGATTTGCCACAGTTGCCACAAATTTAGTCGGTAAAAACTATATAGCAGGAGCAATAGCAGCAGCCACGCTGACAATGTGGCTGGGCAATGGCTGCTGGAAAGACTTTAAGCAAACTGCCGCTGCCACACAATTCGACTTAACTAGCATCGGCTACGGCGGCACAACCTCAGTTGACGACCTCGCCCTTCTGGCCAAGCCAATTCTTGAATATACCAAAGAGGGTGACTATGTAGCCATCATCGGCGAATCAACCGAACCTAACGCTACCACTCTATTGCAGCTAAAGCGCAAATCAGCCACCCGACACATAGACCTCACCATGCTCGGACCATTTCGTTTTGTGCGAGATACTTTGCCACGGGTGTGGGCGAAGTTTCCCAAGCAGTTAGACGAATTTATGAACCAGCTCGTAGAAGATATAAGAAATACAAGTCCCGTTCTCGTATTTCTTCAATCGGGGCAAACCACTGAATGGCTCAATGAATCTGCCTTTAGCAAAAGGTCCCTAGCTGACTATGAACAAATCGGCGAAGAAAATGATTTTAAAATTTTCAAGAAAAAAGGCGCCGTCAGACTGGATGAAATGAGAGTTTTTCATCCAACCGAGCCTCAATAACTAATATAATCACTCTATGGCGCGCAAGAAAACGAACCACTACGAAATTCTCGGCCTGGCATCAAACACCAATGCCAGCCAGGCGGAAATCAAGCAAGCCTACCGCAAGCTAGTCAAATCTGTGCACCCTGATTTATCGTTTCAAGCGAAGCCTGACAATCAGGTAATGACCGAAACTGAACAAATGATGTCTATCAACGAGGCCTATGAGACCTTGATGGACAGAGAGAAGAGGGCGCATTATGACTCGGTTGTAATACGCACTCGGCCGCGCACAGGCATGCATATGCCAACCAGTGTGCAAGACTCACTTGATGAGGAGAAGGCACGCGAGCGCTATCTCAGACAAGTTTTTCATCCGCTCAGGCGTTCGATAGAGTCGATTTTATCTAAATACAAACAACGTCTCAGTGCTCTTTCTCAAGATATCTACGACGATAAGCTCTTAGAAGAGTTTTCGCAATACGTTGATGAGATTGAAAGAACCTTGCTCAAGGCCAGCAACGAATTTACAGACAACCCTCCACCGCTGACGCTCAAACCGGCCCTGCAGTGGATGCGCCACGCCATAGCACAAGCAGCCGATGGCCTAGAAGAGCTACAGTATTTCTGCCAGAACTTCGATTATGATCATCTGGCTATGGCAGACAACCTCTTCAAAATTGCTCGCGAACACTCAGCAAGAGCCCTGCAAGTATCAAAATCTATTTAGGATCCTAACAGCTAGATTTAACAGAATAGAAGCTGCGAATTGCTCTAGCTCTTTCACTGAGCAAAGCCCATTCGTCGGCTCTGAGACCTAAATCGGCTAGTAATTGGCTCAGAGCTTCAAGCACTTCAGCGACATCAGGATGGCAGGCACCGAACACTTTTTCTTTGGCAGCCAGAGCTTGTCGCAAGAGCTGCTCTGCTTCAACGACCTCACCTTGCACCTGCTTGAGCATGGCCATTGACTTCAAGGTATCAGCAAGATCAGACAAGTTAGCTTTGCAATAACGCAAACGAATTTTATGGGCATGCTTCAATAAAGAGCTAGCCTCAGCTAGATTACCTTTGGCGATTTCGAGCCTCCCTAGAGCATCATAAGATGCAGACATAATTGGATGATTAGGAGGGAAGCGAGAACTTCTCAGATCACAGGCCTGACGCAATAGTGGCTCTGCTAAATCAACTTTGCCTTGGCGCAAATAAAACTCACCGAGGCCATTAACAAAGCTACCGCGCATCTCATTTTCCCACTCTATCAACTCGCCTTTGACGTCAACTGAACGGTCTAAAATTTCTATAGCTGCCAAATAGTTTTTCTCTGCCTCCGGCAGGAGCAAGCGCTTTTCAAAAAAACAGCCTAAAGCATGACGATCGGCAGCAATAGCTCTCTCTAAAGCCACTTTTTCACTAGAAGTCTCGCAATCTTTAAGGCAGTTGCTCTTTAAATTAATTGAGCGAGTGAGAAATGAATGGGCCTGTTCGAAATTTCCTAGACACTGCTCTACAGTGGCTAAATGACTTAGAACAAAAGGGGTAACAGAGCTAGTGGCAGGCATTCCAGCCATACAGTCAGATTGCCCAAGGGCTGCAGTCAATCTCACTTTGGCTGCAGCAAACTCCCCGCTAACCATTTCAGAATTAGCTAGATTGAGAGAATTGAAAGCAGCAAATGGAGAGTCACTCAAACCAGCCACTTGTACCAGGGGTTGCACCGCAGAGTCACTCTGCACCCCTAAACGAGCTAGGGCAAAAGCTAGGGAATAGTAGCCTCGATGAAAGGCCCAGCCGGAAAGATCAACCATGCACCAAGAAAGCACAAATGGAGCACACAAGGCCCAAAGCAAAAGCAAAACAGCAAGACCAATACGAACAACTGAACTACTTTCCGGCAAGACAGCAAAGATCCAAGCGAAACAGATACCGACAAGAAGCCATTTGCACCAAGCTGATAAACCAGACATAGAGTTGCCTATAGTATTTAAGCTAGCGCGATATTGAAACCGGAGTGACAAGAGCATTTTCGTGGTCTACGAGCGCAGGCTTAACCACCGACTCAGTGCCACTGTAAGCAACACCAATTAGATCATAAGGTTTAGCTTCTTCCACTAGCACCATATTCACTTCAGCCATATAAACTGGCGCATCAGCTGACTCGCGCACATAGACCTGATTATCAATGCCTGGTGCATCCCATTGACTGCGACCGGTGTAGAGCTTCTTACTTTCGTCATGACTCTCAATCAACACTGGTATCACTTGGCCAACCATTGCTTTGTTAGAATCAAAAGCAATGTCGTGTTGCAAGCGCATTATGCGATTGCGCCTGGCTTTCTTTACTTTCTCAGTCAGTTGATTTTCCATATGACCGGAAGGAACTTCCATCTGCTTAGAATAAGTAAAAACACCCAGGCGATCGAAGCGATACTTTTCAATGAACTGCACAAGATGCTCAAATTGCTCATCGGTTTCGCCAGGGAAGCCAACAATAAAAGTAGAGCGAATCTTAGCTTCGGGCAGAACTTCTCGAATCAAGTCCATTACTTTCTCGGGATTTCTTGGTCTGGCCATGGCAGACAGTACTGCTGGATGGGAGTGTTGCAGGGGAATATCAACATACTTCACCACTTTGGGCAGCCGCTTAATTGCTTCAAGAAGGGCTCTATTGGTTTCAGTTGGATAGCAGTACATAATGCGAATCCAATCAAGATCTTCAATTTCGTGAAGGGCCTCTAAAAGCTCAGGCAAAGCCATCTTGTTGTAGATATCGAGGCCGTAATAGCTAGAGTCTTGTGATACCAGAATAATTTCTTTGACGCCACCCTTAACCAGAATGCGAGCTTCTTTAACCAGCGACTCAATAGTGCGCGAGCGAAACTTGCCACGTAGCAATGGAATTATGCAGAAAGTACAAGCATGGTCACAGCCTTCGGCAATTTTCAAATAGGCAGAAGCACCAACACCAGTGGCCATACGCGGCAGAACTTCATCATCGTAATTGTTTGGAACGTCGCTGACTTCGACCACCCGAAGTGAAGAGTCGCGGGCTACAGCCTTAATCACATCGACAATCTTAGTGATATCACCAGTACCAACTACAGCTCGGGCCTCAGGTATTTCAGTCAATAATTCTTCTTTGAAATGCTGGGCGAGACAGCCAGCAATGATTAGCTCCTTGCCTTGATCGGCTAGTTCAACTAATGTGCGCACCGATTCTTTGCGAGCATCGCCAATGAACGAGCAGGTATTAACGAGACAGAGATCAGCCTCATCGTTATCGAAAGTGACTTCAAATCCAGCCTCATTTAACAGACCAAGCATTACTTCAGTATCAGTGGCATTCTTGGGACAGCCCAAAGAAACCACCCCAATCTTGGGGTTACGCATTTCTCACTTACTCCACGCTACATCTTAATCGCTATCGAGTTAGTCGTTATCAAGACGTCCATCATTGTAGCGGTATGGCACATCGATAGATCGAGTACCACCGCCAGATGACACTCCTGGAATGTCGCGGGTGCCTTCTTCGGAGCGGCGAGAGCGGCGAGCTTGGCTGACTGAGCCATCTGTAGTAGTTTTTCTCACAGCTGGCTTCCACTTTACAGTTGTTACAGCAGGCTTGGTTGCAGCATCGCCTGTGGCTGTTGCAGAAGCTGGATCACTGCCAGCAGCAGGCACCGGAGCGCTAGCGAAGACACGCTCCGCAATCTTGCCAGGTAGACCGAAGGCTTCACTCTTGCCTAGATAATCAACAGTTAAGCTACCACCATTTCCGGCTCTTACTCTAAGACCTTGAACGTCTTGGAAGTCACGGCGCTCGCCCATTTCAAGATAGCCTGTAAATAGCGATTGTCCCGAAGCGACTGACTTCACTTCAACCCAAACGTGTTGGCTAGCCGATAGGGCGATTTTGTTATCAGTTGCAGGCGCTGGAGCTGACCCATTTGTATTATTTGTACCATTAGCCACAACACCAGTGACAGGAGCAACCCCGGTAGCTGGCAACTGAGCTGGATTGAAACGCTCAGCCGAACGCCCCAAAGCCAAGAGACCAGGATCTTGGCTGTTCAACTGACTCTGGTGCCAAGCGCCAAGGAAACAAACAACACCAAGAACTGCAATCAAGAGCAAACCAGGATAGAAAAAAGTTTTGGTAAAACTAGGTGCTTCAGTCTCAACTCTTGGTTTCGAAACATAGACCAAGGGAGCCACGGCTTGTTGAACGCCACCACCGCGATGGAACAGTCCGCGACCGTTTTCAACAACTGGCTGCTCAGCTCGTTTGTATTCATCGGCCAAAGACTGGCCATTGAGGCCCAGCATATCGCCATAGCGTTTGATAAAGCCGGCAACATAAACTGGCTCTGGCAGGTCATCAAAGCGACCGCTCTCAAGAGCGTCTATATGATTGGTAGGAATTTTTGTGCGGTCATAGACTTGGCCAACGGATAGGCTTTGCCCTTCCCGTGCGACTTTGAGTTTCTGCCCAATTTGCTCAAGCGACATTTATGCATCCAGTAGGTGACGATTCAGTAAGTGAGAACATCAAAGCGTAAGAAAGCGTCATAACAACTATTTAGAAGCTTTTGTCAGCCTCAGTCGGTTGCAAAAGCGCAAGCTCCTGATTGTTGAGACGACGCCATGATCCAGATTCCAGTTGACTTAATTGTAACCCACCAATGGCAACCCTGACCAAACGCGTTACTCTGTAACCAACTTGCGCTAACATCCGCCTGATTTGCCGGTTTTTGCCTTCTCTAAGCTCAATTTCCAGTTGCGAATATTTAGCATTAGCAGAAATTTTGCGAACAAAAGCAGGCTCAGTAACACCTTCTGACAACCGAACACCCTGGCGCAATGCTGTAATGGCATTTTTTGAGATGTCGCCTTCGACATTAACACGGTAAAGTTTTGGCACTTCGTGCGATGGATGAGTCAAATAACGAGCCATGTCGCCATCATTGGTCAGAAGCAAAAGACCCTCTGAATCTGAATCGAGCCGGCCTACCGGTTTCAAATGCATCAACTCTTCAGGCAAGAGGTCAATGACAGTGCGCCGGCCGCGCTCGTCGTCACAAGTGACAACAACTCCTTTCGGCTTATTCATGACAACATAGTCAAGACGTTTTTTTTGAAGCGGTGTGCCGTCCACAGAGAGTTTATCCCGACCCATATCAACCACACGGTTAAAGTCAGTGACTACTTCACCGTTGATACGCACGAGGCCATCGGCAATGAGCACATCAGCCTTACGCCTAGAGCAAATGCCAGTAGCTGCTAATGCTCGATTGAGCCTTAGCAGCCGCTTTGGGCTGGATTCCTTTTTCTTCAAATTCTATATCTCTACAAATCAGCCCGAAGTGGCACTTTCCACGTCGTCTACCATTACCTTGGTGCTCTGACCGGCTAGCTCTTGCAGCTTGTGAGCAATTTGATCTTTGGTTCCAACTACAGAATCAGAAGCCTTCTTCAGTACTTCAGTGCTTTTGCTCTTAGCTTCGGTAATAACTGTACCGGTTTTCTCCCGCACATCAACTAAAGAGTCAGATGCCTGTTTGTACAGGTCTTCAGAATTATCAGCAATCTGCTGTCTCAGCTCTGCGCCTGACTTAGGTGCCGACAGGATACCGACTATATAGCCAAGCACTCCACCAACCACCAAACCTTCTAGAAATCTGCTCATTTATCTACTCCTAACCTGCTCTCTATTATGGGTTCTTCTGCTTTCTATCTCTTGCCCACTTCGGACAATCTCATTTCATCTTTTTGGTCGCGACCACCCTTTTCAGGACGACGCTCTAAGTACGAGCGCACACCGGCAAACAACCCAGCACCAAATACTGATGACTGTTTCTTTGCTTCGCCAGTAATCTTGTTTAAGCCACCTTTGACATCACCGACTTTCGAACCGACTTCAGTGATGCGTTTTTCAGCCGTGGTTTTTAGCTCGAGCACACTGCCAAGCAAGGCATCTACCTGCTTCAGAGTAGGACCGAGTTCTTGATTAACAGTTCCCAAAAGTCGCTCCAAAGCCGAAAGTGTCCTCTCAGATTGCTTTACCATCGACATTAGAGGCAAACTCACAGCCATCAGCGAAACTGCTAGAAAAATCAGGGCAACAGCCACCAAAATATCTAGAGGGCCTCCAAAAGAAGCGTTTACATGGTCCACAAAAAACCCCTTTAATTAGGTTGAGAAATTTGACTTAGCCGCCGATTTCAATTTCTTCGCGCTTTTTAGCAGCAGCTAATTTGCCTGCAGCCAGTGCCCGTCTCAACCGCATGCCCTGCTCTTCCACATTCATTTGACAATAATTGAGGAACGAGGCATACAAATCGAGGGAGTCGTCTACAACCTCGCCTAGACGTTCGGGGACGTCTTTAGCACTGCGCTGTAGAACATCGCGAGTCTCGCTGCCAGACTTAGGAGCAGTCAGTAGTGCAAGCGTTACTCCACCCAATGTACCTAATACTAAACCTGTCAAAAGTGAGACTAGCCCACCGCCACCGGCGGAATTGCCAGAATCAGCCTGAGAGTTATTGGCTCTACCCATAAACTTTTTCTCCGCTCCGAATATTTCAGACAAGCGAGTATATCACCCAGTGCTATTTCTAGCCTAGTTATAGTGCAGTCTATGACTAGTTATTACTACTAGTGAACTGGTGTCTTCTCAATGGCCTGGAAACGCTCAGCCAGCAAATCGCAAAGATGCTCAGCAATAGCACGTTTTGGCATTCTCGGCAAACTTTCCTTGGCACCGTCTGAATTGAGAATAATCACGGCATTGTCATCCGAACCAAAACCAATATCTGGCACTGAAATATCGTTGCCAACTATGACATCAAGGTTTTTGCGCTTGAGCTTCTGAGTGGCATTAGACAATAGCGCTTCTGACTCAGCGGCAAAGCCGATAATTACCTGATCTTTACGCTTAACGCGACCAAGCAAATCGATGATATCGGGGTTTTTGGTTAGCTCCAGCACTAGGTCTTCAGAATCAGTTTTCTTGATTTTGTGATTGGAAGTAGTCAAAGGTCTAAAATCGGCCACTGCAGCTGTCATTACCAGAGCGTCGCAACCATCAAATTCAGATTCGACAGCATCTTGCATTTCTTGAGCTGTCTCTACCACGATAACGGGGTAGGCGCGCTCGACATCAACCGTTGAAACCAACGTCACATCAGCTCCGCGGCCATGGGCTGCATCAGCCATAGCAATGCCCATTTTGCCAGAAGAACGGTTGCCAATAAAGCGCACGGGGTCAATCGGCTCTCTCGTGCCACCGGCGGTGACCAGCAAACGCTTCGTCGATAGAGTGAGGTGAGCCAGTAGCCGGGCTGCTACAGCAGCAATAATAGTATCTACTGAAGCCATTTTGCCAGTACCCCAATCGCCACAGGCCACTTCACCGTATTCAGAGGGAATAACATCGTAGCGATAGCGGTTCTCTAAGATTGAAAGATTGTGCTTAGTGGCTGGATGCTGCAGCATCACAGGATTCATAGCAGGCGCTATCATCACCTTGGCCGGTGAGGCTAAAACCATAGTCGTCAACAAGTCATCACAAATGCCAGCTGCTAATTTGGCGATGACATCAGCTGTAGCGGGAGCAATCAAGATCAAATCGGCCTTCTTGGCTAAATCAATGTGCTCAGGCTTCCAACTAGCTTGCGGGCCATATTGCTCACAATGGGCCTGGTTACGGGTGATTGTGGTGAGCGAAAGGGGTGTAATAAATTCTTTGGCGTTGGGAGTTAAGATCGCGTGCACATCAGCTCCAGCGTGACGCAGCATTGATGCAATGTCGCAAGCTTTGTAGGCAGCGATGCCACCACTGATACCAAGAAGTACGGTCTTGTTCTCAAGAGGGTTGAAGGAATCGAAACCGAATTTAGAATCCCGCTTTTTAGAGGTTTTCTTCATTGTCATAATCTAAACTTTGCCCCACATTGCCTCGCGCTGCCTCAAAACCAAAAATACCAAAACCTAGTCTGTACTATTATGTACTGCTGATATTGTAAATGAAAGAATGGTCTAAATATGAATAAGTTCTACGTCACAACCGCTATCGATTATGTCAACGCTGCCCCCCACATAGGCCACGCCTACGAAAAAATAGCAGCTGACGTCATTGCCCGCTACTACAGAATGCGAGCTTATGATGTGCGCTTTCTTACTGGCGTAGATGAGCACGGCATCAAAATTCAACGTTCAGCCGAAGCGGTTGGCAAAACACCCCAAGCTTTTTGTGATGAAGTCTCCGAAATGTTCAAAGAGTCTTGGGCCAATCTCAACCTCTCTTTTGACCGATTCATTCGCACGACAGAGCCTGCCCACGAAAAAGTTGTGCAAAGTCTGTTTCGCCAGTTGCGCGATCAAGGCGACATCTATAAATCAACTTACTCAGCACTCTACTGCGAGGGCTGCGAAGATTTCGTCAGAGAGCGAGATCTCGACGAAAACGGCAACTGCCACAATCACCTCAAGCCACCGAAGCAAGTTGCTGAAGAAAACTATTTCTTCAAACTAAGCAAATACAAACCACAAATTCAAGCCTGGCTAGAAGCCAATCCTACAGCCGTTCAACCAGATGGTCGACGCAAAGAAGTACTGAATCAATTGAACGATCCTGAACTCGGCGATTTCAGCGTATCACGCTCAAAAAAATCGTTGACCTGGGGTATACCAGTACCAGACGACGACGATCAAGTCATTTATGTATGGATGGATGCCTTAAGTAACTACATTACTGGTTGTGGCTATCTATCCGATGACGAGCAATTCAAGCAATACTGGCCCTGTGACCTGCATTTGATTGGTAAAGACATCACTAAATTTCACAGCATCTACTGGATTGCCTTTTTATTAGCGGCAAACATTCCTTTGCCTAAACAGATTTTCGCTCATGGGTTCATCACGGTTGAAGGGCAAAAAATCAGCAAATCGTTGGGCAATGTCATCGACCCGAACAAATTAGTAGAACAATATGGCGCTGATGCTGTGCGCTTCTACCTCTTTAGCCGCACACCGATGGATCAAGACGGTGACTTTTCTAGAGCTGAATTCATTAGCACCTGCAACGCTGCTCTCGCTAATGGCATCGGCAACCTGCTCAGCCGCACACTAAAACTAATTGAAACTAACTGTGATAGCAAATTGCCTGATGCCAAGCCCGAAAATCAATTGCGCGAAAACGCCAACGAACTTAGTGTTGTCTACAACACCCACATGGTCAAACTAGAATATGCCAAAGCAATCGATTCGATTTTGGCCTTGGTCGACTTGACCAATAAATATTTCGCTGATGAAAAACCTTGGTCGATGTTCAAAGAAGGCAAGGTAAAAGAAGGCCAAGAGGTGCTCTACACCTCAGTTGAGATGTTGCGCCGCATGGCTTTCCAAATTTATCCCTTTGCACCAAAGCTTGCCTCTGACCTCTGGTGGCAACTGGGCCACGAAGACGAGCTCGAAATATTTGGAGACAGCGATCGACCCGATGGCTTCTTCGACATGATTCCAGCAGGTCAACACGTTCGCAATGCTGGGCCAATATTCAAGCGCATAGAAGAAGCAAAACAAACAACCTAGATGCGCGAAAAATAGCACAACACTAAATACGGTGCTTGAATTTTTAGCGGCAGAGATGAGTTAGGCAACTGGCACCGAAGGTACTTTGGCAGGCCGACGCAGGATAGTGATACGCTTATATTCAGTTGAATTGAATTTATCAACTGATTGAATCGCCATGGTTCCTAGATCGCTATCATTGTTGAATATTTTGCCATTGCCCATATAGACTGCGGCATGGGAATAGTCACCACCAGCCCTATATCCTAAAATCACGTCACCCGGCTTGAGATCAGCAATTGCAACCTCGGTAA